>RRZU011177097.1_pt1 | contig 13312 bp, 15 predicted proteins | sample 2165561 | NCBI WGS metagenome assembly RRZU01 (sample SAMN10456909, study PRJNA506462) | wastewater metagenome | isolation source: wastewater sludge | place: USA: Moscow, Idaho
AAGCTCTCGCTCGCCGTCAATCGCTGGATCGAGGAAAACGAGTGCGACGCCAGCGCCATTCAGTGCTGGACCAGCGTGCAGGACAACTACGGCTGCGCCACCTGCCTGTCGATGAGCATGCTGAGCGAGCGGCTGATGCCGAGCGCCTGCGAAGTCGACGTCGCCGGCGCCATCTCGATGTACGCGCTGGCGCTGGCTTCCGGTGCGCCGCCCGCGCTGCTCGACTGGAACAACAACTACGGCAATGCGGCCAACAAGTGCGTCGGCACGCACTGCGGCAACTTCCCGAAGAGCTTCCTCGGCGTCGAGCCGGAAATCTCCAACCTCGACGTGCTCGGCACGACGATCGGGCCGGAAAAGTGCTTCGGCGCGGTCAAGGGCAAGGTCGCACCGGGCCCGATGACCTACTTCCGCATCTCGACCGACGACCGGCTGGGCAAGGTCAAGGGCTACGTCGGCCAGGGTACTTTCACCGCCGACCCGTTCGCCATGGACGGCGGCATCGCGGTAATCGACCTGCCGCGCATGCGCGACCTGTTCACGCACCTCTGTCGCCAGGGCTTCGAGCACCACGTCGCGATGGTGCGCGGCAGCCATGCGGATGTGGTCGACGAGGCCGTCTCGCGCTACCTCAAGTGGGACGTCTATCACCATGCGTAAGGTCGCTACACAACCGCTGACCCCGGGCAACTGAACGATGACGGCACGGCGCGCTCCCCTGGCGTTGTGCTGTCGCCTGACTGGCGAACTCCCCCCGTTTGGCCGGACACGCAGCGCGTCCGGCCTTTTTTCGTGCGCCACGCGCGTTGCCAGAGTCATAATTGCCGGTTTTTGCAGAGAAATTTGCCACGAAGCGCGGCGCGCGTGCCGGTATACTCTGCACGCCGAAGACGACGCGCGAGCCGTCGCGCGGCATCGAGCATGCTCATCATGAGAACCGCACCGAGGGCACGAATGGCCATCCATAACGACAATACGCACCAGCAATTGCGCCTCGCGACGCAGATCGCCCGCCTCTACCACGAGCAGAATCGCACCCAGCCGGAGATCGCCCAGCTCTTGAGCATCACGCAGACGCGCGTCTCGCGCATGCTCAAGTTCGCCTCGGAAAACGGCATCATCCGCACGACCGTGCACGTCCCCCCCGGCATCTTCTCGGACATCGAGGATGAACTGCAACGCAAGTTCGGCGGCATCGAGTTCGTCGTCGTCGACGCCGCGCACCTCGCCGACGAGAACGTGTTGCCCGCGCTCGGCTCGGCGACCGCCGCCTATCTCGAGCGTGTCGTTCCTTCGTGCGAGATCATCGGCGTGTCGTCATGGAGCGAAACGCTGCTCACCGCTGTCGAGCTGATGCGCCCGCTCTCCACGGGCGCGACGACGCACATCGTCCAGGTCTTCGGCGGCTTCGGCCGCGCCAACTCGCAGGTCTACGCGACGCGCCTGACCGAGCGGCTGGCGCAGATCTCGAACGCCGAGGCGATGTTCCTGCTCGCACCCGGCGTCGTCTCGTCCACCCCAATGCACGAGATGCTGATGAACGACGTCTCCTGCCAGCACGTCCTCGAATACTGCGGCAAGCTGTCGATGATCCTGATGGGCATCGGCTGCCTGACGCCGTCGCGGTTACTGCAGGACAGCGGCAACGTGCTCGACGCCGAGGACATGGAAGAACTGCGCGAGCGCGGCGCGGTCGGTGACATCTGTCTGCGCTTCTACGACCGCGACGGCAAGCTCGTCGACTCGCACTTCAACGAACGCGTCGTCGGCATCAGCGCCGAGCAGATCCTCGCCACGCCGCGCCGCGTCGCCGTCGCCGGCGGCAAACGCAAATTCGAATCGATCCGCGCCGCCCTGCGCGGCAAGTGGATCACGACGCTGATCACCGACCTCGACGTCGCGCAGGCGCTGCTCGATGATTGAATCGCACGAGTCGCCACTCGTGGCATAGGCACGCGGCTCATCGCGGCCAGAGCTTTGTAGCAGTTTCGAACAAGACGGCACCGCGCTCGCGGATACAGCGTTCGTCCCATTGCTTGCCCGAAATGATTCGGCCCGGTTGCGACAATCGCTTACACATTCATCATTCAACCTGCAAACCGCAGTTGGCCGATACATCAGGCGACATTTCCGGTCAACGCCGGCTGGATCGGCGGAACGATACCGGCGAGGGTGCGCTTAAGGTGATCACCAACGTGTTGCCAGACCGATGGGGGGTTCAACTGCTCCGCAGCGCGAAGGGCAAAGCCCTGAAGCAGGGCGGAGACACGCATCAGCGCTACCCGCGCCTGTGCAAAATGGGCATGCATGCTGGTCGGCTTGACCGTCGTTTGACCCGCATGTTCGGTTCTGCGCCCGACCGAAGCCATCAGCCACGGACGGCTGGTGATCGCCTCACGACGCGTATCGGGCGTCTTCAGCAGCCCCGGCTGCGCATGCGTGGCAATGTGCTCGTTGCCTGGACACTCCTCGACGCCCACAGCACCTGACGCAGTCCGGCCATGAGGTAGGTGTGACAGGCATGCGAGGGTCGTCCTGGCTTCTTCGGGCTGTAGCCGATCACAGCGCCTTGCTGATGCCCGTACAGGGCAAACCGGTCAGGTTGAGAAACTCGATGAAATACGCCAGCTGCCCCATCGGGGTGGCGGCGCTTTCCGTCTCCCAGCGCACCTGCACTCGCCCGGCCATCGTCTGCACGCCGGCACAGGCCGGCAGGGTTTCGTCTCGCTTGACGACCTTCTATTTCGATATTGATCCGGCACGAAGAAGTCTCAACTCCCGTTCGGGCTGAGCCTGTCGAAGCCCGCCCCACCCTTCGACAAGTTCAGGGCGAACGGACTTCGAACATTATCGCGCCGGATCAATCGCGTACCGTCTGTAGCAGGACAGGGGCGAAGGCCTCGAAGGCGCGCTTCCTGGTGTTCCGGTTCTCGTTGAGCGCCGCGCCAGCGCGTCGATGTCGATGTCGATGTCGATGTCGATGAAGATCATGCCGATCCGCCGCTTGCGCCGGTGCGCCAGCGGGATCATCTCGGCGAGCTTGAGCTGGCCGAACTGGCCGAACTGGCAGAAGCTCGACAACACCTTGGCGCAAGGCTCCATTGCTCAAGTCTATACGCAGCTCGGCGACCCAGGAAAATCGGCTTCAAGCACCCGCCTGGCGATCGTGCCGACGCTCTCGGCGGGCGCGGTGGACATCAGCGTTTAACCGAGCTGCTGGTATAGTCGGCGCCCCGTTCGACCTTCCTCACGGAGCTCCCATGCTCAACATCGGCTGTCACCTCTCCACCGCCAAGGGCTTTCTCGCCATGGGCCGCGACGCGCTGTCGATCGGCGCCAACACTTTCCAGTTCTTCACGCGCAATCCGCGCGGCGGGCAGGCGAAGGCGATCGATCAGGCGGATCTCGATGCCTTTCTCGCCCTCGCCGCCGAACACCAGTTCGCGCCCTTGCTGGCGCACGCGCCCTACACCCTGAACCCGTGCTCGGCCGACGAGAACACGCGCCGCTTTGCGCTGGAGACGATGCAGGACGATCTCGTGCGCATGGAGCGGCTGCCGGGCAATCTCTACAACTTCCACCCGGGCAGCCACGTCGGCCAGGGCGAGGACGCCGGCATCGCGCTGATCGTCGCCCAGCTCAACGCGGTGCTGACGCCGGCGCTGACGACGACGGTGCTGCTCGAGACGATGGCCGGCAAGGGCAGCGAGGTCGGGCGCACGTTCGAGGAGTTGCGGCGCATCCTCGACGGCGTCGTGCTGCACGAGAAGATGGGTGTCTGCCTCGACACCTGTCACATCAACGACGCCGGTTACGATGTGGTGAACGACCTCGACGGCGTGCTCGAAACCTTCGACCGCGTCGTCGGCCTCGATCGTCTGCGCGCGATCCACCTCAACGACAGCATGAACCCGCTCGGCGCGCGCAAGGACCGGCACGAACGCATCGGCCACGGCCACCTCGGGCTGGAGGCGATCACCCGCGTCATCAACCACCCGGCGCTGCGCCACCTGCCCTTCCTGCTCGAAACGCCGAACGACCTGCCTGGCTATGGCGAGGAAATCGCGCTCCTGCACGGCGTGTTTCGCGCCTGACCCGAATCGGCGCTACCATTCGCGCCTGATTTTCCCCACCTGGATTGCAGAGGCCAAGACCATGAACAAGACGGCTGTCAGCCTGATCGGCGCGCCGACCGACATCGGCGCCGGGACCACCGGTTCGCGCATGGGGCCGGACGCCCTGCGCGTCGCCGGCATCGCCGAGGCAATCGCCCAGTTCGGCATCGACGTGCGCGACTGCGGCAACGTCGGCGGCCCGGCCAACCCCGGCCTGCCAGCGATCGACGGCTTCCGCCATCTGCCGGAAATCGTCGAGTGGAACCGGGCGGTGCACGACGCCTTCTACGCCGAACTCAGCGACGCGCGGCTACCGATCCTGCTCGGTGGTGACCACTCGCTGGCCATCGGCTCGATCAGCGCCGTGGCGCGCCACTGCCGCGAGCGCAAGAAGAAGCTGCGCGTGCTGTGGTTCGACGCGCACGCGGACTTCAATACGGCGACGCTGACGCCGAGCGGCAATATCCACGGCATGCCGGTCGCCTGCCTGTGCGGGCACGGCCCGCAGGAACTGATCGAACTCGCCGGCCAGGTGCCGGCGCTCAGCGCCAAGGACGTGCGCCAGATCGGCATCCGCAGCGTCGACGAAGGCGAGAAGCGCATGGTGCACGACATGGGCATCGACGTCTTCGACATGCGCTTCATCGACGAAACGGGCATGCGCCACGCGATGGAGCTGGCGCTCGCGTTGATCGGGCCGGACACGCACCTGCACGTCAGCCTCGACGTCGACTTTCTCGACCCGGACATCGCGCCGGGCGTCGGCACCACCGTACGCGGCGGGCCGACCTACCGCGAGGCGCAGTTGTGCATGGAGATGATCGCCGACACCGGGCGGCTCGCCTCGCTCGACATCGTCGAGCTCAACCCGGCGCTCGACGTGCGGAATCGGACGGCCGAACTGGCGGTCGACCTGATCGAAAGTCTCTTCGGCAAGAGCACGCTGATGCGGAAGCGGCCCGGCGGGATCTACTGACGCCGGGGCATCCGCCGGCCCGTCACCTGCTTCCTTACTTCGGCGCCGCCTCGGCGACGAAGATTTCGACGCGGCGATTCTGCGCTCGCCCTGCTTCCGTGCTGTTGGTCGCGATCGGTTCGCGCGAACCGCGCCCGTCGATGCCGATGCGGCTCAGAAGCACGCCGCGCGTGACGAGATAGTCGCGCGTCGCGTCGGCACGGTTGACGGAGAGCGGATTATTGACGGCATCGGAGCCGCGGTTGTCGGTATGGCCGATGATGCGCACGGTCGTGGCCGGATTCTGATTGAGCGTCGTGGCAAAGCGATCGAGGATCGGCCGCAGGCTGGACTTGATCTGATAACTGCCCGAGTCGAAGGAGATGTCGCTCGGGATCTCCAGCTTGAGCTGGTTATCCTGCGTCTGCGTCACCGTCACGCCGCTGCCTTGAGTCGCCTGCTCCATTGCCGCGCGCTGCTCCTGCATGCGCTTGGACCAGAGATAGCCGCCGCCGGCCCCCGCTGCCGCGCCAATCGCCGCACCGGCCGCCGCGCCCTTGCGGCCACCGGTCGCCGCGCCAATGACGGCCCCGGCGACGGCGCCGATACCGGCACCCTTGGCCGTATCGCTCTGCGTCTCGGTCATGTTGGCGCAACCGACCAGGCTGCTCGCGGCGAAGGTGGCAATGGTGATCATCAGGGCAGTTTTTTTCATGGTGGTACCTCCAAGTTTTCGGTCCGGGAATGTCGAGTATAGGTTGAGGAACCGGTTTTCACCCGTTCTGCGGAGCTAACGCAGCAGCGGACTGATCGGAATACAAAGGGGCTCGCTTCTCGGTGCCTTGCATCCCGCCACAAGTGCGCTTTCTAGCGCTCGGCCGCCAGCGGCGCGTCATCCGGGATCGTGATGCCGTCGATTTCCTGGTGCATGAGCACGGCCGGCGCATCGACCCGCAGGCACCGGCAAACGTCGCCGATCTGCTGGAATCCGAGGCAGCGTTCGTAGTAGCGAACGTGGCGCGGATTGACTTCCATCACCGCGTCGCTCGCCGAAAAATGCTCGCGGCCGTAGTCGAGCGCCGCGCTGAACAGATTGTTCAGCAAGTCGCGCGAGCTGAAGTCGGGATCGATGGCCAGGCGCGAGACTTCGCAGACGACGCGATCCGGACCGCGCAGGCCGTCGAGCACATTACCGTAGTGCGCGTCGGCGAGAAGGCCGATCGGCGAATCGCGGCGCAGCGTCAGCGTCGCGACAACCTCTTCGTAGTGCCAGGCGGCGAGCGTCACCCGGTTCTGCTCGTCGAGCGGTTGTCTGCGGGCTTCGGTCCGGTAACCGCGCCAGGCGTACATGCGCTGCACCAGCGAGTTGGTCAGCCCGTGCTGCTTCGGCGTGCGCGCCGGTCGGATATCGACGCCGCGCGGGCCGGACAAAGCCGCCCACAGCGAACGCAGCGGCGGCAGAGACTCTGGCGCGCGCTCGATCGGATGCACGCGGGAGGAAGTTGAATACTGCATGTCCTGGTTTCTTTATCCGAATGAACTGGGTCAGGCCGAAACGACGCCAAGGACGAGACCGGCAGGTTTTGGCGTGGAAGCGCTGTTTATGGCGTGGGCGGAACTGCCCGAATTTGCCGCAATGACGTTGATGTCGCCGCACAACTCACCGCCTTCGTCGGCGACCAGCTTGCCGTAGCGGATGGTGCCGCTGACGCGCCCGGTCGAGTGGATGATCAACTGCGAGCGCGCCGTCAGTTCACCCTCGAAGGTGCCGTGGATCTCGGCGATGTCGATGCTCACCTTGCCGGAGAACGAGCCGTTCTCGGCGATGCGGATGACGCGGCTGTCCATCGTCGCCTCGACGCGGCCTTCGACGACGAGCGTGTCGCAATCGAGAATCTCGGCGCCCTTGAGTTTGACGTCGGGCCCGACGATCAGACGCGCACCCATCGCGTCGTTGCCGGCGACCGGCGTCTCGTTCGACAGTATGGGCACGGCAGGCTGCGCCGCATCGACGACGGGCGCAGCCGGCAGCGCCTCCTTGACCGTCGGCGCGGGACGCCCGGGCAAACGCTCTGCCGGCGGGGGAGACGCGGTGCCGGACGAAGTCATTGGTGCGGAATCGCGGCGGTTAGTCGAATTTACGGGTTCGTTGCGCCCGAAGACGCCGGATTTATTGAACATGCTATTTCCTTCCAAGGTTTTTCAGCGTTGAAGACGCCAAGGCCTTAGCGATATCCGTGCCACGACGGTTTTTCAATGACAAACAACGACCTACGCAACACTCCTCATATTATCTATTAGATTCTTACGGGAAGATGTCGGGAAAAAGCGACAGTGCTTCGCCGGCTTTTTCGAATTGCCTTGCGAGACAGCGGATTAGCCTGTCGCCGGTTGGCGACAGGCGCGGCAAGTCCTTGCTACACAATGATTTTTACCGCAGCAATGCGCCCGGGCCACGAACGTCGTGGACGCATTTTCGTTCCCACGATGGCGCGCGAGCGGTCTAAACTGCGCTCTCGCGCCACGCCGGCGATCGCTTTTCCGCTGGCGGCGAAACTTCCCCGGATGTCTTCACGCCAAGCGATGTTCCGAATCTCCTTCCGCCAGAGCATGCTCGCCGGCTTTCTGCTGATCGCCGTGCTCCTCGGCTGGGCCGCCATCCAGAGCTGGCTCACGCTCGAGTACTTTGTCGCGCAGAGCCAGCGCGACAGTGCGCAGGCGCTCGAACTCAACGCGGCGATTCAGGAACTCGCCGAGCGGACGGTCGACCTCGAACGCAGCGGGCGCCAGTTTCTCGTGCTCAACGATCCCGTGCTGCTCAAGCGCTTCGACGAACACTCGGCGCTGGCGCTTACCGCCGTCGGCCGGCTCGAGGCGCTGCCGGGCGTCGCGCTCGGCGAATTGCCGCGCGACTGGCGCAGCAACCTCGAACAGCTCGGCGCCGGTCTGCATCGCCTCGCCGACAAGGACCAACTGCAACCGTTCCTGACCCGGCTCGGCGACCTCAACCGCGCGCTCGACCGGCATGGTCGGCAGTGGATAGACGCGCAGCACCAGGCGACGCTGACGACGCTCGAAGCAAGCCGCCTGCAGCTGACCGGCATGGTCGCCGTCGCCGTCGGTGGCGCCTTCATTGTCGCGCTGGCGATGAGCTGGTGGCTGTCGCGCCCGATCACGACGATCGAAGGCGCGATCGAGCGCCTCGGCGAGAGCCGCTTCGAGGAGCCGGTCCACGTGCGCGGCCCGGCCGACCTGCGCCGCGTCGGACGGCGGCTCGACTGGTTGCGCCAGCGCCTCGGCGAGCTCGAATCGGAACGCGAGCGCACGCTGCGCCACGTCTCGCACGAACTGAAGACGCCGCTCACCGCGCTACGCGAGGGCGTCGCGCTGTTGCAGGACAAGGTCGTCGGGCCGCTTGAAGGCGCGCAACAGGAGGTCGTCGACATCCTGCAGCACAACGTGATGACGTTGCAGCAGCACATCGAAAGCCTGCTGCGTCTCAACGCCGCGTCGTTCGAGGCGCGCCGCCTGCGCTACCGGCCGGTGCCGCTGAAGAAACTCCTCACCGATGCCATCCAGGGGCGCGAGCTGCAAATCCAGGCGCGGCGGCTCGTCGTCGTGCCCAAGGCGCCGGCCGTTGCCCGGGCACTCGACGGCGACAAGCTGCTCGTCGTCCTCGACAACCTGCTTTCCAACGCCATCGACTTCAGTCCGGAAGGCGGCGTCATCCGGCTCGAAGCCGAAGTCGGCGACGATCGCGTGCGCATCACCTGTACCGACCAGGGGCCGGGGATCGCGCCCGAGGATGCCGAACGCATCTTCGAGCCCTTCGTGCAGGGCGCGCGCCCGGCGCCGACCAAACGCCAGGGCAGCGGTGTCGGCCTGTCGATCGTGCGCGAGCTGCTGACGGCAATGGGCGGCAGCATCGAACTGGTCAAGGGTCAGTACGGCAACGGCAGCAACGCGCCCGGCGCCAGCTTGCGCATCGAGGTGCCCTGTGAATAACGTGCCGATCAAACGACTTCTCCGCCGGGGCTGCTGGCTGCCGGTCGTCGTCATCATGGCCGGTTGCGCCACTGTGCCGGCGCCCGAGCCGATCGCGGAGGAAGCGACGAGCGAGGAAACACCGCGCGTCGAAGTCACGGTTGACGAGACCGCGATGCTGCCGTTGCTCGGCTACCTCCAGTTGCTGCCGCGCATGAGCACGCAGGAGCTGGCGCGTGAGCGCAAGACGCTTGCCGCGCTGCCGCAGACGCCGAGCGTGCGCTTGCGCATGGCGATGCTGCTCGGCCAGGCGCGCGCGCCGGCCAACCTGGCGCGCGCGCAGAGCGTGCTCGCCGGCATTCTCAAATCGAATGAGGCCAATGCGAACAGCCTGCATCCGCTCGCCCGCCTGCTGGCGACGCACTACGGCGAACGGCAGAAACTGGAACAACAGAACGCCCGCTTGACGACGCAAATGAACGAACTCGAAGGAAGACTCCGCGACAGCCAGCGCAGCAACGATGAACTGCAACGCAAGATCGACGCGCTCGCCGACATCGAACGCTCGCTGCCCAAACCGCCGGCCGGGGGCGATGGCGCGGGAGGCAGCCGATGAGCGCGACGGCCGCAAACGGCGCGCATCTACTCGTCGTCGACGACGACCAGGACCTCCTGCGCCTCCTGACCATGCGCCTGCACGCCTGGGGCTATCGCGTATCGACGGCGAGTTCGGCCGAGGAAGGGCTGGCGCGCATCGCCGTCGAGCCGCCGCAACTCGTCCTGAGCGACATCCGGCTGCCCGGCAAGGACGGCCTCGCACTGTTCGACGAGATCCGCGCCACCCGGCCGACGCTGCCGGTGATCCTGCTCACCGCGCACGGGACGATTCCCGACGCCGTCGATGCGATGTCGCGCGGCGTCTTCGGCTACCTGACCAAGCCCTTCGACAGCGCCGTCCTGCGCGAGAAGATCGAACAGGCGCTGCAGCTCTCGCCGACCGGCGAAGTCCCGCAAGCCGGACAGGACGAAGCCTGGCGCGCCGGGCTCGTCTTCCGCAGCAGCCGCATGGCCGAGCTGATCGAGGAAGCGCGCGTCGTCGCCGCCTCCGACGCCAGCGTGCTGATTCGCGGCGAGAGCGGCACCGGCAAGGAAGTGCTCGCGCGCGCCATCCACCGCGCCAGCCCACGCGCCGGCGCGCCCTTCGTCGCCATCAACTGCGGCGCGATCCCCGAGCAGCTGCTCGAATCCGAGCTCTTCGGCCACGTCAAGGGCGCCTTCACCGGCGCGGCGACGGCGCACACCGGGCTCTTCCAGGCAGCCAACGGCGGCACGCTGTTCCTCGACGAGATCGGCGACATGCCGCTCGCCTTGCAGGTCAAGCTCTTGCGCGTGCTGCAGGACCGCGCCGTGCGCCCGGTCGGTGCGACGCGCGCCGAGCCGGTCGACGTGCGCGTGCTCTCGGCGACGCACCGCGACCTCGAAGCGGCAATGGCCGACGGGCAGTTCCGCGAGGACCTCTACTACCGGCTCGACGTCGTCACGTTGGCGCTGCCGCGCCTCGAGGAACGGCGCGAGGACATCCCGCTCCTGGCCAACCACTTCGTCCAGCAGCTCGTCAAAAAGTACGACAAGGGCATCGTCGGCTTCGCGCCCGAGGCGATCGAGACGCTGATCAACGCCGCCTGGCCGGGCAACGTGCGCCAGCTCTACAACGTCGTCGAGCAGTGCTGCGCACTGGCGACGACGCCGCTCATCCCGCTCGCGCTGATCCAGCGCGCGCTGCGCGTGCCGACGCTCGAAGCGCTCTCCTATGCCGAGGCCAAGCAGCGCTTCGAGCGCAACTATCTCGTCCAACTCCTTAAGCTCACCGACGGCAACGTCAGCGACGCCGCGCGCATCGCCGACCGCAACCGCACCGAGTTCTATCGCCTGCTTCAGAAGCACGAGCTGACGCCGGACATGTTCCGCCGCCCGGCTGACGCCGGCGATTCAGCCGGTTAAGCACTCGTCGCCACATCAGAAGCCCGCTACCCTTCCGTAAGCTGATAAGCGGTACTGCGCCCGCCCGCGCCCGTCTTGCTCAGTATCCCGCGCGCCAGCAGATCATTGATGTCGCGCAGCGCCGTATCCGCCGAACACCTGGCGATGGCCGCCCACTTGCTGTTCGTCAATTTGCCATCGAAGCCGTCGAGCAAGCGATTCAGTACTTTCACCTGCCGTTCATTGAGTGGTAGCGTCGCCCAGCGCTGCCAGTAGCGTGTTTTCAGGAAGACTGCATCAAGCGTCTGCTGGGCCTCTTCCGCCGCTCGCTGCAGACCGTCGAGGAACCAGAGCAACCAAGCCGTGACGTCCATCGTTCCCTTTTGTGTTCGCTCAAGAATTTCGTAGTAAGCCTTTCGCTCACGCTGAATCTGAGCGGACAGGCTGTAGAAGCGCTGCGGGCAGCCGTCGGCACGTGCGAGCAGCAGGGCGCCAATGGCCCGCGCGATCCGCCCGTTGCCGTCGTCAAAGGGGTGCAAAGTGACAAACCAGAGGTGCCCCAAGCCCGCCTTGATCAAGGGCGGCTCGCCGGAATCCGCATTCAGCCACGCGAGAAACCGCGCGGTTTCCGCCGCCAGACGGTCCGCCGGCGGCGCCTCGTAATGCACCTTCTGCCGACCCAAGGGACCGGACACCACCTGCATCGGCCCGTTGGCATCATCCCGCCAGTCGCCGACCCGTATCCTGGAAAGCCCGGAGTACCCGGTGGGAAACAACGCGGCATGCCAGCCGAACAAACGCGCCTGAGTCACCGGCGACTGACAGTTCGTCGTCGCATCGAGCACCATCTCGACCACACCTTCGACGTACCGGTCCACCGGTGCGACGGCGCCGATATCGACGCCCAGTCGGCGGGCAATACTTGAGCGGACGGAAGCGACATTCAACTGCTCGCCTTCGATCTCGCTGGTCTTGACGACATCGTCGGTCAGCGCCACCAGACTGGCCTGATCGCGCAAAGCCGCACCGACATCGACCAGGCGTCCGAGCAACAAGCCTTGCGCCCGGCTCACCTCGGCCATGGGTCCGGCCAGGACCGCGAGGTCGTACTGCCAGCGCGGCCAGTTGGGCGCTTGCCAGACATACTTGTAATCACCGTAATCCATGCAGCGATTATGCGCGGCTTTCACCGCAAGGGGCAAGCAATTCGCCGCACAATCTGCGGCAATTAACCCGCGGATTCACCGCAAAAGGGACTCTATGGACATCGAATGGAGCAGAATGCACGCTGTCGTTTCCGCACCCCTGCGGTGGAAACGCACACGGCGTATTTTCATTGCAGAGGACAATATTGCGGTCTCCGGCGACAACTTCGTCGGCGGCGTCGATTGGGAAGCGCAGTCCGGCGAGAAGTAGACGCTGATGGCGCCTTATCTCGCAGATAATCGTTAGGCTTCGTTTTCAGGCTAGCGAAGCCGACGAACACAAGTTCGACTGTATTGCAGCTCGACCGAGTCGAGTAGCCTTGCAACCGCATGTCAAGTTTAGCCGCAACAAAAGAAACACTACCCTGGCAGCAATTTCACAAAACCCAACAGGCTGACTTGCAGAAATATGATTATCCGTTAGATAATTCTTCCTCAAAAAAAACCTTCGAGGATAATAATGGACAGCTTTGACATACGTCGTGAAAATTTGATGGTGCTTGCAAAGCAATATAAGAGACAGAATTTATTTTGCGAGATGATCGAAATGAACCCGTCGTATATGTCGCAGATAAAAAGCAGAAGAAAGAACGTCGGCGATCAGATCGCTCGCATGGTCGAGAAGAAGTTAGGATTACCCCACGGGTACATGGATCTCCCTCAAAACGAAGTCGCTTCAGTTAACCCGACGGCGGAGCCCACGCCTGATTCACTCTCACTCGAGGGTCTATCGGATCTGCAACGTGGTTGTTTACGCCGACTAGAAGCCCTAATGCGGTCATCAAAAGTGTCAGATGATGAATGCCTTGACCTGATGGTGAACTGGAAAGCCAAGCACGCTTGATATCAGTCACCGCATTCGGCGCAAGACGCCCCCGCCCCGTAGGGTGTCAATGCAGCGCAGCGGAATTGCACCGATCCATTCAACAAGACAAAAAAAACCGCTTTCCGGCCTCATATTCGGAAAGCGGTGAACCCACAAAGGAGACTCTCTTCACAACACTTGTTGCCCTCGTCACCCCGGCGTTCGCTGGAGTGACGAGTCTCGTGCGCAATCAGCCGTAGAGCGGGCC
>RRZU011463096.1_pt1 | contig 13311 bp, 16 predicted proteins | sample 2165561 | NCBI WGS metagenome assembly RRZU01 (sample SAMN10456909, study PRJNA506462) | wastewater metagenome | isolation source: wastewater sludge | place: USA: Moscow, Idaho
CGAGACGCAGACGGTGCTGCCTGACGAGACGCAGTCCCTGCGGCCGGTCTACGGCGAGGACCTGATCACGCTGGTGACCTGCACCCCGCTGGGCATCAACACGCACCGGTACCTGGTGACGGGGACGCGGGTGACGCCGACACCTGTCGAGGACGTCGCGCGCGCGGGCCAGCGCCCCGAAATCCCGGGCTTCCCGTGGTGGGCGTTGGGCCTGGGCGCGGCTGTCGTGGGCTACGTGGGCTTTGTCAGTTGGACAGGCCGGGTACGTCCGCCGGCTGCGTGAGCGGTCGCGTCGCACTGGCAGGTACTCCTGAAGAGCACTCCACCCCATCCGGAGGATGATCCAGTGCGGACACCCAGCGGCACGCGCCGATGATCGTGTCCGCCACGAGCGACCATTCCCGCTTGTTCCGCTGGTAAGTGGGTGGACGGACCTCCGCATGTGCCGCACGCAAAACGGGATGGGGCTCGTCTTCCTCGGTCGCGGGGGCCGCGATGACACCGGCACCCTCGCTACGGGGGATGCGCGCAGCGAAGGCGACCGCCCCGTAGCGGTCGGGGTCGTGGATCGTGGCCGGGTCGGACCCGCAAGCCTCAATTGCCGAGATCAGGTGAACGGACATGCCCTCGCCCGCGTTGCGACGTAGGGCACCCGGGGTCAGCACGTAGCGTCCAGTCTGCGCATCGAGCATCACGAGTTGAGGATTCCACGGGATACGCCTCAGGAGTTCCTCGTCGTCGGATACTTCCTGGTCGTCGTAGTGCCAGTCGGCGTCACTCATCGCCTAGGTACTTGCTTACGCCAGCTGGGGTTGTAGTGGCGCGCTCGTATCCCCATGCGTCGGACGATTCCCTTGGCGGCCCCGACCATCGCGTGCTGGTCCTGTTCGAGGCAGAGAATCTCCCCGGTCTCATCGCGTGCCCAGAGATAGTCGGCGCCAAGGGGTGTGATCTCCACCTCGAGGGACATTGGCCCCGTGCGCCAGTACAGGGTCACGTCTCCGCTGTTCTCGCCAGGCGTGACGGACGGAACCGTGGCATCCCGCCCCGACACGGCCACGATGAACTTCCGTGTCTCGTGGCGGACGTCATTGCTGACCTCCAGCCGGTCGAGCAGCTTCGTCGCTTGGACGACGGCGAATGCCTCGTCCGAAGCTGGCCGCTCCCATCGCCCATCCGCGTCACGAGCAGCTTGGGCAGAAAGTCGTGGCCGCACTGGGTGCTGGACGGGTTCTGCTGCGGGGGAGGTGGCCCAGATCTCCGCATGGGGTGTAGGACGGTTGTGTCGTTCTAGCAGAACCGTCATCGTTCACCCCATCCCTTCCTGAGAGCCTCGCTGGTGTGCTGCTTGAAGAGGACGATCAGTTCGTCGTGGGCGGCCGACAGCGCCGTGATCGCGTCCTCCTGCTCCGGTACCTCGCGCCCCACTCGTATGGAGAGAAGTGGCGACCCGTCGTCTTGGGAGTCCACCATGACGAGGGAGGCGCAGCTATGCTCACCGGGACTCGCGCACGCGTGCAGGCGGGCACCCACGTATCCATGCTCTGGGTCGTCGGCGGCTATGTTCTGCGCCCAACGCGTCAGAACCCCGACCGCGAGCGTGGTGGCGCTGACTTCTGGAACGCTATTGACGTAGTAGCAGCTGACTGACCGCGGGGTAATGCGAACGTCATGAACGGCGACCGACGCGGCTAGCTTCATGTACAGGTCGTCGATCGTCGCGCGCAGTTCGTCGAAACCCACGTAGGGCGTCGATGCCTCGCCATCGAAGGCCCACGTGGTCACTCCCTCAACGGGTGCGGTGCGGACGGTCGCGATCACCGATACAGAAGTCGTCCTGAGCGGGACGAATGCCGTGAAGCCCGGCGACGCCGTGTCGTGTGAGTTCGTCAACAAGCCGATTCCCAATGCGACTATCCGCGTGAGCAAGACTCTGCAGGACGTGAACGGTGCGAACCTCGGAAATGGCAATGGCTGGCAACTGGGTGCGGCTACGACGGCGGTCCCGACAGGCTCCATCACTCCGACACCCGCCGCTGCGGCCCAGACGACGACCGAGACTGGCTTCGTCGACTGGACGTTGGCTTTCGACACCACCACCGATCGTGCGAGCGTGGTTGTCTCGGAGACACAGCAGATTGGCTACGAATTTGTCAGCGGAAGCTGCACCGTCACGCCCTCCAACGGAGACCCGACAACGGTGGCGATCTCGAGCGCTGATGGTGTGACGCTGGATGGCGTGAAGCCAGGCGACGCCGTGGTATGCGGGTTCGTCAACAAGCAGCAGGCCGGCACTGTGACGTGGCAGAAGGTCGATGACAGCACGCCGGCCCAGCACTTGGCGAACTCCGAATGGAAGATCGTCGGGCCGAGCCCGGCTACGACGGTGCTCGCGGTTGCCGACTGCGTCGCGACCGACGCCGCCGGGTGCGCGAACCAGACTGACAAGGACCACCGTGCGGGTCACTTCAGCGTCACCGGCTTGGCGTGGGGTTCGTATCAGCTGATCGAAACCAAGGCTCCTGCCGGATACCGGCTAACCGACACGCCGTACCCGTTCGCGATCTCGGCAACAGCCCTCGCGGTGCCCGTTGAGGGCAGCCCGTTCACCAACGTCCGGCGTGACGGTCCCGTCATTCCGCTGACTGGTGGGATCGGCCGCGACGCGTTCTTCATCGCCGGACTCCTGATCATCGCCGCGGGCTTCGGCGCCGTCGGCGTGAAGCGGGTCCGAAGCAGACGTGAGGGGGTCGCCTGATCTCCGAGACGACACGACCACCTAGACCAGACACCCGAAGACCTTCGGCCTCGCGCCGATCCGACCAATAAGAGCAAGCACCCTCGAATCGCCTGGTGGGGGCGAGGGCAAGAAAGGAAAAAGACAAGATGACCAACAAGAACACGGGGCTCCGGCGCCTGTTGGCCGGCACGGGGGCGTTCGCCCTCGCGCTCGCCGGCACGTTTGCCACGGCCCAGCTGGCGTCCGCGGACCCCGGCCCGGATCAGGTTGCTCCGACGAAAACGGGCAGCCTGACGATCTACAAGTACGCGGGCGGCCCGCTCGGCGAGGACGAGTCCCTTGACGACCGTGACACGCTTGAAGGCGTTGAGTTCACCGCGACTCGCGTCGGTATCGTCGGCGGCACCGAAGACGACCCGACCTGCACCGTCATTGACCTCGCAAAGATCACCGACTGGACGGGGATCGAGGCGCTGTTCGATCAGCCCACCAGCAACGGCCCGGTGACCATTCCGACTGGCTATTGCCTCAGCGAAGACGAGGCTGACATCTACGTCGATGAGACCGACGAAGACGGCAAGCTGGTCTTCCCCGTCCTCCCGCTTGGCGTATTCTTCGTCTCGGAGACCGACTCGGGCGAGCACCCGATCGTGTCCCCGGTTCCGGACTTCTTCGTCGCCATTCCGACGTCGAACGGCAAGGACGAGAACGGCTGGAACTACGACATCGTGGCCCACCCGAAGAACCAGCTGATGGAGGAGCCGACGAAGACGATCGAGGACCAGCCCGAGAGCGACCTCGTCGTCGGAGACAACGTCACCTGGACGATCAAGATCCCGATCCCGACGCTCAACAACAACGAGAAGTTCACGAGCGCCAACTTCCACGATGTGCTTGACTCGCGCCTGGAGTACGTCTCCTCGGTTGTCAAGATTGCTGGCGACGAGGTTGATGAAGACGGCGAGTATCGGGTTGACGAAGACGGCGTCGTGTGGAGCTTCACGCCGGATGGCCGTTTGCTGCTTGATGACGCCATGGGTGGAGAGATCGAGATCACGCTGGTCACCAAGGTCGTTAGCGTCGGAACCGGCGAGATCGTCAACCGCGGTGGCGAGGATGGCAACTACTGGAGCGAGTTCAACGGAACCGAGGTTCCGGGTGGTCCGTCGCCTGCCACGTACTGGGGCCAGCTCTCGATCAAGAAGATCGATGATTCGAAGCCCGCGGCTCTGCCGCTAGAGGGTGCCGTGTTCAAGGTGTTCCTGCCTCAGTTGGTTGAGGACGAGGACGAGGACGAAGGCGCCGACCCGGTCTACGAGTGCGCAGAGGAAGCACCTTCGACCACTCCGATCGCTACCGGAAAGTCGAACGCGCAAGGCGTTGTCGTGTGGGAGAACGTCAACCCCAACACGGTTCTCGGTCTGTGGGTGTCCAACGTCGATGACGTCGCTGGCGTGGACCTCGACGATCAGTCCAAGGACTACTGCCTCTACGAGACGACCACCCCTGCGGGTCACGTCGCGAACCCGGACCTGGTCGCCAACCCCACAATCACGATCAAGCCTGGTGAAATCAACAAGCTCCACAAGGACGTCGTGAACCCGAAGAAGGATGGCCCGGACCTGCCGCTCACCGGTGCGCAGGGCACGATTGCGATGAGCATCGGCGGCCTGCTGCTGGTTGGCGCTGGTGTTGCTGTCGCGCTGGTGTCGCGTCGTCGCAACAACGCGGCTGCCTGAGGTAGCGAGTTGATCCGTACGCGGATCTGAAAATGGGCGGCGGCGCCTGCATGGCGCCGCCGCCACATTCACGTACACACGTTTGCGGGCGGCAGTTGCCGCTCCGTCGATCGCGGCATGCCCGATGGCACGCTCTGGCGAAGACGAACGCACGCGCGGGCCGCACCGGCCCGCTGCCGATCACGGCAAGCCCACGGGGCGCACGGTGCACCAAAGACTTAGAGGTTGATGAAGACATGCGGAACAAGGCAAATCACGGCGGGGCGGGACGAGCGCTTGCCCTCCTGAGTGCGGTGGTCCTGCTACTGGGCGTAAACGGCGGCTCGTTAGCCGCCGGGGCCGATGATGATCCGACGCCGGTCGTCACCACCACCGCAGACCCTGAACCGACCACCATTTCCACCGACGGCCCGGCCGATACGGACCCGTCGGCCCCGCCCACGTCCGACGACCCAGACGACGCCGTTGGCGAGAAGCCCGCCGACAACGCGCCATCGACCCGGCGGACGACACGAACCCTGTCGACTCAGACGAGCCGGGACCCGACAAGAAGGACGAAGCCGAAGACGGCTCCGACACGTCCACCCCAGACCCCAATGCCTCGACCCCAGAGGACGACGAGGACGCCGGCACGACGAACACGAACGACGACACCCCCGCCCCCGGCGCGGGCGGCGATCAACCGGAGCAGCCCAAGGCGGGCAAGCCCGCCGGAGGCGGCGTCAGCACGTTTGCTGCTGCGGCCTCACCCTTTGCGCTGCCGATTGGCGCGCTGAACCCAACCGAGCTCTACAACGAGAACTTCGAGAACAATACGGACCAGCTGTACCCGCCGAAGATGCTCAACGACTACACAGGCGCTGGTGCACACGAGTATGCGGCCTCGACCTATTGGCTAGACAAGGGTTACTGCAACGGCTTCGTGACGAGCTTCAATGTTCCGGTCTCCCAAGCCCTGATCAACTCCACCTATTGCGGCAAGAACGGCAGCGGGTTCGATGAGGGCGACTATTGGGCGGTCCGCGCGAAGGCTCTAGTGCTCGGTGGGCTCCCAGGGGGTCCGTCAGCCGCCGGGAACAATCACGCACTATCGATGAACTCTTCTGGTGGACTCCCCAGCACAGACCTCAATAATGCTGGGTCGATCATGTTCCAGACGAAGCCGGCTACGCCGATTCAGATCAACCTCCCAGCTGGTTCCAGTGACGGGCGCTTCATCGCTTTCTCGGTCGACGCGGCGAACACGCAGTGCCTTACTGATGGCCAGGCGTTTAGGAACCCGAAAATGCGGTTTCAGTATGTGCACAACGGGACGACGGCCGACCTGCCGTTGGGTGCAGGCACCTATATCGACCCGTGCAGCACTGCTGGTAGCACCGCGTTTGATGTCTCAAGCAATTTCCCGGGTTCCGAGATAGGGTCGAGCCGTCAGACTCTGTGGAACAACAACAAGGGGTGGATCGCGAGCGGCAAATACGGGACATTTTACTCGGGGTCGTTCTTCCTTCAGAACAGTTCACCGATCGGTCTGATCCTGCGTAATGTGTCGGAAGCGAGTTCTGAGGGCGCCGGCATCGGGAACCCTAACGGTACCCAGACGCATGTCAAGGGAAGGTACAACGGAAACGACGGCGCGATCGACAACATCCGCATCGTCGACGTGACGCCGGTTCTGGACAAGGAGTTTTCGCCGGCTGTGCAGTCGGTCGGGCAGACCTCGACGATGACCCTGACCATCTACAACAGGACGGACAAGGGGGAGAAGAAAGGGTGGGAGTTCACCGATACCCTTCCCGCGGGCCTGGAGTTCGTCAACAATACGGTGACTAACACCTGTGCCAGCCCGACCAGCGCCGTGGTCAATGTGGCGAACCGTACGCTGACCGTCACGAACGGCCTACTCAGAAACGGTGACGTGAGCTGCACCATCACCGCCAAGGTGACGTCGACCAGCGCAGTCACCTACACGAATGGCAAGCCAAACGGCAACTTCTCGAACGTCAAGGGCATTGACGGCCCGCCGAATGCTGAGGTCGCGTTCTGGTCTGGTTCCGTCTCCTGGAGCAAGGTCGATGACCAGACGCCGTCGAATCTCCTGGCAGGGTCCGTGTGGACCCTCTCAGGCCCGAGCCCAGCTACCACGTCGGCGCCCGCGGGTGGCTGGCCGGTCGGCGAAGTGACCGACTGCACGGCGTGGCCATGCACCGGACTCCTTGACCAGAACCCGGCGACGGGCCAGTTCAAGGTGACGGGTCTTCCGGCCGGCACCTACACCCTCACCGAGAAGACGGCGCCGCAGGGATATGAGCTGATCACGGGCAGCTTCACAGCGACCGTAAGCGATGCATCCCGTGACGTGGTCTTCACCGGGACTGGTGTCGCGGACGGCAAGATCAAGAACACCCGCAAGCTGGGCATGGCTGCCTGGGAGAAGATCGACGATCAGACGCCCGCCGCTAACCTGGGCGGCTCAGAGTGGACTGTCCAGGGTCCGTACACGGGCAGCACCCCGAGTGGGACGACGACGTCGGTTGTCGACTGCGTCGGCGCGAACCAACCCAGCCAGGCGGCCTGCAACGTGGACAAGGACTCTGCGGCGGGCAAGTTCAGGCTGGAGAACCTCGCCTGGGGTAGCTACACGGTGACGGAGACCAAGGCGCCGGCTGGGCACCAGCTCACCAATCCCGCTCAGTCTTTTACGTTCACCGTCGATGCCGCGAACGCGGGCACGGTGATCAACGGCGGCAAGGTCGTCAACCGGAGGATCCCGGGCGAGGTGACCTGGGCCAAGGTCGAGACGGGGACCACGACCAAACTGAGCGGGTCCGAGTGGAAGCTGGAAGGTCCCGGGGGGTTCAACGACGGCAACCCGCTTGAGATCGCCGACTGCGCTGGAAGTACCTGCGATGGCCCGGACAAGGACCCCGTCGGCGGTGCGTTCAAGCTCGTCGGCCTCCCGTGGGGCAGCTACACGCTGACGGAGACGAGGGCCCCCGCGGGCTACACGCTGGATCCGACCCCGCGCACATTCGTCGTCGGCGCCTCCAACGCCGTTGCGGATCAGGTCAAGCTTGACTGGGAGCTGGGCAAGATCGAGAACAAGCGACGCGAGGGCCCGGCAATCCCGTTCACGGGCGGCCTCGGCCGCGACGCGTTCTTCATAGCCGGAGGCGGGGTCCTGGCCCTCGGCCTGGCTGCCGCCGGTGTGAGCAACGCCCGACGCCGTCGCGCTCGTTGAGCCGCGCCTCAGCGCGAAGCGCCGGGCGCGTGTCGAAGCGTTCGTGACCTCGCCTTCGGAGGTGACCCGCGCAGGGAGTTAGCTAGGTGGGAGGTTTGGTACCAACACTGGTACCAAACCTCTCAGCTAAGCCCAACCCGCGTCGTGTAGGATGAATAGCACCTAGGAAATGGAGGTTGGTCGACATGCTGGTGAACACAAGGAATCTCGTCTCCCTTACCGAGGCGAACCAAAACTTCTCCCGTGTCGCGCGTCTGGTCGATGAGCGCGGAGCGGTGGTGATCCTGCGCAACAACACTCCTCGTTATGTGGTGCTGGAGTACGCCCAGTTGGAGTCGTCTGAGGCGGATGATGCTGACGTTGCGGCGGCCGGGTTGCGCCTTATCGACAAGCATCGCGCCGCGTTCGAGAAGCTCGCCGAGTGAATCACCTGCGCAAGCGCCACGTTTTGCTTCTGCATGCCCAGTTGATTGCCGAGACCGGCGGGTCGGAGGGCGTCAGGGACGAGGGGCTCCTCGACGCGGCGCTCGATGCGCCCCAGCGGGCTTCGCCGGTCAGGAGTTCTTCCCAAGCGTGGAAGCGAAAGCCGCCCGCCTGGCCTTCGGGTTGATCCGCAACCACGCGTTCGTGGATGGCAACAAGCGCATCGGTGTCCTCGCCATGCTCGTGCTTCTGGATATCAACGGAATCACTGTCGAAGCGGGTGACGACGAGCTCGTCGCCCTCGGCCTCGCGCTGGCCGAAGGCGAGCTAGATGTGGATGCGGTCCTGAAGTGGATCGTGGCGCATGCTGCGGATAGTGGCGGCGCCGAAGTCTGTCCAGGCTCCTGAGCATCGCTCATCGAAAAGCATTGTGCCGCGTTCTTCGTCGGGAGGCAGATGGCCGACTGACGCTGCGACGACGGCGCCCAGGGTGTGGCTTCGGGGTTTCGTCGGGCCGGGTAGATTAGGCGGAGCCCTCCGTATCAGGGCCAGCTCTCGGAGACCAAGGCGCCTGCTGGATATACCTTTGACCCTGACGACGACCCGGTCGGTTTCGTGATTGCCGGGGATGCGCTCACGGTGACGGCCAAAGGCAGCCCCTTCGTCAACAAGCGACGCGAGGGCCCGGCGATCCCGTTCACGGGCGGCCTCGGCCGGGACGCGTTCTTCATCGCGGGAGGTGCCGCTCTGCTCCTCGGCCTGGCTGCCGCCGGTGTGAGCAACGCCCGACGCCGTCGCGAGGCCCACGTCACTCGCTGAGATGCCGTCGCTCCCTATCCGAACGCCATGTCGGCGACCTATTATTGGGGGCTAGGAGGTGCCCTCATGACTGTTTCGATGCAGGTGTCGCTCGATGACGATCTTGCTGCCCTGGTGGCTGCGCGCGCCGAGTTCACGGGGCTTCGGCAGGACCAGGTTGTCGCATCCGCCATTCGTCGCGGTCTTGGTGGCGGTCGCCTGACCCAGATCCTCAATCAGGCGCGCAAGGACACGTCTCTGAGTGACGAGGAGGCGATGAATCTCGCCATCGCCGAGCAGAAAGTGGTGCGGGTCGAACGCGAAGCGTCGTGACCCCGTCGCTTCGAGTGGTGCTCGACCCGAACGTGCTTGTCTCCGGTGCGATCACCCCACGTGGCGCTGGCGCGCGGATACTCGCACTCATCGACTCAGGAGATCTGGTCTCCATCGCCTCCCCTCAGCTGGTAGCGGAGTTGTCGGCTGTCCTCAGGAGGCCCAAGTTCCGTCGCTACCTAGACCTCGAGGACGTCGGGGAGTTCATGGATGAGTTTGTTACGTTGAGTGAACCGCATGACGACCCGTCTGATCCGGCTCCGCTTTCGCCGGACTCCAAAGACGACTATCTGATCGCGCTCGCGCTAGATTCACGCGCTGACGCATTGGTCTCTGGTGATTCCGACCTGCATGGGCTTGACGTCCTCGGCCTTCGCGTCTTCACGCCGAGGGAGCTGCTTGATCGCTATCTGCTGGACCAAGACGTCTGACCAGCGCAGCCTTGCGACGACGGCGCCCCGGGAGTGGCCTCGGGGTTTCGTCGGGCCAGGTAGATTAGGCGGAGCCCTCCGTATCACGACGCAGAAGGACGCAGGAACAGGTGACCACCCTCGTCGACGCCCCGCCGCCGCCGGCTCCGCGTGTGAGCAGACGGTGGCGGATGCCGTGGCTGGCGTTCGTCGCCAGCCTCATCATTCTCGTGGGCGCGTGCGTGTTCCTGTACCCGCACGCGGCGTCCTGGTTCTCGCAGAAGGAGCAGTCGCGGGTCACGGAGATGGCGCAGGCGAAGATGCAGCAGCCGCCGAACAGCGACGCTGTGTACCGCGCCGAGCAGATCGCGCGAGCGCACGCCTACAACGACGCGCTGGCCTCAGGGGCCATCTACGAGGCGGGCAAGAACCTGGCCACCGGCGACGGCGAGCTGGCCGACGGCGACCTGGTCTACGACGACCTCCTCGCCCTCACCGACACGGGCTTCATGGGGCGCCTGCGCTATGACGCGCTCGCCATCGACCTGCCGATCTACCACGGCACGAGCGACGAGACGCTGGAGCGCGGCATCGGGCATTTGGAGGGAACGTCGCTGCCGGTGGGCGGCGTCGGGACACGTGCGGTGCTGACAGCGCATAGAGGGCTGCCGACCGCGACGCTGTTCAACGAGTTGGACAGGGCTGCGATCGGTGACACGTTCACGATCGCGGTGCTGGACCAGGTGCTGACGTATCAGGTGGTCGAGTCGAAGGTGATCCAGCCGGACGAGACGGAGGCGATCCTGGCCGATCCCGACCGCGATCTCGTCACGCTGGTCACCTGCACGCCGTTGGGCATCAACAGCCACCGCATCCTGGTGACCGCGGAGCGGATCACGCCGACGCCGGCGAAGGAGATCGCCGCGGCGGCTGCGAAGCCGGAGCTCCCGGGCTTCCCCTGGTGGGTGGTCATCCTCGGCGGCGTCGTCCTGCTGCTGGGCACCTACGTCTGGAGCGCGGGCTACCCGCCCCGCCGTCGGGCGCCCCGTCGGAGCTGAGGCCTCGCCCTCGTCGCCACGGTGGTGCTGGCATAGCCCAGGCCCACTCACTGTGGAGCACGGACAGCCGCAGCAGGAACGATCAGCTTGCGTCCAGGTAGGCGTCTAGCGCGTCGCGGAGCACCTGGCTGCGTCGGCGTCCGGTGGCGCGGGCGACGGCATCGAGGCGGTCGGCTACGGGTTGCGTGACGCGGCAGGCCACGCGGGCCGACGGTGCTCGGGTGGGGTCGAGATGCGGTCGACCGCCGCGGTTTGCGGCCTCCAGGCCGATTCGTTCGGCTCGCTCCTCGGTGAGGCGCTCACCGTCGTAGTGGAACTCCTCAAGGTCGAGATCGACGTCGAGGCCGCGCGTGACCTCCACGAGGCCGTTGCCCAGGTTGATCTGGTGCTTGCTCATGTCTAGTTCCTCCTCAAGGCGGTTGGCATCACATGCAGGACAAGGAGGACGGGTTCGCCGCTGCGTAGATCGGTGGCGCGGACGGCGGTGATCTCGAGTTCGATACCGCGGTCATCCTCGCCGACCCAGTCGAAGCGAGCCTCGCCCCGGCTGTTGGTTGTGGTGGCCGGCTTGGTGTTGGCCATCACGTAGTGAGCGTGGGCGCGACCGATTCTGTGCCTTCGGGCCGCTTGGGTGAACCGGACCTCCATCCTGTTATGTTACACACAATCTGGGTTGTATGCAACATAACCCCGTTCGGATGTGGAGTCGGGCGTCGTCCTGCTGCTGGGAACCTACGTCTGGAGCGCGGGCTACCCGCCCCGCCGTCGGGCGCCCCGTCGGAGCTGACAACCTGGTCTGGACGGCTATCTCGGCTGTGTCCGTCGGAATAGTGACGCTGGCAGCCGAGGTAACCCCGGGGGCCGGATTGTACTGAAGTCTACGCGAGTATAGGATTTCAGTATACTTTGCTACAGGTGCCCTGGAGGGATCGCATGGACGCCGTCACGAATCCGTACGTTCCAGGAGCCGGTCGCAAACCGTCAGCTCTCGTAGGGCGCGACGCCACGCTGCACGCCTGGAATGTTGCACTGCAGCGCGCTGAGCGCGGGATCACCGACCAGCCGTTCGTGCTCTACGGCCTGCGGGGCGTGGGCAAGACGGTGTTGTTGACCCAGCTGCGGCACGACGCGCAGCAGCGTGAGTGGGTCGTCGTGCAGGTTGAGGGGGGTACCGGACGTGCCTTGCGCGAACTCCTTGGCGAGGGCCTTTATGATCCGCTGACGGAGCTCCGGCGCCCTTCCCCGGGCCGTCGGCTCCTCAGGGCCATCGCGACCGCGCTGTCGTTCAAGGCCTCCTACGACCACACGGGAACCTGGACATTCGGCATGGATCTGTCGGGCGTCCCGAGCGGCGGGGCAGACAGCGGGGTGCTAGAGACCGACCTGAAGCGAGTCATTCGCGACGTATCGTTGGCGGCCGGCGAAGATGGTGTCGGGCTGGCGATTCTCATCGACGAGGCGCAGGACCTTTCCGCCGACGAGCTGACGACGTTGGCGGTCGTCGCCCAAGCGGCGGCCCAAGACAACTGGCCGGTGTTGTTTGGCCTGGCTGGACTGCCCAGCCTTCCTCAAACGATGGCCGAAGCGAAGTCGTACACCGAGCGATTCCACTTTGTTCATGTGGAGCGACTGTCTGAAGAGGATGCGAGGGTCGCACTCACGCGGCCTGCAGCGGCAGAGGGCGTGGAGTGGTCGCCAGAGGCCTTGGGTCACGTGGTCGCGTCGGCGGGGCGTTATCCGTATTTCATCCAGCAGTTCGGCCAGGAGACGTGGAACGAATCGGACGGCAGCCCGATCAGCCTAGAGGAGGCGCGGCGGGGTGTTCTTCGCGGCCAGAACCAGCTGGACAACGGGTTCTTCAGGGCTCGATGGGACCGTACGACGTCAGCCGAGAAGCGATACCTGCGGGCCATGTGCCCCGAGGGTGACGAAGGCGTTGGCTCTGGCGAGGTGGCCACGCGATTAGGCAAGAAGATCGGCTCGATCGGGCCGGTGAGGGCCAACCTCATGCATAAGGGCCTGATCTATGCTCCCGACCACGGAGTTGTTCGGTTCACGGTCCCGGGGATGGCTGATTTCATCGCGAGGCAGAAGACCGACTGACACCGGCCTCAAGGAGTGGTCTGGTCCAGGCCGACCTCGTGGGCGATCAGCACCAGGCCGACCCGGTCGCGGGCCCCGAGCTTGCTCAGCAGCCGTCCGATGTGGGTCTTCACCGTGCCCTCGGCCATGTACAGGCGCTGGCCGATCTCCTGGTTGTTCGCACCCCGCGCCACCTCGGCGAGGACCTCGCGCTCGCGCTCGGTGAGGACGTCGAGGCGCGTGTCCGGCGTCGAGGACACCTTCGGAAGCAGGCCCGCGAAGTGCGTCAGCAGCCGCTTCGTCGTCGACGGCGCCACAACGGCGTCGCCCGCGGCCACCGCGCGGATGGCGCCCAGCAGCTCGTCGGGCAGCGCATCCTTCAGCAGGAACCCGCTGGCGCCGCCCTGCAGCGCGGCGAAGACATACTCGTCGAGGTCGAACGTGGTGAGGACCAGGACCTTCGTGTCGACGCCCAGCTCCGAGATCCGGC
>RRZU012459362.1_pt1 | contig 13311 bp, 10 predicted proteins | sample 2165561 | NCBI WGS metagenome assembly RRZU01 (sample SAMN10456909, study PRJNA506462) | wastewater metagenome | isolation source: wastewater sludge | place: USA: Moscow, Idaho
GATAACGGGCGTCAACATCTAGGCGTTCACCCACTTATTAAAACCGACATTCATAAATTCTATCCTAGTATCACACGCACTATGGTCTTTCAAACCTTCTTGAATAAATTTCAATGTGCAGCGGATGTGGCTGACCGCCTCGCTAATATCGTGTGCTACAAACAAGCGCATTTACCCACAGGAAGTCCTTTAAGTGGGCAAGTTGCATTCTTTACCGCTCAAAGGCTATTCGACGAAATCTCACTTCTTGCGGAGCGCACAGGCTGCACACTGACAGTCTATGTTGATGACATTACGCTTTCTGGTCCTCGTGCCACCAAGCGGTTGCTCGCCGATGTAAGGCGCTTAATTGCTCAGCACGGCCTAACATCGAAAACGAAAAAATCCAAAACCTTTGCACCGAATGCTCCCAAGAATGTCACGGGCGTTATCGTTGCGGGCAATGAGTTGCGGTTGCCCAACGAACGACACCGAAGGATTCAAGAAACTCGCAAGGCGTTGCGACATACTGAGGGTGACGAACGCAGAGTATTACAAAAACAACTTCGTGGCCGTCAGCAAGAGGCTGCACAAGTTCTGCGCTCCGAATAAGTGTGTTGTCGCACAAGATGCCCGTTACGAGCAACTCTAGGTTTTCATCAAGTTTTCACAGGCACCCGAAGCACCTAGATCAACTATCGAACGGAGAATACCTAGGACGCTATCCTATAAATCTTCGTGAAGTTGGAGGGCAGAGTGGCAACGTTCATTCTTGGTTCTCCCAATGAACGTGGCGCTCATGATCCCATGAGCACTATTTTTTTCTCGGCGGCAGCCCGGTATGTTGTGTCAGGATTTTGCCGCGCGCCGGTTGGGCTGAGGCCGCACGCTGAGGCCTTGCCTTGGAGAGCGATTGTGTCGATTGCCCGGCTTGCCGCTTGCTCTGTTTCTGCGCATGGGATCGAAGCTGCTGGCCTGCTGCCCCTTTGCCCACCGGCCGGGATGGCGTGCTGTTGCTGCGACGGGCGCTTTGGTAGCTGCCGTCGGTCGCGGGTTGCCAGCGTGGAATCAAATGCTGCTTGCCATTGCCAATCAAGTCGGCACGCCCCATGCGTTGCAAGGCTTCGCGCAGCAAAGGCCAGTTGTTGGGGTCGTGGTAGCGCAAAAAGGCTTTGTGCAAACGGCGGCGGCGCTCGCCTTTCACCGTATCGACGGCTTCCACGCGCTCGTCGCGATGGATGCCTTTCAGGGTATTGATGCCCGTGTGATACATGGCCGTAGCGGTAGCCATGGGGCTCGGGTAGAAGGCCTGCACCTGGTCGGCACGAAAGCCGTTTTTCTTCAGCCACAGCGCCAAATTCAGCATATCTTCATCTGTTGTGCCGGGGTGGGCCGCGATGAAGTAAGGAATCAAAAACTGCTCTTTACCCGCCTCGGCACTGTATTGCTCAAACATCTGCTTGAAGCGGTCGTAAGTGCCGATACCAGGCTTCATCATTTTGGACAACGGCCCTTGCTCGGTATGCTCGGGCGCGATTTTGAGGTAGCCGCCCACGTGGTGCTGCACCAGTTCCTTGACGTAGGCGGGCGATTGCACCGCCAAATCGTAGCGCAGACCAGAACCGATCAGTACTTTTTTGATACCCGGTAATTGGCGCACACGTTGGTAGATACGGATGAGCGGATTGTGGTTGGTCGTGAGGTTGGGACAAATGCCCGGATAGACGCAACTGGGTTTGCGGCAGGCGGCCTCAATTTCGGGCGAGCGGCAGCCCAAGCGGTACATATTGGCAGTGGGCCCGCCCAAGTCACTGACCACGCCGGTAAAGCCTTGCACCTTGTCGCGCATCTCTTCCACTTCACGCACGATGGATGCTTCGCTGCGGCTTTGGATGATGCGGCCTTCGTGTTCGGTAATGGAGCAGAAGGTGCAACCGCCAAAACAACCCCGCATGATATTGACGCTGAAGCGAATCATCTCCCACGCAGGGATTTTGGTGGCGCCATCATGGCGGCCGCGCTCATCGGCATAGTGGGGATGGGGGCCACGGGCATAAGGCAGATCAAAAATCCAGTCCATTTCTGCCATGGTCAATGGAATAGGCGGCGGGTTGATCCACACATCACGCCCGGTATGCCCTTCGCCATGCAGCTGCACCAGCGCACGGGCATTGCCCGGATTGGTTTCCAGATGCAGCACGCGGTTGGCATGGGCATAGAGCACGGGGTCGGCCTTAACCTGCTCATAGCTGGGCAAGCGGATCACGGTGCGCTCACGCGCAGGCCGGTGCAGAAAAACAGGCTTTTCGATCACTGTCACCGCAGCAGAGGCCGACGGCAAACGCCCCAGCTCTGCGCCAGCAGATGATTTTGCTGCTGACGGTTGACCATTGCGTACCGTGCCGGCCCCTTCCGTTTGGGCAGTGGGCATGGTACTTGCCGGTGCGCGCATGGCATCGCACGTTGCGCCCTGCCCCGCCGCCTGTTCGGCAGGGGTTTGATAAGGGTTGAGATGATCGTCCACACGGCCGGGGCGATCCACCTCGGTGGAGTCGATTTCCACCCAATCCGGCGCAGCGGTGCGACGCACAAAAGCTGTACCGCGGACATCGGTAATGCTGGCAACCGATTCCCGCCGCGCCAGGCGATGCGCAATTTCCACCAGGGCGCGTTCGGCATTGCCGTACAGCAGCAAATCGCATTTGCTGTCCACCACAATGGAGCGGCGCACCTTGTCGCTCCAGTAGTCGTAATGCGCAATGCGGCGCAGGCTGCCTTCGATGCCGCCCAAAATAATGGGTACATCTTTGTACGCCTCGCGGCAACGCTGGCTGTAAACAATGGCGGCACGATCAGGCCGCTTGCCTCCCACGTCGCCGGGGGTATAGGCATCGTCGCTGCGGATTTTGCGATCAGCCGTGTAGCGGTTGATCATGCTATCCATATTACCCGCCGTCACGCCCCAAAACAGATTGGGTTTACCCAGCGCCTTGAAGGCGTCGGCGCTTGTCCAGTCCGGCTGGGCGATGATGCCCACACGAAAGCCTTGTGCCTCCAGCACACGGCCAATGACCGACATGCCAAAGCTGGGGTGATCGACATAAGCGTCACCCGTCACGATGATGATGTCGCAGCTGTCCCAGCCCAATACGTCCATTTCGGCACGGCTCATCGGCAGAAAAGGCGCCGTGCCGAACCGTTTGGCCCAGAAAGGTTTGTATGCCGTTAACGGTTTGGCACTGGATGGTCTGCTGAAGTTCATAGTTGCATGCGCCCGCTGATCTTCACATTCGATAGAAGAGGCCAGTCACATCAGAAAGAAGGTTGCAAGATAGTCGATTCAAACGGACATGAGACCAGGCGGCAAGCCGAAAACCGTACAGATGGTACGGCAAGGCGCGGCCAATGCTGCATCATTTTTATTTGAAGTGACTATAAAAAACAGGCGGGGCGTTTCACCCTCCCCCTATGGGAAAGCGAACACCACACCTGCTATTCTGACAGTTTGCAAAAAGCCTGTTTTACGCCGTGCTATTCAGCCGCATGCTCGGCCAAGCTCAACAACCGCGTACGTGCGCACAGCCCCTCGGCTTGGCTCTCTGTTTTCGCGAAGCTTATGCGCCATCCCAACGGCGCAGCACCAAGCTGGCGTTGGTGCCACCAAAACCAAAGCTGTTCGAGAGCACTTGGCGCAAATCGGCATCGCGGCTGGCCGTGACCAAGGGCAGATCGCCCACGGCCGGATCAGGCGTTTCCACATTGGCAGAACCGGCAATAAAGCCCTTTTGCAGCATCAGCAAGCAGTAAATGGCTTCTTGCACGCCCGTTGCACCTTGCGAATGGCCGGTGAGCGAGTTGGTGGAGGAGAATGGCGGCGCCTTGTCGCCAAACACGGTGCGCATGGCGTTCAGCTCGGGCACATCGCCCACAGGGGTTGAGGTGCCGTGCGTATTGATATAGTCGATAGGCGCATCCAAGCCATCAATCGCCTGGCGCATGCAGGCAACCGCCCCTTCCCCCGAAGGTGCGACCATATCCTGACCATCGGACGACAGGCCAAACCCGACAATTTCAGCCAGAATGTGTGCGCCGCGCGCTTGGGCGTGTTCCAGAGACTCCAGCACGACGGCACCACCGCCACCGGCAATTACAAAGCCGTCACGGTCTGCATCGTAGGCGCGAGAGGCTTTTTCGGGCTGGTCGTTGCATTTGCTGGACATGGCGCCCATGGCATCAAACAAGGTGGCCAGTCCCCAGCTCAGTTCTTCGCCACCACCGGCAAACATCACGTCTTGCATGCCCCAGGCAATTTGCTGCGCCGCCACACCAATGCAGTGCGCGGAAGTGCTGCATGCCGAAGTAATGGAGTAATTGATACCCTTGATACCAAAGGCCGTAGACAGGTTGGCCGATACGGTAGAGCCCATGCAGCGCGTGACCTGGTACGGCCCGACACGGCGAATGCCTTTGCTGCGCAAAATATCGGCCGCTTCGATCTGATTGGCGGGCGATGCGCCGCCCGAACCCATGATCAGGCCGGTGCGCGAGTTGGATACCTGCGCAGTCGCCAAGCCCGCTTGCGCAATGGCATCTTGCAGCGAGACATAGGCATACGCCGCGGCATCGCCCATGAACCGGCGGAATTTGCGGTCAATCCGTGCGTCGAGGTCAATGTGCGGAATGCCCGCTACCTGACTGCGCAAGCCCATTTCTGCAAACAAAGGCATGGCTTGAATACCGGAGCGCCCTTCGCGCAGCGACGTCTCCACGGTATTCAGGTCGTTGCCGATACACGAGACGATGCCCGCACCTGTCACGACCACACGGCGTTTCATCCTTTTACCCCTCCCCGGAAGTGGTTTGACCCTCGCGCAGGAACAGGCCTACGCGCAGATCATTTGCCGTGTAGATTTCCTTGCCATCGGCCAGCAAACGGGCATCACCAATCGCCATATTGAGTTTGCGCTTGATCACCCGTTTGATATCGATTTCGTAACGCACCAACTTGACGTCCGGGCCAACTTCACCGGTGAATTTGACTTCGCCAGCGCCCAGCGCACGGCCACGACCGGGCAAACGCAGCCAAGTCAGGTAAAAACCAATCAGCTGCCACATGGCGTCCAAGCCCAAACAGCCGGGCATAACCGGGTCTGTTTTGAAGTGGCAGTCGAAGAACCAGAGATCGGGTTTGACATCCAGTTCCGCTTCAATGCGCCCCAAACCATGCGCACCGCCATCGGCATCGATATGCGTGATACGGTCGAACATCAGCATCGGTGGCAAGGGCAACCGACCGCTATCTGGGCCAAACAAGCGCCCCTCTCCAGAGGCAATGAGTTGATCGTAAGAAAATGATTCAGGCATAGTAGGAACGATTATATCCAAACGGTTGTGGCATTCAGCGCCCGTTATCGCCGCAACGCAAAGGCGACCTCGCTCAGCAAGGCAAAATACTTACGAATCTGCCGTTTGGCTACAAAGCAACGCTACGACAGGTCGTTTTTTTGCCGCCTGCTACTCTCAGCTCAGATTGAAACGTTTGCGGATGGCCGCTTCGATGCCTGCGGCATCCAGCCCCTGCATCTGCATGAGCTTGACCGGATCGCCGTGCTCGATGAACGCATCCGGCAGGCCCAGTTGCAGCACCGGCGGGTTCAGGCCATGGGCTTGCAGGCACTCCATCACGGCGCTGCCGGCACCACCCATGATGCAGCCATCCTCCAGCGTTACCAGCGCATCGTGCCGGCGCGCCATGTCCAGCAACAATGCTTCGTCCAGCGGCTTGGCCCAGCGCATGTTCACCACCGTGGCATCCAGCGCTTCAGCCGCCTGCAAGGCCGGGTACAGCAAACATCCAAATGCCAAGATGGCGACCTTGCGCGGGGCTGCCGACTGCGGCATGGTGGGCTGCGGGGTTACAGGTTGCGGCGTTGCTGGCGCCCCGTGATTCAGCTGAATTTGGCTGCTGTAGCGGCGCACCTCGCCCTTGCCAAAAGGCAGGGGATCAAGATCCGTGCCGGGCTGTTTACCTACCCCCGCTCCACGCGGATAGCGCACCGTCACCGGCTGGTTTTGGGCAAAGGCCGTGCTCAACAGCTGGCGGCATTCCGCCTCATCTGCCGGACAGGCAATCGCCATGTTCGGAATGCAACGGGTAAAGGCAATGTCGTAATTGCCGGCGTGTGTGGCCCCGTCCGCCCCGACCAGCCCTGCCCTGTCCAGCGCAAAGACCACGGGCAGGTTCTGCAAGGCTACATCGTGCAGCATCTGGTCGTAAGCACGCTGCAAAAAAGTGGAATAAATCGCGACCACAGGCTTCATCCCCTCGCAGGCCAGCCCGGCGGCAAAGGTGACGGCGTGCTGCTCGGCAATGCCTACGTCGAAATAGCGGTCGGGAAAGCGCTTGTGAAATTCGACCATGCCCGAGCCTTCGCGCATGGCGGGCGTAATACCCACCAGCCGAATGTCGCGCTCGGCCATATCGCACAACCATTGCCCAAACACCTGGGTAAAAGTGGTTTTGGGTGGCGTGGTTGCTGGCTGCAAACCCGCTGCCACATCGAATTTGCCCGGCCCATGGTAGGCGATGGGATCAGCCTCTGCCTGCGCATAACCCTTGCCTTTGCGGGTGACCACATGCAGAAATTGCGGCCCTTTGAGGTTGCGCACGTTCTCCAGCGTGGTGACCAGCGTCTCCATATCGTGTCCATCGATCGGGCCAATGTAATTGAAGCCGAATTTTTCAAACAGCGTGGCAGGTAACACCATGCCTTTGGCTTGTTCTTCGAGCCGTTTGGCAAATTCCAGCAGGGGCGGCACCCCTTTGAGCACGCTTTTGCCCACATCGCGCGCCTTGGCATAAAACTGCCCGCTCATCAGATGCGCCAGATAGCGGTTCAGCGCCCCCACGGGCGGGCTGATGCTCATGTCGTTGTCGTTGAGGATGACCAGCAAGCGCATGTCTTGCTCCACCCCTGCGTTGTTGAGCGCTTCAAACGCCATGCCTGCCGTCATGGCGCCGTCGCCGATGACGGCAATGCTGTGCTGCTCTTTGCCTTGCTGGCGGGCCGCAATGGCCATGCCCAATGCAGCCGAAATGCTGGTGGATGAGTGCGCGGTGCCGAAGGTGTCGTACTCGCTTTCGTCACGGCGCGGAAAGCCGCTCAACCCGCCCAGTTGGCGCAAGGTGTGCATACGCTCGCGACGACCGGTAAGAATTTTGTGCGCATAGGTTTGGTGTCCAACATCCCAGATGATGCTGTCTTGCGGCGTGTTGAACACGTAGTGCAACGCCACGGTCAGCTCTACCGTGCCCAGGTTGGAGCTGAGATGGCCACCTGTTTGCGCCACGCTTTCCAGCATAAAGCTGCGCAACTCGTCGGCCAGCGGCTGCAACTGCGTGCGCGGCAACTGGCGCAGGTCATAGGGGCTGTGAATGCGATTTAGAAGTTGTGTCATGCGGGGCAAATCCTCAGTCCCGGCGTTGTTGTCAAAGTGTGAACCCAGGCTAATTTTGTATTTTATCGAGGGCTTGGCTGCCCCATCAATGCACGCCTATCAGTGCGTGCGCTGTATCACCTTGTCTGCCAAAGCACGCAAAAGATGCATGCGCGGCTCGGGCAAGCCGCTGGCCTGCAAGGCTTGCATGGCTTCTTCGTGCAGGTGGCGGGCATACTCCTGCGCCGCTGGCAAGCCCAGCAGCGAAACGTAGGTGGGCTTGTCGTTGATGGCATCTTTCCCCGCCGTTTTGCCCAGCGTGGCCGAATCGGCCACCACGTCGAGAATATCGTCCACCACCTGAAAAGCCAGCCCGATGGCCGCGCCATAGTTGGCCAAGGCGGCGCTTACGGCATCGTCTGCCGTGCCACAAGCCGCACCCATGCGCACACTGGCTTGCAGCAGCGCGCCGGTTTTAAGGCGGTGCATATGCTGCAGCTGCTCGCGATCCATCCGCTTGCCCACATGGGCCAAATCAATGGCCTGCCCGCCGGCCATGCCTTCGCCACCAGCCGCCCGTGCCAGCAGGCGGCACAACTGCGCCTGCATCACGGCGGGTATCTGTTGCAGATCATCGGGCACGAGCAACTCAAAAGCCAATGCCTGCAAGGCGTCGCCCGCCAGCAAGGCATCGGCCTCGCCAAACTGCACATGCACCGTGGGCTTGCCACGGCGTAGCACATCGTTGTCCATGCAGGGCATGTCGTCATGCACCAACGAGTAGGCATGAATCAATTCCACTGCACAGGCCGCACGCAACGCGGCCGGATAGTGCCCGCCCACTGCCTCGTTGGTCGCCAGCACCAGCAACGGGCGCAGGCGCTTGCCACCATCCAGCACGGCATAGCGCATGGCCTGCGCCAGTTGCTCTGGCGCCCGCACGCCCACCCAATCAGACAGGGCCTGCTCGACCGCAGCCAGTTGCTGCGCGCTCCAGGCAGCAAAGGCTTCCTCACTCGAAGTTTGCGATTTGTTGGGACTTGGCGCGGTCATGTTCATGCCTCTCCCTCATCCCAGGGTTTGGTCATCAACACGCCTTGCGGGCTGGTTTCAAGCAGTTTGATTTGCTCTTCAACCGCCGACAGTTTTTCTTTGCACAACGCCAGCAACGCAGCTCCCCGCTGGTAGCCTGCCAACAGCTCGTCTAAAGGCACTTGGCCGGATTCCATTTTCTGCACCAGGCTTTCCAGCTCTGAAAGGGCTGCTTCATAGGTTGCCGGCAATTTGCCGCCAGGCACGGCTTTGTTGGATTTGGTCGTGGTCATGCGGGCCTCTTGGGCGATGGTTCTGCCAATATGTGCTGCACATATCTTGGCGATGCGATGCGCGCATTGTACGGGCGCAGCATGGGTACCGCGCACGGTGTCGCCCCCATTCACCCATCAAGCGATTGCAACCAGATCGCGGCGGCCATACGGCCAGTGCGCCCATCACGCCGATACGAAAAAAACCGCTGCGGCTGGCTGAAGGTGCACCACTCCAAACGGCTGTTGTTGCCATAGACCGCCTGTACCCCCATGGCAGCCAAACGCAAACGCGCCAAGCCCGCCAAATCGGCCAGCCATTTACCACATTTGCCAGCGGCGGGCTGTGCCACAAAACATGCCGCTGCCGCGGGCTGGGTCTGCACAAAAGCAGCGTGCACTTCATCCCCCACTTCAAAAGCACGCGGGCCAATGCACGGCCCCAGCCAAGCCATCCAGCCCTCGTCATCGGCCGCCGGGCACAAAGCTTGCAGCTTTTGCAGCAATCGTTCCAGCACGCCCTGCCCTTGCTGCCCAACCAGGCTGCGCCAACCTGCATGCGCGGCACCCACAATTCGCTGCCGGGCGTGGCACATCAGCACAGGCAAGCAATCGGCTACCTGAATGGTGCAGGCCACACCACGCATGCAGGTACATGATGCATCTGCCACCACAAGGCTGGATGCCTGAGTAGATGCATCATCCAGCTCTGCCACCTCCACGCCATGCACTTGCTGCAAAAACACGCTACGCACACCTGCAAGCTGTTGCCAGATTTGCCGATTGCGCGCTACGGATGCGGGATCGTCTTCTACATGGTCGCCCAGATTCATGCTGTTGTACGGCGCAAGCGATACGCCACCCGTGCGGCTACTGGCCACAGCACGTACCCACGCCGGAGCAGGCCATTGCGGCACCAGCCAATCTGCCGGAAAAGCTGTTGGAGCCGAAGCTCCTGCCACCGTATTGTTCCAAGGAGCGATTACCATACGCACACCATTCGTCTTGCCCAATCAAACACCTTGACATTGTGCCAAGATCAGCCCACGCAAAAAACAAGCTCGCGCTGTCCTCCATTGCCTCTCATGCCACCTGACGCCCACGCCCTTTTAGACGACGCGCATTATCTGCAACTGGCGTTGCAGCAGGCGCAACTGGCCGCGCAAGCAGGCGAAGTGCCGGTGGGTGCCGTTGTCGTTTCGCCCACTGGCGACATATTGGGCACAGGCTACAACCGCACCATCAGCGATCACGACCCCAGCGCCCACGCCGAGATTCAGGCGCTGCGTGCGGCGGCTCAGGCACGCGCCAACCATCGGCTGGAAGGGTGCACGCTCTACGTCACGCTGGAGCCTTGCGCCATGTGCAGCGGCGCGCTGTTGCACGCACGGCTGGCTCGTGTGGTGTATGCCGTGGCCGACCCCAAAACCGGCGCAGCCGGCTCTGTGCTGGATCTGTTTGCCCAAAGCACACTCAATCACCAAACGCTGTGCCAGATTTTTGCCCCCCAAGATGAGACTGGATCAGACTTGCGCAAACAATGCGCCGCCATCTTGCAAACATTTTTTCAGCAGCGCCGCCAAGCACACAGCGATTTGCGCCAACAACCCTTGCACGCGGCATTGCGTGAAGACGCCTTGCGTTTGCCGCCCGAGCACTTTGCGCACATCGCGCCTTTGCAAGCGCTCCGGCCTTGGAGCCAGTTTGTTTTGCTGAACGACCCCGAGCAGCCAGCCGGAACCCCTTGGCGCATGCATGTGATTGACACAGCGCCACATGACAGGCAACGCCCGGCCGTGCTGCTACTGCATGGTTATGCCAGCTACAGCCTGCTGTGGGCGCAAATCATTCACCCATTGCACGTTGCGGGCTGGCGCGTGATGGCCCCTGATCTGATCGGGCATGGGCAAAGCGACAAACCTAAAAAAGCCCAACGTCATCAACTGGCATGGCACGCCGCCCTGCTGCGGCAATGGCTGGCACAGGCGCAGTTTGCCCAGCACACGCACCGTGCGGTCGTGCTGCACGACAGCGCCCTGCACCTTTTGCCCCATCTGGAAGCAGCCAGCGCGGTTGCGCATCCAGCAGGCACACTTTTCACCCACACCCTCTGCCTGCAACCCGAGCCAAACGCGCCTTGGCGCCAGAAATGCCTATCGCGCCCACGCTTCGATCTGGATGCCCATTGGGCGCTCGATCCAAGCGAAGCGGCAAACCGCTATTGGTCTGCCCCTTGGCCTGATGCGGGGCACCGCGCCGCCTTGCAATGGCCACAATGGACCAGCAATGCCGATGCAGCCTCTCTCGCTGCTTCCGCAAAGAATACGCGGCAGCCCTTGGCCGCACATGGCACAATCGCTCCCACAACCAACCATCGTACGGTCATGACCGTACCCGCTGGTGGATCTCATTTCAGACAATGGCTACAGCTGCATGTGCATGATTGTCTGAATGCGCTACAGGCGCAGACTCTTCTGTAGCTCCTTGCCCCCGCGCAGTGTTCGTAAAAACTGCGCTCAGTTCATCCCGTTTTTTGCGATTTTTATCATGGCACATATCTACATTTATTCTCCATCTGGCGCAGTGCGCAATCTTGCAGGCTTTCGCCGTGCCATCAAACGCTTGCAGCAACGCGGCCACACAGTAGAGATTGATCCCGATGCGCTCACCACCGAGCAGCGCTTCGCGGGCGACGATGCCACACGCATCGCAGCCATTACGCGTGCGGCAGAAAGCGGCGCAGACATCGCCTTGCTGGCCCGCGGCGGCTATGGCTTGACGCGCATCCTTCCGCAACTGCCTTATAAAAAAATCGCCAAAGCCATTGAAAAAGGCACGCAATTCGTGGGTTTGAGCGACTTTACCGCCCTGCAAACCTCACTGCTAGCAAAAAGCATGCCGCACCCCGCCATTACCTGGGCGGGCAATCTGCTGATCGACGACTGGGGTCAAAGCACGGAGCCGGACGAAATCACCGAAGCCTGCTTTGACGACATGGTCGCGGGCGAATGCGAAGGCACAGGCTGGCTCATCCACAAAAAAGAGCTGCCAGAACTGGAACGCCGATTGCAGAAAAAGCCCGTCAAGAACGCCACGCTGTGGGGAGGCAATTTATGCGTGCTCACCAGCCTGCTGGGCACCCCCTACTTTCCGCAGATCAACAAGGGCGTGCTGTTTCTGGAAGATGTGGCCGAACACCCCTACCGCATCGAACGCATGCTGACCCAATTGCTGCACGCAGGCGTGCTTGACAAGCAGCAGGCCATTGTGCTGGGGCAATTCACCGAATATCAGAAAAATGCGCAAGACAAAGGCTTCAACCTGAACACCGCGGTGCAATGGCTGCGCAGCCAAACGCGCACACCCATCATCACCGGTCTGCCACACGGGCACGTGCCCACCAAAGTTTTGCTGCCCGTGGGTGCCACGGTTGATCTGCAACTGCATGGGCGCGACTGCCTGCTGCTGTGGGGGCATCTGTGCAACGGCCATTGCCAGCATTAAGGCTGTTATTTGCCCTTGCCTCAAGCGAGCCTTGACTGCACACGATATTCACTCATGTGCCATCAAGGTAAGCAAGCTCACATACTCTGGCTTCCCGGTAGAAAATCGAACGCCGCCGTTCTATCAGGCAACCCCCAGTTCGGCGCATACACCGGGCCAGCAAAATACAAACCGTCTGCGGCAAAAGTAGGCGCGGCAGCATCGCGGCTTTTGGCAGCCAACACATCGTCCATCCATTGTGCCGGGCGTAGCCCTTGCCCAACCTGCACCAGACAACCCATGATGTTGCGAATCATGTGATGCAAAAACGCATTGGCCTGAAACTCGAAACGCCAATAATCACCATGGCGCGCAATGGCAATCCGATGCATCTGTTTGACCGGGCTGAGCGCCTGACATTGCGCTGCGCGAAAACTGGAAAAATCATGCTCGCCTAGCAAGCGGCTGGCGGCATCACGCATGGCTGCGCTATCCAGCGGTCGAAACGTCCAGCCAACCCTGCCTGTTTCCAGGCTTGGCCGCACGGGTGATTGCAGCAACACATACACATAACGGCGCGCCAATGCACTGGCACGGGCATGAAAGGTATCCGGCACGGGCGCAGCCCATTGCACGGCAATGTCTTTGGGCAAAAAAGTATTCGTACCACGCATCCAGGAAACCGGCTCGCGCTCCAACGAGGTATCGAAATGCACCACCTGCATCAAGGCATGCACGCCTGCATCCGTACGCCCGGCGCACAAGGTGTGGATGGGCATCCCCGCAAACCGGGTCAGCGCATGCTCCAATTTATCTTGTACCGTTCTACCCGAAGGCTGGCTTTGCCAGCCGTAATAAGCCGAACCTTGGTAACTGATACCCAGCGCCAAACGCATTGACTGCCCCTCTCCATCACGATTCATTGCTACTAGCACATTAACCTGTAGCTACTGCCAACAGCAGCAACCGCGCCTTGATGTAATATGGCTGAAAAGCCAGGCAACACGGTATGCAAAGCACGATCGCTTTTGCCAACCCGAAACAAGCTATTCAAGAAAAAACCGCAGTTCTTTGCAGAAACTGCGGTTTTGTTTTGCTCTGCATCATA
>RRZU013227095.1_pt1 | contig 13311 bp, 10 predicted proteins | sample 2165561 | NCBI WGS metagenome assembly RRZU01 (sample SAMN10456909, study PRJNA506462) | wastewater metagenome | isolation source: wastewater sludge | place: USA: Moscow, Idaho
AAGCTGGCGGCGCGGCATCTGATCGCCAACGGCGTGCGCCAGGTGCGCATTACCACCCGTAATTTCCAGCATGGGTTGGAATTGGCTCAACGGTTCAACGGTACGGCCGTGCCGTTCGAGGACTACAAGACGGAACTGGCTGGGGCCGACATCGTGCTGGTGTCCACTGGGGCCTCGCATTACCTGGTGACGGCCGACGATGTGCAGCGCGCAATGAGACAGCGGATGAGTCGTCCCATGTTCTTGATCGATATTTCCGTGCCGCGCAATATCGACCCGGCTGTCCGGCCCATCGATGATGCGTTCCTGTTCGATATCGACGACCTGCACATGCGAGTGGAGCAAAACCGAGAAGACCGTCTGCGGGAAGCGGCGAAGGCCGAGCAAATGGTCGTTGAAGAAGTCGCGGTGCTCGGGCAGTGGCTGCAGTCACTGGAGGTGACGCCGACGATCGTGGCACTTCGCAGCCGGACCGAAGAACTCAAACGGCGGGAAGTCGATAAGATTCTGGCGCGGTTGGCGCATCTGTCGTCCGAGGATCGAGCCGCGGTGGAAGCCTTGGCGTCCGCCATCGTCAATAAGATGGTTCATGGCACGATGGTGACGTTGAAAGCTGAGGCCAAGTCCTCGAGCGGCGCGGCGTATGTCGATGCGGCCCGCCGGTTTTTCAATCTGGAAGAGACACCCGCTGTGTATCCGCCCGGACAAGCCGACGTCTCGGAGCTTCGGGGCGAGAACATCGCCGGGAACGGAGTTGGTCGCCTGCCCGAGGCGTCGCTGGTCCAGCACACGAGCAAGGAGCAAGGCCGGCGGGTGAGCTAACACCGCCGCTGAGAAATTTCATGGTCAGATTCGTTTCCACATGTGATCGGGTATCCGTGGCCGCTCGAGCGAGTGACGGTCACTCATGAGTCGTTCAACACTTATCCTTGGTACGCGCGGCAGCAAGCTGGCCGTGCATCAAAGCCAGTGGGTGCAGGCCCGTCTCCAGGAACTCGCGCCTGGCCTGACCATCTCGCTGCAGCGCATCCAAACATCGGGCGATAAGATCCTCGACGTTCCGCTGGCAAAAATCGGCGGCAAAGGACTGTTTGTAAAGGAAATCGAAGACGCGCTGTTGAGCAAAGAGATCGACCTGGCCGTGCACAGCATGAAAGACGTGCCGACGGCTCTGCCGGAGGGGTTGGACATTCTGTGCGTGCCGCCGCGAGAAGATCCGCGGGATGCGTTGATTACGCGCGACGGTTGTCGGCTGGACCAATTGAAGCCCGGTGCCAGAATCGGCACCAGCAGTCTGCGCCGGCAAGCCCAGTTGCTGCATTACCGCCCTGATTTCACCATCGAGATGTTGCGCGGCAATCTGGATACACGCCTGAGGAAACTCCGTGAGGGGCAATTCGACGCGATTGTCTTGGCCGCGGCAGGATTGCGGCGGCTCGCCTGGGATGCGGAAATTACCGAATATCTTCCCGTGCATCTTAGTTTGCCGGCTATTGCTCAAGGTGCCCTCGGCATCGAAGCCCGCAGCGACGACACCTTTGTGCGCGAACTGTTGAGCCGGTTTGAGCATCGGCCCACCCGGATCACCGTCACGGCAGAACGTGCGCTGTTGCATCGCCTCGAAGGCGGATGCCAAGTGCCGATCGCGGCGCATGCCGAGCTTGACGGAGATCGTCTTACCGTCGATGGCCTGGTAGCCAGCGTCGACGGCCGTCGGGTGATCCGTCATCAAATCCAGGGTCCGGCGAGTGAAGCCCAGGCTCTGGGGACGAAGCTTGCGGAGCGTTTGTTGGCCGATGGGGGTGATGTGATCCTCAAGGAGATTTACGGGCAGGCCTGAGTGGTATGACGACGCGAGCAGGAACAGTATATTTGGTCGGGGCCGGTCCCGGAGATCCTAAGTTGCTCACGATACGCGGCAAGGAATGTCTGGAGCAGGCCGATGTGGTGCTGTACGACTATCTCGCGAATGAAGCGCTCTTGCAGCATGTGTCTCCAACGGCTGAACGTCTGTACGTCGGCCGGCGCGGGCGCGGGCAGTATCGCGATCAGGCGGAGATCAATCGGTTGTTGATCGATCACGCTCAAGCGGGGAAGCGGGTGGTCCGCTTGAAAGGCGGCGATCCCTTCGTCTTTGGTCGGGGCGGGGAAGAGGCGGAAGCCGTTGCCGCTGCCGGGCTGGAATTTGAAATCGTTCCTGGTGTGACGGCCGCCGTCGCGGCGCCGGCGTACGCGGGTATTCCGGTGACCCATCGCACGATGGCGTCTACCGTGACCTTCGTCACCGGACACGAAGACCCCACGAAAGATCGAAGTGGGGTCGAATGGCGGCGCCTGGCGACCGTACACGGCACGCTGGTGTTTCTCATGGGCATGACCAACCTTCCGAAAATCGTTCAATGCCTTCGAGCCGAAGGTAAAGAGGGCACCACACCCGTCGCCCTCATCCGGTGGGGGACGCGAGCCTCGCAACGAACCGTGGTGGGGAGCCTGGACGATATTGTGGAGAAGGCGGCGGCCGCTCATATGGAACCGCCCACGGTCATCGTGGTCGGCGAGGTGGTGCGTCTTCGGGAGCAACTCAATTGGTTCGAGCGCCGGCCTCTGTTCGGAAAACGGATTCTAGTGACGAGGCCGAAGCCTCAAGCGGTGGAGTTTTCCGATTTGATCGCGGCCCAAGGTGGAGAACCGGTGGAATGTCCGACCATCGAGATCGTGCCCCCCGAGGACTGGGCTCCGCTGGATCGTGCTCTGGCTCGTCTGTCGACCTACAATTGGTTGATCTTCACCAGTGTGAACGGGGTCGCCCCATTCATGACCAGACTGTTGGAGACGCAACGTGACGTTCGTGCATTGTCCGGCCTCACCATTTGTTGCATCGGGCCGCGCACCGCTGAGGCTCTGGCCGCCTATGGCTTGCGTGCCGACGTGATTCCGGAACAGTTTCAAGCCGAGGGAATCCTGGAGGTGTTGGCCGCCCGGCAGATGCGCGGGGCTCGCGTGTTGATTCCGCGTGCATTGGTGGCCCGGGAGCTGCTTCCGGATCAGCTACGTACCCAGGGGGCGGACGTGGATGTGGTGCCGGTGTATCGCACGATCAGGCCTGCCGTCGCGACGGGTTGCCTCATGGAGCAGCTTCGTACCGGAGGGATCGACGTGATTTCCTTCACGAGTTCCTCGACGGTGAGGAACTTCGTCGAGTTGTTTCCGACGAAGGACGAGTTGTTGAGGTCGGTCGGGAAAGCGACCGTAGCCTGCATCGGACCTATTACCGCGGCGACCGCCCGCGAGGCGGGTCTCACCGTTCAGGTGATGGCCGGACAGAACACCGTTCCAGCGCTCGCCGACGCTATCGTGGATTTTGTTGTGAATCCGATTGATGGCCGAACCGCTTCAGCGGTGATCCATTGACCGGATGGCAGTGATCGTGAAGATGTTTCTTACCAAGAGGGGAGGATTCTGATGGTTCCAGTCAAGTCATTCATGGTTCCGAAAGACAAGTTCATCACGGTTGAACGTGACATGGATGTGCGCTCTGCAGGGCGGGTCATGCGCGATCGCAACATCGGCAGTCTGTTCGTCACGAACGGAAAAGATGTCATCGGCATTTTGACAGACACCGACATGGTGCGGCGGGTGGTCGCCACCGGGGCCGATATGACCAAGACGACAGTCGAGCAGATCATGTCCGCGCCGCTCGTGACGATCGAAGAACATAAGACGCTGCTGGACGCGAACGACTTGATGGCGCAAACCCATCTTCGCCACCTTGGTGTGACGAAGGACGGGCAATTGGTCGGCATGATTTCGGTGCGCGATCTGGTGGTGTTCCTGACCAACTTGCCGAGGAAGTGAGCGGACCATGCCCTTTCCGATTCAGCGCCTGCGTCGTCTGCGGGAGACGGAGCCGCTTCGGCGGATGGTTCGAGAAACGAGCCTGACGCCGAACGATTTCATCTATCCCGTGTTCGTCACCGAAGGGCAGGGACGTCGTGAACCGATCGTCTCGATGCCGGGACAATCGCGATTGTCGATCGATCTGCTGGTCAAGGAAGCGCACGAGGTCAAGGCCCTGGGTATTCCGGCCATGATCCTCTTCGGGATTCCCGATCGAAAGGACGAGCGCGGCAGTTCCGGGTTCGACCCCGAGGGAATCGTGCAACGCGCCATTCGTGCAGTGAAGGCGCAGGTGCCGGATCTGGTGCTGATCACCGATGTCTGCATCGATGAGTACACGAGTCACGGCCATTGCGGCATCGTGCGGGACGGCAAAATTCTCAACGACGAGACGCTGGATTGTCTGAGGACCATGGCGAAGACCCATGCGCAGGCGGGGGCCGACATGGTCGCGCCGTCCGACATGATGGACGGCCGCGTGGCCGCGATTCGCGATGAGTTGGATTGCGCCGGATTTGTCGATATACCCATCATGGCCTATGCGGCCAAGTTCGCGTCCTGTTTTTACGCACCGTTTCGTGATGCCGCCAATTCCAGTCCGCAATTCGGCGATCGCCAGTCCTATCAGATGGATCCGGCGAACAAGCGGGAAGCCTTGCGGGAGATCGACTTGGATATCGAGGAGGGGGCCGACATCATCATGGTGAAGCCCGCCATGCCGTATTTGGACATCATCAGCGCCGCGCGCGAACGGACGCTTCTGCCGATTGCCGCCTACCAGGTGAGCGGGGAATACAGCATGATCAAAGCGGCGGCACAAGCCGGCTGGTTGGATGAGCGCCGCGCGATGCTGGAGTCGCTGCTCTCGATCAAGCGAGCGGGCGCCGAGATCATCTTGACCTATTTTGCCAAAGAGGCCGCCAGGCTTCTCCAGTCACGGCCCGCATGAAGATTTCCCGCGGTCTCACCCCGTCCACGTCCAGACCCTATTCGGTTGTGACCATCGGAAATTTTGACGGTCACCATCATGGTCACCGGGCTCTCCTCGACCGGGTGGTGGCGACAGCCCGTCGCGAGGCCGGGACGGCGCTCGTCCTGACATTCGATCCCCATCCCGTCAAGATCCTGGCCCCGCAGGTCAATCTCATGTTTCTGACGACACCGGAAGAGAAGTTGGCCCGGTTCGAGGCCGCCGGTATCGATGAGGTCGTCTTTCTTGAATTCACGACGGCCTTTGCCGCGCTGAGCCCGGCTCAGTTTGCGAAGCAGGTCTTGTGCGACGGGATCGGTACGCGGGAGTTGTATGTCGGGGAACATTTTGCCTTCGGAAAGGGCCGTGCCGGACGCATTGCGGATCTGCTCGAGCTCGGCGCCCAGCTCGGGTTTCGCGTTCATCCGATGGCGCCTGTGACCATCGACGGCGAGGTCGTGAGCTCCACGCGTATTCGTCAGCTGATCCAGGCGGGAGAGCTGCAGAAGGCCGTTCGCCTGCTGGGGCGTCCCTACAGCATCGAGGGGACCGTGATTTCAGGCGCCCATCGCGGAACGGAACTCGGTTGGCCGACGGCGAATCTCCGCCTCCCTGAGGGGCGTGTCATTCCGCCGGATGGCGTGTATGCGGCACAGGTCTCCTGGAAGGGGAGTGGCTTGAATGCGGTGGTCTACATCGGGACCAGGCCGACCTTCGGCGCCGGCGAGCGACTCCTGGAAGTCTCGATCCTCGATGAGCGACTCGAATTGTATGGAGAAGTGATTCGAGTAGACCTGCTCGGTTTCATTCGTGAGGATCGCGTCTTTGCCTCAGCGGAAGCCCTGACCCGGCAAATTGCGTTGGATGTGGATGCGGCCCGTGCACAGTTGCGCGATGCAGGGATCACCGCGTCGCTCTCGGCCCTCCAGCCCCGGTCATGAGCCATGACAGGTTCCCAGTCAGATCTCCATCACCCGCTTCATAAGCAGGTCGCCCGGGCTATTCGTGCGCGGAGGCTCCTGCAACCGGGGCAGAAGGTCCTGGTGGCCGTGTCCGGGGGGCCGGACTCGGTGGCACTGCTCTCCATTCTGCACCAGCTCGCACCGGCCTGGAATTTTTCGCTGACCGTCGTCCATTGCAACTACGGGTTGCGGGGCGCCGAATCCGACGGGGATGCCTCGTTTGTCGCGGCACTCTGCCGTCGCCTCGAACTTCCGTGTCATATCAGACGGCTCACGGTAGACCGCAGTGGAACAGGGGAGTCGAGCTCATTGCAGGCGCGAGCCCGGGAGTCTCGCTATCGGCTGTTTCGTGACGTGGTCGCCGAACTCGGCGCAGATCGTGTGGCGCTCGGGCATACGGCGGATGACCAGGCCGAAACCGTGCTCTTGCGGATGTTGCGCGGGGCCGGTTTGCGAGGATTGGCCGGCATGCCGCATATCCGGGAGAGCCTATTCGTTCGGCCGCTCCTCAGTCGTTCGCGCCAGGAGATCCTGGCCTATCTCCAGGCCGTGGGATTGTCCTATCGGACCGACTCCAGCAACGCCAAATCGATCTATCTTCGCAATCGTGTCCGGCACGAATTGCTCCCGGTGATGCAGTCGTTAGCCCCGGCTGCAGCCCGGATCCTGGCGCGCCAGGCTGATCTCCTACGGGACGATGATCGGCTGCTGGATGCGCTGGCCGCACACCGTCTCGAGCGGACCATTCGGAGCCGCGATTCGGCTACGATCGTGCTCGATCGTACAGTGTTGCTCAAACAGCCGCCGGCCCTACAGCGCCGGATTCTCCGTCAGGCGATCCAGGCGGTGGCGCCGTCAACCGGCGCGCCGCGAAGCGATGTCCTGCTGTCGATGTTGGCATCACTGGCCTCACATTCGGGAGGCATCTGGAACGCGGGTGCTGCGACGGTGGCCTGCGAACTGGATCAGGTGAGGTTGACGGCGGTCTCCCCAGTGCCTCCGGCGGGTGGGACAGTTCTTCAACCGATCCATACGGCTCCAGTCCCCGATGTTGTGACGATAGCCGCCCTCCCTTCGGCCGTTTCCTGGCCATTGACGGGAGCGGTGATTCGTCTGCGCGCGGTGACGCGCGAGCGGGGATTGGTCCTCCTGGAGAAGCCATCGTCTTCCGTGGCTCTGCTGGATGCCGACCGATTGTCGTGGCCGCTGACGATTCGCCCCTGGCGCCACGGGGATTGGTTTTTTCCGACCGGCATGGCAGGGCGACGAAAGAAATTGCAAGATTACTTCACAGATGCAAAACTGGGTCGGTCTATGCGAGAACGGATCCCACTGGTGTTGTCGGGTGAGGGCATTGCCTGGATCGTCGGGCAGCGGGTCGATGCCCGGTTTGCCGCCACCGGTTCGACCATCCGATTTGTCCTGGCCCGTGTCACGCAGCCTCTACGCCGGAAAGGAGTCTTCTAGGAATGGAACGCATTTTTGGTCGCCCCATTGTGACGCAAGAGCAGATGCGGACTCGCATCCGTGAACTCGGCCGGCAAATTGCGTCTGATTATGCCGGAAAAGATCTCGTGCTGGTCGGGGTGCTCAAGGGCGCATATGCCTTCTATGCCGATCTGGCGCGGGCCATCCGGATTCCGATGCGGGTGGAGTTTATCGTGGTGACCAGTTATGGCGCCGGCAAGAAAAGTTCCGGCAAGGTCAAGCTGGTGTCGGACCTGACGGAGCCCATTGCGGGCAAAGACGTGTTGCTGGTGGAGGATATCGTCGATTCCGGCCTGACGGTGCAATATCTCATGAAGACATTATCCCGTCGAAAGCCCCGGTCGTTGAAGGTCTGCACGCTGCTGAGCAAGCCCGATCGTCGAACCGTCGAGGTGGATCTCGAGTACGTGGGATTCAAGATCCCGAATAAATTTGTGGTCGGGTACGGCCTCGACTATCGGCAGGAGTATCGCAACCTGCCGTACCTTGCGGCGCTCGATCAGGGGGATGAACAGGAGCAGGAGTCTGCATGAAAGGTTGTTCCCCCTGCGGAACGTATGGTAACATTCTGCAGGGTTAGCTAATTTTTCGGTCTGCCTAATATCCTCAAAGGAGAGGTGGATGAATTCACGTGTAAAGAATTTGCTGTTCTGGGTTGTAGTCGGCCTCTTCATGATTTTGCTGTTCAACCTGTTCAGCGTGCCGACTCACGCGCCGGAAGATGAAGTCATATTCAGCGATTTCATGGCCAAGCTCGACAAGGGCGAGGTCATGAAGGTGACGATCAAGGCCAACCACATCAGCGCAATTTTAAAGGACCAAAGCCGGATCCGGACCTACACGGCCGAGTATCCTGAATTGGTCAAGCACTTGCGTGAGAAGGATGTCCAGATCGAAGCCCGGCCCCCTGACGAGAGCCCCTGGTACATCACCTTCCTGGTGACGTGGGGACCCTTTATCCTTTTCCTCGGTCTCTGGTTCTTCCTCATGCGCCAGATGCAGATCGGGGGAAATAAAGCACTCTCGTTCGGAAAGAGTCGCGCTCGCATGCTGACCGAAGAGCGCAAAAAGGTGACGTTCTCCGATGTCGCCGGTATTGAAGAAGCGAAGGAAGAAGTCCTTGAGATCATTGAGTTCTTAAAGGATCCCAGAAAATTTCAAAAATTGGGCGGGCGCATTCCGAAAGGTGTCCTGATTGTCGGTCCTCCGGGAACTGGAAAGACGTTATTGGCGAAGGCCATTGCCGGCGAGGCAGGCGTTCCGTTCTTTAGTATCAGCGGATCGGACTTTGTGGAAATGTTTGTCGGAGTCGGTGCTTCCAGAGTCCGAGATCTCTTCGAGCAGGGGAAGAAACATGCTCCCTGCATCATCTTCATCGACGAAATCGATGCGGTCGGTCGTTTGCGTGGCGCCGGTCTCGGTGGCGGCCACGATGAACGCGAGCAGACGCTCAACCAGCTGCTGGTCGAGATGGATGGGTTCGACACGACGGAAGGCGTCATTCTGATTGCCGCCACGAACCGTCCTGACGTGCTTGATCCGGCGTTGCTGCGCCCGGGCCGTTTCGACCGCCAGGTCGTGGTCAACCGGCCGGACTTGCGAGGCCGCTCGGAGATTCTGAAAGTCCACACCAAGAAGGTGCCGCTGGCTGCCGACGTGGAATTGGAGAAGATTGCGCGGGGCACGCCCGGATTCTCCGGCGCCGACCTGGAAAATCTGGTCAACGAAGCGGCGCTGTGGGCGGCGCGCTGGAACAAGAAAGAAGTCGAGCTGATCGACTTCGAAATGGCGAAAGACAAGGTGCTGATGGGGGCCGAGCGCAAGAGCATGGTGCTCAGCGACGAAGAGAAGCGCACTACGGCCTATCATGAAGCCGGTCACGCACTGATGGCCAAGTTGCTGCCGGGGACGGATCCCGTTCACAAGGTCACGATCATCCCCCGTGGGCGGGCGCTCGGTGTGACGATGCAGCTTCCCACCGACGATCGCCATAATTACTCGAAGGATTTTCTGTACAACAATCTCGCGATTCTCATGGGCGGTCGTGTGGCTGAAGAATTGGTGCTACACGATGTGACGACCGGGGCAGGGAATGACTTGGAGCGGGCCACAGATCTCGCCAGAAAAATGGTGTGTGAATGGGGCATGAGTGAAAAGTTAGGACCTCTGACGTTCGGCAGGAAAGAAGAGGAAGTATTCCTCGGCCGTGAGATGGGGTCGAAGCGTGATTTCAGCGAACAGGTTGCGCGCGAAATCGATCACGAAGTCAGACGTCTGGTTACGGAAAATTATGAACGTGCGAAGCGCATTTTGACCGATAATATGACGAGCCTGAAGGCGCTTGCTGAGGCGTTGTTGGAAAAAGAAGTGCTGGACGCGTTGGAGATCGATCAGATCCTCATTCAAGGATCCTCGTCGCAGACGGTTCCCGCCTAAGCTCTGTATCGCTGTTGTCGCAGGGGCTTCATTCGTGTTGCCCCTGCGACGACGGCGCTTCCTATACAATTCGTGCCACGGGTCGGGAAGCCGCTCCTATACATGACCGCCGTCGGTTTGATTTCCCTCCCGCAGGTGCGTTATGTCGCAGACTGATGTCCTGTTCCTGATCCGGAAGAGAGAAGGACCTGCCTGATTGTGACCACGACCTCATCCTCAAGCCCTCTCCTCTTAACTGCTGGCTCTCGGACGTTCAGTTTTGAATCAGGTCCACTCCTCATGGGGGTGCTCAACGTCACCCCCGATTCATTTTCAGACGGCGGTGCCTATCTCACGGTCGAGCATGCCCTGCAGCACGCCAGACAGATGCAGGCCGAAGGTGCCGATATCATCGACATCGGCGCTGAGTCTTCAAGGCCAGGGGCTCAACCGATCGACGAAACAGAGGAATTACGTCGCCTCCTTCCTGTCCTGGAAGCGGTCCATGACGCAGTGCCGCTTCCTATTTCCGTTGATACGACTAAAGCCGCGGTGGCCCGTCGAGCGATTCGTGCCGGTGCCACCATCGTGAATGACATTAGCGCATTGCGCGGTGACCCCTTGATGGGCTCGCTGGTGGCTGAAACCGGCGCGGCCGTGGTGTTGATGCACATGCAGGGGACTCCGCAATCTATGCAGCAGGCGCCACGGTACGGCCATGTTGTGGAAGAGGTGCTTGCATTCCTGCGCGAACGGGTGCAGGTCGCGATCGCTCACGGCATCAAGGGAAGTCAGATCGTCCTTGACCCCGGCTTCGGTTTTGGTAAGCTCCAAGAGCATAATCTTCAATTGCTCGCTGAGTTTGACGCCTTCACGAAGCTCGGTTATCCGGTTCTGGCAGGGGTCTCCCGTAAACAGTTTATCGGGAACCTGACTCAACAGCCGGTGCAGCAACGGGGATACGGCACCGCCGGCGCGGTGGCAGTGGCCGTCCTCAAAGGGGCCCGGATCATTCGTGTCCACGACGTGCGATCGATGCGAGATACCGTATCCGTCGTGTCAGCCATTTCCTGTCACGCGCGTTCTCATGTAGGGGTATCCAATGCGTAAATTGTTCGGCACAGACGGTGTTCGCGGGGTGGCCAACCTCGAACCGATGACCAGTGAAATCGCCATGCAATTGGGGCGAGCGGCCGCCCATATTTTCATGCGGCGCGCAGGCCGACACCAGGTGGTCATCGGAAAGGACACGCGGTTGTCGGGATACATGTTGGAATCGGCGCTGACGTCCGGGATCTGTTCCATGGGAGTCGACGTACTTCTAGTCGGGCCTTTGCCCACCCCGGCGATTGCCTTCCTCACGCGAAGTCTGCGGGCGGACGCCGGAGTCGTGATCTCTGCGTCGCATAATCCTTATCAGGACAACGGGATCAAGTTTTTTTCCAACGAGGGATTCAAGCTGCCTGATGAGCTAGAGGCGCGCATCGAACAGCTGATCATTTCCGACGAGATCAAACATCTTCGCCCGACGGCGGATGCAATAGGAAAGGCCTATCGTATCGATGATGCCGAAGGCCGGTATATTGAATTCGTCAAACGCTCGCTTCCCAGAGATCTCGATTTTCAGGGGATCAAGCTGGTGGTGGACTGTGCCAACGGTGCCGCGTATAAGGTCGCTCCAGCCGTTTTCCGCGAACTCGGCGCAGAAATTGAAGTGATCGCAAATACTCCGGATGGAATGAACATCAATGACGGCTGCGGAGCCGTGCATCCGGAGCGCCTGCAGGAGGCCGTGCGTCGGCATGGCGCCCATATCGGTATTGCGCTGGACGGGGACGCCGACCGGGCCATTTTTGTCTGTGAACAGGGAAAAATCATCGATGGCGACCATGTCATGGCCGCGCTGGGACTCGATTCGCACGCGCAGGGCCAACTTGCCCGCGCGACCGTGGTGGGAACCGTCATGAGTAATTTCGGGCTGGAAATTGCCATGAAGAAGGCCGGAATCCAGCTGATGCGCACGCCCGTGGGGGACCGGTATCTCATGGAGCGGATGCTGGCCGACGGATACAACTTCGGAGGAGAACAATCCGGCCACTTTATTTTCCTGGACCACAACACCACGGGCGATGGCTTGATCTCGGCGTTGCAGATTCTCTCGCTGATGAAACGTACCGGGAAGCCGCTGTCTGAATTGGCGAAGGCGATGACTGCCGTCCCGCAGATTCTGTTGAACGTGAAAGTGAAGCATAAGCCGGATCTCAACCAAATCCCGGATATCCAGCAGGCCATTAAATCAGCCGAAGTGACCCTGAACGGGAGCGGCCGTGTGCTGGTGCGGTATTCCGGCACCGAATCGCTGCTCCGCATCATGGTCGAAGGCGAACGTGATTCCACCATCCGTGAGGTCGCCGATCATCTTGCGGAGATCGTGCGTGCCCGCATCGGATAGCATCGGGCCGATGCCGTAGGCGCCGGATGTTACCGACTCTTACGATCATCTTTGTGCTCGGCCTCGTTCTCGGTTCCTACCTCACGTATTTTCCACTCAGCATCGCGATCGTCCTGCTGGCTTGTACTGCCGGCTGCGTGTGGCTGGAGCGTCAGCATCGCCTCACGTCACAACAGAGCAACGTGCTCCTGGCCTGTCTGTTCGGCGGATGTCTGCATTGGACCCTGTGTGCATCGTTCACTCCGCACGTGCTGCTGCAGGATAGTGCCCGGGCGCTTCCTGTCCGGTTGACCGGAACGATTGTGGAGGCCGTTCGCCATGCGCCGGGCCGTCTCACGGCTATGGTGCAGGTGACGGGCAGCGACGACCCCCAGTTGCCGATACCGTTTCACTTGCGTCTTACGTGGCGAGATCCGGACCGCGATCTCCACCGCGGGTTGCAGATTCGTACTCGCATCCATGTCCATGCACCCTCGGGAACTCTGAATCCGAGAGGATTCGACTATGCGGCCTATCTGGATGCGTTGGGTGTCGATGCCGTCGGATCGGTCTCAGGAGCCGGCGTCATCGAGGTGCTTGATCCAGACCGGGAGGCGCCGCTTCACCTGTTCGCCTCCCTCATCGAAGAATGGCGCGGCCGGGTCAGAGCCGCCGCCGAGACGCTTCCCCAGCCCAGTCGGGGCCTGTTTCTCAGTCTGACCATCGGTGAACAGGGGTTTCTTGCACCGGAAGTCCGTGAATGGTTCATGACGACCGGGACGGTGCACATTCTCTCGATCTCCGGCTCGCATCTCGGTCTCATCGCCTTGCTCTCGTTCGCATTGGTCAGGAAGGCGTGTCTGTTGCTGCCGTCCATACTTCTGCTGAGCCTCTCGCGGTGGCTCACGGCGACGAGACTGGCCGCGTTGCTGACACTGGTTCCGGTGCTGGCCTATACGGTGCTGGCCGGGGCGGAGACCGCCACGATTCGTAGTGCCATCATGATCGCCGTTGCGCTCTGGACCGTATGGCTCGGCTCACCGCACTATCTCCTTCACGCACTCGCTGCCGCCGCCGGTCTGACGCTGTTGGTCCATCCTGCGGCGCTGTTCGATATTTCCTTTCAACTGTCTTACGTCTCGGTCTGG
>RRZU013511845.1_pt1 | contig 13308 bp, 8 predicted proteins | sample 2165561 | NCBI WGS metagenome assembly RRZU01 (sample SAMN10456909, study PRJNA506462) | wastewater metagenome | isolation source: wastewater sludge | place: USA: Moscow, Idaho
GACAAGGTTCCAAAACTGATTGAGATTCCAAAATGTATTCCAGAAAGCATCACATCCCAACATGACATCTTTGGACGGATCGGCTACCTTACGCAACTTTCCGTCAGTGGATACCCATTCCCCGTTGACATCACTCCAAGTATTACGGCTACAAACAGCTCGGTACATGTTATTATAGAAACGAACTTTTTCCAGTCGGTCATTCGTTGAGATTTCCAGACGGTTGAATATATCATTCCAAGCGTTCACTTGATTTTGACGGATTGCATCAAAATTCCAACCAAATTTATCAGTTAACTCTGTTTTTAGGTTCAAACCTGCATTTTCAACACTAACAGGTGATATACCCGAGCGTACTTGTACCACAGGATATTTTGTTTGGTCAAACTCGATGAACACACCGGCATCTTTGCATTCGCCCGTGATGAGTTCATTGACATTACGCTTAATTTCTGAGTTAATCCAGCTACCCATACTTTTAATAGGTTGATCGAACTCTATAACAAAATGTACTGCATAATCCTGATCTGCGTCATAGCTCCATACATTAGGTGAGAATTGATGGCTATAACCTTCGATGCGATAGTCACTTACTTTACGCAGTTTTATGTCTTTAAGCTGGAAACCATATTCTGTTGGTGGGTGCAAATCTATCATAATGCGCGCTCCCTCTCTATCGGCAGGAAAGCTAAAACGTTCAAATCCGCAACGGGTAGTAGCAGTAACTTCAGCTTTGATATTATAATCGGTTAAGTCGGCCGAATAATAGCCGATATCTGCTTTTTCCGTACGTTTGTTGATACGCGAACGATACCCTTCATCGGGATTTTGTTCATCACCTATTTTTGTTTTCAGGATACCGTTTGTAGCCATGATACCAAGCCCGCCCAATGTCCACTCATGTATATGGCTGAAACAGCCTATGCTTTCAAACGATGGCTGATACCCTGCTTGCCATCCGTCATTTTGATTGTCAGGGCTCATTTTTACCATACTAAAAGGCATCCACGGGCCGGGAGCTATCATCCAACGGGAATGAGCCGTTCCGATACGGGTATCAACATAATCGGCATTTGTTTGTAATTTTTGAGGCGAGCGTTTCACTGTACCACTCTCTATTTCAATTCCATCTCTCAATATGCGGTATCTGCTTTCGGTTTGTTCTTTAACCTGTGGCATGAGTGCTTCAAACTGATATCTTCCCGCTTCAATCGTTTGTTTGAGGATTGATTTCCCATCCAATTCAATATTAATATCTGAAGCTCCATCAAGCCATTGTACATATACCAAAAGTGGTTGGAAATTTTTCTTATTCACGGTCAATTCATACGAAGCAGGAACAACGTTTCTTATAAAAAACTTATCGGCTTTAGTTATCTTCGCATTTTCAGTGCATTCAAGGCTAATAGCATCAAACAATATCCAAGAACCTTCTAGTACGGTGATGCTTATCTCGTTGCCTCCTTTTTTCAAAACATTGGCTTTAATTGGTATTTCCAGTGTTTGGCTTGTTACGTAACGCAAATTTCCAGAGATGGAAAACGTGTCGACTACAGCTTCACTTTGACTTGCTTTACGTTGAGTTGTAAGAGCTGCCGGATTACCTAGCTGAAACTTCTCGTCTTGATTGTTGATACTTACTTTAACCAACGGCGAGAAAGTCTTAGCATAGTCTAGCAGATTGATTACTAATTTCCATTCTCCGTCTACAGGAGCATTTTCCAGACCAAAAAGAATATTTGCCTGATGGGTGCGCCAGCCCGAAGTAGTCCATGTGCCACCCCATGTATCGGTTGGGCCGGGAAGTACATAAGGAAAGTCTTTTTTAGGATTCGAATAATTTATCAGATAAAATTTATCTTCATATCCAAAATCATTGGCCAAAAAATTTCTGAAATCCTTCGGAGCAAGAGCAAACTCCTCAGAAGAGTTATCCACAGCTCCTATCGACCATACTTTATATGACGATGTTTGTCCCGAAAAGGATAGCACAGCGACCATATACAGTATAATAGTCAATAAAAAATTCTTTTTCATCTTTATCGTGTTTATTGGTTAGATTATTATTGTTGAAATCAGTATAGTTTTTCCTGAAATTCAATATGTTCATACATTTTTTGAATTGTAAAATAAACTTGTTTTTTCTAATATTCAAAATATTAATGTCGTTTTTTTTGTGTGTTTTCTTTAGATCTTAAAGTTAACCAACTATTTATGGTAATCTAGTCTCTGTTTTCGGATAATTTATCTTTTTTATTAATACTAACCATAAATGTTTAGAAAACCTGTTAAAAATAGAAAAACATTTTATATATTAGCGATTTGAAAATATGTACATACATATAAATATAATGTATCATGAAAAAACAAATTCTTCCAATTTTAGGGCTTATTCTCGGCCTACAATGTTTTGGGCAAAACAAGCAGGTTTTGTCAGATTATGTAGACCCATCGATCGGAACAGCACATTCACGATGGTTCTTTTATACACCTGCTGCAGTTCCGTTTGGTATGGCCAAACCGGCTCCGTCAACTGACGGTCATTTGGGTAATAAGGATGGCTGGCAAGCTGTAGGATACGATTGTAGGCAGACTTCGATCGAGGGCTTTGCGAACTTTCACGAATTTCAAGTGGGCGGCGTTGTTATAGCTCCTTCGGTAGGAGAACTGCAAACAGTTCCCGGGGAATTGAACGATGTTTCCGGAGGGTATCGTTCTGATTTTGATAAGAGCGACGAACATGCCCATCCGGGTTATTATTCCGTACTGTTGAAAGATTATAAAGTGAAAGCTGAGCTTACTTCGACTAAGCGAGTGGCTTTTCATAGATATACATATCCTGAAACCAAAGACGCTAACCTGATTTTTGATATAGGCAATCGTCAGGGCGAGAGTGGCTATGTGAAAGACGCATCGGTTACTTATACCGCTGACGGCCGTATTGAAGGATGGGTAACCACTTTGCCTGTATATGTAAATATCTACCAAAAGGGGGCGAGTGTTACCATGTATTTCAGTGCAGTGCTGGATAAAAAGCCTGACTCATTCGGTACATTCGTGAAAGACACTGTTTATGCGGATTCGAGAAAACAAACAGGTGTAGGAGCAGGGATGTATTTTCGTTTCAATACTACTGATCAAGAAAAAGTATCCGTTAAAATAGGTCTCTCTTATACTTCTGTCGAAAACGCAAGGCTGAACATGCAAAAAGAAGCTGAGAACATGAATTTTGATCAGGCTTATGCTTCCGCTACAAAAACATGGGAAGAATACCTTGGCCGAATAACCGTAGAGGGTGGAGAATATAAAGACCGTGTAAAATTCTACACGGGTTTATATCATGCTCTGTTAGGTCGTGGACTGGCAAGCGATATCAGTGGAGCTTATCCTAAAAATGATGGGACAATGGGGCAGATACCTTTAGATAAGGATGGAGCTCCTATTCACAATCATTACAATACGGATGCTATATGGGGAGGGTTCTGGAATCTGACCCAATTGTGGTCTATTGCTTATCCTGAGTATTATTCCGATTGGGTTCAAAGCCAGTTGTTGGTTTATAAAGACGCAGGATGGTTGGGCGACGGTATCGCATGTAGTAAATATGTGTCGGGAGTAGGTACAAACTTTACCAGTTTGGCTATTGCAGCTGCTTACAACTGTGGGATAAGGGATTTTGATGTGAAAACAGGCTACGAAGCTGCGTTAAAAAATGAAATAGATGGTAAAGACCGTATCGAAGGAGCCGGTAAAATAGATGTAGGAGCATTTGTGGAAAAAGGCTATGCTCCCTTTTCTTATGCTGTGGGTATGGGAACAACTACTGAGGTGTCAGCTTTCGGAGCTTCGCATACGATGGAGTATTCGTTCAGTAGCTTTGCTGTGGCTCAGATGGCAAAACATTTAGGTAAAACTCAGGATTATAAATTGTTGACCAAACTTTCGGGCAATTGGAAAAACCTATACGATGCCGAAACCAAATTGATACGTCCTAAAGAAGCAAACGGACAGTTTATCAAAAACTTCGACCCCTTTGCTCCTTGGGTAGGTTTTCAGGAGGGTAATGCTACTCAATATACTTATTACGTCCCTCATCAAATAGATCAGTTAATAAGCTTAGTGGGAAGAGACGTATTTAATAACCGTCTTGACAGTACATTCCAAATCTCACGGGAAAATATATTCGGAGGCGGTAAAACAGTTGATGCCTTTGCGGGTCTTCATTCGTACTATAATCACGGAAATCAGCCCAACTTGCATATTTCGTGGCTGTTCAACTTTTCAGGGAAGCCTTATCTGTCGCAAAAATGGGTACGTGCCATCTGTAATGAGTTTTACGGGACAGAGTGTATTCATGGTTATGGTTACGGGCAAGATGAAGATCAAGGACAGTTAGGTGCTTGGTACGTTATGTCAGCATTAGGCCTTTTCGATGTTAAAGGTCTGACTCAAACCAATCCGACATTCCAGATTGGAAGTCCTATGTTTGATAAAGTAACGATAAAACTGAATAAGAAATATTATCCCGGCAACGAGTTTGTGATAGAAACAAAGAATAATGCGAAAGATAATTTTTACATCCAATCGATCAACTTGAAGGGGAAACCGTACAACTCAGTGCAGTTACCTTATTCTGAATTTGTGAAAGGAGGACGTATGACCATACAATTATCGGATAAACCCAATGTCAAATTGACGAAGTAAGCGATCAATACTAGAGAGAAAATTTAGGATAGGCTCAAAGTTGCTGAGATAAAGGGTAGTATATCTTCTGTTTTATGCAGAACGAAAATTGTAGATTAAATGTGATAGATTTAAACAATATCTTGTTAAAAACAATTTATAAAAATTATTAGTTGCTTTATAAACAAAAATCAAATTAAGATTGTTAAATTTGTAGTATATAATAAAAAATATAGTATGAAAAGAATATTTTTAATTTGTATAATGCTATCTGGATTACTTATAAATTCTGTATATGCACAAAATATAAACTCTAATAATAACAATCAAAAAACAAAAACTATGAAATTTGAATTGCCTAAGTTGCCATATGCAACAAATGCTTTAGAACCGGTTATCAGTCAACAAACTATAGATTTCCATTATGGAAAGCATCTTCAAGCATATATTACAAATCTGAACAATCTCATTCAAGGCACAAAGTTTGAAAATGCAGATTTGGAAACAATAGTAAAAGAAAGTGACGGTGCTATTTTTAATAATGCAGGTCAAACTCTAAATCACAATCTCTATTTTCTTTCGTTCAGTCCTAACGGAGGAGGTGAACCTAAAGGAAAACTGGCTGAAGCTATCAATGCTGCCTTCGGGTCATTCGAAAACTTCAAGAAGGAATTTAATGCAGCAGGCGTAAGCTTATTCGGCTCAGGTTGGGTGTGGTTGTCTAAAGACAGTGCAGGCAAATTGCAAATAACCAAAGACGCAAATGCAGGTAACCCTCTAACAAAAGGATTAACTCCACTTCTCGGATTCGATGTGTGGGAACATTCTTATTATTTGGACTACCAAAATCGTCGTGCAGACCATTTGGCCGAATTGTGGAAAATTATAGATTGGAGCGCAGTAGAAGCTCGCTATTAATCAAACGTGGTTTTATAAATATATGAGAGGAAAAGCAACCTGTTAAGGTTGCTTTTTTTCGTAAATATAAAATGAAAAAACTCACATGAATCTATCGATTATTTAGAGGTTTTCTAAATTTCTGAAACACTAAAAATGATCAATTTTAAACAATTACTAAATTTAAACCGAACAGATCTACTTTAAAAATAAATAATATTAAAAACAGCCTGTTATAATAATAGTTTTTGTAACTTTGTACCTCAAAAAAAAGTCGGATAATTAACACATCATGTCTTTAGAGAAAAGAATTAAAACAGCTTTAGTTTCAGTTTATCACAAAGATGGACTGGATCATATTCTTACTAAATTAAATAGTTCCGGGGTTAAATTTATTTCAACAGGCGGAACAAGGAGTTTTATCGAGTCATTAGGCTTCCCTTGTGACGCAGTGGAAGACCTGACAGGTTATCCATCGATTTTAGGTGGGCGGGTCAAAACCCTTCATCCTAAAATATTCGGAGGGATTCTTTGTCGTCGGGAGCTCCCTGAAGATGCAAAGCAAATAAAAGCATACGATATACACGAAATCGATCTGGTAATAGTTGACCTTTACCCTTTTGAGGAAACTGTAGCTTCGGGTGCTAGCGAAGAAGATATCATCGAGAAAATAGATATCGGAGGTATCTCTCTGATTCGTGCTGCTGCTAAAAACTTCAAAGACGTAGTCATTGTTGCATCCAAACAACAATATCAGCCATTGATGAATTTGCTGGAAGAAAAAGGTGGTGTGTCGGATATCTCAGACAGGAAGTTCTTCGCCAAAGAAGCATTCTCTGTTTCTTCTGCATATGATTCTGCCATATTCAATTATATGGATAATAATGAAGGCTCTGCATTTCGTTATGCCGAAGATAATGCGATGGTTCTTCGCTATGGTGAAAATCCACATCAGAAAGGTACTTTTTATGGCAATTTCGGAGAGATGTTCGACCAATTGCATGGGCGCGAGATATCTTACAATAACTTGCTGGATGTAGAAGCAGCTGTTAGTTTAATAAGTGAATTTGATGAAACTACGGTAGCTATACTAAAACATAACAATGCTTGCGGTATTGCTTCGAGACCTACTGTTGTTGAAGCATGGAAAGATGCTTTGGCCGGCGATCCGGTTTCGGCATTCGGTGGTATTATCATAAGCAACAAGAAAATCGATAAAGTTGCTGCGGAGGAGATCAATTCTATCTTTTTCGAAATAATAATTGCACCCGAATATGATAAAGAAGCGTTGCAGATATTGGAACAAAAGAAAAATCGTATTATCTTAGTGCAGAAACAACAATTAATCGGTGATAAACAATTTCGCTCACTGTTGAATGGAGTTTTGGTACAAGATAAGGATTTGAGTATACAGGTGGCAACCGATTTAAAATTAGTTACCAACAGGCCTTTGCAAGGAACAGAAGAAGACGATTTGCTCTTTGCCAATAAGTTAGTGAAACACACCAAATCAAATGCTATAATCTTTGTAAAAAATAAGCAGTTGTGTGCAGGAGGTACAGGTCAGACATCTCGTGTAGACGCTTTAAAGCAGGCTATAGAAAAAGCTAAAGAATTTGGATTCGACCTGAATGGGGCGGTTATGGCATCTGATGCCTTTTTCCCGTTTCCGGACTGTGTCGAGATAGCGGGCAATGCAGGTATTACCGCTGTTGTGCAACCTGGTGGATCAATTAAAGACAACTTGTCTGTCGAATATTGTAACGAGCACAATATATCTATGGTAATGACAGGCGTGCGCCACTTTAAACATTGATATTAATTTGTATATAATTAAATAATAATATAACAGTCGGATATGGGATTATTCTCTTTTACTCAGGAAATAGCGATGGACCTTGGCACTGCCAATACTATCATAATACATCACGACAAAATTGTCGTAGATCAGCCTTCCGTAGTGGCTTTAGAACGGAAAACCGGGAAAGTAATAGCCGTAGGGGAGCAGGCACGCCAGATGCATGGAAAGACGCACGAAGATATTCGTACCGTACGTCCGCTTAAAGACGGTGTGATTGCAGACTTTACAGCAGCCGAGCAAATGATTCGCGGACTGATAAAGATGTTTAACAACAAAAGCCGTTTGTTCTCTCCATCGTTGCGGATCGTAATCTGTATCCCATCCGGGAGTACGGAAGTTGAAACCCGTGCGATACGCGACTCGGCAGAACATGCCGGAGGACGCGATGTGTATATGATATACGAACCAATGGCTGCCGCTTTGGGTATCGGGCTCGATGTGCAGGCTCCTGAAGGAAACATGATTGTTGATATAGGCGGTGGTACTACCGAAATCGCTGTTATTTCATTGGGTGGTATCGTTTCCAACAAATCTATTAAGATAGCAGGAGACGACCTGACCGAGGATATACAGGAATATATGGGACGCCAACACAATATAAAAGTAGGTGAGCGTACTGCCGAAAATATAAAAATAGCAGTAGGAGCAGCCCTGACAGAGCTTCCTGAAGAGGATATTCCGGAAGATTTTATTGTGCATGGCCCTAATAGAATGACGTCACTGCCGATGGATATTCCTATTTCTTATCAGGAGATGGCTCATTGCCTTGATAAATCGTTGTCGAAAATGGACTCGGCTATATTAAGTGCATTGGAACAAACACCGCCGGAATTATATGCGGATATCGTTCGCAATGGTATATATCTGACAGGTGGAGGTGCTTTACTGAGAGGCTTAAGCAAACGATTCTACGATAGAATCGGTATTCCTTTCCATGTGGCAGAAGACCCGCTTCATGCAGTAGCTAAAGGAACCGGTATTGCTTTGAAGAATATCGAAAAATTTAATTTCTTGATGAGATAATTCCTTTCGGTTTATTAAACTAATAATGGAATTCATGTTAGTATGATTAATATAAATCGCAGATGAGATAATGCGTAACCTGATAAATTTTTTATTAAAAAACAGTTCATGGTTTGTTTTCTTATTTCTTGAGATAATCTGTTTTTATTTTATCTTTAGCTCTAACTCTTTTCAAAAGAGTGTATATTTCAACTCTGCCAATGAAATCACAGGACGGGTGCATGCTATATCCGGAAGTGTTCTTTCGTATTTTGGCTTGAGAACAGAAAACGAAGAGTTACTGAAGCAAAACGGGGAATTACAATCCCAGGTGAAAAGACTTCAGGATTATATATACAGCATTGAGACGGATTCACTCAAAATAACGGCCTTTCTGAACGATTCACTGGGCAATAAGAATTCTCAGGGATATATTACGGCCAGAGTAGAGAGCAATAGTATTTCTCAGGTTTATAATTTCATAATCGTAAATAAGGGTAAAAATAGCGGAGTCAAAAACGATATGGGAGCCATCTCTTCTCAGGGGATAGTTGGTGTTGTTAGAGATGTAACCGATAACTATGCTGTTATTCAGTCTGTATTGAATCCGAATAGTCGTTTTAGTTGTAAGATATTGAGGTCGAATACGGCCGGCACACTCATTTGGGAGACTGGAGATTCCAGATATGTCAACCTGACGGAATACCCTAAATATGAAAAAGTTGAAAAAGGAGATACAATTATCACCAGCGGTTTTTCGGATATTTTTCCGGAAGGCGTTTTCGTGGGAACCGTCGAAGATTTTAAAAGCGACACCAATGATAATTTTTATACTATAAAGGTGAAATTGTCTACAGATTTTGGCGCATTGAAGAATGTCCAACTAATCAATATCAAAGACGAGGAAAGGAAAGAACTGGAGGAAAAAATTAAAAATGCTCAGAAGTAATACGTTCAAATATATTGTATTATTTATCGTACTTGTGTTGGTACAGGTATTGGTATTAAATAGAATTTCTCTTTTTGGGTATGGAGTTCCTTTCGCGTATATCTATTTTGTACTAAAACTTCCTTTGGGAAGCAATAGATCCCTTACCACTTTTTTAGGATTCTTGATAGGATTTATTATCGATCTTTTTTGCAATACTCCCGGCTTAAATGCTGCGGCTACTACAATGATCGGATTTATCTGTCGTCCGGTGCAGAAACTGTTTTTTACAATAGATGACTATAATGACCAAATACCAAGTATATCCTCGTTAGGGTCTGCCTATACAAAATACATGTTATTACTGGTTGTGGTACACCATGTGTTTCTTATTTCCATAGAGTCGTTTTCTTATTTCAATCCTCAGATACTCTTATTGCGAATAGTTATTTCTGTATTATTGACATCGTTGCTTCTCTTTGCATTTGAAGGATTCTATTTAAAAAGGAAAAACTCATGGCGAAAAACAACCTAGATCTAGCGAAGAGAAAGTATATTCTTGGGGGTATCGTTTGCGCTGTAGTCCTTATATATATCGTTCAGTTGTTTAATTTGCAAATATTGACAACTGAATATAAAGATTCTGCCGATGGCAATGCCTTTTTCAACAGAGTATTATATCCTGCGAGAGGAATAATATCGGATCGGAACGATCGTATCCTTGTTTATAATCAACCCACTTACGACATTGTTTATATTCCCAAAGAGGTGCATGATCTGGATACATTGGATTTTTGCAATACGTTAGGTATAACAAAAGAATACTTTGACAAACGCATTAGCGACATAAAAGACAGGCGTTTGAATCCCGGGTACTCTACTTACACTATACAAACGTTTATGACACAGCTGACCATTCAGGAAAGTGGGCTGTTGCAAGAAAAATTATATAAATTCCCCGGTTTTTTCATTCAAAAGAGAACATTACGACAATATAATTACCATAATGCCGGGCTTCTTCTTGGTTATGTAGCTGAGGTAAGTAAAACCCAAATAGAAAAGGATGATTACTATATCAGGGGCGATTATGGAGGGAAATCTGGAATAGAGCTATCTTATGAAAAGTACCTGCGTGGGGAAAAAGGAGTTGAAGTCTTATTGAGGGATGCTCACGGACGTATTCAGGGGAGATATGAGAACGGGAAAAATGATATAGCTCCGGTTTCGGGTAAAAATCTGACTTTGTCGATAGACGTCGATTTGCAGGCTTATGGTGAATATCTTATGCAGAATAAGGTTGGCAGTATCGTTATGATAGAACCGTCGACGGGGGAAATTCTATGTATGGTTACTTCTCCGACGTATGATCCGGCAGTATTACTTGGACGTAATTTTAGTAAAAACTATAAAGAATTGGAAGATAATTCCTTGAAGCCCCTTTTCAATAGGGCTATACAGGGGATGTATCCTCCAGGTTCGACATTTAAAACAACGCAAGGATTGGTATTTCTCCAAGAGGGTATAATAACTGAAAATACCATGTTTTCATGTGCCGGTGGGTATCCTCCACTCGGAGGGCGGCCTAAGTGCCATCCCCATGGGGCTCCATTAGCACTTATCCCTGCGATAGCTACATCGTGTAACTCATACTTCTGCTATGGACTGGCTAATATGCTTGGAAACAGAAAGAAATATAAGAATGTACAAACTGCATTCGAAGTATGGAAGAACCATATGGTCGATCAGGGATTTGGTTATACGTTAGGAGTAGACCTCCCTTCAGAAAAAAGAGGATTTATTCCGAATAGTAAAACTTACGATAAAGCATACAGAGGTAGTTGGAATGCATCGACAATCATATCCATCGCAATAGGGCAGGGCGAGGTTACGGCTACACCTTTACAGGTAGCAAATCTGGCAGCAACTATTGCTAATAGGGGACATTATTTTGTGCCACATGTAGTGCGCAAGATACAGGATACTCCTTTGGATTCCATTTATACGCATAAGCGTGACACAAAAATAGACAAAGTACATTATGAGTCGATTGTAGAAGGGATGGCTCATGCTGTCACAGGAGGTACTTGCCGTGGTGCGAATATACCGGATGTGGTGGTCTGCGGGAAAACCGGTACTGCCGAAAACCCTCACGGAAAAGACCACTCTATATTTATGGGATTTGCACCGAGGGATAATCCGAAAGTCGCTATTTTTGTAATTGTGGAGAATGCCGGATTTGGTGCCAGATTCGGTGTGCCTATCGGTCGTCTGATGTTGCAAAAATATTTGAAAGGAGAAGTTCCCGAAAGCGATAAATACATAGAGGAAAATATGGCTAATTCAGTCGTACTTCCTCAGACATTTATGAACTGGAACAGAGCATTGAGGAATTCGGAATTGCCTTTGCCGGCACAGGTTCAGGAGGCTACTCCTGATGCAGGTGCAGAACCGTTTACACCAATCGAGGAATAGAAAGAATGTATCAAAGAGAAGAAGAATATATTAAAAAAAGCGTAGACTGGTTTACAATAGCATTGTATCTTATAATGGTATTGTTTGGCTGGTTTAGCATATATGGAGCGAGCTACAATTACGAGCACGCTACCAGTATGTTCGACTTGTCAGGAAGAGCCGGTATGCAATTGGTTTGGATAGGGACATCCTTGGTGCTCGGATTTGTGATACTAAAGCTGGATAGTAACTTATACGATATACTTGCCTATTACATATATGCTATATTTATACTGCTTCTTATAGCCACTATCTTTTTATCCACAGATATAAGGGGTTCTGGTTCTTGGCTGAAAATAACAGACTCAGTACAGATACAGCCTGCCGAATTTGCTAAGTTTTCGGTTGCACTGGTACTTGCTAAGTTTATAAGTAGCTATAATTTTAAGCTGCTTGCACCTAAAAATCTGATGATTATAGCAGGGTTGATCTTGTTGCCTATGCTGCTCATCATTTTGCAAAACGAAACAGGTTCGGCCCTTGTGTATTCGGTTTTTATATTGATGTTATATAGAGAAGGTTTACCGGGGATCATTTTGTTTTTAGGCGGAGCTTTGATTGTGTTTTTTGTTATAGGATTAAAATATTCATCAACAGATATAGGTATTATTTCCACCGGGGAGTTTATTACTATCATTCTGTCGATATTGATAAGCGCAGGGTTTTTGATAAGTTTCCGCAAAGACTCGGGAGCTGCCCGTAATATCGTTTTAGGTTTGATCTTGATAATGGGTATTGGGTATCTCGTTTCATTGTCGGGTGTTGCTGTCGATTTTGGGATATTAGCTCTTGTTGCTGTAGGTTTAATGTCTGCTTACCTGTTGTTTCTGGCTAAAAAATATTGGTCGAAAGTATATCTGCTGACGGCCGCTTTTGCCATAGGCAGTGTTTTATTGATCGGCTCAGTCGACTATATTTTTACAGATGTCATGCAGCCACACCAGCAAATGCGTATTAAAGTGATGCTGGGGATGGATGACGACCTTATGGGAGCAGGCTATAATGTCAACCAGTCTAAGATTGCAATTGGATCAGGAGGCTTTCTGGGAAAAGGATATTTGAACGGAACACAAACGAAACTGAAATACGTGCCTGAGCAGGACACTGACTTTATATTTTGTACAGTAGGAGAAGAACAGGGTTTTGTAGGATCGGTATTTGTATTGTTATTGTTTTCGGCATTAATACTTCGTCTTATCTTTTTGGCCGAGCGGCAGAAAAATACTTTTGGACGAGTCTATGGATATTGTGTGGCCTGTATCTAGTTTTTTCATATGGCTATCAATATAGGTATGGTTATCGGACTGACTCCGGTAATAGGTATTCCGTTGCCTTTCTTTAGTTACGGAGGATCTTCTCTTTGGGGATTTACTATCTTGCTATTTATCTTTTTGCGCATCGATATGGCAAGAAAGCGAAGGTGATA
>RRZU012407076.1_pt1 | contig 13307 bp, 11 predicted proteins | sample 2165561 | NCBI WGS metagenome assembly RRZU01 (sample SAMN10456909, study PRJNA506462) | wastewater metagenome | isolation source: wastewater sludge | place: USA: Moscow, Idaho
AAAAGAAGATTCACGCGGTATGCCGTTTGCTGCTCCGCCAAGACCTATGACTATTTGCCTTAGTGCCCTGTCGTTCATATCGAGCACGCGTTTCCAGTAGATATTATTGATATCAATATCAAGCAAATTACCGTGGCTGATATGGTTATCAATGCATGCCGATATCAAATTATGTGCTGAAGATATGGCATGTAAATCGCCTGTAAAGTGCAGGTTGATATCTTCCATAGGCACTACTTGCGAGTAGCCTCCGCCAGTAGCACCTCCTTTTATGCCAAAAACAGGGCCTAATGACGGCTCTCTGATGGCGGCTATGGATTTATAGCCATATTTATTAAGTGCTTGCGTTAAACCAACAGTTACGGTTGATTTGCCTTCGCCTGGTGGTGTGGGTGTAATGGCTGTTACAAGTATCAGTTTGCCATCGGGTTTGTTTTTTCTTTTTTCCAGAGCTGCAATAGAAACTTTTGCTTTGTATTTTCCGTATTGCTCGTATTCATCTTCGGCTAAACCTATTGTTGCTGCTATATCGCTTATTTTTTTCATTTTTGCCTGCTGGGCTATTTCAATGTCTTTCATGGAAAAATCCTCAGTTATCGGGTTAAACAACAATAATGGTTTGCGTCGGTCTGCATCGGTTTACAAACACAGATTTTTAATAATTCAATTAATTATACGAATTTGCATAATATCATGGTTAGTTGCTCGTATTTCAAAATACGATGTTTGCATACCGTTTGTGCTAATGGCTGGTATCTGCGGGTTATTGCTGTGCAGCTTGCGGCTAAAAAAAAGCCCCAACATCAAAAAAACGATGTCGGGGCAAAATCATGCTTATGCCGAGCAGCGCCTGTTTTTTGTTGATGCGCTGCCTCTCATGCACCATGCCAGCAAAGGCCAAAACAGTGTCCATGCAGCGGCTGCTCCAGCCAAACCAATAGCTAGCAAATTCATCCAGTCTGCCAGGTACGTTACATTGCTCAAACTTGATCGGTTTAAGGCTGGTGCAAGCAAAAAAGTAATTGTTCCTGCCAGTAGCGCCAGCAGCAACGAGGGGCGTAGTGCTGCCTTCCATTTGCAGCCCGAGGCGAACCCCGCCAGCCCATATATAGCAAGCCAAGGCAAAGCAGCAGCCAGCAGCCACGGCCAGTTGCACCAAGCCAGCTCCCACAAGATGTTGAGTGTTAGCCAGATTTCATACATAGATTTGTCTCCCTGATAATGGCGGCGCTGCTCAAGAGCAAAACGGCGTTCAAACCCTTCCTTTGAACACCGCAATGTAGGCAGGCTTGAGCATGCGGTACTTCATCAGCCAGGCAAAAAAGCTTTCTTGCAGCGGATCTACCAAGGGCAGTGATGGTGTCAAGCGGCCTTCGTAATCAAATTCCACCAGCATGGCCGAGCCTTCCCGCAGCAGCAACGGGCATGAGGTGTAGCCATCGAAAACCTGATCCAGCGGTTTGCCTGCTATGGCTTGAACCACATGGTGCGCCACAATGGGCGCGCTTTTCTTGACGGTGGCGGCTGTTTTGCCCCGTGGTGTACCGTTAATGTCACCTATGCCAAATACGTTGGGATAGCGCAGATGCTGCAAGGTGTCTTTATGCACATCAAGCCAACCACCTGCAGCCAATGCACCATGCTGCACGGCCAAGTCGCTGTGCAGCACCGCATCGGGCGCGCGCATAGGTGGCACAACGTGCAAGAAATCGTATTCCAAATCATGCTCTGCGCCTTGTGCATTGGCAAACCGCGCACGCTTTGCCTGCACATCCACCGCTACCAGTGTGCTTTGGTAGTCAGCGGCAATACCCAGCTTTTGCCAGCGTTGCAGCACATTGTCATTGACTGCTTTAACGCCAAACACCGTTTCGGGAGCCAATGCCGACTGAAAGCTGATATGTAATGTTGCCAGCGTACCCGCTTGCCGCAACCTGTCTGCCACCATGAAGGCCATTTTCAGCGGTGCTCCAGCGCATTTCAAAGGCGTAGCTGGCAGTGTCAGCAGTGCGCGTCCACCCTTGGCGATGAAGGTTTGCATCGCACTCCAGCTTGCCACTGCTGCCGCAGGACCTGGATACACGCTGGCCAGACCATTGTGGCCTATGGCTGCCACATCCATGCCCTTGATGCGTTTGTAATCAAGATGCAGCCCTGTGGCAACAATCAAAAAATCGTAGCGTATACGCTGCCCGCCTGCCGTAGTCAAGCTGTTGCTGGCTGGGTCAAACTCTGCCACCATATCTTTAATCCATCGCACGCTTGATGGCAGATAGTCGGCATTGCGATTGCGCACCTTGTCCACGGGCCAAATGCCTGTGGCTACCAGTGTGTAGCCAGGTTGGTAGTTGTGCTCTTCTTTGCTGTCTATCAGGCTGATGCTGGCACCATCAAGCATGGCAGAAAGACGGTTGGCCAGAGCAATGCCACCCAAACCGCCGCCAGCGATGACAATGTGCGCCCGTGTTTTAAGTGTGCTTGCATGCGCAGACTTCTCAAACGCCCCCGCTGCACCCAGCAAAAGCGGTGTTGCTGCAGCCATGTGGAGCAAACGCCGCCGCTGCAAACTGACTGCATCTTTACTCTGCTCGCTGGCAGATGCGGTAGGAGGTAAAAGCATGGTTAATTCTTCTTAAATACAATTTATTTTTCAGTATAGCATTGTTCAAAACAACAGTTTGGCGCACATATAACTGCTACGGCTGGGGGCGTGAAGCGGATAAATTCTTGCCCAATCCAGCAAAAAAACCTCGGTATCCAAAGATACCGAGGCCAAAGTCGGCGCATGACACGCCGATCGCAACAATCTTGCGTTTACCAGCCAGTGCGATGCAGGCTATTGCGCCGCCGCAGTGTTGGCATTGTCCATAGCGGCTGGTGCTGGTGCTGGCTGCGTCCAGCCGCCACCTAAAGTCTTGTACAACTCCACCTGATTGAGGCGCTCCATCAGACGGGTTTGTATAAGGGCTTGCTCGCTGCCGAACAAGGCGCGTTGCGCATCAAGCAAGTTGAGATGGCTGTCAATGCCATTGCGATAACGCAAGTCTGCCAGTTGGTAACGTTGCTGCTCGGCGCGGGTTTGCGCTTGTTGTGCGGCTATTTGCTCGCTCAAAGTCGCTTTGCCTGCCAGTGCGTCTGCCACTTCGCGAAAGGCGCTTTGAATGGCTTTTTCGTATTGCGCGACTGCAATATCGCGCCCAGCCTGGCTGGCATCCAAGTTGGCCATGTTGCGCCCCCAGTCAAATATGGGCAGGCTGATTTGGGGCAGGAATGACCATGTGCGCACGGCTGCACCGCCAAACAAGTCGTCTAGCTCGCTGCTGGCGCGGCCATACATGCCTGTGAGTGCTATGCGCGGGAAAAATGCCGCGCGTGCCGCGCCGATGTTGGCATTGGCGGCAATGAGTTGCTGCTCGGCGGCGCGTATGTCGGGGCGGCGCAGGAGCACGTCTGAAGGCAGCCCTACTGCAACGGGTGCAAAGCGCGAGAATATATCTGGCGCGGCTGCATCGGTGGTGCTGGTGGCTGTGGCGGCGCTGGCAGCGCTAGCGGCATTTGGGTTGGCAGCGGTTGGCAGCAATTGCTCTGGCACGGTTTGGCCTACCAGCAGCGTAAGCGCGTTGATGTCTTGCGCGCGCAGGCGTTGCTGCTGGCTGGCGGCTACTTTGGCGCTGGCTGCAAGTGATTCGGCTTGTTGCAAATCGAGTGCCGAAGCTACGCCTACTTCTTGGCGCTGTTTGATGAGCGCCAGTGTTTGCTGGCGTGTGTGCTGCGTGCGCTGCGCCAGTGCCAGTAGCTCGGTGTTGGCTTGCAGGCTTAGCCATGTGCTTGAGACTGCACCTATCAGGCTGATTTGGGCTGCTTTGCGCGCTTCTTCGGTAGCCAGGTATTTGGCGCTGGCGCTGTTGCTCATGGAGCGTATGCGGCCAAAGAGGTCGATTTCCCAAGAGTTAATACCAAAGCCCGCTGCATAGCTGGTGGCTACACTGGGGCCGCCTGCTGCTGCGGCTGGGTTGGGCGACGTGCGCGAGCCGCTTGCGTTAGCGCCAAGCGTGGGAGCCAGGTCGGCACGGTTGATACGGTATTGCGCTTGCGCGAGCTCGATGTTTTTTACGGCTATGCGTAAATCGCGGTTGTTTTGCAAGGTGAGCTCAACAATTTCGCGCAGGCGCGCATCTTGCACAAAGTCTTGCCAGGGCATGTCGGCAGCGGCAATGCCTGCTGCGCCTTGCGGTGCTGCGGCGGCACTGGCTGCACTGGCCGCTTGTGCCGCAGGCTGCGCTGCTGGCCATTGCGCTGCTACTGGCGCGGCTGGGCGCTCGTAGGTGGGTGCAAGTGTGCAGCCTGCCAGCAATGCTGCGGCGGCGACTGTGGCTGCGGCGGCGATTGCGGCACGTTGCGGTTTGGCGCTTTGATGCTTGCTAGAAGTGCTTGTCATCATGGCAGTACTGCCTCCTTGTTGTTTTCTTCGGATGTGTGGCTGTGCTGGTCGTTGCTGCTGCCATCGTCAAAATGGTCTGCGTCGTTTTTCTTGCCTTTAAACAAGCTACGCACCAGCAGGTAGAACACGGGCACCAAGAACACGGATAGAACCGTACCAATGGTCATGCCCCACAGCACGCCTGTGCCCACTGCGCGCTGGCTCGCCGAGCTTGCGCCCGTGGCGATGTAAAGCGGCACTACGCCCAGAATAAATGCCAGCGATGTCATCAAAATCGGGCGCAGGCGCAAGTGGGCAGCTTCCAAGCTGGCTTCAAATACGCTTTTGCCTTGGTCTTGCAGGTCTTTGGCAAACTCGACAATCAAGATGGCGTTTTTCGCTGACAGGCCAATGACGGTAATGAGCGCAATCTGGAAGTAAATATCGTTGGGCATGCCACGCGCAACAACGCCCAGCAAAGTACCAAACACACCCAGCGGCACCACCAGAATGACTGATAGCGGAATGCTCCAGCTTTCATACAGCGCTGCCAGACACAGGAACACTGCCAAAATCGAGAAGCCGTAAAGCATCATGGAAGATGAGCCTGCTTTTTTCTCGTCGAGCGAAATGCCTGTCCATTCGTAGTCAAAGCCAGCGGGGAGCTGCTTGGCGATTTGCTCCATCTCGGCCATAGCATCGCCCGTGCTGCGGCCTGGTGCTGCCATGCCTGTAATGTTCATGGAAGGGTAGCCGTTGTAGCGCTGCAACTGCATAGGGCCTGTTACCCATTTGGCAGAAACTATGCCTGAAAGCGGCACGAGTTGGCCTTGGTTGTTAGGCACTTTCAGGCGCATCACATCTTCTGGCTGCATGCGGCTGGCAGGTTGCGCCTGCACCGTTACGCGCTGCATATAACCCGCATTGGGAAAGTCATTCACGTAGCTGGAACCCAGTGCCGTTGATAGCGTGCTGCCAATGGCCGCCAACGACACGTTTTGCGCATAAGCTGCATCGCGGTCGATGTCGATTTGCCATTGCGGCGCATCTTCAATGCCTTCTGGGCGCACACCCATCAGCACTTGGCTTTTGGCTGCCGCTGCCAGCAATTGCCCACGCGCTGCCAGCAACTCGGCGTGGCTGTGGCCACTGCGGTCTATCAGGCGGAAAGCAAAGCCGCTGGCGTTGCCCAGCTCTTGAATGGCTGGCGGCGTTACCGCCAAAACAAACGCCTCGCGAATGCGACTGAGCTCGCCTGTCCAGCGTCCTGCCAGAGATACGGCATCGCTGCCAGGTGCAGTGCGTTCTTTCCAGTCTTTGAGCGTTGTAAATGCCAAGCCCACGTTAGTGCCTTGTCCCGAGAAGCTGTAGCCTTGAATGGCAATCATGCTCTCAACCTCTGGCTGCTTGAGCACGTGCGCTTCTACTTGCTTGATAACGTCAAACGAGCGCTCATTGGTTGCGCCTGGTGGCAATTGCATATTAATTATCACCACGCCTTGGTCTTCTTGCGGCATGAAGGATGTGGGCAACCTGCTATAAAACAAGCCCACGCATGCAATGATGACGGCGTACACGCCCACCATCCACACGCCGCGCTTGAGTATGCGGCTTACCGCGCTCTCATAGGCTTTGGTGCCACGGTCGAAATGGCGGTTAAACCAGTTAAAGAAGGGGCCTAGCGGGCCGGTTTTCTTGTCGTGCGCATGCCCTTTGGGAATAGGCTTGAGCATGGTCGCGCACAGGGCTGGTGTGAGCGTGAGCGCAAAAAAGCCCGAAAACGCAATCGACACGGCCATAACGATAGAGAACTGGCGGTAAATATTACCCGTTGCGCCCGTAAAGAACGACAGCGGCAAAAACACCACCACCAAAATCACCGTAATGCCCACTACTGCGCCAGAAATCTGCCCCATCGCCTTGAGCGTGGCTGCCTTGGGCGATAAGCCCTCTTCGGCCATGATGCGTTCGACGTTTTCAACCACCACAATGGCATCGTCCACCACAATGCCAATGACCAGCACCATCGCAAACATCGCCAAAATGTTTACCAACATGCCCGCCGCCAGCATCACTGCAAACGTACCGAGCAAAGCAATGGGCACCACGATGGAAGGAATCACCGTATAGCGCCAGTTTTGCAGGAAGATAAACATCACGATAAACACCAGCGCCATGGCTTCAACCAGCGTCATGGCCACTTTCTGAATCGAAATCGACACGAATTTCGAGGTGTCATACACCTTGCTCCACTCCACCCCATTGGGCATAAAGGGAGCAAGCTCGCCCATGCGCTTTTCAAGCGCAGCAACTGTATCGAGCGCATTGCCGCTGGCGCTAAGCTGAATGCCCAACGCCACGCCAGGCTTGCCATTGACGCGCGATGTCAGCGAGTAACTCTCTGCGCCCAGCTCCACCTGCGCCACGTCGCGAATACGCACCGCCGAGCCATTGCCTTTGGCGCGCAACACCACGTTGCCAAACTCCTCAGGCGTACTGAGCTGCCCAGGCACGTTAATCGTTGCTGTAATAGCCTGCCCTGGCACAGCGGGCGCAGCACCCAAAGAGCCAGCAGAAATCTGCATATTTTGCAAACGGATGGCGCTATTGACATCGTCCATCGACAAGCCATAGCCCTCTAGCTTGGCAGGGTCAACCCAAATACGCATGGCGCGGCCCGCACCAAAAAGCTGGGCATTGCCTACGCCTGGCAAACGCTGCAACTCGGGCAGGATGTTGCGCTTGACATAGTCAGAAATGTCATCTGGCGAAATGGCAGGGTCTTTGCTGTGAAAAGCCACAATCGCCAAAAAGCTCGACTGCGCCTTATCCACCTGCACGCCAATTTGCTTGACCATGGCAGGCAAACGCGGCTCGGCACGCGAGAGGCGGTTTTGCACATCGACCTGCGCCATATCAGGGTCGGTACCAGGTTTAAACGTAATGGAAAGCTCGCCCATGCCAATGGCCATGGCTTTGGAGTCCATATACATCAAGCCATCAATACCGTTCATCTCGCGCTCAATAAGCGAATTGACGGTTTCATCAATCGTCTTGGCATCAGCGCCTGGATAGGTGCTGATAACGCGAATAGTAGGCGGAGCCACCAGCGGATACTGCGACACAGGCAGCATCGTGATAGAAACAAGACCTGCAAGAATGACGAAAATCGCAATCACCCAAGCAAAAATAGGTCGGTGAATAAAAAACTTGGACATGCTTTAACTCCTCCCGCTTACTTGCTAGCTGGCGCAGAAGCGGCAGCAGCGGTAGAAGCGGCGGCAGAGGCAGCAGCCGAAGCCGCGCCACCCGCACCAGCAGCCGAAGCTGCCCCACTGGCGCTTTCAGCCGCCGATGAAGCCGCAGAAGCAGACCCTACAGCCGCGCTAGCTGCACCAGCCGCTTGAAAAGGCACAGCCTTCACCTTGGTCATGCCAGGGCGCAGCTTCATAAAGCCATCAACCATTACCTGCTCGCCATTCTTCAAGCCATCAACCACCACCCAGCTATTGCCCTGCGACTGGCTAATCTTGACTGGGCGTGGCGCAAACGTGCCATCAGCCGCCACCACCATCACCGTATCACCGTGGGCACTGCGCGTCACCGCTTGCTGCGGCACCAGCACGGCGTTTTCTACCTGCGCTTGCTCCAGCCGCACACGCACATACATGCCTGGCAGCAATAAATAATCTGGATTAGGCAACTCGGCACGCAAAGAGACTTGCCCCGTGCCTGCATCAACCGTCAAATCGGTAAACAGCAAACGGCCGCTGTGCTCGTAGACTTGGCCGTTTTCAAGCACCACCTGCACGCGCACCCCGTCGCCATCGCCCGCACTCTTTAGCTTGCCTGCCTGCAACGCCTGACGCAAATGCATCACCTCGTTGGCAGACTGCGTCAAATTCACATACAGCGGGTTCGTTTGCTGAATCGTAGCCAAATGCGTAGCTTGCCCCTGCCCCACCAATGCGCCCTCTGTAGCCAGCTCGCGCCCGATGCGGCCTGAAATGGGCGCAGTTACCGTGGTATAGCCCACATTGATGCTGGCTGCTTGCACTTGCGCACGTGCAACCTTTTCAGCCGCCTGCGCGTTGTCAAACTCTTGCTTGCTGATTGCACCGCTTTCAAGCAACGGCTTGTAGCGCTGCAACAAAGCGCTGGCTTGCGCCAGATTGGCCTGCGCACTGGCCAACGAGGCGCGATACGGCGCTGAATCAATCGTAAACAAGGTTTGCCCAGCCTTTACCTCGCTGCCTTCGCGGAAATGGCGCTTGAGCAAAATACCCGCAGCACGGGCGCGCACCTCAGCCACACGCGAAGCCTCCAAGCGGCCTGGCAACTCCGTGCCCAAGCCAACCGTACCCAGCTCCACCGTAGCCACCCCCACTTCTGGCGCAGGCGGCGCACCCGAAGCAGCCTGCTGCTTATCTCCGCAGGCACTCAGTGCCAACGTTAAAACAGCAGCCACAAGGGGCAGATAGCGACTTTTTGGAGTTGTAGACGAAAAACAATTCATAGTCATAGCAGCATCTTTCGAAGCGACAAAAAAATGCAGCATGGCTCAAGCTATTTGCCTGAACCACACCAGAAAAATAAAAGGGAAACAGCACCGCCTGTTATCTCACCGCGCAACAGCGCCAACCGCGCCAAACCGCGCCAACAGGCACACAGCCACTTGCTCTATGCCACGCCCTGCAACGCACCAAGCACGCAGCACACCGCAAGCAATTGTGGCAAGCTGCCTATTAAACCATAAATCAAACGATTGATTGATTTAAAGCCGCCATTGAATTTGTAACAAAAGAACACCAGCAAAAAGTTAAAAGTTTTTGCGTTATTGGCTGTGTTTAGCCATTGCACATTAAAAGGCAGCAACCAGTATTCAAGCGCCCTGCAAGGCTTTTTTGGGCTGTAGGGCGCATTCATGCTGGTTACTCTGGTTTTATTGGTTTTTTAAGCGGCTGTGCTTTGCGTGGGTTTTTGCGCTTGGTTCAGCTTGCAAAGTTGGAAATGCCGAGCTGATTCAAGCTTTTGTTCTGACTGGGTTTTTAACTCTATTGCTTGCAGCGCACCGCAAAAGGCAGCCGCCGAAGTCAAACGCAATGCAACGCATCAGCCACCACATCTACAGCAACACCCACACCAACACCCGCCGCGCCTTTTTAGCACTGCCTCTATACTTCTACCCGCACCAGCCCCATATTAGAAACACCTTCCAAAACACCTTCAGCAGCACAACGCCAAGCGCAACAAAAAAACATGCCCCTTTCGCCAGCCCACCCACTGCCTGCTAACCAACTGCCTGCCAACTCCGCTAACACAAGCAACACAGCCAGCACCGCCATCCTCTGGTGCAATCTAGGCTCGCCCAGCGCAGCCACACCCAGCGCAGTGCGCCGCTTCTTGGCTGAATTTTTAAGCGACAGGCGCGTAGTCGACCTGCCCCGCCTGCTTTGGCTACCCATACTGCACGGCATAGTTTTGCGCACACGCCCTGCCAAGTCAGCCAAAAAATACGCACACATCTGGACCGATGCAGGCTCGCCCCTGCACGTCTGGAGCGAAAAACAAGCCAAGCTGCTGCAAGGCTGGCTCGGCTACCACGGGCATGCCGTACAAGTACGCGCCGCCATGCGCTACGGCCAACCCGCCATTGCCCACACCATTGCGCAACTACACGCGCAAGGCTTCAAGCGCATACTGGTGCTGCCCGCTTACCCGCAATACTCCAGCACCACCACAGCCAGCGTCTTTGACAGCATCTTTGCCTGGGGCAAACACTGCCGCAACCTGCCCGAACTGCGTTTTGCCAAAAGCTACCACAGCCACCCCGCCTACATTCAGGCGCTGGCAAAAACCATCCAGCACCACTGGCTCCAACACGGGCGCAGCCGCAAACTGCTCATCAGCTTTCACGGCACGCCCGAGCGCACCCGCGAAAAAGGCGACCCCTACGCCAACCAATGCCACACCACCGCACACCTTTTGGCACAAGCACTCGGGCTAGAGCGCCAGCAATACCTGCTCACCTTCCAATCGCGCTTTGGGCACGCCAAATGGCTACAACCCTGCACCACTGCCACCTTGCAGCAACTCGCACGCAAAGGCATAGACAGCGTAGATGTAATCTGCCCGGGCTTTGTCTGCGACTGCCTTGAAACACTCGAAGAAATCAGCCAGCAAGCGCAACAAACCTTCATCGCCGCAGGTGGCAAAACTTTCCACTACATCCCCTGCCTCAACGACAACCCCGACTGGATAGCCGCCTTGGGGCACATCAGCCAGCAGCATCTGGCAGGCTGGAACACCACGCAGGCAGCGTCACGCCAACCCTAAACCGCACCCAAGCCGCACCTGCTTGCAACGCCAGCTTGCAAACCCGCCCGCAGCAACAACCCACAACCACCTTGAACTTGCACAGCTTGCCTCTTTGCATCTGCATTTATTCTGTTAGAATGCGCGGTTCGATCCTCTGTTAGCCGCCCCGCTGGGTCATATATTCAGAGGCAAACGCGCCTGGCTCAATGCCCAAGCGTTTGCCCGACCAGCAGCAGCCTGTAGCCGTGGTGGTTACTGTGTGTAGGGGTCTTTAGTGCAGCTTGAATACGATCGAAAAAGCAAACAGGAAAAATCATGAATCTGATCCAGACTCTGGAACAAGAAGAAATCGCCCGCTTGGGTAAAACCATCCCCAACTTTGCCCCTGGCGACACAGTCATCGTGAGCGTCAAAGTGGTTGAAGGCGCACGCAAGCGTCTGCAAGCCTACGAAGGTGTGGTTATTGCCAAGCGCAATCGCGGCATCAACAGCGCTTTTACCGTGCGTAAAATCTCCAACGGCGAAGGCGTAGAGCGTACTTTCCAAAGCTACAGCCCGCTGATTGCTGGTATTGAAGTCAAACGCCGCGGTGACGTGCGCCGTGCCAAGCTGTACTACCTGCGTAGCCGCAGCGGCAAGTCTGCACGCATTAAAGAAAAGCTCACCTTCCGCAACAAGGAAGCTGCAGCAGCTAGCACCGAGGCATAAATCACTGCCAAGGCATGTTAGCCAGTTAAAACCGCTTTATGCTTTAGGGCTAAAGCGGTTTTTTTATGCTTCGCATGTACCCTGTTTGCGCCCTGTTTGCCCATAAAGGACGCGCTGATTTATTCATATTACAAGAGAGATAAAAAATCGCCATTCCCGCGCAGACGGCAACCCTTCACGGCAAGTTGTGCAGTTGTAGATTGCCATCTGCGCGAAAATACCAAGCGATTGATTTTTTATACGAAACTACAATAAATCTGCGCCAACTTAGCGTTTTTTAAAAACACTTACCAGAAAGCCAGCGCCATCAACCCCCAAAGCCTACCCCTCTGGCACGAAGCCACCGCCTTGCTGCAACAGCAACCCGCTGTGCCAGCACAACGGCTTACGCCAGAAGCACTGCGGCAACGCTTTGCCCAGCCCCCTGCATGGCAGCCCGAGCCACGCCAAGAGCCATTGCCCACTGCGCAGCCCATGCGCAAAGCGGCTGTGCTCATTGGCCTGCAAGCCGCGCACAGCCCAGCGCCTTTGCAGCTTTTACTAACCCAACGCCAGCCACACCTGGACGTACACCCTGGGCAAATCGCCTTTCCTGGCGGGAAAATCGACGCGAACGACTCCAGCGCCGCTGCCGCTGCACTGCGCGAAGCCCATGAAGAAGTTGGTCTTGCGCCAGCATCTGCCACCGTGCTGGGCACCTTGCCAGCTTATACAACTGGCACAGGCTTTTGCGTAACGCCAGTAGTGGCACTCATTGCAGGCAACGCGCCACTGGCAGCCAACCCGCACGAGGTTAGCGAAATCTTTTATGTGCCACTGCCATTTTTGATGAACCCCGCCAACCACTGCAAGCACCTCTGGCAACCTCGCCCCAAAGAGCAGCGCGAATGCTTTTCCATGCCCTACCGCCCAGCAGGCGCAGACAAAAGCTACTTTATCTGGGGCATTACGGCAGGCATTTTGCGTGATTTTTACCAATTTCTATCTGCCTGATATGCCAAGTTACGCTAACTTCATGCGAAGATAGACCAAATAACTATTTTTACCTGGCTTTTTTGTTTATGGCTCTGTTCGCACTGATTTGCGCCCTGCTATTGGCACAGTTCTACCCCTTACCCGCCGCCAATCCTGCCTGGCAAGCGCAGCAGCGCCTCACCGACTGGGCGCTCGACTATCTTGATGCAGGCAAGCCCGCCCACGGCTGGGCAAGCTGGGCACTGGCAGCTCTGCCCCTGACCCTGCTCACCATTGCCCTGCATTTTTTATTGCGCTTTATCGGCTGGCTACCTGCCCTTTTACTGCATGTGCTGGTGCTATACCTCACGCTGGGGCTACAACAATTCAGCCGCAACATGCTTGCCATCAACAACGCACTTGATGCAGGCGACCTGACCCGCGCCAACACCTTGCTGGCACAGTGGCAAAACACCAGCAACACCCGCTTGCCGCGCCAAGAAATCATCCGCCAGGCGCTCAAACACGGCACACTCAATGCGCACCGCCATGTATTTGGCGTACTCATTGCCTTTGCCCTCTTTGCCATACTAGGGCTTGGCCCAGCAGGTGCGGTGCTGTACCGTTGCAGTGAATACGTAGCCCGATGCTGGCAGCAGCACTGCAGCGCAGCAGACCCAAGCACAGGCCACGCCCCACGCGCAGCCACAAAAGCATGGAGCTGCATTGACTGGCTACCTGCCCGCATCAGTGCCTTTAGCTTTGCCGTTGTAGGCAACTTTGAGCAAGCCATTGAAAGAGTCATTGCGGGACTAGAGAAGAAAACAAGAGTCCTTTCTAAGGAAGAAAAAAGGTCAGTGGCCTATCATGAGGCAGGACATGCCGTTTGTGGTTGGTTTCTAAAATA
>RRZU010604930.1_pt1 | contig 13306 bp, 10 predicted proteins | sample 2165561 | NCBI WGS metagenome assembly RRZU01 (sample SAMN10456909, study PRJNA506462) | wastewater metagenome | isolation source: wastewater sludge | place: USA: Moscow, Idaho
GGTGTCCTCGCTTGGCAAGGGCATTGCTGCTGCTTCCCTGGGTGCGATCCTCGAATCGCGTGGCATCAAGATCACCCACCTCAAACTCGATCCTTATATCAACGTCGATCCCGGAACGATGAGTCCGTTCCAGCACGGTGAGGTTTTTGTCACCGAGGACGGCGCCGAGACTGACCTCGATCTGGGCCATTACGAACGCTTCACCAGCGCACGCATGACCCGGCGCAACAATTTCACTACCGGTCAGATCTACGAAACGGTGATCAAGAAAGAACGCCGCGGCGAGTACCTCGGCAAGACCGTTCAGGTAATCCCGCACATTACCGACGAGATCAAGAACCATATCCGGCGCGGCGCCGAAGGCGCCGACGTGGCGATTGTCGAAGTCGGCGGCACCGTCGGCGACATCGAATCGTTGCCGTTCCTCGAGGCCATCCGCCAGATGGGGCTGCAGGAAGGTCGCAATAACGCCTGTTACATGCATTTGACGCTGCTGCCGTATATTCCGACGGCGGGCGAACTGAAAACCAAGCCGACGCAGCACTCGGTGAAGGAGTTGCGCGAGATCGGTATCCAGCCGGACATCCTGCTTTGCCGTGCGGACCGCCATATTCCGGAAGACGAAAAGCGCAAGATCGCGCTGTTCTGCAATGTGCAGAGCGAAGCGGTCATCGAATGCCTCGACGCTGATTCGATCTACAGGATTCCGGCGATGCTGCACGATCAGATGCTCGACGAGATCGTCTGCCATAAGCTGGGCATCCTTGCCAAGGCGGCCGACTTGTCGATCTGGAAGAGGATGGTGCATTCGCTCGAGAATCCCGAGCGTCTGCTCAACATCGCCTTTGTCGGCAAGTACGTGGACCTGACCGAGTCGTACAAGTCGCTGACCGAAGCGTTGATTCACGCGGGTATCCACACGCGCAGCAAGGTCAAGATCAACTACATCGACTCCGAAGAAATCGAGAGCAGCGGTTGCGCATCGCTCAAGGGTATGGACGCCATTCTGGTTCCCGGTGGCTTCGGCAAGCGCGGCACCGAAGGCAAGATCATCGCCATCCGCTATGCCCGGGAGAACAAGGTTCCCTATCTTGGCATCTGCCTTGGCATGCAACTCGCGGTGGTTGAGTATGCGCGCGACGTCGCCGGCCTCGTCGGCGCACACAGCACCGAATTCGAGAAATCGACACCGTATCCGGTCATCGGTCTGATCACCGAGTGGCAGGACGCTTCGGGCAAGGTCGAGAAGCGCGATGAAAGCTCGGATCTCGGCGGTTCGATGCGCCTTGGCGGACAGGTCTGCAAGCTCGGCGAAGGAACGCTGGCGCGCGAAATCTATGGCAAGGACGAGATCGTCGAGCGCCACCGCCATCGCTACGAAGTCAACAACAGCCTGCTCGGCGAACTCGAGGAAAAAGGTCTGGTTGTCGCCGGCCGCGCCCCGGGAACGGATTTGTGCGAGATGATCGAGCTGCCGAAGTCGGTTCACCCGTGGTTCGTGGGTTGCCAGTTCCACCCGGAATTCACCTCGTCGCCGCGCAACGGCCACCCGCTATTCACGTCCTTTGTCCGTGCGGCGATAGATTGCAAGGGCGGAAAATGAAGCTGTGCGACTTTGAAGTCGGGCTGGACAGGCCGCTGTTCCTGATCGCGGGGCCATGCACTGCCGAATCGCTTGAGCTTTGCGTCGAAGTGGCCGGACGGATGAAAGAGGTCTGTGCCCGTCTGGGCATGCCCTACATTTTCAAGGCATCGTACGACAAGGCCAATCGCAGTTCCGGGCGCTCGGCGCGTGGCCCGGGATTGGATGAGGGCCTGAAGCTCCTCGCAGAGGTGCGTCGGCAGACGGGCGTTCCGGTGCTGACCGACGTACATACCGAGGACGACGTCAAAGCCGTCGCTGCGGTTGTCGACGTCCTGCAAACGCCGGCGTTTCTCTGCCGGCAGACCGATTTCATCCAGGCCGTGGCGACCTGCGGAAAACCGGTGAATATCAAGAAGGGGCAGTTCCTCGCGCCGGGTGACATGAAGCACGTCGTTGCCAAGGCCAAGGAAGCCAACGGCGGCGCAGACACGATCATGGTCTGCGAGCGCGGCGCGTCTTTCGGTTACAACAATCTGGTTTCCGACATGCGCTCGCTGGCCATCATGCGTGAAACGGCGTGTCCGGTCGTCTTTGATGCGACGCATTCCGTTCAGTTGCCCGGTGGTCAGGGCACGGTTTCCGGCGGGCAGCGCGAGCATGTCCCAGTCCTCGCGCGCGCAGCGGTTGCAGCGGGGGTCTCCGGGCTGTTCATGGAAACGCACCCTTGTCCGGAAAAGGCGCTCTCCGATGGCCCCAACAGTTGGCCGCTCGATCGCATGGAGCGTCTTCTTGCGTCACTGGTTGCCCTTGATCGGTTGGTCAAGGGCGACGGGTTCGAGGAACTGCGCTAGTCGTCGCAGACCTGCATGCCTTCGTAACGCTGCACACGTTTCTTCTGTAGAAAAGGAAAAACCATGAGCTCTGTTGTAGATGTTGTTGCGCGCGAGATTCTGGATTCCCGCGGAAATCCGACCGTTGAATGCGACGTATTGCTCGAATCCGGCGTCATGGGGCGCGCCGCCGTGCCGTCGGGCGCGTCGACCGGATCGCGCGAGGCAATCGAGTTGCGTGACGGTGACGCAGGCCGCTATCTGGGCAAGGGCGTCATGCAGGCGGTGGAGAACGTCAATACCGAGATTGCCGAAGCGATCATCGGCCTCGATGCGCAGGAGCAGGCCTTTATCGATCAAACGCTGATCCAGCTCGACGGCACCGAAAACAAGTCGCGTCTCGGCGCCAATGCGATGCTTGCCGTGTCGATGGCGGTTGCCAAGGCAGCCGCCGAAGAGTCCGGCTTGCCGCTCTACCGCTACTTCGGCGGTTCGGGCCCGATGCAGATGCCGGTGCCGATGATGAACATCATCAATGGCGGCCAGCATGCCAATAACAGCCTCGACTTCCAGGAATTCATGATCCTGCCGGTGAGCCAGGGCTCGTTCCGCGAGGCCCTGCGCTGCGGCGCCGAGGTCTTCCACGCGCTCAAGAAGCTGCTCGACAAGAAGGGCTTCTCGACCGCGGTCGGCGACGAGGGCGGTTTTGCGCCGAATCTTGGCAGCCATGCGGAGGGTCTGCAGATGGTCGTGCAGGCCATCGAAGCGGCCGGTTATTTCCCGGGCGAGGACGTCCTGATCGGCCTCGACTGCGCCGCCTCCGAGTTCTACAAGGACGGCAAGTACCATCTGGATGGCGAGGGACTGCAGCTCACTTCCGAGCAGTTCGTCGACTACCTCGCCAATCTTGCCGATGCCTTCCCGATTGTCTCGATAGAGGACGGCATGGCCGAAGGCGACTGGGATGGCTGGAAACTGCTGACTGACCGTTTGGGTGAACGCATCCAGATCGTCGGTGACGACGTTTTCGTGACCAATACGCGGATCTTCAAGGAGGGCATCAAGAAAGGCATCGCCAACTCGATCCTGATCAAGATCAACCAGATCGGTACCTTGTCCGAGACGTTTGCCGCCATCGAGATGGCCAAGCGCGCCGGTTACACCGCCGTGATTTCGCATCGCTCGGGCGAAACCGAGGACAGCACCATTGCCGACATTGCGGTCGGCATGAATGCCTTGCAGATCAAGACCGGATCGCTCTCCCGCTCGGATCGCATCGCCAAGTACAACCAACTGCTGCGCATCGAGGAAGATCTCGGCGATACGGCTGGCTACCCCGGGCGTGACGCTTTCTACAATCTTCGGTGAGCAGCCGAAGATCCGTTGTGAACAGTGCATCCCGAGCCATCTCGCCAGAGGTGGCTCGGTATTTTTTCGTCTTCTCACCGGTTGAAGAATGCGCTGGCTCTCGGTTGCCCTGATTGCGCTGATCGCACTCTTGCAGTATCCGTTGTGGATCGGCAAGGGCGGTTGGCTGCGCGTGTGGGACGTCGACCGGCAGCTGCAGTTGCAGAAAGAAGGCAACAAGATGCTGGAGATCCGGAACGCCGGTCTTGATGCCGAAGTCCGCGATCTCAAGCAGGGTTATGACGCCATCGAGGAGCGGGCGCGCTACGAGCTGGGCATGATCAAGGAGGGCGAAGTCTTCGTCCAGATTCCGGAACGCTCTGCTGCAAAATCTGAGCCAGGATCAACCGCTGGAACGGGCGCGAACTGACCGAAGTCGGGAATGGCCGAAGCGCCATTTCCCACATTCCCGGTTTCCGAACAGCCGCGGTCTCTGCTACTCCAGTTCGACCTGCCCGGAAACATTGGCGGTAACTTGAGACTCGCCCGCCTCGATCGGCATCGGTGCGGCATCCGACATCGCTGATTTGGCCGCCATGCGGAACATCGGCTCGGCAATCCTCCCGCCGGTATTTACCGACAGGTGCTTGAGCTGGTAGGACTTGCCCAGCGCATCGGCAACGACCTTGGCGCGTGCCTTGAAGGCGGTAAGCGCGTCAAGCATCGCTTCGTTCTCCGCCTTCTTGCGCGTCTCGGGCGACGGTTGCACGACGAGGCGGGATACGCCCAGCGACGTCTGCAACTTGCCGAGCAACTCGGACATCGCTGCCGTATCGCCCGATTCCAGCGACAGTTCCGAGCGCATCCGCCACGACTCGATCTTTCCCGACTTCGAGTAGGCAGGGTAGGTGCTGGTGTTGCCGCTCTGCACCTTGATGGCGGGATACGATCTGGACACTTTCACCGCTTCGGCGATCAGGGCATTGACCTGTCGCGCGAGATCGCCGAGCGCGACGCCGGACGCTTCAGCCGAGAGCACCGCATGGATCTGATCGTTCGCCGCGGGGCGGCTGGCCTCGGCCGATAGATCGACCGTCGGCAACTTGGCGGCGGGGAGGTCGGGTTGTGCGATCGCCGACGTTGCGGCAATCGCGGAAAAGAAGCATACGGTGGTAAGCAGGTTTCTCGGGTTCAACATGAATCTTCCTCCGGTGACGAGAGATCGAATCTTTTCGCGGTGCCGCGGTCAGTGGTTGCGCATTACCGAAAAACAGGCATGATAGGGCCGCGTTTCGTGCGGTCATTCTAGCTCAGCACCGTTTTTTATTTCTTCTGGTCACGTTGCTGAAGCTTGGTAGAATCCGATTCACTCGTTCGCCCTGGCGGACGGGGAGGGTAATTAAGGAGGCGCAATGCTGAAAATTGGACAGGCGGCACCAATGTTCGTCCTCCCCGATGCGGATATGGAGGACATCGACATTGCCCGGTTTCGCGGCAACAAGAATGTCATCCTGTTTTTTTACCCGAGAGACGACACACCGGCCTGCACGCTCGAAGCCACCGATTTCTCGGACCACGAGGACGAGTTTTCACGGCACGGCTGCACGGTCATCGGCATCAGTCGTGACGATTGCCTCAAGCACGCCGAATTCCGCGACAAACATGGAATCTCGGTGCGGCTCCTGTCGGATGCCGAGGGCGTGGCGTGCAAGCAGTACGGCGTGTGGCAACCGAAGGAAGTGGACGGGGTCAAGAAGCACGGTATCGTGCGCTCGACCTTCGTTATCGACAAACAGGGCGTTCTCCGTGTTGCATTGTACGGAGTCAACGCCAAAGGCCACGCGCTCGAAGTGCTGCGCGAGGTGAAGGAACTTAATTCATGAATATGCAAGTTGAAAGAAACTCCGTCGTAACCCTCGACTACAGCGTCACTGATCCTGATGGCGAACTCGTCGATGCGGGCCAGGAACCGCTGGTCTATCTGCATGGCGGATACGATGACATCTTCCCGAAGATCGAAGAAGCGCTGCATGGAAAGAAAGTCGGCGAGTCGGTCGTCGTCAAGATGCAGCCGGACGACGCGTTCGGCGAGTACGACGCAGAACTGATCCAGATGGAATCGCGCAAGGGTTTCCCCAAGGAACTGGAAGTCGGGATGCAGTTCGAAGGCGTGCCGGAGGGCGGTGATGACGACGATATCCTGATCTACCGCGTGACCGAAATCGCGGACGACAAGGTCGTTCTCGACGGTAACCATCCGCTGGCCGGCATGGCGCTGGTTTTCACCTGCACGGTGACTTCAATTCGCCCGGCGAGCGCCGAAGAGATCGAGCACGGTCATGTCCATGAAGACGGTGACTGCGAGCACGACGACTGATCGGGAGTCGCCATGAAAAAAACGCAGCGTCCGGCTGCGTTTTTTGTTGGTGCCGAGTACCCGGTGCCTTGCCACCTCATCGGATCAGCGACTTGAGCTCGTAGAGCGCATCGAGCGCCTGCTTTGGTGTCAATTCGTTCGGATCGATGCTATCCAGCCGCAGCAGCGCCGGACTCGGCTCAACCTCGATCGGTTCCGGAATCGATGCGAACAGGTCGGGTTGCAGCGGATTGATCGACGCGCGCTGCTCGAATTCGCGCAGTTGCCGCTTGGCTGCCTTGACCACGGAATGGGGAATGCCGGCCAACGCAGCAACCTGGATCCCGTAACTCTGGTTGGCCGGCCCGTCTTCGACCGCGTGCAGGAAAACGATGCGCTCGCCGTGCTCGACGGCGTCCAGATGGACGTTGGCGAGGTCGGCGTATTCGTTGGCGAGCAGCGTGAGTTCGAAATAGTGCGTGGCGAACAGGGTCAACGCTCGGTTCTTCTCGACGAGGTGGCGGCAGATGGCAAAAGCGAGCGCCATGCCGTCGAAAGTCGAGGTGCCGCGCCCGACTTCGTCCATCAGCACGAGGCTGTTTTCGGTGGCGTGGTGCAGGATGGCGGCCGATTCGGTCATTTCGACCATGAAGGTCGAGCGGCCGGATGCCAGGTCGTCGGAGGCGCCGATGCGCGTGAAGATCTGGTCGAGCGGGCCGAGCGTCACCCGGCTGGCAGGTACGAAGCTGCCGACATGGGCCATCAGCGCGATCAAGGCCGTCTGCCGCATGTAGGTCGACTTGCCGCCCATGTTCGGGCCGGTAATCAACAGCAGGCGGCGGCCGTCACCGAGTTTCGTGTCGTTGGCGATGAACGACTCGCCTCCGGCCAGTTCGTTTTCGACGACCGGGTGGCGACCGCCTTCAATGAAGAGGCCGGGTTCGCTCGAGAAGATCGGCCGGCAGTAATTGCGTGATTGGGCGATGGCGGCGAAGGCAGCGAGCAGGTCGGTCATGGCGACAGCGCGGGCGATGAGCTGCAATTGCGGCAGATCGGTCTGCAAAGCGGTCAATACGCTGTCGTATAGCAGCTTCTCCCGCGCCAGTGCGCGATCCTGCGCGGACAATGCCTTGTCCTCGAACGCCTTGAGTTCGGGCGTGATGTAGCGCTCGGCGTTCTTCAGCGTCTGCCGCCGGCGGTAGTCGTCGGGTACCTTGGCGGCATTGGCGTTCGTGATTTCGATATAGAAACCATGTACTCGGTTGTACTCGACCTTGAGGTTGGCGATGCCGGTGCGTTCGCGCTCGCGTGTCTCCAATTCGATGAGATACGCGCCGCAGTTGTCGTTGATGCCGCGCAACTCGTCGAGTTCGGCGTCGTAGCCGTTGGCGATGACGCCTCCCTCGCGCAGCAAGGCCGACGGTTCCGGGAGAATCGCCGCGCTGAGCAGGTCGAGTGCCGCATCCGGTGTCGCAAGCTGATCAAGGAGCTCGGAGAGCAGCGGCGAAGCCGTGGCGACCAGCGGTGTGCGCAGTTCGGCCAGTCGATGCAGACTGTCGCGCAGGCTCGACAGGTCACGCGGTCGTGCACTGAACAATGCGACGCGACCGGCGATACGCTCGATGTCGGCGAATCCGCGCAAGGCTTGCCGGATCGCATGAACTCGCTGGCCGCCATCATCAATCAGCGCCTCGATCGCGGCGTGGCGCGCCGCCGGAATCGCCGGATCGCGCAATGGATGATGCAGCGCGTGACGCAGGGAGCGTGAGCCCATCGAGGTGATGCACACGTCGAGCAGGCTGCACAGCGTCGGTGATGGCTGGCCGCGCAGCGTTTCCGTAAGTTCCAGATTGCGCCGAGTGGCCGTGTCGAGGCCGAGGAAGGCGCCGTCGCGCTCCACGATCAGCGCCTGCACATGCGGCAGGGCGCACGTCTGGGTTGCCTGTGCGTAGCGCAGCAGCGCGCCGGCCGCCGCGATCGCCGGACGCAGGTGGTCGGCACCAAAGCCGGAGAGCGACGCCGTCTTGAAATGGGCGCACAACTCGCGCGTCGCCGCCTCGGTATCGAAGTGCCAGTCCGGCTGGCGGGTCAGTGCAGTGTCCGGGGCAAACGGCAAGGCGAGGCGCTCTGCCGCGATGATTTCGGCCGGGCGGATGCGTTCGAGCGTCGCCGGCAGCTTCTCGAGCGGGACTTCGCACAACCTGAATTCGCCGCTGGCGAGGTTGAGCCAGGCCATGCCCGCCAACTGGCGCGTCGTGCTCAAAGCGAGCAGCAAGACGTCGCGCTTGTCGTCGAGCAGCGCGGCGTCGGTCAGTGTGCCCGGTGTGACGATGCGCGAGACGGCGCGCTCGACCGGGCCTTTGCTCGTCGCAGGATCGCCGATTTGCTCGCAGATCACGACGGATTCGCCAAGCTTGACGAGCCGAGCGAGATACTGCTCGACCGCGTGGTACGGAACGCCGGCCATCTTGATCGGCTGGCCGGCACTCTGCCCGCGCGTCGTCAATGTGATGTCGAGCAGGTGGGCGGCTTTTTCTGCATCTTCGAAAAATAGCTCGTAGAAGTCGCCCATGCGGTAGAAAAGCAGAAGTCCCGGGTGCTGTGCTTTCAGCTTCAGGTATTGGACCATCATGGGCGTATGATTTTTGAACTCGCCGTCCTCCGTGGGTTTTTGTTTTTTTGCCATATATAATCAACAGGTTATCGTTATCTCTTCTCGCCGTTCGCCGCCGGGTTCCCGGCCTTTTTCGCTTCCCCGCGGCTTCCCGGGAAGCCGGCTGAGGTACAAAATCGGTTTTGGGAAGCCAAAATTCGGATTCCCAGAAAATTTCCAATAAAAACAACGGCTAACCGGTCACATTCCGGGAAGCCTAAAAGACCGAAGGAATCGACGTGAAACACGAATTGACGCTCGCGAACATCAAGTCTTTCGTCCTGGAAAAGAAGTCCGTCGGCGTCGATTCCGAAGGTCGTATTATCTTCGAACCCAACCTCCGAGGCGAACCTTGCTATGTGTTCGACTCGGCCTCTGGGGCTCCGGTCGGCATCGCGCCGAAAGTGGCCAAGCGAAAGACCTTTGTCGTTCAGAGGAAAATCGAGGGCAGGACGTTCCGGGACAGTCTCGGGTCCGTCGCCGAGTTTCTCCAGGAGAAGGACGGGGTGGAGAAGGCCAGAGCAGCCGCCGCGAAGATCGGGACGGAGATTCGCACGCAGCAGATCAATCCGAGCGTCGTCGCTCGGAAGCAGTCCGCCGCCGAACTCACCCTCGGACAGGCCTTCGCGGCCTACCGAGAGCACCTGACGACCCGTGAGACCAAGCGGGCAAACGAGGCGACCCTGAAAGTCTTCGATCGGTGCGTGAAACGGTTCGACGACTGGAACGATCGGAAGATTCGGATGATCGACATCGACGAGCTCGTCGAGCGTTGCAAAGCGAGGCAGAAGGTCGCGGCGACGGCGAACGAGCAGGAGTTCCGGCAGACATACAACCGAACGACGCACGCGGCGAGGAGGTGGGTTTTCCCCGCGATAAACAAGCCGAGCAAGGCGGGACACTACGTAGACGCCAAGGATCTGCTCGAGCCGATCCGCGACATGGCCGGGATTCCGGCCCTGACCCGGCACGACCTGCGTCGCAGCTTCGGCACCGTTCTCGAAGCCCTCGAGGCTCCCGCCTCCATCAGCAAGCGATTCATGAATCACGATCAGTCCGAGACGCACAACCGCTATACGCAAGCCGAATGGGAGCGGATGAAGGGCTGGATGGAGCGCATCGAACAGGCCATGCTCACGAAAGGCCCGAACGTCTGGAACTCGCTCAAGCCGCTCGAAAAGTCGCCTCTGCCAGCCGGAGATCTTCCGGCCGTCCCGGCCGACAAGCCGAGAACGGGACGACCCCGACGGGAGTATCTCGTTTGCTTTGTTGTTCATTGCCCTCGTTTTTGAGAGTATGCAAATGGCGCAGAAACCGGCGAAAACATTCGATGCGCTGCCCGTTTCGGGGGGAAACAATAATGAATGACTCAATCCGTGTATCGAGCATCGAGGCGTCGATCGACGCACTGATCGAAAAAGTCGGACGCAAGCTGGTTCTGGCGATGCCGCTCGGGATTGGCAAACCGAACGTGTGGATCAACGCGCTCTACCGGCGGGCGAAGAGCGACCCGTCGATCGAGCTGCGGATCATCACCGCGCTCTCGCTCGATCGCCCCAAGGGTCGCAGCCTGGTGGAGCGCCGCTTCCTCGACCCCTTCGTTCAGCGCATCTTCGGCGACTATCCCGACATGGACTACGCGCTCGATGCCCGGCGCGGCAAGCTGCCGCCGAACGTGATGCTGAGCGAGTTTTTCCTCAAGACCGGAGCCGACGTCGGGAACAGCGTTGTCCAGAGCAACTACATCTACTCCAACTATACGCATGCGGTCCGCGATGCCTTTACGCACGGCGTCAACGTTTTTGCACAGGCCATGGCGCTCGAAGAGACGGACGAGGGCGAACGACTGTCGCTCTCCTGCAACCCGGATTTGACGCTCGATGCAATGGATATGGCCGTCAGCACCGGCAAGAAGACGATGATCCTGGTCGGTGTCGTCAATCGCTCGATGCCGTTCATGCTCAACGATGCCGTCCTGCGACCGGACCAGATCGACATCCTGGTCGACGATCCGGCTGCCACGCATACGATGTTCGGGCCGCCCAACATGAAGATCGACGATCAGGACTACGCCATTGCGCTTTGGAGCAGCACCCTGGTCAAGGACGGCGGCACGTTGCAGATCGGGATCGGCTCCCTCGGCGACGGTATCGCCCATGTGCTGATCGAGCGCGATGGCGACAACAAGACCTATCGCAACATGATTTCCGCCCTGTCCGAGGGGCAGAAGGCGCCGACGAAGGCACTCGGGCCCTTCCGTGAAGGGCTCTACGGTTGCAGCGAGATGTTCGTCAACGGCTTCATGGCGCTGATCGACGCCGGCGTGATCCGGCGCGAGGTCTTCAATCACGATGGTTTGCAGCGTCTGCTCAACTCGGGGCGCGTCGGGTTGATTCCCGACGAAGGCATGCTGTCCGCGCTGCTTGAGGCGCGCATCATCGGCTCGCCGCTGTCGCGTGCCGACGTGAGCTTCATGCATCACTTCGGCATCCTGCGCAAGGAGGTCGATTGGGTCGAGGGACAGTTGATTTGTGGCGATCAGGTCTTGTCGACCGACGTCGCCGACGCGCAAAACCGTGCCGCGATTGCCACGCATATGCTGGGTGATCGGCTACAGCACGGCTACCTTTTGCATGGCGGCTTCTTCATCGGCCCCAGCAGCTTCTACAAACGGCTGCGCGAAATGCCGCACGACCTGCTGCAGAAGATCAACATGACGCGTATTTCCTACATCAACGACCTGTTCGGGCATGAAAACGTCGCGCGTGAGCAGCGTCGCGACGCGCGCTTCATCAACACCACGATGATGGTGACCCTGCTCGGTGCCGCGGTTTCCGACGGGCTGGACGACGGCAATCTGGTTTCCGGCGTCGGCGGGCAGTACAACTTCGTCGCCCAGGCGCACACGCTGCCAGACGCCCGTTCGATCCTGATGCTGCGCTCCTGGCGCCTGAACAAGAGGGGCAAGGCGGTTTCGAACATCGTCTGGAGCTATGGTCACGTCACCATTCCGCGCCACCTGCGCGACATCTTCGTCACCGAATACGGTATTGCCGATGTGCGCGGAATGAGCGACGCCGACGTCGTCAAACGCCTGCTCGCCATCGCCGATTCGCGCTTTCAGGACGACCTGCTGGAGAAGGCGAAGCGACATGGGAAGATAGAAGTGGATTACGTGATTCCGGCAGAGCAGCGCAACAACTTGCCCGAAAGGATCGAGGCGCGGCTGGCGGCATTCCGGGCCGCCGGCAAGTTGCCCGATTTCCCGTTTGGTACCGACTTCGACGCCGCCGAACTCGCGACGGCCAAGGTGCTGATGAAACTCAAGGAACGCAAGGCCTCGCCTGTGGCGATGTTCAAAACGTTGATGAGTGGCCTGACGGCCAAGCCCGACCCCGTTGTTCTCAAGCGCCTCGGGCTGGAGCATCCGACCTCGCTTGAAGAGCGCATTCTGCGCGCGCTGGTGAGCGGTTGCTGATTCGCAATTCGTGAAAAAGGTGCGGCTGATGATTTGGTGCGAAGTTCGCGGCCAGTGCAAAGACGGATATTTCCCGCCGCTTTATGACAAAATACTCAGGTGCCCGTTGGTGCAGGATTTCGCAAGCAAAGGGCGATAGTCTGATCGAGTAGATTTACCGTGTTGTCTGACCGCTATAAAGGAGAAACCATGAGCATGTTGAAGGAGTTCCGGGAATTTGCAATGAAGGGCAACGTCATGGATCTTGCCGTCGGCGTGATCATTGGCGGGGCATTCGGAAAGATCGTCGACTCGGTCGTGAGCGACCTGATCATGCCGCTCGTCGCCTGGATCATGGGCGGAAAGCTCGATTTTTCGGGTATGTTCTTCGTTCTCGGCAAGGTGCCGGAAGGTACGGCCATGACGCTGGACGCGCTCAAGAAGGCGCAGGTGCCGGTTTTCGCCTACGGTAATTTCATTACCATCCTCGTGAATTTCGTCATTCTGGCGTTCATCATCTTCATGATGGTCAAGCAGATGAACCGCCTGCGCAAGGCCGAACCGCCGGCCCCACCACCCGCCACGCCGGAAGATATCGTCCTGCTGCGCGAGATTCGCGACAGTCTGAAGAAGTAGTTCGCCGGACAATGCAACGGAAACGGCGCACCGCGGAGTTCGCCGTTTCCGTTTGTGCGTCGGACCTTGATTCGCGACACCCGAGCTTGCGTCGGCAAGCGTAAAAAAGTTCACCTTTTGCCGCAATTACGTCGGCTACAATCCGCGCCGAAAAATCCTGGGTCAGCAATGGTTGCCCACATGGATGCTTGGACTGCCGGTGTGAAATAACAGGATGTAGCGATTCCTGAAACGTGATGATTTACCAGAAGGCAAGGCCGTTGATGGTGCGTCAGCTATCGAGAGAAGATCGGGAAAAGACAGAAGGGCCTCAGCGTGAGTGCGATGGGGGCATTCGATAGGCGAAAGAACGTTGAACCGCGAAAAATACAGGTCGTCGAAATGAGCGAATCGGAATGGGAGCAACTCTTCCGCGAACGCGAGAATTCGAACTTGTCGTAAC
>RRZU010745322.1_pt1 | contig 13306 bp, 10 predicted proteins | sample 2165561 | NCBI WGS metagenome assembly RRZU01 (sample SAMN10456909, study PRJNA506462) | wastewater metagenome | isolation source: wastewater sludge | place: USA: Moscow, Idaho
CCGGGGTATCCCCCGAACCTTCTGCAAGTTCGATTGCCAATTGCAGGGGCCTGCCGAAATGTTCACTCAGCGCTTGCTGCAGCTTTTCCTGCGCCGGTTTCATCAGCAGATGGCGATGCGTCGGTGAAAGGCGCAGGGCGATGCGTCCCCCTCCCTGATCGCATAGCTCACAATGCTGCGCCAATTCCCGCGCCATGCCGCTGACCTTGAGAGCCGCCAGAACCTCGTGCCAGTCGCCAGCCGCGCGGGCCACCGGATCGGCCGCTCGTTGCGGCAGGGGTACGGCAACCGGCGACGCAGCCGGTCGTTCCGTGGTCGGGGCAGCAAGCGCCTGTTCGATCGATGGCGGAGAGACGGCGCTGCTGCGCGTCGGTGGCGGGGGCAGACGCCTGGCGATGGCCGCGACAGGCGTCGAGTCGGTAGGCGCAGTATCCTCGACCACCGGGCGAAAAGCATGCAGGCGCAGCAAGGTCATGACGAAACCGGCCAGTTCGTCCGGCGCCAAAGGCAGTTCCTGGCGACCGTGCACGGCGATCTGGTAGGCGAGTTGAATGAACTCCGGATCGAGCCTGGTCGCGATGTCGAGAAGACGCTGGCGCTCCGGCAAATCGTCGGCGATGGCTTGCGGCGCCAGCTGGGCGATCTGCAGACGGGTAAACAGGCTGGCCATTTCCTGGAGAGCCGCGTCAAACGACAGGCTGCGCGCAGCCATGTCGTCGGCAACCTGCAGCAAGGCTGCGGCATCGCCGGCGAGCAGCGCATCGATGATCGAGAACAGGTGGTCAAGGTCAACCGCGCCGAGCATCTCGCGCACCTGTGCTTCCTCGACCTTGCCCGAACCGTGTGCAATTGCCTGATCGAGCAGCGACAGTGCATCGCGCATGCTGCCCGCGGCCGAGCGCGCGAGCAACTGCAGGGCGCCGACCTCGGCACTGATCGCCTCAACTTCGAGGATGTGCTTGAGGTGGCCGGCGATCAGCGGCTGGGTCATCTGCTTGAGGTTGAATTGCAGGCAACGCGAGAGAACGGTTACCGGGATCTTCTGCGGGTCGGTGGTCGCCAGAATGAACTTGACGTGTTCCGGAGGCTCTTCCAGGGTCTTCAGCATGGCGTTGAAGGCCGAATTCGACAGCATGTGCACCTCGTCGATCACGTAAACCTTGAACCGGCCACGGGTTGGCGCATAGACCGCGTTTTCGAGGAGTTGCCGCATTTCGTCGACCTTGGTATTGGTCGCTGCGTCCACCTCGAGCAGATCGACGAATCGTCCGGAGTCGATCTCCTGGCAGGCAGAGCAGACGCCACAGGGCGTGGCGGTAACCCCGGTCTCACAGTTCAGCGCCTTGGCGAGGATGCGTGCCAGCGTGGTTTTCCCGACCCCACGGGTACCGGTAAACAGATAGGCATGATGCAGGCGTTGTTCAGTCAGCGCGTGCGTCAGTGCCCGGACAACATGCTCCTGCCCGACCAGACTGGCAAAGCTTCTCGGGCGCCACTTGCGTGCCAGGACTTGGTAACTCATGGGTCGATTCTAGCAGATGGGCGTTTTTCGGCCGCTGGGTTTCTTCAAGGTGGCGCCGGAAAAACGGTCAGCAGTCAGCAATTCGCGACAGGCAGAAAGGGCGGAAGGTGGCGAGCCTTACCCCCGGCACTCACATCAGACGGCTGTGGCTGCTTCCTTCCGGACCTGACCAGGTTCACCATCCTGCGATGCGGGGAGACCCGCCACCGACAATGCTATCACATCACCTGCCGCCGCGCCTGAAATGGCGCGGCAAGTCCTCGATGAAAACGCCTGCCGATTCGTCCTCGCTCCCGACCCCGCTCCCGACCCGCCGCCGCGGCCAGAAGCGGGAGCGCTTGGGTAGTTCCGACGTGCGAACAGATCGGTTGCAGCACCCTGCCTGCAGCGACGATAATGTCCCTGGCCGCAGCTTTAGTCCAGCGCCGCGAGGACAGACCTTGAACGAGCGGCATCGACCGTGCCAGGCAACGAAGACCATTCATCAGACCAGACCCCTTGCCGAGAAATGCCATGACCGAAAGCGACGATATCCTGGCCATTCCACTGTGGATCAATGGCCACGCCTATCTGACCATGGCGCCAGCATTTTTCGATGTCTGCGATGCACGCAGTGGCGAGGTCAGGAGGCGTACGCCCTTGTGCGGTGCCAACGAAGCGCTTGCCGCCGTCGAATCGGCGCATCAGGCACTGCCGGCCTGGGCTGCGCGATCCGTCGAGGAACGTGCCGGGCTGCTCGCTGCGCTGGCCGATTCGCTGGCCGGGTACGGCGAACACTTTACAGGCCTGATCGCCGAAGAAACCGGTATCGACCCAGCCTTGGCGGCGAGCGAAGTGAAGATGGCCTTGAGCGTGCTGAGGGCGGTGACCAGTGATGCCGCGGCGACTACTGACAACGGTGTCATGGCGATGGTCAGCGACCACCGTGCGCCCTTGCTGGGCTTACTGCGGCATGCCGTTCCAGCACTGCTGGCGGGCGCAACGGTGATCCTCAAGCCGAGCCCGAAAGCACCCTCGGCGGCCTTCGCTCTGGCTGAACTGACCGCCCGCAGCGGCTTTCCGGCGGGTGTGGTCAACCTACTGCACGGTGACCTGGCAGCCATCGAAGGGTTGTGCGCTGCCGCAGGCGTAAGCGTGCTGTACTTTGCCGGCGATCCGGCGCTCGGCGCCAGGGTGGCGGCCATTGCCGCCCGCCACGGCAAGCCGTTCAGGGAGTGAAGCATGCAGCGTATTGTCTACCTCGAAAGTGAATCGATCATCGCCAGAGTGCGACGTCCGGATTTTTCCCATCACTGGGTAGAATACCGGCAGACGCTGCAGCCACAGGTCGCCGAGCGGCTGGCCGAGGCAAGCATCGCGATCGTCAACAAGCTGCAGATCGGCGCCGAGCTGATCGCCGCGCTACCGGCCCTGCGGATGGTCGCCGTCGCGGCGACGGGCACCAACAACGTCGACCTCGAGGCGTGCCGAGCACGCGGGATCGTCGTCTCGAACATCCGCGGCTATGCGGCGCATACCATTCCCGAACATGTCTTCGCGCTACTGCTGTCGCTGTCGCGCAATGTGCTCGCCTACCGGCAGACGGTTGCTGCCGGCGCCTGGCAGCATTCCACACAGTTCTGCTGCTTCGATCACCCGATTCGCGACCTGCACGGTGCCACCCTGACGGTGATTGGCGGCGGCAGTCTCGGCAGCGGGGTCGTCAGACTTGCCGAGGCTTTCGGCATGCGTGTTTTGCGCAGCGGACGCAAGGGCGCGCTGACCGTTCGTCCACACTACACACCCTTCGACGAGGCCTTGCGAGAGGCTGACGCGATCTCGCTGCACTGCCCGTTGACCGCCGAGACACGTAATCTCATCGGCGAGTACGAATTGCGCGCGATGAAACCTTCGGCATTGTTGATCAACACCGCGCGCGGCGGCCTGGTCGATGAAGGAGCGCTGGCCACAGCCCTGCGTGAGGGCTGGATTGCTGGTGCCGGTTTCGATGTGTTGACCGTCGAGCCACCAAGCGGCGGCAACATTCTGCTGGCGCCGGATCTGCTCGCGCTACCCAATTTCCTGCTGACGCCGCACGTCGCCTGGGCAAGTGGGCCTGCGATGCAGGCGCTCGCCGACCAACTTACCGCCAACCTCGAAGCCTTCGCTCGCGGCGATCCACAGAACCGGGTCGCCTGAATTTGCTCTCTTGGTAACGCTTGCGCAGGATCCTCCCAGCAAGTGCCGACGACCTGACGCGGGTGCACACGGTAGCAGCAGCCGGGGCGCGGGAATCGGTGGTGCTATAATCGACAGTCAATTTACGGTGCCCTTTCGATGCTGATCACCCGTCGCCTGGAGTTCGACGCAGGCCACCGCATTCCCGACCACAAGAGTCAATGCCGACACCTGCACGGGCACCGCTATGCAATCGAGATCACTCTTGCCGGCGACATCATCGACCACGACGGCGACCCAGCCAATGGGATGGTGATGGATTTTTCCGAGGTCAAGTCGCTGGCGGCGAGGCATCTGGTCGATGCCTGGGATCATGCCTTCCTGGCCTACGCCGGCGACCTGCCGGTGGTCAACTTCCTGGCGTCGCTGCCGGAGCACAAGACGGTGTTGCTCGACTGCGTGCCGACCGCCGAAAACCTGGCGCAGAGAGCGTTCGAGATTCTCGATACGGTGTATCGGGACAGCTACGGCAAACAGCTGCGACTCGAGCGCCTGCGTCTCTACGAAACGCCCAATTGCTGGGCCGAGGCAATTCGCGAATAGCCCGGACCTGGGCAAAGCGCGTGGCAGTCAAGGATCGCCTGGCGATGACTTTCATCTTCCGGGGTGTCCGAAACCGCCGCGAAAGGTTTATCCAGGCGACGGCTGCGCAGCCGCGCAATCGATGCTTGCGCACTGTCCAGCCGCCCGTCCAACCAGTGCGAGGAACCTCCTCCGAGTAGCCGAAAGACGCTGATGCCTCACCGAGTTCTCAAGGTCCCCGAGCGGGGAATGATCGATGCCTACGAGGGCCTGCTCGCGGCGCGCAACTTCCGGGCGGACGCCGCGCAGCGCGCGGCTGCCGATCGCCTGCAGCGCCTCTACTACGACCTGCTGTCGTTCAAGGTCGGGCGGCGCAACACTTTGCGGCGTGTGTTTGCCCCGCCACAAGTCCCGCGTGGCGTCTATTTCTGGGGCGGCGTCGGGCGTGGCAAGAGCTTTCTGATGGACTGCTTTTACGATGCCGTCCCCTACCGTCGCAAGCGGCGGATTCACTTCCACGCCTTCATGCATGGGGTGCATCAGCAGTTGAACGAACTCAAGGGCGAGAGTGATCCACTGCTGCGGGTGGCCGAAAGGATCGCTAGCGAGCTGCGCCTGCTCTGTTTCGACGAGTTCCACGTTTCCGACATCGCTGACGCGATGATCCTCGGCCGCCTGCTCCAAGCGCTGTTCACGCGCGGCGTGGTTTTCGTGATGACTTCCAACTATCCACCTGACCGGCTATATCCCAATGGCCTGCAACGCGAGAACTTCCTGCCAACGATCGCTCTGATCAAGTCGCATCTGGACGTGCTGGAGATCGACGCCGGTGTCGATTATCGGCTGCGTACCCTCGAGCAGGTCGAGATCTTTCATTACCCGGCCGACGCCTCTGCCGAGCTGAAAATGGCCGAGTATTTCGCTGCGATGGCCGGCAGTGAAGGGGCGCAGGCCGGTAGTGTCGAGATTCTCGGGCGCGCGATTCCCACCCAGCGGCGCGGCAATGGCGTGATCTGGTTCGACTTCAAGTCACTGTGCGGTGGCCCACGCTCGCAGAACGACTACCTCGAACTCGCGCGCGGCTATCACACGGTGCTGCTCTCGGCGATTCCCCGGATGTCGGCGAGCATGTCATCGGAAGCCCGGCGTTTCACCTGGCTGGTCGACATTTTCTACGATCACAAGGTCAAGCTGATTGCCACTGCCGATTGCGGTCCGGACAGCCTGTATATGAAGGGCACGCAGGCCAGCGAGTTCTTTCGCACGGCCAGTCGGCTGACCGAGATGCGTTCGCGCGAGTATCTCGGTTTGCCGCATCTGTCATGAGCTGCGCGCTGCGCGCGCTTGCCAGCGGCGGGCGATGGCTGCTGGTGTTGCTGCTGGGAGGTCTGCCCGTTCTTGCTGCCGCGCAGCAGGAGATGGAGATCATTGCGCTACGGCACCGTACGCTCGAACAACTGCTGCCGACGCTGCAACCCTTGCTCGAACCCGGGGGAACGATTTCCGGGATGAACGATCAGTTGATCCTGCGCGCCTCGCCGCGCAATCGTGAACAGATCCGGCGGGCGCTGGCAGCGATCGATACGCCGGCGCGACGGCTACTCATCCGAGTCAGCCAGCATCGCGATAGCAGCGTCGCCGCGTCGACGTACGAGCGGCGCGGCTCGCAGGCCATCGGCAGCACGCAGGTGGTGCAGGTGATCGAAGGTGGGCGCGCCTTGATTCAGGTCGGGCAATCGCTGCCGGTGCCCTTGCAGCGGGTGGCGATCGGGCCGCGCGGCGTGCTGATCAACGAAGGCATCATCTATCGCGATCTCGGGCAGGGCTTCTACGCCGTACCGCGGGTGGTCGGCCAGCGGGTGACCGTGGAGATCAGCCCGCAGTTCGATTCGCCGGGCGGTTATCGCGGCAGCATTGATACACAGCGACTGACGACGACGGTCTCAGGCCGCCTCGGCGAGTGGCTTGAACTTGGCGGCAGCAGTCAACAGACCGGACTCAGCGAGCCTGGAAGCTTGCACAGCGGTAGCGACTGGCGCAGCGTCTGGCTGCTGGTCGAGGAACTGCCCTGAAGCGCGGCACCCGCGCAGACCCGCTAGAACATCTCCAGATCGACACAAAAGCGGTTGCCACCTGCGGCGCGTGCCGCGATGAGCAGCGACTGCACGCGTTCAACCAGCGCCGGGACATCCTCGCCACCGTATTCGGTCACCCCGCCGCTGATCGTCAGCCGCGGCTCGCCTTCACGCCAATGCGTCGCATCGACCAGCTCGCGCAAACGTTCGAGCCCGATCAGCGCATCGCTGACGCGCACGTTGGGCAGAATCAGCAGGAAGTCATCGGCTCCAAAGCGACCGACCATGTCAAACTCGCGCAGACTTCGGCCCAGCAGTTGACCCAGTTCGCCGAGCACGCGCTCGCCCGCTGGCGATCCATTCGCTGCGCAAAGAACGGCGAAGTCGTCGATGGAAATCAGGGCCAACGCAAACGGTGTGCCGTAACGGCGCGCACGGCGAGTTTCGTCATCGAGCAAGAGCGAGATGTAGCGCCGGTTGAATACCTCGGTGAGCGGGTCGTGCGTCGGCAGCTGCCGGCTTTCGTTGACTAGCGGGCTGTAGCGGCTCAGATCCGCCAGCGTCAGGAGGACGCGTCGCAGGCTGCCATCATCGGAAAACACCGGGAAGGCGCTCACCTTGCACCAGGTGCAGGTACCCGAAGCATCATTTCTGATGCCGATGGCCCGCTGCAGAATTGCCTGGCGCGTCTGCAGAACCTGCGTTTCCGGCCGACCAGCGATCTCCAGCGGCTGACCGTTTTCGTCTTGCCATACGCCGGCCGCATCTGCCAGAAGAGCGCTAGCCCGGGTATTGCGCAGATGCACAGAACCTGTCGGGGTGAACACCAGCAGACCAATATTGAGACCGTCAAGCAAGGCAGCGTAATTCCCGATTTCGACATCATCGGCACGCAGATCGACGAGCGGCAGGCGAGGTGGACTACTAGGGATATCCACAGGCATCGGAGGTAGACCAATAATGCTCACATGTTAACCCAGAACCATCCTCCCGCGCGCATCATTAAAAAACTGATTTTACTATGGTTTTAACCCAGAAGTGATCGTCACACGGCAGCCAGCGCCTGCTCCAGATCGGCGATCAGTTTGTCTAAATGCTCGACCCCCACCGAGAGGCGAATCATTTCCTCGGAGACCCCCGCCTTGGCCAGTTCTGCCGGCGCCAACTGGCGGTGAGTCGTCGATGCCGGATGGCAGGCGAGCGACTTGGCGTCGCCGATGTTGACCAGTCGCGTGAACAACTGCAGCGCATCCTGAAAGCGGGCGCCCCCCTCCGCGCCGCTGCAGTCAGTGCCCTTGACGCCGAAGGTGAGGATCCCCGAGGCCTTGCCGCCCATGTACTTCTGGATCAGCGAGTGGTCCGGATGATCGGGTAGTCCGGCATAATTGACCCATGCCACCTTGGCGTGGCTTTGCAGGTAAGCGGCGATTTTTTCGGCGTTGGCGCAGATGCGGTCCATCCGCAGCGGCAGTGTTTCCAGGCCCTGCAGAATCAGGAAGCTGTTGAAAGGCGAGATGGCCGCACCCATGTTGCGCAGCGGCACGACGCGCGCCCGTCCGATGTAGGCGGCTGGACCGAGGGCTTCGGTGTAAACCACGCCGTGATAGGACACGTCGGGCTCGTTGAGGCGCTTGAATTTCGCCTTGTGCTCGGCCCAGGGGAAGCGCCCGCTATCAACGATCATGCCGCCGATCGAGTTGCCATGGCCGCCGATGTACTTGGTCAGCGAGTGCACGACGATGTCGGCGCCATGCTCGAAGGGCCGGCACAGGTAGGGCGAGGGAACGGTGTTGTCGACGATCAGCGGCACGCCGTGGCGATGGGCAATCTCGGCGAGCTGCTCGAAGTCGGTAACGTTGCCGAGCGGATTGCCGACTGATTCGCAAAAAAGGGCCTTGGTCTTGCCGTTGATCAGCCTTTCAAAGCTGGCTGGATCCGCGTGGCTGGCGAAGCGCACCTCGATCCCATACTGCGGCAACGTGTGGGCGAAGAGATTGTAGGTGCCGCCATACAGAGTCGATGCCGAAATGATGTTGTCGCCGGCTTCGGCAATGGTCATGATCGCGTAGGTGATCGCCGCCTGGCCCGAGGCCAGGGCCAGTCCACCGATGCTGCCTTCCATCGCGGCAACGCGCTTTTCCAGGACATCCTGGGTCGGATTCATGATTCGCGTGTAGATGTTGCCGACCACCTTGAGGTCGAACAGATCGGCAGCGTGCTGGGTACTGTCGAAGGAATACGCAGTGGTCTGGTAAATCGGCACGGCGACTGCCTTGGTCGTCGGTTCGGGACGGTAACCCGCGTGGACGGCGAGGGTTTCGAGTTTCATGCAGATTCTCCCTTGGTGATTGGCGTGCTGTCTGGACAGGCATGAATCTTAACACTTCGGATTGCCGCTGTCGGAGCGCCGCCCTGGCCAACGTGCAATGAGCTTCAGCCGTCAGCTGCACGACCGCTCCGCTTGCTACCAGCCGGAGCGAAAGTCGCCGGCCGGGATTCGCCTCCGCTGGCCGACAGCGCCTGGGCACGGCGCACGATAAAGCACAGTCAGCCCTTGCCGATGAAGAGCCCCCACAACATCTTGGCCGCCAGCACGATCAGAAGGCCGGCGAAGACGCGCTTCAAGGTGGCCACCGGCAAACTGTGCGCCAGCTTTGCCCCCAGCGGAGCCGTCAACATGCTCGACGGCACCAGCCAGATGCAGGCCGGCAGATAGACGTAACCCAGACTCCATTCGGGAAGTCCCGGATGCCCCCAGCCGTTGAAGATATAGCCCAGGGAGCCGCCCACCGCGATCGGGAAACCAATCGCTGCCGACGTGCCGATGGCATTCTGTACGCGCACATTGCACCAGGTCAGAAAAGGCACGGTAAGCGATCCGCCACCGATCGCGACCAATGCCGATAGTGCGCCGATGCCGCTACCAACGGCAAAGACGCCGCCGGCGCCCGGCAACTCTCGAGCAGCCTTGGGCTTCAGATTGAAGATCATCTGCACGGCCACCAGGCAGACGAAAGCCGTGAAAAAAACCGCCAGCGGTTTGGCTGGCACAGTCGAAGCGAAGAGTGTGCCCAGCAGCGTCCCGACGAGAATCCCTGGCGTGATCTGGGCAACGATTCTCCAGAGCACCGCGCCATGCCGGTGGTGCGCACGCAGACTGGCCAGCGAGGTGAACAGGATCGCCGCCATCGACGTGCCGAGGGCCAGCTGGAGCACCTCGGCAGGGGGGAAGCCCGCCTGCGCAGCGAACATCATGGTCAGGGTCGGTACCATCACCAGTCCGCCGCCGATGCCGAGCATGCCGGCGAAGAAACCGGCAAATATACCCAGCGCGATATATCCCAGCCACCAGAGCAAAACGAACTCCCTTCAAGAATTGCGTGCGTGACCGTCGACGGCACGCGCGGCGCTAACGGTCATGGCGATTCCAGACACCCCCGATGATGAAAGCCATGACCGTTCCCTCACCCCCGACCCCTCTCCCAGAAGCGGGCGAGGGGAGGTTCGTGAGTCGCTGACGCGACTTTCACATTAATGCTACTGGCTACTGCCCGAGAATCTCCATCAGCATGCGGTCCACACCCAGCTGCCAATCCGGCAGGACCAGGTCAAAGGCGGCCTGCAGCTTGTGCGTATCGAGACGGGAGTTGTACGGACGTGGCGCGGCCACCGGGTAGGCGCTGCTTGGTACGGCAGTGATGGCCTCGGGCGCGACGCGGATTGCCTGACCGGCCTGGCGGGCATACTCGATGACGTGCCGCGCGTAACCGTGCCAGCTGGTCTCGCCTCCGGGCACCAAGTGGTAAAGGCCGGCCAGGTCGGGGCGCTGCCGGGCACTGCGGATGGCGTGTGCGGTGACATCGGCGAGCAGTTCGGCTCCGCTAGGTGCGCCGATCTGGTCAGCGACGACCTGCAGGTGATCGCGCTCGCTCGCCAGACGCAGCATGGTGCGGGCAAAATTGTTGCCGCGCGCAGCAAACACCCAACTGGTACGGAAGATCAGGTGCCTGGCACAGCGGGCTACCGCCTGTTCACCGGCGAGTTTGCTCCGCCCATAGACGCCGAGCGGGCCGGTCGGGTCGCCTTCGCGCCACGGCGCGTCGCCACTACCGTCAAACACGTAGTCGGTCGAGTAATGAACCAGCCAGGCACCCAAACGGTCGGCTTCCTCGGCCAGCACACCGGGTGCCAGGGCGTTGATGGTGGCCGCCAGTTCGGGTTCCGACTCCGCCTGGTCGACTGCCGTATGGGCGGCGGCGTTAACGATGACGTCCGGAGCGACGGCCCGCACGCACGTCGCGAGACCGGCGAGATTGGTGAAATCGCCGCACAGACTGCCTTCGCCTTCGTAACCGAGGGCAACGATCTGGCCGAGCGGGACCAGGCTGCGCTGCAACTCCCAGCCAACCTGTCCGCGTTTGCCGAAGAGAAGGATTCTCACGGCTGCCGTTCTCCATAGTTCTTCTCGACCCACTCGCGGTAGGCGCCGGACTGGACATTGCCCACCCAGTCCTGATTCTCCAGGTACCACTGGACGGTCTTGCGGATACCGGTGGCGAAGGTTTCCGCGGGTTTCCAGCCAAGCTCTCGCTCGATCTTGCGAGCGTCGATGGCATAACGGCGATCGTGGCCGGGACGGTCGGCGACGTAGGTGATCTGTTGCTGGTAAGGTCTGCCGTCGGCACGTGGGCTAAGTTCATCGAGCAGCGCGCAAACCGTATGCACAATGTCGAGATTGGGTTTTTCGTTCCAGCCACCGACGTTATAGGTCTCGCCGGGGCTGCCGGCGTCGAGAACGCGCCGGATCGCACTGCAGTGGGCCTTGACGTAGAGCCAGTCGCGAATCTGCTGGCCGTCGCCGTACACCGGCAAGGGCTTGCCGGCAAGCGCATTGACGATCATCAGCGGGATCAGTTTTTCGGGGAAGTGGTAAGGTCCGTAGTTGTTCGAGCAGTTGGTGGTGAGCACCGGCAGGCCGTAGGTGTGGTGGTAGGCCCGCACCAGATGGTCGCTCGCGGCCTTGCTCGCGGAGTAAGGGCTGTTCGGCTCGTAGCGGTGGGTTTCGCTGAAGGCGGGCTCTTCCTTGCTTAGCGAACCATAGACCTCGTCAGTAGAAACATGCAGAAAACGGAAGCACTGCCCGGATTCTTCGGAGAGACCACTCCAGTAGCCGCGGATTGCCTCGAGCAGGTGGAAAGTGCCGACGATATTGGTCTGGATGAAATCTTCCGGGCCGTGGATCGAACGATCAACGTGGGATTCGGCAGCAAAGTTGATGATCGCGCGCGGTTGGTATTGCGCCAAAAGTCGCCGCGTCAGTTCGCTGTCGCCAATGTCGCCATGGACGAAGACGTGCCGCTGGTCGTTGGCCAGAGAAGCAAGATTTTCCCGATTCCCGGCATAGGTCAGCTTGTCGAGGTTGATCACCGCCTCATCACTTTGGGTCAGCCAGTCGAGTACAAAGTTGGCTCCGATAAAGCCGGCGCCGCCAGTAACCAGGATCATGCAGGAGACCTCTCAAAGAATGCTGCGGGGGTAGATGGGGTGCCGCCCTCAAGCGGCGAATCATGGCGCACGTGAACTGTCGGCCTTAGCGGCCGTAGTTGTCCTCCAGGCGAACGATGTCGTCCTCGCCGAGATAGCTGCCGGACTGGACCTCAACGATCTCAAGGTCAATCTTGCCAGGGTTTTCCAGGCGATGGAGGACGCCGAGCGGAATATAGCTTGACTGGTTTTCGGATAGCAACAGGGTTTCATCGCCACAGGTGATCCTTGCCGTTCCCTTGACGACCACCCAGTGTTCAGCGCGATGGTGATGCTTCTGGAGGCTCAGGCGGGCCCCGGGTTTCACCAGGATGCGTTTGACCTGATAGCGTGGACCATGCGCAACCCCTTCGTAGCTGCCCCACGGGCGATGCACGACATGCCGGACCTCGGTTTCGCAACGGGCAGCGCCCTTCAATTCGTCGACCAGCATCTTCACTGCCTGCGCTTTCGACCTGTCGGCCACCAGCACCGCGTCCGGTGTGGCAATCACGATCAGGTGATCGACCCCCACCGTGGCCAGCAAGCGTCCTTCCGAGAACAGCACGCAATCGCGAGTGTCGACGCTGTGCACATCACCGCGCTGGGTGTTGCCATTCGCGCCCACCTGTCCGATGGAAGCCAATGCATCCCAGGCGCCGATGTCGTTCCAGCCGGCATCGAGCGGAATCACCACCCCGCGTGTCGTCTTTTCCATCACCGCGTAATCGATCGAGTTCGCCGGGCTGGCAGCGAAGGCGACCGGATCGAGGCGCAGAAAGTCGAGATCGCGCCGCGCACTCGCCACCGCCGTCGCTACACAGGCGTGTATGGCTGGCGCGAATTGGTCCAATGCCGCGAGGTACGCGTCGGCGCGGAAAAGGAACATGCCGCTGTTCCAGAAGTACTCGCCCGAATCCAGATAGGCTTGCGCAGTCTGGGGATCGGGTTTTTCGACAAAACGCTCTAGCGCGTAGCCGCCGGCCAGCGGCGCGCCCCGGCGGATATAACCGTAGCCGGTCTCCGGGCGATCCGGCACGACGCCAAAGGTGACCAGTGCGCCAGCCTGCGCGTGTGGAATGGCCGCCCTGACCGCGTCCTGGAAAGCCGCGACCTGGGTGATCACGTGGTCGGACGGTAGCACCAGCAACAGCGGTGACGGATTTTCGCCGTCCTCGCAGAGCGCCTGCAACGCCGCCGCAGCGACCGCCGGCGCCGTATTGCGCGCTGCCGGCTCCAGCAGGATGTCGGCCGGCAGCCCGATTTCGAGAAACTGTTCGGCCACCAGGAAACGATGGTGTTCGTTGCCCACGGCAATCGCCAGACCGAGACCCGGCAAACCGTCGAGTCGTCGCAGCGTGTTCTGGAGTAGCGAAAAATCGTCCACCAGGCGCAGGAACTGCTTGGGATAGTGCGTTCGCGAAAGCGGCCACAAACGGGTCCCGGA
>RRZU010908510.1_pt1 | contig 13306 bp, 16 predicted proteins | sample 2165561 | NCBI WGS metagenome assembly RRZU01 (sample SAMN10456909, study PRJNA506462) | wastewater metagenome | isolation source: wastewater sludge | place: USA: Moscow, Idaho
AGCTCTGCTTCTGCAGGTGACAGGCGGGTGATATCGCCGCGGCTGTAGTTCTTCCACGGGCCGGTGAAGCGCACCAGCACGCGCTCATCAGGAAGGGGCGCAGGCTCATCGCCGCTCTGTTGCTCGTGATCGGCGTCAGGGGCGCCAGTGGACTGTTCACCGGTCAGCGGCGCGGGGCCAGCTCCGGCTGCATCGCCGGTTGCATCGCCTGGCGCTTGAGCTGCTGCGGGTTGGGCAGGGTCTGAATCACTGCCTTCGCCAGTACCTGAGCCGTCTGCTGGCCCAGAGCCTGCATCGGCTTCGGGTTGGGGGGTGTCAGTTGCATTGCTAATAGGCTCCTGCGGCAGTTCGCCGCTCTGCTGCTCGTGATCGGCGTCAGTGGTAGGTGTTTGCCCTGCGCGATCGCCTTTCGATGGCTTGGCCATGTCGGCTCCTTGTTACAAGGTGATGATAGAGGGCGCCAGTGCGGCGCCATGCTGTGGCCTTACCAGGTAACCTTGGTACCCAGCGCCAGACCCTCAGGGTGACGGAAGCCCACATCGTGGTTGCCTACCAAGCGGATCAGAGACTGGTTGCGCGCAAAGGCGCTGATCAGATCGCCGTTGGTATCCACATAGGTAGCCTCGGTGGAGAAATCGACAGTCATGTTGTCCTGCTCGCCGATCACCACGTCATTCCAGTCGGCGAAGTAGATCTCAGACTCGTTTTGACCGGTGCCGAGGTTGGCAGGGATGGTATTGGTGTGCGCAATGGGGTAGCCCTTGAGCAGACCGGCAGCCATCTCGGGATAGACCTTGTTGCCGTTTCCGTCGCGCAGGCCGAACAGCTTCATCCAGGTGCGAGGGCTCATGCCCCAGCCAGGGGTGATCATCATGCTGTCGGAGTTCATCAGCTTGAGGATGAGCTTGTCGAGGTAGGTATCGATGGTGGTGAGATTAGCTTCACCAACCCACTCGATAACTCGCCCTGCTGCTGTGGCAACGGGCTTGAAGCCAGTCGGGGTGTCGTTGGTGCCATCATCGCGCAGGAAGGCTTTATCCTCGCGCACTGACATCGAGGCGATACAGTCACCCAGCACCAACTGCTCAACGTTATATCCTGCGCGCCCGATAAGCTGGTTACTGATCGGTACCAGAGTAATCATGGTTTTCGCAGAGAGCTTGACGTCACCGAATGAACTGGCAGTGGCGCGTACATCTTTCCCCTCACCGACGTAGCCAGAGGTTGCGCCGCCGGTCAAACTTGGCATGGAGAGATTACCGTTGGGCAGCGGCAAGACGCGGGCGCCGAGCTTGCGAACAATTGTGCGCGGTCGCAGCAGCTCGATCACTTCGGAGTGCAGATTCTCGGGGATCAGGGCGCCACCTGAACCGGCGGCGGTGCTGATTGCCATGGCCACAGTTTGATCGCCAATCTCTTTGGCGGCGAACTGCTCGGCCAGTTGCAGGTCGCCCTTGCCTGCGGCAACTGCCATCGCCATACGGGCAAAGCCTGCACCGGGATACTGTTTCACTTCCTGCTTCACATGGACAGCCGGAGGCGCCTGGGAGCCGTGAGCGTTGACCGGTACCGCCTGCTGCGCCATCAGGCGCTCGGCGCTCTCCTGGCGGGCGATGGCTGCGCTGATCTTGTTTGCTTCGCTCTCCAGGTCAGCAAACTGCTGCAGTTGCTCGTCGGTGAGAGCGGTACCGCTGGCTTCGAGTTCTGCCAAGGCTTTGACCTGGGCGGCGATTTCGCCACGCTCGCGGCGGAGGGCTTCGATAGTCTTCATCGATTGGTTTCCTTTGGACATAAAAAAGCCCCTTTCGGGGCTTGTTGGGATGGACTCCGCCGCTGGGCTAGAGTTGGTTCTGCATTTCGATGGCGCGGGCCCGAAGGCCAATGCTTTGAGCCGGTTTGGCTGACTTGGCCACGCTAGCAGCCAGACCGTTGAGATAGTCCTGCGGATTGGCCAACTCATCGGCCAGCCCGTTCTTGACCGCCTCATCCCCGCTGTAGAGGGTGGCTTCGGTGGCTTTCACCTGCTCGACTGACAGGCCGCGATAGCGGGCTACCGAGCTGATAAACAGGTCGTAGGCCTGATCCATGCGGTGATTGATGGCTGCCATGGCCCCATCGCTGAGCGGTTCATGGGGGGTGCCGTCTTTTTTACGGTCGCCGCGGTAGAAGGTGGTGAACTTGAGCCCAACCTCTTCCTCCCACTTGCTCACCTCCATGTGTTCCATGATGACGCCGACAGAGCCGCAGCCGCCGGTTTCACTGACTACCACCTTGCTGCAGGCTGCGGCGATGAAGTAGGCGGCCGAATAGGCTGAGAAGTTGACCAGCGCGGTGATCGGCTTGACGGTGCGCTTGCTGAAGATGTAGTCGGCCAGCTCCTTGCAGCCGACCGCATGGCCGCCGCCGGAGTTGATATCGAGCACAATCTCCTTGACCCGCTCATCAGCGAGCGCCGTGGCAATCTGCACCCGCGCCCACTCGTAGCTGGTCAGCTCGGTGCAGGCGTTATCGATGTGACCGCGCCGCGCTACCAGGATGCCGTGCAGCGGGATCACTGCCAGTCCCTCGACGCGGTACTGTGATTCGCTCCGTGCCTCAAGCGGCTTGGGTTCCAGCCCATCTGGCAAGTCATCAGCCGCCATCACCTCGATCTGGTTGCCCAGCATGCGCGGCATCAGCAGACTCTTGACCCCTGCCAGCACCTCCTGGGTGACGTAGAGCGGCACACCGAACACCTGACTGGCCAGGTGCGGGTAGTTGATCATCAGCTTCGGCATAGGATGGCCTCGATTTCCTTGATTTGTTCCTGGGTCGCCTGGCTGATGCCTTGCGGCAGCTTGCCGGTAGAGACCATGTTGAGCGGGGTAAGGTAGATGTCACCACCCGGGATCGGTGGCAGGTTTTCCAACCGGCGGATATCGTTGACGCTGAGCCAGCCCCACTGGCGACCGAGTGCATATGACTCGTAACGGGACTTCTGATCTGCCCGCAGCAGGCCGGAAAGGTTGAACTCGATGTAGAGGTCTTTTCGCTCTTGGGGCAACAAGAGGTCGCGCATCATGGCGGCCTCGATGCGCTTGACCCACGGCAGCAGGGTGTAGATAACGAACTGCAGCCCCTGATGCTCGATGTTGTTGTTTGTGGCCCGCTCCAACTCACCGATCATGTGTGGCGGGATTTTGTACAACCGACAAATCTCGATGGCGCCATACTTCCGCGACTCAAGCAGCTGCGCCTGTTCGTTATTCATCGCCAACTGTTTGTACTGCATTCCTTCCTGAAGCATTGCGACAGAGAAGGAGTTACGCAGCCCGGAGTGGCGGGACGTAAAGCTGTCCAGAATGGCGTTGACGACTTTCTGATCGCCGATCGCCTTTGCTTCGTGTGGTCGTTCGATAACACCTGACAAGGTGGTGCCATTGGCAAAAACCCGCCCGGCATGCTCATCCACAGCCATGGCCAGCCCGATGCTATCAGGGTTGGTCTGGATCGGTGACAGCCCCAGATAGCCATCAAGACTGAATGCCTTGACGTGATGCACCATCCGCATCGGCAGGATCTGGTTGCTGCCATCGAGCAGCTGATAGTAGGGCAGCGCATCAGGCCCCTTGAGTACTGCTATCTTGTCCGGATTGACCGGGATCAGCTCGGTAATGTAACCACTGCCGTCCCTGTCAATCAGGCTATAGCTGTTACCGCGCAGGCCCAGATGCCCCATACGAAGTTCGTTGAACTCGAACGAGGTATCTTTCTGGTTTGGACTGGCGTGGACAATATCGTAGAGCGGGTGCTCGGTTGCACGCTTACGTGAGTCATCTTCACGGCGATACAGTTCGCAGGGTAGCTGGGCGACTGACTCGGCCAGCAACGTGACACAGGCTCTCACTACGCCTTGGGTCAGAGCCGTCTCTGGCGTAACCAGCACGCCGGACTTTGCTGTCCTGCCGCCCATGCTGCTGATCCACTGACTGAAGTTCCCCCCCTTGCGCCCGCTGCCGAACATGATTGGCAGGAACATCAGCTATCCCCCTTGTTACGCTTGGCATAGTCCGCTGCGGCAACGGCTCTGCTCATTAAAAATGACCAGGCCAAGCAGAGCATGCCGCCGACAACCCACCCCAAAGGCGGTGAGTAGAGGCTGGCACCATAGGCCAGCGCCGCAGCGCCGATCAGGCCCACGATGAAAATTGAAAGTTGTGTCAACATAAGACGTCCGAGGTTTCGTAGATGGAGCTCTCTTCTTCCCGGTCAGGCACCATGGCTCGACCGATAGCCATCATCAGCGCGACCGCGCCGTCGATCTTTTGATCCGCGCTCTCCTTTACGGGGCGCACCATGTCATCGTTACCAGGGAGGAACTTGCCAATCACGTTGCCGATACACCATGTCATCAGGCTGTTGCCGTCATGGTGAAAACGACCAGCCGTGATGGCTGCCTCCAGCTCCTTCATGGCGCCGGACATGTTCTGATAGTTCTGGGTGATGGTGATGGGGGACATCCCCTCGTCCGCCAATGAGTGAGACAGAGCGATGGCACCAGCAGGATCGAGGGGGGTTTCCAAGACCTTGTTGCTCAGGTTGGCCTCTTTCGCCTCTTCGAAGATCTCGCGATAGTCGATTTCGGCTCCGTCTGTGGTGCTGAGCTCCCCAAGGTTGACCCACTTCTGGTAGCGCTCTGCCAGTCGCCGGTTGTCGTTATCAAAAACGGTATCCTCCGGCACCCAGAAGCGGGGCGCCACCGAGTAGTAGTGGCGCTTGCCGTCAATATCTCGCCAGAACAGCCGCGCCATGGAGTTCATATCGAGTTTGCGAGCCAAGTCGAAACCGAGGATGCACTCGTCACCGGCGAACTGCTCCAGGGTGAGGCTCTTGTCCTCACAGGCTGCCCAGCGCTGCATGTTGTAGAATGCCGTCTTGGCCGAGACCCAGACGTTGAGGTGCTTGGTCTTGAAAATGTTGGCAAAGCGGGCCGACTTGATCGCCTTGGCCTGCTGCGCCAGCAGGTATTCGGCATAGACTGAGACACCCATGTTGGGGTTGGCCTTCGCCAGCACTGCCGGATCCGCCCAGTCGTCACCCTCGTCAATGGTGTAGATGATCCCGAACAACTCATCATCCGGCACCGTGCCGGCCAGCATCTCGATCACCTCCCGCCGTTTGTCATAGCAGGGGCCATCGACGTTGTAACCAGCGGTTGTGATCACCCACATCAGCGGTTGGCGGCGGGCCCCCATACCGGTGATCATGGTGGTGTAGAGGTCATCGCTGTCGTGCTCGTGGTATTCGTCCACTATGGCGCAGGATGGCGACTGACCATCACCCGGGTTGCCAATCAGCGGCTCGAAGCGAGCACCATCAGCAGGGATGTTCAGGTTGCTGGCGTTGACCTCGACCCCGTAATTGTCGAGGAAGTCCTGAGTACGCTTAGCCATCAGGCGAGCTGGGCGGAACACCTCCCACGCCTGTTTTTCTGTGGTGGCGCCGGAGTAAACCTCGGCACCGAATTCGTTGTCTGCCGCGAAGCAGTAGAGGCCGACCGGCGCAGAGAGCGCCGACTTGCCGTTTTTGCGGGGGATCTCGTTGTAGACCTCGCGAAAGCGGCGCAGGCCAGATCCCTTGCGCACCCAGCCAAACACGCAGCAGATGATGAACATTTGCCACGGCTCGAGGTTCAGGGTCTGGCGCTTGAAAGCCCACTCCCCCTTGGTGTGGGGCATGAGCTGAATAAACTTGGCTACCCGCTCGGCTTTGTCCTTATCGAAGCGGTATCGGAACTTGGTTGATTTTTCTCTGGCCAGATCATCGAGGTGGCGCTGACAGGCCTGGATGACATAGCGGCAGGCGGGGATCTTGCCGCGTACAACGTCGCGGGCGTAGCCGTTCGCTACGTTGACATAGGGATAACTTTTGCGTGCTGCCATAGTCCATCCCTACAAAGCCGCGAACGGGTTTCCCCCTCCCTTCTTTTTATTGCCGCCGATCAGGCGTGAACGGCTGGACGGGTCCAGCCCGAGCAGGGCCCCATAAGTTGTCATTTGCTTAAGTGATTCATTGGCCACGGTACAGGCCGGATTTTTCACCGGCCCGCCGGTTGCCCCTTCGACAACCAGGCCGTGCTTGGTGATCTCGATCTCGGCTCTGCGCCACCGCGAGTAGGCTGCACAGAATGCCTCGAGGTTGTGCAGGTCGGTGATGCACAACACCTCTGCACTGCAGAGCTCGCGGATCACCATATCCCACAGCGTTGGGGCCCATTGGTCTTCTGCCAACCACTCAGGGCAGGCAACTCCGATCAATGGGGTGAAGGTGGGTTCATCTTTATTCAGTGCCCGCTTGCCGGCATTACCACCCAGGCGCTTCAGAGCTGTCGGCTTGGGCTTTCTACCGCGCCCGGGCACGGCAGCTGCACCGGCCATCGCGCCCTCCATTTAAATTTTTAATTTCGCGGGTATAAAAATTTGACGAGGCGGAGCAGTGGGGGAAGCAAAAAGCTGGAAGGATTTGATCCCCCCTACCCCCTCTGGCGCCCAGCCTGACGGGCTGCCAGTCCCTCTGCTCGTGTCTTGGCATCGTGGCAATGGTTGCATATGCCCTGCAGATTAGATTCCGCATCGGTACCGCCAGCGGCCTTATTGACGATGTGATCCACTTGGGTTGCGGGTGTCACAATGCCAAGGGCAAGGCACACCTGGCAGAGATAGTTATCCCTCACCAAGATCCGCTTGCGCAGTTTGCGCCATGCCCAGTCATAGCCGCGGTCATCAGCACTGACCTTGGCCACCTTCTTCCATCCATCGAGTAGATGAACATGGGCAGGACAGTAGCCATGACGTTCGGTGGTAAGCTGGTGACAAGTTCGCTCTCGGCAAACCTTTGGAACCCTTGGAGGCATCAGACACCAGCTGGCTGAGCCACGGCGCGAACCAGCGCCATGATGCCGGTTTGAATGTCAGTCTTGCCTATATTCGCCCAGCGCATAGGCTCTGCGGCCTCAAAGCGGCGGTACTCATGACACTCGTCAGTTGCGCCTGTGCGCTCGTTGTAGGGCTCGTCCGCAAAGGACTTGTGCCCATCGACAGACCGGAGAGCTGCGAGACGCTTGGTCTCCTCATCAGTATCCAGTCGCCCTGCGAGTTCGTTCGCGAGCGACAGAAGCTCAGAACCCTTTGCTTTGATGCGGTTCATCAGGTCGATCTCTTCTTGGCTCAGTTCGCGGTAGCCTTTGATCTTGCGGTGTTGGTTTTCCATGATGGGTCTCAACGATGGATTAAATAGGGTGCCGCACCGGCACACATTAACGCGGGACGGCCCGCCAGATGGGAGAGTGACCCGGTGCGGCGATTCTGTTACTGCTGGGAAATCAGGGAGTGGTAGGCTCTTTCGCAGGCCAGACCTGATGCTCGAGCTCTGTCATACGCTTTTGCCAACTCTCCCGCTCGCGCATCAGCCCGGCTGAGCAGGTCGGCGAGCACCACGGCGGGCTGTCTGGCTGTTTCGCCTGACTGGGCAGCGCCGGTATGGCTGGCGCACTGATTTGCTCGTGCTGCCAAGCGACGGGCTTGCTCGTGCAACCCAGCAGCAACAGCACTGGCAGCAGCAGCGTCACTCTCAACCCGGGCAATCTCTTGTTCTGCATCCTGTCTCACCTTCTCTATGTCTGCTTGGCGACGCTGTTCAACTTCTCGCGCAGCGGTTACCGCATCAGCTCGAGCAGTGGCCAGTTCGGCGGCCTGCTTATCCCACTTGGCAGACCATTCCAGCTCCTTCTCGCGAGCGCCTTCGGTATAGCCTGAATGGTTTATCCACCACACCAGCAGCGATACTGCTGCCAAGCGAACAAAAAACCAGAAAACCGGATTGGCGCTGAGGAACTGCCTGACTGGGTTCATGCTGCTGCCACTCCATACTTGATGGCGTCGCGGCCGCTCATGCCGTTAAACCGCCCCATCTCAGCGTGGCGGCGGCGGGTAAGACCACGCATCGGTTTGCCGTCGTTCTTGTTCCACTTAAGGAACTCAATGGCGGCCCCGGCATAGTCACTGGCATTCAGCTTGCGCAGCAGCGTGGAATCTCCCAACCCTTCCGGGATGGTGTCGGCATCGATGTCAGAGCCAACGTTGTAGGCGAACGACACCAGCGCATCAAACTGGCCTTGAGTCAGTGGAACCTTGACCAGCGACAACACATCACGCTCAAAGCGGCGGAGGTCATCAACGAACACGCTGTCAGCCTGTTGCTGCGTCCACTCCAGCCCGGGTTTCACCTCTGGCCCTGTGTGCCCCCACCCGATAGTCCACGGCTCCCCATTTTTACTGCCAGGGTCTGGGTAGGCCCTCAACTTGCAGGTCTCGAAGTAGTGCATGAGACTGATGCCGTGCGGTGATGTGCGCTCAACTCGGACCATTGCCAAACCTCCTATCCAGCACGCGACCGGCAAACTCACGGATCTTCTCGACCCCGAGGAACCCAATCGAACCGCCGACGAACCCGGATGCGGTGGCTGCAATCACGAACAGCTCCATCCCAGACATTACCGAGAGGGAAATGGCGCCACACAGCAGCGACTCGAGCAATCGCTGTCGAACACCGCCGCCGGAGTAAGTCAAGCGCAGCCAGGAGATCACCACGGATAAAATGAAGCCATACAGCGCGGGCCAGTGAGAGTCGGCCCACGCCAGCAGCCAGGCCAGCAGACCAAGGTCTTTATCATGCATCTGCATACCCACAACCCCGCAGGGCCCAGAAACGAAAAAACCCCGGCATAGGCCGAGGTTTTGAAACGGAAAATAAAAAAGACCGCATCCTTACGGGTGCAGTCTTCCATCATTGGGTTCCACTCTACACAAAATTGTTTTTGACTGTCAACCACTGCTCATCGGCAGATTGCTCCACCACAGATCAAATTTACCCGCACTCGCCATGCTATCAGGAGCGCCAACCAGCACGGCGCCGTGTATTTTTTGCAGATTATGGCGCGTAATAGGTATGCCGACCATGCTCGCATCATCTCCTGTCCCACGGCGAATGACATGGCCTGGAGCAGTAAACAGTACTGTGCACTCCTCCGCCAGATTGCCTGGCAAATGGCCTGCAATGCCAACTAAACACCCTGCTGCTCGCTGCTGGGATAGGTACCGCTCAGCCCCCACCATCACCTCATATCCACTGAACAGTGTGCAGGTCACAACCACTGTTACTCCAAGGCCAGCTAACCACCTAAGATCCATCACCACCCCTCTGGTCAAGCGACCCTGTCAGCACAATCACCCCACCCATCCCGCACGAGCGAGCGATCTCCTGGTATGCAGCCAGTTCAGCTCTGCACCCCATCAGGTCACGTCCGCTGCGCTCCTGTTCCACGATCAGCTGCCGGATGGCCGAGTTACCAGCGCCAAGCAACTGGCTCACGCGGAATTCCATGAAGGCCTCCCCATGAATTTCTGATGTAAAAATCCCCTTCCGCTGCCAATAACAGAGCGGATATTCAGTCATCAACATAATAGCGAGCCTCCGGCATAATCTGCTCGGATGAAAATTGAGTGCATGAGTTATTTGGCATGAGCTGCCAGTGCAGATAATTTACAGACCTGTAATTCATCCTGTCAATGGGATTTGATAAAAAAACATCTGTTCAAGGTTACGCCTTGAATATTTGTTCGTTCAGTACAAATTTACTGACTGTCGCATCTTTCCAGCTACGTGCTACAGACTGTAGATTGAAGTTTAGTTCCCACTCAACTGAGGTTTAATTTTATGGAAAATAATTGGTAGTTTTTTGCACAATGCCCTATCAGACATTAACACCAATAAAAAATTAGCTAATTAAAATATATTGAACGTGCCGAATTATATTTTATCGCACCATGCCAGCATCACCAGTTTGGCTCGCATGAGGCCATCAGTACCACCACAAGATAAAACCAACTTGCTCGGCGCCGAACCACATTCCATGGGCATACTAGCCTATGATAGCTGGATTAGAGCTCAAAATTGCAATGTTGATAAACCGACAACAAGAAACAAACTGTCTCTATTGAATCCATTCATCTAGCACCACACTCAACGAGCCCGCGTGTAGCCTGATGTTGTCATGGCATCTGATTCTGTGATGCTCAATGAAAATATAATCACACACTTAAATAATGATGGATGGAAATCCAGTATCAACATTTCAATAGTGATTGTTAGGATGTTCACATTTGGAGATAAATAGGCTATTCCTGACGCCCTAAAATCATTTTAAGGATGAAACAAGGATGCTTAAAATCATTTTAAGTAGCAACCATCAAATCATGCCCACTAAAACAATCTATTTGCACATATAAACAAACGAAAGTTATTGATAATTGCACCGTTGATACATAGTCCGGCGCCGTGAAATGAACAATGTCTTACCGCGACATTTTAGCCGCTAAAATGATTTTAATTGACAGATCTGGCGCCAGAGTCAACTGAAGTACATCCCAACTGGCACCTGATGCAACACGCCAAAGCCGTTGCTATACTGTATGCATATACAGCAAAAGGTCACCAACATGTTTGCCACACCACACCCATCACCCGACAGCCTTGAGCTGCCGCTGTTCCTTTCGCCTGTCGCTTGTGGCTTCCCCAGCCCAGCACAGGACTATGTGGAGCAGACCATCGACCTGAACCAGATCTGCATCCAGCATCCGGCCGCCACATTCTACGTGCGCGCCAGTGGGCACAGCATGATCAGAAAGGGGATACATGACGGCGACCTGCTGGTTATCGACAGGGCAGTAAAGGCCAGCCACGGCGCCATTGTACTGGCCTGCCTGGATGGCGAGTTCACCGTCAAGGAACTGCAGGAAACACCCCGGCCCGCCCTTCTGCCGGCCAACCCCGATTTTCCTCCAATTTATCCGCAAGAAGGGCAGGAGCTGGAGATATTCGGCGTCGTCACCTTCGTACTCCACAAGACCAAGCTGGGGTAAACCATGCCGAAGGCTATTGCCCTGGTAGATGTGAACAACTTCTACGCCTCCTGCGAGCGCCTGTTCCGGCCAGACCTGAAGGGGCGACCTATCGTGGTGCTCTCCAACAATGACGGGTGCATTGTGGCCCGCTCGGCAGAGGCGAAAGCGCTGGGGATCAAGATGGGAGTTCCCTACTTCCAGATCCGCCAGTTCTTTGAAGCCATGGGAGGCGTCTGGTTCTCCAGCAACTACGTCCTTTATGGCGACATGTCGCAAAGGGTCATGACTACCCTAGAAGGTATGGCTCCAGCGGTAGAGGTTTACAGCATCGATGAGGCCTTTATCGAGCTTAGCGAATCATGGGCAGGTGACCTTACGACATACGGTCGCCAGATCCGTGAACGGGTGCAACAGTGGACTGGCCTCACCGTAGGAGTCGGCATCGGCCCCACCAAAACGCTGGCCAAGCTTGCTAACTATGCCGCCAAGAAGTGGCCGGCCACCGGCGGCGTGGTGGATCTGCGCGATGAGGCAAGACGAGCCAGGCTGATGGCCATCACCCCAGTCGAAGAAGTGTGGGGAATTGGCCGACGGCTGACCGCCAAACTGGAATCACAGGGGATCCGGACCGTGGCAGAGCTGGTCTCAGCAGATGCCAAGAGCCTGCGGCGGAGATATGGGGTCGTCGTCGAGCGAACAGTGCAGGAACTGCGAGGGATCCCCTGCGCCGATCTGGAAGAAATGGCCAAGGCCAAGCAGCAGATCATCTGCAGTCGGAGCTTTGGCGAACGCATCACCCAGATAGGCCCCATGCACCAGGCCCTCGCGGGTTACATGGAGAGAGCTGTCGAGAAGCTCAGGTCAGAGGGGATGCGCTGTCGCCATGTCACCCTGTTTATCCGCACCAGTCCATTCAATGACAAAGAGGCATACTACGGCAACCAGATCAGCACCCGGGTAGCCATCCCCACCAACGACACCAGGGTGCTGCTTGCCCTGATTGGACCGCTTCTATCCAACATCTGGCGAGATGGACACCGCTACCAGAAAGGTGGCGTCATGCTGGCCGACTTCACCCCGGACAGCATCCAACAGGGCGACCTGTTCGCCAGCGAGCTACAAGGGCCCCGCAGCAATGCGCTGATGCAGGTGATCGACAAGATCAATCAGGAAGGAATCGGGAGGGTCTACTTTGGCACAAGGGGACGGGATACCAACGAATGGATGATGAAACGGGATATGCTGAGCCCACGCTACACCACCAGCCTCACAGAAATTCCAAAAGTCTGCACATAGACAATGTCTATGCTTGGTGTTGAGCGAGACACATTAATCAGTAGAGAGCGGCATTGCTGTTACTTGTCACGATTCGGTTGGAGGATTGCAAAGATGGTTGCCCATGCTCTTAAGGTCGGCGAGAGCAGCCTCAGAAGCCTTTTTACACACAGACTCAAACTCTTGTCTTGCTTTTTTCTTCGCATTTTCAACCTCTTGCAAAGCTATCTTACGCTCTGCAGGGGTATATCTACTTGAGCATGCAACTTTAGCTCTTTCTCCATACGAACCAGAGCCATAGCTTTTTATAAGCTCTTCTACCCTATCCATATCAACCGCATCATCAGCCCGCTTTTTAGCTGACAGTGCAGCTATCCCGACCGCAGCACAGCCCAACACCAGCGCTCCTATAGCGAACTTATCATTACTTGTTCCGTCCGATACCACCTGTTGCATCATTTGATGCGTATTGAAATCAGATGGGTCTCCGCTAACCTTCGTATCACTCTGGCAGTTCAGAGAAGGTGGTAAAAGAGAAAAAGACAGCTTTTTCGAACGATGTACTGTGGTGGAGGCTTTTTTATCTTTAGGTGAGGTCATACAGGTCATCTTCCATGATTTCAAGGCGCCAAAGATTGATAAATCTTATCCGAAATCCAATCTGGTGCCATCTCATTTCAACAACCAATAAGAGGTATCCAGTGTGCTCAAAGCTATACCACGCAGTGAGACAGTGTCTTTAACTGCTCTCTATTGCTCACAGACAAAGTCTAAGTGTGAGCTGGTGACTGATTCGGTTCGTCCTGGTTATGCTCATTTCTCAGCAATCCGTCATGGTGTATGCAGATCACCTTGATAAAGATCCGGCGACGCGCCATTCGCCCAGGTTCCGGCTTGCAACGCCGAGTCTCGGCCATTTTTTCCACGCAGCGCAATGACCTCAGATAGAGCGGGAATTCAGATAATAAGTGCGACACTCATGGATGAATAGCGAGAGGTGGCCAACTGCTGATTGGTGGTACCCTTCTGCTCGCCAAAGTAAAAGCAGTATCACCATGAGCTATCAGCAGTTGACCGAGGGGCAACGATAC
>RRZU011705206.1_pt1 | contig 13306 bp, 11 predicted proteins | sample 2165561 | NCBI WGS metagenome assembly RRZU01 (sample SAMN10456909, study PRJNA506462) | wastewater metagenome | isolation source: wastewater sludge | place: USA: Moscow, Idaho
CCGGTACCGCAATTGAACGCAATGAGCAGCGCCCCGACCGCAACTTCGGGCCCGGGCCTGTTCGGCGGCAGGAGTCGCAGCTGCGCCAGTCGATCCGCGGGCTGCACCGCGAGGGTTTCCGGGCGGTGCACGTGCTGAAAACCCAGGAGGAGATCGAAGCCACCACCATTGTGCGCGAGCCTCTCCTCAACGACAAACGAGATCTGTGCGGCCCCTTCGACATCATCGGTGACGTGCACGGCTGCCTCCCCGAACTGCTCGAACTTCTCGACAAACTCGGGTACCACATCATCTACGATTCTGGAGGCCACCCGATCGACGCCGTCCACCCCGACGGGCGCACGGTCATCTTCGTGGGTGATCTCGTGGACCGCGGCCCGGACTCGATCGGAGCGCTGCGCCTCGCCATGGGAATGACGGCCAGTGGCAACGCGCTCGCGGTGCCCGGCAACCACGAGGCTCGGCTTATTCGTGCCCTCGACGGCGCAAACGTCAAAGCTACCCATGGACTTGAGACCACCCTCGCCGAGCTGGAGCAGGAAACCCCGGAGTTCCGCCAGCAGGTGCGCGACTGGTGCTACGCCCTCGTCTCGCATCTGGTGCTGGACCGGGGTCACCTCGTCGTCGCCCATGCCGGACTAAAAGAGGAGTACCACGGCCGTTCCTCCGGGCGCGTGCGCTCCTTCGCGCTCTACGGGGATACCACCGGCGAAACCGACGAATTCGGCATGCCGGTGCGCTACCCGTGGGCCGAGGACTACCGCGGCACTGCGATGGTGGTCTACGGTCACACGCCCACACCGCGCCTCGTCTGGATCAACAACACGCTCTGCCTGGACACCGGTTGCGTGTTCGGCGGCCGCCTCTCCGCACTGCGTTACCCGGAACGTCAAACCGTCCAGGTGGACGCCCGCGCTGAGTACTACGCCCCCGTCAAGCCCTTCACCAGTGCTTTGAGGAGGGGCGACGACGAACTCCGGCTGACGGACGTCGTCGGCGCGCGTCACGTGGAAACCGAGTACCTGGGCCGCATCAAGATTGGCGCGGACTCGGCCGCGGGCGCGCTGGCGGTGATGAGCCGATTCGCGTTGCATCCGCGGATGTTGCCGTACCTGACCCCGACGATGTCCCCGGTGGCCACCTCGAAGCGGCAAGGCTATCTGGAGCATCCGGACGAGGCGTTTGCGCAGTTCGCCGACTGGGGGATTGGTGAGGTGATCTGCGAGGAGAAGCATATGGGCTCGCGGGCGGTGGTCATGCTGCACCCCGAGCGGGGAGCCGTGTACACGCGGACCGGTCGGCCGTTCTTTGATGCGCAGACGCAGCGGGAGTTCCTCAAGCGGATGACGGCGGCGGCGCGGGCGGCCGGGGTCTTCCAGCAGGTGGGCTCTGACTGGCTGCTGTTTGATGCCGAGCTGATGCCGTGGTCCCTCAAAGCAGGGGCGCTCATTCGTGACCAGTTCGCGGCAGCGGGAGTAGCTGGGCGGATGGCGGTTTCGGCCGAGGTTGGGCTGCTGGAACAGGCGGCGGCGCGGGGACTTGATATGGGCGAATTCGTGGCGCGAGCGCGGGCCCATGCCGTGGCGATTGACCAGTACAACGCGGCGTGGAAGCGCTACATCTGGCCGGTGGATGGGCTGAACGGTGTGCAGATTGCTCCGTTCCAGCTGCTTGCGGCCGCAGGCACAAACTATGCAGACCGTGACCATCTGTGGCATCTCGACATCGCTGATCGGATGGCCGCAGCAGCCCCGGAACTGGTGAGCAGCACGCGGCGGCTGGTGGTGGACCCATCTCATGCGGATTCGCTGGCCGCGGGGGTGGCGTGGTGGGAGGAGCTCACGGCGTCCGGGGGTGAGGGCATGGTGGTCAAGCCGCTTGTCAATCTCGCGCGCGACCGGAAGGGACGGGTGGTACAGCCGGGGCTGAAGGTGCGCGGGCGCGAGTACCTGCGGCTTATCTATGGCCCCGACTATCTGGCCGAGGAGAACTTGGCACGCCTGCGCGATCGCAACCTCGGGAAGAAGCGCTCGCTTGCCATCCGCGAATACGCGCTGGGGTTGGAGTCAATCGACCGATTCGTGCGCGAGGAGCCGCTGTGGCGGATCCATGAGCCGGTATTCGCGGTGCTGGCGCTGGAGTCGGAGCCGGTGGACCCGCGGTTGTGACGTTGGGTTGGAATAGTGTGATGGAAGATGCCGGCGTCCGGAAATCGTATGGCGGAGGGTCGAAGAATCGGAGTGAGCGTGCATTCGATGACGTATAGGTTGCCGAGATTCATATTTGGCAATATTGGGCACATATGGGTCACGAGTAGCATCCGAAAGAAGGAGATCTACCATGAGTATTGCCATCGTCCAGAGTGAGTTCGGAGGTCCGGAAGTCCTCACACCAGTACAAGTGCCAACACCGAGCGCTGATGATCTCGGGGCCGATGAAGTACTCGTTCGGGTGGCCGCCGCGGGGGTCAACCCCATTGATGTTACGACCCGCTCCGGCGGTGGGATGGCGGGACGAACCATCAACGTCCCTTATGTCCCAGGTTGGGATCTCGCGGGAACGGTTAAGGCGGTAGGGCCTGACGTGAACAATCTCCATCCCGGACAGCGTGTCATGGGCATGGCCCGCTTTCCGATCGCCGGCGAGGCCTACTCCCAGTACACGGTGGTGCCAGCGGCGGACCTCGTCGAGACCCCGGGAAATCTGACTGACGAACAGGCTGGCGCGCTCCCCTTGGCCGCGATGACAGCGTGGCAGGCGTTCGCGGACACCACGCGGGTAGGCGCAGGTGACCGCGTGCTCATCACTGGAGCGGGCGGAGGGGTGGGGCACCTGGCCGTTCAGATTGCCCACCACCTTGGGGTTACAGTCGTCGCCATCGCGAGCGCCAGCAAACACGAGTGGTTGCGTGAGCTTGGCGCGGACGTCACGATCGATTACCACGACGACGACGACGCCGTCGCGGCCCTTGCTGCGGACCCGGTTGACGTGGCCTTCAGTCTTGCTGCGGGATCCCACGCCGTGGCGGTGAACGCGGTCCGAAAGGGAGGCCTGCTCATCGCGCTCGGCGCGGGTGCCGCTGGTGTTGCGGGTGCCGCCGAGAAGGCCGGAATCCGGTTCGCTTCCACCGCCGTACACACCCAGCGCGAGTGGCTGACAGCGGTTAGGGATCTCGCCGCGCGTGGCCTTCTTACGCCCACGGTCAGCCAGGTTTTTGACCTCACGGATGCTGCCAGTGCTCACCGCGCCATTGAGGACGGCCACGCCACGGGAAAGATTGTCCTCAACGCCCGCGGGGTGTAGGGAAGGCACGCTGGTAGGTGCTGAAACGTCAGTGGGCACCTACCTCGCTACCGTTGACACGATGCGCCCGGCCGGCTCGCCAGACGCGCCGGACAGCGCGGGCGGTGACCAGGCCCAAGCAGTTTCTTCAGAGAAGGGCCTCGTTGATCAGCGGGTTGCTTCGCTGGTCAACGTAGTCGCCAATCGTATCGGCGTACGCGTCCATCTTCACGAGAAGGGCCAGATGGCGGCCCGTGCGCCATCGATACGACGCGAAAAGAGCCGGAAACTTCTTCGATTCCCTCACCCGGGTAAATAGGCGCTTCTTTTGCGTCAGTGGAGCCTTCTGTGTGCTTCGTTTGCTATGACAGGGGTTCTCGCGCTCAGCAACTCTGTCATCGACACGCCAACACGCCTTACTTATTTACTGGTGGACCCTAAGCGTCACAACACCCTCAAAATAGGGGTGAAAAACGGCCCGAAAACAGGGTTCAAAGGAGCAACAACAAACTCTACCGAAGTGTGGGTTTCTGTGGCGCCGACAGGTATATCGGTAGCTCGCGCTGGAAGATCCTGAGATCAAACGCGAACTAGTCATTCGCGAGGTGGTCGCTGTTGTACACAGAATTAGCTTCAAAGAGTCGCGTCCAGCGATGGATCATTCCCGCGTGTTCTCCGTTTCCTGCCGCCGCAATGGCGGGCAGACGAGGAACCAGGCCGTCCCATTCCTCTGTCAGATCTGGATGTTCGACCAGTGGAAGGTCTTCGAAGTAAGAGTCTGACTTGATTAGGTTGCACATGGCATGAAGAGTAACCAGGTTGTCGATGCTACTTCTACCTCCCCTACTGTGCGCGAGCAGGTGGTCAGTTTCCGGGGCGAGCCAGAAGGCTGGGTGTATCTCGCCTCGTTTGTAGTTGGTGTGATAGGCGAAATCGTCAGGAAACACGTCCGAGATTCCGACCAGCACGGCCAACGGGATAACTCGATGCCCGCAATAGCGGCACACGAATCCGTCCCGAATGTACGTTGCCGCTTTGTCCCGATCAGTGACTGACCGTTTGGCTGTGCTGGGCGCGTCGTTTGCCTCAGATTTGGCGGCCAGTTTGAACGGCTCGTGCCAACGTTGACCCGCGATTGGCGACAATAACTGTCTAGCCGATTCCAGATCAGCTTTATCGATTGCGACAGCAACAGACGAGAGAACCTCGACGTACTCGTCTATCGACGATAGGCCAATATCAGACATGATGTGAGTATAGGGTTATGTCCGCCCCATCCTGTAGGTGCTAGAAGCCGCACGGCAAAGTCGTACTGCTCTCGACATGCCAGACTCGGGATGCTATTGTGTACACAACGTTACACATAGTGAAAGGTGTGGGCGATGAGCATGACAGTTGGAGTTCGCGAGTTTCGGCAGGGTCTTGCTGAGTTCATTGACCAGACTGAGCCTGTGACCATTACTCGGCACGGGCAGACGGTTGGTCTGTTCATTCCGGTGCATCGGGATCGAAAGGCCGATATTGTGGCCTATGCCGAGGCCGCTCAGAAAGCCAACGCGCTACTGACAGAGTGGGGCATGACCGAGGATGAGGTCGTGGCTGAGTTTGATGCGCTGCGTAGGGCGGAACAGGGCGCATGACCTCGCGCCGCATCGTTATGGATGCGAACATCCTCATTCGCGCTGTGCTTGGCATAAGAGTGCGTGAGTTGATCGAGCAATATGGCCCAGATGTTTCGTTCTTCGTGCCGGAACTCGGCTTTGAAGAAGCGGAGCGTCACCTCCCGGTGATCGCCGCGAAGCGGGGCCGTGACCCACGGGTGCTCCTTGAATCACTTGATAGCTTGCGGGTCATCGTGGAAACCGTGGACGAGGAAGTCATCACTCCCATCAAGGAGGCGGCGTTGGCGCGAATTGGCTCTCGCGATCCGATGGACTGGCCAGTGGTTGCTGCCTCACTTGCATTGGGCTGTCCCATTTGGACCGAGGACAATGATTTCTTTGGTGCAGGGGTTGCAACGTGGACAACGGCGAACGTCGAAATCTACCTACGTGGAGACTGAAAGGGAACAACTGGAGCAGATGGCTTAGAGTCCCAGTGATCGACCCCGGTCCGGCTCTTTTGCGTCGGTTATTGCACCCTGAACGGGTTTGCTTGTGCTGTTTGTTTCACTTCTTTTGCTTGTCGGGTCTGCTCGATCTGGCCTGGAGAAACAACAAACCCCCACCGAAGTGAGGGTTTCTGTGGCTCCGGCGGGCGTCGATCCCGTGACCTTTCGATTTTCAGTCAATCCTCGGCCAGCTACTGGTCAGGTAGGCTTCGACGGCCCGGTGACGGAATGTGTACGGTTTGCCGCGCGAGATGATTCCACGCACGGTGTCTAGCCGCTGTGCAATGGGACCGGCCTCGGTAGGTTTCTGATATCCCATGTCAGCTGCGATTCTGGTGAGTGTCCGATCTTTCGCGGAGAGTCCTGCCATCGTTTGCAGGAACTCATGTTCACGGCCCGGAAGGCGATTGAGGACTCTCTCCACGTGTGCCTCCGCTTCCGACGCTGCTGTTCGCCACCCCCGCAGCACGTGCTCCTTGGTGATCAGTTCGTTGCTGCCTGCGTACCAAGCTTGTTCACCAGCGAGTTGGAACAAGAAGGGTTCTCCGCAGCAGAGATCGATAATCGCTGCCGCTGCGTCCTGTTCCATCCGGATGAGTGAGGTGCCGCCTTCGCCATCGGCTACTTCCCAGCCCTCCATGACGAATGGTTGCAGAGCGGAGGCAAGGTCTGCATCGTCCAGTGGACCAAGTGTGACGGGCATAAATCGGCGTGCAAATGTGGCGCCTTTGCGAGCGCCCGCCCGGTCCTCAAACTCGGGCAATCCTGTGAGATAGACAGCGAGAGGTAAGTGGCGTCGGGCGCGCAGGCCACCGGGTAGATCAACGGTTTCCTCATGAGTGAGTGCATCTCCGAGTGCGATGAGGAGCTGGGAAAGTATCTTTTCATCGGTGATGTTCTGGACTTCGTCGATGTGAATGAGGGCGAGTTTCTTCTGCCCGATCGCCGCCCGACCAACTTCGATGAGGAGATCGCGCAACGACACGTAGGGTTCGGGGGTCGCCTTTTCGTGCAAGGTGAGTGAGAATCCTCGGACCGCGATGGCTTGAACTTGCCGGAACATCTCCGCGATTTTGCTTTCACGTGAGGTGGCAAGGCCTGCATGATCCGCGAGCGCCAGGACTGCCTGTGCCACGGGTTTCAACGGATCGGTACCAAGTGGAATGCGCAGCTGAGGGGTGACCCAGTCACCGGCTTGTTCAGCCTCTTGGGCGATACGCCGGACCAATGTCGATTTTCCGAGCCCAGGTTCGCCGAGTATTGTTCGTCCGCGCTCGTAGATCCCGGCGATGCGGCGCGGACGAACAATGCCACGCCAGTCAGCAAGCTGTGTAGTCCGCCCGGCCCATACGTCTGGGATGGAATCCGAGCCGGGTTTGAATGGATTGGTAAGTCCGTCGCGCATACTGTTAACTTTAACAGCCAGCAGCATCCCTGTTAAAGTTAACAAGGAATTTCGGCCTTGATAACTTTATCAACGACCCTTCGACGACGGCGTCCGCTAGAAAATTTCACTGGCAGGTAACCGTATTTTGTGTACCGAAGGTTGTGGATATCTATCCACCTGGGGATGAATCCAATTGGCATTTTGGAAAACCAATAGCATCACCGCATGTCTCAAGAACTATCGGTCCCAAGTAAGTCTGCCGTGAGAAAAGCCGGTTCAAGGCTTCGGAAGAATCTTGCAGGTAACGATTCAACAGAAGCGACTCGTCAGCAGGTGGCAAACGATTTGCAACTGCTGATGGAGTATCGCCGTTGTTTCGTTGCGCCGATGGTCTCCATGAGTGGGGATTTGGAAATGCTTGTCCGAATGTCGGGGATGGAAGCAGAAGTGACACGGCGTATCAAACGTATGCAAACGATCGTCGAGAAGATTACTGAACGGGAAAGGGGTTTGGATCTATCGCGTATGGAAGATCTTGGTGGATGCCGGGTTGTACTGGAATCCAATAGCATTGAGGACTTGGAGAAGCTCGTGCGATGTGTCGAAAATGCGTGGGCAATAGAGATCGTCAGAAAACGTGACTATGTCAGCGAACCCCGAAAATCAGGCTATCGTGCGGTCCATATCGTCCTGAATCGATTCGGTCTGCCGATAGAAGTGCAACTAAGGACTTCACGGATGCATCATTGGGCGGACACGATGGAGAGCCTTTCTGATCTTCTGGGGGAGAATTTCAAACAGGATGGTGACACCGCGATCCATCGCTTCATGAAAATGAGACAAATGATGGAATCTATGGGAGAACGAAGCGTGATACCCTCCGAAGAGTTCATGAATGAATTTCGTGAACGGCTGGGAGAGGCTTCCGATCTGGTGCGAAGGAGTGTGGGAGACAGTGGAGACGACATTCTTTCTTTTGACCTATGATCGCAAGCAGGATCAGCTTCTCTCGTGCGAGGAGTTTGTGGATCCGACTGTAGCCATGGCTGCTTACGAACAGGCTGAGAATGACGCATGGGGTAATCGAGCCCTCGATATTGTCCTCGTTGGGGCCAACTCTATTGAGGCCGTTAAGGTCACTCACGCGAATTACTTCACGGGCAACGCCAAACGACTTGTGAGGGAAGCCTTGCAGCTGCAATAACCCGGTTTGCGATTGATATTCGACGACGGCGTCCGCACCGGGATTGAAGAGCTTGGTTGTGGTGAAATTCTGGCTGGTGAAGAGCACACATGTGGTGGTCCGAACTGCAGCTCGGACCACCACATGTGTGATTCGGTCAGAAAGGCCCGTAGTTGATGGCTTGAGCTATCAGAAGATAGACGGTGGCTGTGGCAAGGAAAATCAGTGCAAGTGGAAGAAAGAATTTCACCCATTTGGGATACGAGACGCCTGCCAGTGCGATGGCTGCCATGAAGTAGCCGACTGTTGGCCAGAGATAAAGGGTGAATCCATCCCCGAGCTGGAACGTGGTCACCATCGTCTGGCGCGTCACACCGATAACATCGGCGAGCGGGGCAAGGATCGGAAACAAGACCACTGCTTTGCCGCTTCCAGACGGAATGAGGAAGTTGAGCAGTGTCACGGCGATCAGAACGCCGAAAATAGTGATGCCTGAGGGGAGCTGTGTGAGGAGACTTGCTGTGGTGTGAACGATGGTGTCAACGATGTTTCCATCAGTCATGACAACGGAGATGGCTCGTGAGATTGCGATAACGAGGGCACCAATCATCATGCCTTGAGCGCCGATCATCAAGGTTTCGCACAGGGTATCCAAATCCATGCGAGCGATCAGCCCGGCTCCGATGCCGATGACGAGGAAAGCAGCGCACATTTCAGGGATGTCCCAACCCCACGCCACCATGCCAACGACCATGAGGGCAAACACCAGTAATGAGAAGATACCTGCGAGCCTTTGTCGGACACTGAGTTTGGTGACAACATCTTTGTTTGCGGCTTCGTTGATGAACCGCGAGCGCTTCTCAACGTCGGTCTCGTAGGTCCCACTCCTTGTCGGATCCTTGAGTATCCGCCGAGCGTAGATCATCACATACGTCACGGCGATTGCCCAGGTGATAAAGAACATGACGATCCGGAATTCCCAACCAGAGTAGAGAGGAAGTCCTGAAAGTTTCTGCCCGATTGCAATGGTGAACGGGTTGGTGATACCGGCTGAAAATCCTGCTGCTGAGCCACAGAGAACTACGGCGACGGCAGTGATTGAGTCAAAACCGAGCCGTAGCATGAGTGGCAAGACAATCGGTACGTACACAACGATCAGTTCGGGTGTGCCGATGAAGGCGTCAATGAGTGCAAAAACCAGGATGAGAACGGGGATAATGAGGGTCTTACGGTTTGCGAATCGTGTTGCCAAACTTTCGACCATTGCTGGGATGAGGCCAATTTTGGTGATCACCTCAAAACCGGCGCCAACGAAGAAGCACAAAGCAATGATCCAGCCGGCTTCAACCATGCCACGCGGAATCGACGTGAAGAACTGAGCAAGTGTTACCGGTGTATTCTCGATCAGATGGTAGCTGTCGGGATCTAGTACTTCGACACCCAGGTTATTGGTGACTCTGTCATAGACACCGGCTGGGATCAGATGAGTAAGGATCGCCATGACGGCGACGACGGCTGTCAGGATGACAAATGGGTGCGGGACTTTCAGCCCCTTCTTATGCGAACTGGACTTTGGTTTGGTTGTGTTGGTTGACATTGAAGCCTTCCTTCGTTCTTGAGGGGGCTTGCTGACTCAGACGGTCAGGTGAGAAAAATCGAATGTGAGCTTCGCGTGTCCCGTTCTGCTTCGAGGCTTAGCGGGACACGCGAGCTGCGTCATAGTGGGGCGCATATCGCTATGGGTCAATGGTGAGGTGCCCCTCTGTCAACCAAGGGTCGAGCTGATTTCTATCCAGCCATTACGGCACGATAGCTATCGGCATCGGTTGCACCCTCGGTGTTGATGATGACTACCCTGCTTGACTTGTCGAGTCCCAAAGCCGTCTTGGCGTCGTCGTCGCCGTTCACTTCGAGAAGGGCGACCAATCCAGCGCACCCTGTTTCGCCAGATTCGACGGGGATGCTATTGTCCTGAGGCCGTCCCAGCATCCGCATCGCCTGCTCTACAAAATCGTCGCCGCACGCGATAAACCCACTTGCACCGAACTTGATGATTGGCCAAGCCGGAAGTGAGGTTTCTCCGACGGACATTCCGATCATCCGAGTGTGAAGATCGCCGGTCACGGTTGTGACTTCACCGGCGCGCGCAGATACCTGAAGGCAGGCTGCTCGTTCGGGTTCAACGATAATGAACTTCGTGTTGGGTGTAGCGCGAAGCATGGCGGGCATGATGGCTCCAGCCATACCTCCGCATCCTCCCTGCAGTAGCACATGTGTCGGGTGTAGCGAGGAAAAGTCCTCAACGAGTTCCGTGGCAAGCACGCTGTAGCCGTTCATCACGTCGATGACAGGCTCAAGCGGGGTTTCGGGCCGAGGCGCAGAATCCGTGATGACTGTCCATCCATTTGCTGCGGCCTCCGCGGCGTGAAGCTCAGTCACCTCGTCGTAGTTCATGTCGAAACGCTCCACCCTCGCTCCCTGCCTGGCGATGGCGTCTGCTCGTGCTTTGCTCACACCGGCTGGTACGTAGACAATGCACTCGAGTCCAAGGTTCTTGGCTCCCCATGCGACAGAGAGGCCGTGGTTCCCGTCGGTCACGCAGCTGGGGATGAAGATTGAGCCATCGTCCTTTGCTTGCCAACGCTGGTAGGCAAGTTGGACCGCGTAGGCTCCGCCCAGGGACTTGAAGCTACGTAGCTGGGATCGAAGAGATTCGTCCTTGACCAGGACTTCTCCAACGCCCGTAAGGTCGGCGAGATCGGGCCTTGAAACCAGCGGGGTGCGGTTGTACTCAGGCCAGGAGGTGATGGTGTCCCACGCGTGTTTCGCCGCTTCCGGGGTGAGGAGAGCTGAGCCTGCTGCGTTCGCCTTCTCGATGTTGATGTGAGGATTGACGTAGATGTTGTGAGCCATGTATTTCACTCTCATTCTGTTTCTGTTGGGTGTGTGATGGTTTCGAGATGGCTGTGCATCAGTTGTCGGATGCGGCGTGGGCTGAAATCCCTAGTCGTGCTGCTGTCTCGGCGAGAATCTGCGCAAGTTTGACGGTTGACTCTGCGCTGACCCATTCGACTTGGGCATGTGCGCCCTCGCCACTGGGGCCGAGGAGTACGGTGGGAACACCGGTGTCGGCGATGAGTGCGGAGTCAGCCCAGTAGCTGACGCCAATGGGTGATGAGTTCACGCCATGTGCTGCTGCCGCTTGCGTGATTGTTTCCACGAGCTTGTTTGTCGGATCAATTTCGAGGGGATTACGGTCTTGGATCACAGTCACGTTGGCTGTTACGCCATCCAGATTCGAAACCGCTTGTGCCACAGATTCTTGTACTTCCTCCAAGACGGAATTGCTGGTTTCGCCGGGAAGGGTTCGGCGTTCCAAGATGATGCGACACTTATCCGGAATGGTGGACTCCTCGATGCCTCCGCTGATCAGCGAAGCATGCAGGTTTGGAGATCCGAGCAATGGGTGATGCCGCGAGCGGATCGACGCATCTAGCTCTTGGAGTGATACCAGAACGCTGCCGGCGCTCATGATCGCGTCAACTCCGAGATCGGGACGTGACCCATGGGCAGCCTTACCAATGACGTCTACTTGCAGCCAGACGAAGCCCTTGTGGGCAACTCCGATCTGCAGCTCAGTTATCTCGGGGACGATGGCAAAATCGGCATGGGGGAGGACAAGGAGTGTTTCTTCCATCCCTCGGCTGCCAAATTCTTCGTCTGCCACCATCGCCACGATGATGTTGACGCTGTGGTTATCTTTGAGTTCCCGCATTGCAATGAGGGAGGCGGCCATTCCAGCCTTCATGTCGTAGGCCCCACGGCCGTGGATCTGATCTCCGATTCGAGTGGGCTGTGTGGGATCAGTCATTTGGCCAAACCCGACGGTGTCCAAGTGACCGGCGAACAGAACCGTTGGTGCACCGATGTGTTGTTCGGGGTTTGAAATGACAATGCTCGCACGATCCTCTCCGATGATGCGAGATTTCAGACCATTCTTCTGTGCCCAGTCTTGCACGAACTCGGCCAACAGACGTTCACCGGTGCCGGACGAGTCGAGTCCCGGGTTGACTGAAGGGATGCTGATGAGTTGGTTGAGTAGATCGAGAAGTTCGTCTTTGTAGGCTGCCTCTATAGCGAGCTTCTTGTTGTCCATGATGTGCCTTCCACGTTGAGTTCATCGATGGTTGTAAAAGCATCGTGTCAGTTATCAACGCACATTAAAAGCGAACAATTATGGACTCTATTATCTAGTTTTACTTAACCGTTGTTGAAGGGGGCAGTATTTGAATATGCAGGTTTTGAAGAGTCTCTGCCAATTCGAGTACAGCAGGGTGCTCGCACATAGGAACACGGGTTGAGAGGTGTATTTGCCTCGTACCGTCAGTTACTGCGCGCATGGAAACGCGATCAGATACATCCGGTAGCACAAGGTGGGGTAAGAAACCTACTGCGAGGCCGTGCTCTATCAGGCGGATATGGGACAGCAAGTCCTCTGACACGAACTGTACCCGTGGCTCGAAACCTCGCCGCCGACACCAGTCGAGCGCCCACCGGCCACAGGGGCTCGAGGCTGGTTCAAGAACCCATCGTTGTTTGGCGAGCTGGTCGACTGATGCTCCCGGATCCATCACGTCTGGTCTTGCGGCCATCATCATTGGTTCGGAAAAGAGATCAATCAATGCAACATTTTGATGGAGGGGGACAGTGACGTTCTCGAATTGTTCACCAATGGCCACATGGACAGTGCCTCCAATCAAGCTTTGAACAGATTCGATCGTTTCATCTTGTACTAGCTCGATTGAAAGTTGCGGATGGCGCTCACTGAGCAGGGAAATTGCTTGAGGAAGTAACTTTTGAGTGACCGACTGCAAACACGCGATTCTCAACACTCCACTTAGCGTCCCCTGTTCACGAGCAATGGCAGTGGTTGCATCTTCTAGTTCACGAAGGACCTTTTTGGCGACACGGACCATTGCATGTCCCTGGTCAGTGAGCTCAAGCGCCTTACCGCGTTTGAGAACAAGTTCTGCCCCCACCTCCTTCTGCAGAGTCGCCATCTGCTGAGATACGGCTGATTTTGAGTACGAGAGTGACTCTGCCACGGCTGCAAGCGACCCCAGCCGCTCGAACTCGATCAGCATGTGAAGCCGGTTAACATCAGGCCATCTAACTGACATCTTGATGTACCTCCTAAGATCCGAACCTGAGCGCCCGGCCCGTCAGCGACTTCTCATCCGCCATCAGCTCCTTTGGCGTTCCCTCGAACATCACGCGTCCGCCGTCCACACCGGCGTGCGGGCCGATGTCAATGACGTGGTCCGCGCGGGCAATGACGCGCAGA
>RRZU010425494.1_pt1 | contig 13305 bp, 15 predicted proteins | sample 2165561 | NCBI WGS metagenome assembly RRZU01 (sample SAMN10456909, study PRJNA506462) | wastewater metagenome | isolation source: wastewater sludge | place: USA: Moscow, Idaho
GCCGTCGCCGACACCGGCGCGCTGGAACACGCCCTCGATGTAGTCGCGGTAGGCGCTGCGCAGGCCGATGTAGGGTTCTTCGTTGGTGAGGTAGTAATCCCGCCCCGGCATCCCCAGGCCGCCCTGGGCGATCTGCAGCAGGTAGCGGGAAGGATCGACCGCGTCGCGGTCCACCACGACGTCGACCACCGGCCGCTGGCCCAGCTTGCCCATGTGGCGCGACAGGGCGCGCCGGTCATCGAGGGCCAGGATCTCGTCCAGCCCGGCCTGGAGCGGGCGGCTGCCCAGGGCGTTGCGGCGCGCGACGTCCAGGTAGCTGGCCTGCAGGTCGGCCACCTGCTGGGCCAGCGTGCCGGGGGCCGGGCGCTGGGCCTGGAGCTCGTCGATCAGGACCTGCAGCTGCTGCTCGGTGCTGACGGCCAGGGCCACGAAGGCGCCGTTCATGGGCAGGCCGGCGGGGATCTGGGCGGTATCGAGCCAGCCCTTGTTCACGTGGCGGTAGAAGTCGTCGCCCGGCGCGATCTCCGGGGCGATGTAGCGGGTCTCGACGCCCCACTGCCCGAAGGTCGGCCCCTTGGCGGTGGTGTCCGCGTGGGCGACGGCACCCATCAGCATCAACGCCGGCACGGCCAGCAGGATGCGTTTGACTGAAGAGATACAACCCGGTTGAACCCTGCTCATGACGATTCCTTGATTCCGGTTGGTGGGGGAGCCCTTCCGCAGGCACCTCACAAGGCCGGGCGGCAGCCCACACATTTTAAGGTTTCGCCATGACGTGCGCACAACGTCATGCACATGTCTCCACTCAGGCTGGTTTTCCATCAAACCCCACGGCCGGCCGCGGGCTGGCGCGCCGGGTCACCATCAGCACGCCGCCCAGCACCAGCGCGGCCCCAAGCATCTGCTCCAGCGAGATGGACTCGTCCAGCAGCACCCAGCCGAAGAAGATGGTGAGCACCGGGCCCAGGGTGCCGATCAGCACCGCCCGCGCCGCGCCGATGCGGCGGATCGCCACCGACTGCCAGAACACCGGCAACACCGTCGAGAAGATCGCCATCCCCGCGCCATACAGATACACCGGCAGCGGCTGGGCCAGCGCCGAAAGGGGCTGGGTGGCCACGAAGTGGAGCTGGGTGGCCAGCGTGGACACCGTGATCGCCAGCGCCGCGAAGCGGATCGCCCCGAGCCGGCGCACCGCAAGCTCGGTGCCGGCGCTGTACAAGGCGTAGGTGAGGGCCGAGCCGAACACGAAGGCCGCGCCGAGCCACACCGCGTGGGTGTCGCCAGCGATCTTCAGATCGTGGGCGAAGGCCAGCCCGATGCCGGCGTAAGAGAGCACCAGCGCCGCCACCTGCCGCCGCTCCAGCCGCTTGCCCATGAAGAGCACGCCGATCAGCACGGTGAGGGTGGGATAGACGAAGAGGATCAGCCGCTCCAGCGCCGCCGAGATGTACTGCAGCCCGACGAAATCCAGGATGCTGCTGCCGTAATAGCCGAGCAGCCCCAGCATCACCAGGATGCCCCAGTCCGCGCGGGCCAGCGGCGGCGCGGCGCGCCCGATCCACAGGCCCACGCCCAGCACGATGGGCAGCGAGAAGCTCATCCGCAGGGTGAGCAGGGTGATCGCCTCCACCGGCGCGGCGGCGTAGGCCAGCTTGACGAAGATCGCCTTGAACGAGAACCCGAAGGCGGCCAGCACCGCGAGGGCAACGCCCATCCGCTCGGTGGACCAATGTTTCCAGGGCATTTGGGGCGCTCCTGCCAGTGTTGTGATAAAACGAATGATGAAGGCCAGCCCCGCCCCTGAAAATTGGCTTTTCCCCAAGCCAGCATTCGTTAATTACCAACGCTGATGCACTACGACCTCACCGACCTGCGCCTCTTCGTGGCCATTGCCGAGCTCCGCAACCTCACCCGCGGCGCCGAGCGGGTGCATCTGGCCCCGTCGTCGGCCAGCCATCGCATCCGCCTGCTGGAAGAATCCATCGGCACCCCGCTGCTGATCCGCGAGGCCCGCGGGGTCAAGCTCACCCGCGCCGGCGAGGCCCTGCTGCGCCACGCCCGCCAGGTGTTTGCCCAGTTGGAGCAGATGCACGCCGACCTCTCGCCCTTTGCCAAGGGCGTGAAGGGCCACGTCAATCTGTGGGCCAACACCCACGCCACCCACACCTTCCTGCCCGAGAGCCTGTCGGCCTTTTTGCGCAGCCACCCGCAGGTGAGCATCACCCTGGAGGAGCACACCAGCCCCGAGATCGTGATGGCGGTGGCCCGGGGCGAGGTGGAGGTGGGCGTGGTGGCCGAATCGGTCGAAGGCGCCGAGGTGGTCTTCATCCCCTACCGGGCCGACCGGCTGGTGCTGATCGCCCCGGTGGATCACCCCCTCGCCGCGCAGCCCAGCAGGGCCTTCGTGGAGGTGCTCGACCACCCCTTCGTGATGCTCCACGCCGGCTCGGCGATCCACACCTTCACCATGAACGCCGCCGCCGCGCTGGGCAGGCATCTGGAAGTGCGCATCCAGGTGAGGAGCTTCGAGGCCGTGTGCCGGATGGTGGGCGCCGGCGTCGGGCTCGGTATGGTGCCCCGCAGCGCCATCCCCGACGGCGCCGCGCTGGCCATCCTCGAGCTGGAGGAGCCCTGGGCCCAGCGCGATCTCAAGGTATGCGTGAAGAAGCGCGAGCAGCTCTCGGGCTTTGCGGCGGCGCTGGTGGAAAGCCTCACCGGCAGCGCGCCGGAATAATCCATACGCAAGCCACCGGCGAGCCACCCGACACCGCTGGTGTATGCTGATGCCGTTTCCACACACAGCATCCGGGTGCCATGGGTCGGCTTGTTCAGCTCATCTACGTCAGCAGCGCCTCGCACCTTCTGGACGAACAGGCGCTGCGCGCCATCCTCGAATCCTCCGTGCGCCACAACACGCCCCAGGCCGTCACCGGGATGCTGTTGTATGCCAACGGCGCGTTCATGCAGGTGCTCGAAGGCGACGAAGCCGCCGTCGCCGAAACCATGTCGCGCATCCGCGCCGACCCCCGCCACCACAGCATCTACGAGTTGTGCGCCGGCCCGGTGGCCGCCCGCGAGTTTGGCACCTGGAGCATGGGCTTCCGCGCCCTCACCCCCGCCGACGCCGCCACCTGGCCGGGCTACGCCCAGTTCTTCGAACGCGGCTTTACCGCCAGCGCCCTCACCGGCGCACCCGGGCTGGCGGTGGAAATGCTGAAGACCTTCGGGGACAAGAACAGGGAATAGGGGAAGGACTCGCCCTTTCTGGCAGCGCGAGCTCCGTTCAAGCGGCAACAAACCCGCGGCGGGCTTTAGCAGATCAAGTTTTACTTGAACCGGTTCAAATTAACCTTGAATCAATTCAAGTCCGACTTGAACCTGTTCAAATCCGGGATGAAGCCACTCACCTTCGGGTTAAACCACTTCAAGTAAACCTTGAACAAGATCAAGTCAGACTTGAACTTGTTCAACCCGGACATGAACCCGTTCAACTCAAACCTGAACCCGTTTAAATAGAACCTGAAAAACATCAGGTGGAACCTGAACTACATCAAGTTCCACCTGAACCCTTCAATGTCCCCACCGGGACCGCCCCCATCCACCCGCCATTCATTACGACTGGGTGCCGCCGCTCCCCCCTTTGCGCTTGCCCTGGCCTGCAAAACGCACCGCCGCCTGCTCTGAAAGCTCATCCAGCGCCGCCCCCTTGCCCGCCGCCTTGGCAAACCGGTAAGCATCCAGCGTCGCCTTGTAGATATCGCTCCCCAAGGCCATCTCCGTATCCTCCGCCCGCCGCGCCAGTGCAGTGATCCGCAGGAACAAGGGCCGCAATTGATCCAGCGCCAGCAGGTCCTCGGTGAACGCTTCGATGTCGAAGGAGCGGGGCATGCTGTCCGGGTTCTGCAGCACCACCTCGTGGGCCTTGCGCGCAAACATCTCGGATTTCGGCCCCATCTTGCGCAGCTCCTGACGCTGCTCGACAGACAGGGAAATCAGATCCACCAGACTCTGCTCCAGCATCCCCAAGGCCTTGCGCGCCTGATCCAGCTGCTCGGCCGACAAAACCAGCGAAACCACGTTCTGCGACATCTTCCGCTCCTCGATAATGTTGATCGTGTATGCCATGCGCAATGTTTCGCGCGGGCCGGAGTTTGGCGGGAGGGGAGGAGAATGTCAAGTGGTTGACGATGAAGGGCGATGACCAAGACCTGGGAAGCTGCCCCGGAGCGCGGGATTCGGGGCCGCAGTGGAAGGCCGTTGCGGCGTGACGACGGGCGGGGAAAGTGCGGAGATCCGGGAGATGCGGGAGAGCTGGATCAGGACGTCCAGATGGCTGTTACGGTCATGCTGATGCCTGCGACTTCTGCCTGCCGATAGTCTGCGCCTACCCACATTGCCTTCATTCCAAAATGGCGGAACACCGACAATCCGCATGTTCGGGTCTCGCACACTGGCAGTTAGGTCTCGATTGTCACGCCTTGAGCCTTGAGGCGATAATTTAAATCGCGTAATCTGTAGTTCATCTTAGCTTATGCAAATAATCATAACCTCCGTGCTACTAGTGCGGTGAACTCCCAATATCTTCGTCGGTTCAAAAAAATGGCCATCACAGACGCGCAGCGCACTCTCCTTAATACGGCATTCCGTCCTCATTCCCCTATTGAAGATCCGTCCAGTTTTGTCGGGAGACAAAAGGATCTTGAGCGAGTCAAGGATGGGATTGACTTAACGGGGCAGCAGGTTGTTATTTTTGGTGAGCGAGGGGCAGGAAAGACATCACTTGCTAACGTGGCGACCTATAACAGACAACGGATCCAGGTATTTTGCGAGGAAAACGCGAACTTCACGACGCTTGCGAAACATATCGTATTGGAATATCAGAAAATTGCACCTCAACGAATAGCATATGATGCCGTTCATGACAGAGTGACAGTCGAAGGTACTGTACTGCCACTTGGTGATCTTGATGGAAATTCTCTTCGAAGAATATTGCCACAGAAAGAAAAAATATGCGTTATTTTGGATGAGCTTGATCGACTAAAAGACAAATCGGTAATTAAACATTTGGGCGAACTTGCCAAGAACATATCTACCTACCAATCAAATATAACGCTCATATTTGTCGGCGTAGCGGAAACTACAGCCAACTTACTGCTTGGCCATCAATCAAATTTTAGAAACTTAAAAGAAGTACCGCTGGACAGGATGAGCGTCCCCGAGCTAAATGGAATTATCGACCATGGGGAAAAGGTGCTGAGCCTGAAATTTAACCAAACAGCACGAAATAAAATTGTCGAAATAAGCGATCGCTTGCCCTATTACATTCATTTGGTTGCCACCAATGCCGCCAAGGCTGCACTAGAAGCCAATAAGATAGACGTAGAGGAAGGCGAAATACTACGAGCCGTCGAGTATTCCGCGCAAGATGCTGACAGCTTGTTACGTGATGCCTATGACCATGCGATCCTTTCTGTGAAACGCTCGCAATTGTATCGGCAATGCATATGGGCGCTTGCAAAACTTCCTAACACGTCGCACACGGTTTCTGAAATAGCTGCAGGGGCAAATGAGATTGCTAGTATTGAGAATAACAATACCGTTACCGTACAGGCGGTCGGTCAAGCACTTAAGACCTTGGCAAGTGCAAGAAAGAATTCCATTGTGACCGCGAAGATTGCAGGAATTTACGCCTTTTCGCACCCTCTTATGAAAGGTTATGTTAAGTTGATATCAAACAACAAATGACTCTAACTCAACTTGAAAATAACCTTCTTAAGACGCTGCGAACGTATTGGCGGATAAGAGCAGGGTCGACTGCGTTACAGAGCAATGTTGACGCCCACCCCTTAATGGGACAGGTTTTGCATTTTGAAAGTATTCCTAAGTGCAATTCGGCTAATCCGCTTATCGCCCCTGAACAAATTGGAGCGATGTTCCAGGAGGTTGGTGACTATATTTCTTCTGGAAAGCTTAGCGTCACTTTTTTTCTTCAACTGATCAGTCATGTTGAGGGTTTTTTGTGTGCACAGCTTTCCTTAAAAAGCTTGTCTATAGACGGCACTTTAGGTCAGTTACAAAATCGTTGCGAATCTGCCTATCTAATTGGGTCCGCCAATAAACTACGCATGAACGAAATACGCGAACGACGCAATTCAATTATTCATCATGCTGGCGCAGTTACTCAAAAATATGTTGCAGCGGCAAACCATGTTTTTGGTGATTCGGGGGTGGCGATTCCTGATCCTGGCACCATCGTTTCTCTAGAAATATCAGCCTGCTATCTTTCCTATTGCGTTGACACTCTTATTGATTACGCGCGGGATTTTTAGCCTAAAAACCCCACTTTTGGACGTTCTCTGGGTGCGACCATAGAGCCATTCCCTCGGTGGTACTTCAACGCGGCTTGTTGCAGGTGGCCTCAAATACGCGCGGGACCGCTCCGGCGATGTCGGGTTACGCTGCGCCAACCCGACCTACCTGACCGCCCTTTCGTCGTCTTTTCCAGCCCTTCCAGCATCCGCAGGTCTTCGGCATCGGCGGCCAGTGCATCGGCTTGCCGGCGCTGAGTGTCGAAAAGGTCGTAGCGCTCGTGGGCAACGGCTCTGGCCTGGTCGGCGGACCGCGTGCCGGTGCCTTGGAGGATGGGGTAGTCGTTGAACTCAAGCAGGCGGTCCACGTTGTTGCGCCAGTAGTCGAGGGTGAGTTGCTGCTTCTGCTTGGCGCGCAGTTCGGCCTGTTCGAGGAAGATCACGACGAGGCGGTTGAGGGTGTCTACTTCGTCGGTGGTGAGGTAGTTCTTGGCGACGATCACGTCCTGCTTGCGGACGCGGTTGCCGCTCCAGGTGGTGAGGCCCATGTTGGGGGCATCTGCGCTGGCGCGGTCGATGATGATCTCGGCGGCGGTCTTTTGCGTGACGGCGTAGAGCAGCTTGTTCTGCACTTCGGCAAAGAAGAGCTGGGCGGCCGCGTCGGTGCTCCGGTAGTCGGCGCTCAGGCTGAAGAGGTCGCGCACCTTCTGGTAAAAGCGCTTTTCGGACGCCCGGATTTCCCGGATGCGGGCCAGCAGTTCGTCGAAGTAATCCCACCCACCGGGGTTCTTGAGGCGTTCGTCGTCCAAGACGAAGCCCTTGACCAGATATTCGGCGAGATAGGTGGTGGCCCACTGGCGGAACTGGGTACCACGCACACCTTTTACGCGATAGCCGACGGCCAGGATCATTTCGAGGCGGTAGAGCTTGGTGCGGTAGCGCTTGCCATCGGCGGCAGTTATTAAGGATTCCTTAATAACTGAATCCGCGCTCAACTCACCTTCCTTCAAGATGTTGCGGATGTGAATGTTGGCGTTGGGAGTAGTAGTGCCAAACAGCTCCGCGATCTCGGCCTGACTGAGCCAGACGCTGCCGTCTTCCGCCCGTAGCTTTAGCTGGGCCTTGCCGTCGTCGGTCTGGTAGAGGATCAGTTCGCTCATTGAGTTTTTCTCCCTGGGGCGGACGGGGCAAGGGATTGCCGCCTCCAAAAAGCAGAAAGAGGCCGGGGGGCCTCTTTCTGGGATTGCTTCGATCAGTGCGGGATGTTCAACGCGGGAGCGTCTGTCGGATGCCACAGTTAACGAAAAGCAAGCTACTGATTATAAATCAGATTATCACTAACTTTGGCACTAAGGTGGTGGCCACTGCCAGAGTTCATGAAAGAACATCCTGCCTGTGCCAAAGATACTGAGATTTTCTGGTGACACCGAGGCTGCGCATCATCCCAACAGACGTTTCCGGTCCTTCACATAGCTCTTGGCTGCAAGAACAAGGCAACTGACAAGAACACCCCATGCTGCAATCTCACAGCGTAGCAGAAAGATGTGCTGCAGCGGCTCGCTCATCGGAGCCAAGAGCCCCGAAAACACAAGTTGGCTTGAGAAATATGCTCCTGCCAAGAGCGTCACCGTGAATCCGATGACTCCCAGCAGGAGCGCCCATTGAGTTCGTCTGGAGTGAGCCAGCACAAGCAAGAACTCTTCGAGCAATGGATGCATGCCTAGTTCTCCAGGGAGCCAGCTGCAGCCTGACGTTCATTGCCAGAGATCTGCTGCGTGGCAGCGGCTGCGAACATCTTGGGGAACTCCTGCTTACTGGGGCCCCTGCTCTCGAACTTCATCACTTCTGGTCCTTCGGTGGGCAAGGGTCGTTGCCGTACGAGTCACGCGCCCGGATCGAGCCATCACGACCATGGATCAGAAGTTCGCCTTGACCCTCACGGGCCATTTCTCGGCCTGCTTCGATTGCCTCGGCTTGGGTGTTGTACAGCCCACTTGCGCGTTCACCACCCTCACGCAGGGTTCCCCACTGATCACCGCGCTGCACCACGTGCACGTTATTTCGATTTGCCATTGTTACCGCTCCTTGCGGACACCCTTGAACGGGGTCTTGTCGCTCGTTTTGACATCCATGAAGCGGCCGGTATTCGCGTCACGCTTCACCCAGTGGCCAGACGGCGTTTGCGTCTGACTACGCTCACGAACTGCGCCAATCCGGTGCCCATCACCGGTCGGGGGATTCTTTGCCATTACGTTCTCCTATGAAGGCAGCCGCAACATGCGGTTATTGGTTAATATATATGATCAAAACGATCATGCTAACGACGCTAAACGGTTTGACGCTTGTTGTCAGGGAGGGGAAAATTCGAACCCATGAAAACTACAGTCTTGAGCTCGAAGCAGATGAGCGCATTGGAGGATCTCAGCCAGGTTCAGCGTGACCGGCTGGCGTACATTGAATTTCGTTTGTATTTCTTGGGAGAGGTCGGACGCGCGGATCTCATGAAGCGGTTCGGAGTTGCCCCTGCTGTGGCAACGAGAGACTTTGCGCTGTATCGGAGCCTTCTCGAGGACAACATCACGTTCAACACCCTCTCGAAGACCTATGTGATCGGAGAGCGCTTTACCCCAGCTTTTCAGCATGTCGCTGATCGGGTTCTGACAGCCCTGTCAGAAGGCTTCGGGGATGGCGTGAACCCGGTTGTCGGTTCTCTTATCCCCTGTGAGATTCCTGTTGCACTAAATCGGCCAAAGATGGATGTGCTTGCCCCCGTTACGCGTGCGATCCACAAGGGACGTGCTATTCGGCTCAAGTACATGTCCCATACGAGCGGAGCGACAACCCGTGAGATCGTGCCATTCGCCTTGGCATCCGATGGACTTAGGTGGCACGTCCGTGCTTTCTGTCGGAAGCGCCAGAGGTTTCAGGATTTTGTTATCAGCCGCATGGACGAGACAGAAGTGATTCTGGATGGCGAGGTTGATAAGAGCGAGATGCCCGCCAACGACCACCAGTGGAATCGGGTCGTCGACCTCGAACTTGTTCCCCACCCAGACAGACGACATCCAGAGATCACCGAGAATGACTTCGGTATGAAAGAAGGCGTCCTGAAACTCAGTCTACGTGCGGCGATGGCTGGTTACGTCCTGAGGCAGTGGCATATTGACTGCACGGTGGGCCATCAGCTTCAGGACGAAGCCTACCGGTTATGGCTACGCAACCCCTTGGCTCTCTACGGGGTCGAGAGTGCCAAGTTTGCTCCAGGGTATGTGTCCCCGGAGTGAGTAAACAAGGCGTGAAAGGTATGCCAAATCAGAGGCTGAAACGTATGACGTTGCGCCCACATTTGCCCATTAGCACTCTAAGCACGAGAGTGCTAACCGTGCTTGGAAAATCTGCTAGCATTCCGGTAATTCCTGGTCTCATGTTTCCGACTATTGTCACGTTCCGCAGTGCGCGCATAGCGGGTAGCAGGGCTTAACACGCAAATTTTGCGTGTTAAGCTACTAAATGTAGTTATTCGCAACTGGTCTAGTACAGGATTTTTTTTAAGCTATTGATTATTATGGGTTCGGAGGTTTGATGAGCAGCTTGTTTTTGGGGTAAGCTGTCCACGACATTTGATTATTTGATGGCTGGGATAATCCGCATCCAAGGCATATAAAAAACGAAAGGGGTTGTCAAGATCACCTGACAACCCCCTCGCTCCCGAGTGAAGCGTACTAGACGATGCGCACTCACACAGGATTAGTGCAAAGTTAAACTTCACACGGATTCGCAACCCGAGTTTAGCGCGCATTGATCCGGTCGGGCAATCCCCGTCTAGGAAGGAGGTGTTACGTGCGTGCGCAAAAACTCGATGCAACTTGAATTGCCGTTGCCAGTGCCTGACGGCATCAAGCTGATCTTTCGTCCTTGGCGGACGACGAGAACTGGGAAAGTTCTTTGGGCCAAGCACTATGGAATACGAGCTTGGCCGATGTACGTCAAGGCGTAAGTAAAACGTGTCAAAACCACACAAAGCCCGCTATGCGGGCTTTGTGTCAAGTTGCTCCGTCACCGCGACAAGGCCACAGGGAAATGCTGCTTCCAACGTTGTCTGTCTCCGAATCAGCCGGCCAGCCAACTCTGCCAGGGCGCGCACACCCTCTACACCCCTCACCTCCAGCGGCGCACAAAGCTCCATCCCGATCCCCCATCGATACCACCGTACAACCAGACTTGGGCGGGCCTCGTAGTCGATTCGCTCCTGACGCAGTCGCTCTTCGATAGCATCAACCCGCTCAAAATAGGCCTTCAGCTGGTCCGACCAGCCCTGGGTACGGTACGTGACCGCCCTTTTCCTTGAACGGCCGACGCGCTTCCAGCGCTTCTCTTCGCTCCACGGAGCAGAATCCTCGGGCATCGGCCCGGCTTCCTCGTAGGCTCGTCGGGCGATCTCGTCCTCGTACCTGGCTTTGGGGTGAATCCACCACACCATCACCCGGCATCCGTTGAGGATGAAGCCGACGTCATCCCATAGGTTCACTTTGTCGGGCTCCGGATAGGCATGTGGGATGAACAAACCGTTGGTCAGGCGCCAGGGGTGGTTGCGGTGAAACTGGCGCATCAGGACACGGAAACGTTCGTATCGGGGATTTTTCATGATCACTCCGGCTTGGCGAGGGTGTTCGAGTGGCAGGCGGGGGCAGACCGCGCTTCCCGATTCGGCTTCGTCATCAGTTCACTCACCGCGCACATTGGCGACACCGTAGAGGGCCTGTTCCAGCGTCAGATCCGTCCGCGTCAGGATCGTGTCCAGCGTCGCGGGTGGTATCCACTGCCCCTTCTGGCGCCTGACCAGCTCCAGGATGACTTCGGCGAGGTAGTTCATGTAATGGTCTTGCAGGGAGTCGAAGTCCTCGACATGCCAGGCCCTCCCCTTGCTCTCGACAAGGAGCCGCGTGATCAGCCGGAAAGGAGCTTCGGCGCGTAATACGCCCGGATTCTTGGTAGTGGGTTTGTCGTCACTCAGCGCTTCGTAGATATCCCGCGCGATCAGGTTCAACCACTCGTCAGTCATGTTGACAGGCAGTGCGGCTTCAACGGGGCCGCTCAGGATCTCGGCCTGCAAACGGTCCAGATCCGTGTCTGGTAAGTCTTCACGGTTCAGCATTGCCCGACTCCTGGGTCTGGAGAGGTTGGTCAAGAAGGCGTTCCACGTCGCTGCGCAGGTAGAGGTACTGCCGGCATCCATCGATAGCAGGGCCTGCCACAGGGTGAATTTGGAGGTGGTGAAGAGCTTGTTTGGGCGAAGTGCCCGAGCGCTTGGCGATCTCCACCAAGGAGATGTAACGCGCCTCGAATTTCGCGATCCCGTCCCGAGAGACTCGGCGCACCACCTGTGCCTGGGGGGACAACGTGCTCTCCAGGAAACCGCTTCGAACCAGGTGGTAGGCCACTTGAGCCTTGATCCCCAGAATTCCGGCCGCGTCGGTGATCGAGTAGCCCCTGCCGTTGGACTCACGCCAGTGTGCAAGCCAGGCCTGTACTTCCCTGCGAGGAAGCAACAGACCTCCCAGGACAGTGTTTTCCATGTCGCGGGTGGCAATTGGAGTCAGCACGCCTGATTGAAGCGCATGAAGCAGTGCGGCGAATGCCCCGGCCTCCAGGCGCCAAGCCTTGAGAATCTGGACGAGGGGAACGCAATCAGGGGGTTCTTCCTTGGTCACCAGCGCTTGGCGCGCTGAGTATGCGCGGCCCAAGTCATCCAGCTGGTGCCTGGAAATCAGCCACGTTGCCGCGCCATGTCCTTCGGTCGACAAAAGCGGTTTGATCATGCCTGTCGCGATCAGCTCGCGAACGCGGTGCTTAGAAAGGCGCAGATAGGCGGCCGCGTCCTGCAAGGTGAGGCCATCAGATATCAAGGTGGCAAGAGGTTCGACCTGCGAAGCCGGAAAAGACCACACGCGACGGCCGCTGGGCTGGGCCGCGATGTCGGCCTCGACCCAGCCAGCCAAGTGCAACTGCCGGACACGAGCCGGCGTTGTGCCTGCCGCTGCGGCGATAGCCTGGGCTGTCTTCCGACTGCCGGTGGTTCGGGTGCCAAGGCGGCGGTTACGACGACACAACAGCCCCCACCAGTGTTCTCGCAGGTAGTCCTCGAAGGCCTCGCGTAGAAAAGCGAACTCGCCCCCCTCGAAATCCCGGTACAGCCATCGGTACAGGCGTCCAAAGGTTCGAACCAAGCTGAACGATGGCTCTGCCCGTCGCTGCAGATCGCCCAAGCAGCGATGAAAGCCAGAAGGCCAGGCGGCGAGCAGACTGGCGAGCTGCCGATTCACCACGATGGCTCGATCAAGACGGTGGAGTCCAGGTGTCTGCCCGGAGCGAGTTTCCCGCTCGACATCGAAGAGCGCGGCTACGCGATGAAAGAGCGTGATCCAGGCAGCCACACTCAACGAAGGGCCGCCCTCCTGGGCTTGCCCCGCCAAGGCGCCCTGAAAGGCAAGCTGGAGCCGGAGCTCATCCTCGGCGATACGCTCAGCGGGGATGCCGATCAGCGAAGCGCCGCACAGGCAGCGGTCGAGCACGGCTCGTTCTGGCCGTTGATACTGATGGCAAACCGCGCAGGTATCCCGTAGGTAGCATCCGTGCTCGGGACACGCGACGCACAGCTTGATCACCCACCGGGCTCGCAGAAGCCGCTGCTCGGCGAGGCAATGGGGGCACCAGCGCAAGTGGTCATGGCAGTAATCGGATGGGGCGAGGCCCTCAGCCAACACCTGTTCGACGCGACAGAAACGCGGCCAGGGTCCGGACAAGAAACGCCATTCAGCAGGAGACAAGCGCAGCGCGTACCTGACCGAGGAGCTGGATCCCGTGCGCCTCGGCCCCAAACCACGCCAGAGGGCACGGGGTGATTCATAACCATTGGCCTCCGCGACCCGTACCAGATAACCGTAAGCCCACTCGCCTGGATGAGGCCTCGGACGCACTGGAAGACCGTGGCGCC
>RRZU011643132.1_pt1 | contig 13305 bp, 10 predicted proteins | sample 2165561 | NCBI WGS metagenome assembly RRZU01 (sample SAMN10456909, study PRJNA506462) | wastewater metagenome | isolation source: wastewater sludge | place: USA: Moscow, Idaho
GCCGATGTGGCCAAAGGTGCCGACACTGCGGCCATACAGAAGTGAGCCGAAGGCGTCGCAGCAATCCTCGATCAGCCACAGGCCTTGCCGGTCGGCGATCTCGCGCAGGGCGACAGCCTCGAACGGATTGCCCAGCGCATGGGCCAGGATGATGGCCCGGGTGCGCGGACCGATGGCAGCGGCAATGGCCTGCGGTGTCGGATTGTAGCCTGGCAGTTCGGAATCGACGAATACCGGCGCGAGACCGTTTTGCAGGATGGGGTTGATGGTGGTGGGAAAACCCGCTGCCGCGGTGATGACCTCGTCGCCCGGCTGCAGCGCGCGTTCACCCAGCAGTGGTGAGGTGAGGGCCGAGATTGCCAGCAGATTGGCCGAGGACCCCGAGTTGGTGCTGAGCGCCTGCTGCACGCCGATACGTTGTGCGATCAGGCGTTCGAATTCGTCATTGAAGCGCCCGCTGGTCAGCCAGCCATCCAGTGCAGCATCGACCAGGTGGCGGATCTCGCTGCCGCCAATCACCTTGCCAGCGGCCGGGATCGCGCTGATGCCGGGGCGAAAGGCCGGCGCCGACTGCGCCTCACAGGCATGGCGCTCGACGAGTTCGAGGATCTGTCGTCGTAATTCGTCAGTGCTCATGTCACGAACGGGTTTCCTGAGTCCCGGTAACATTCCCGGCAATAGCGGTCGATTTGTCGTCTGGAAATGGCGTCGATGTCTGCGCCGCTCAAGTGTGCACGGTACCAGTCGACGGTCATTTGCAGGGTCGTATCGAGCGACCAGCGCGGCTGCCAGCGCAGCGCCGAGATCGCTTTCGAAGCGTCGAGCCGGAGGCAGTGTGCTTCCTGAGGATGATAGGCCTGATCGCTGACCCAGGCCGCTTCCTCCCCCCAGAGGCCGGCCAGCTTGTCGATGACCTGTTCGACGCGGTGTTGGTCGGGCGGACCGAAGTTCCAGGCTCCGGCGAAAGCCGTTCCCTTTTTGCATAGTTGCTCGGCCAGCAGCAGATATCCGGCCAGTGGCTCAAGGACATGCTGCCATGGGCGGATCGCCTGGGGATGACGCACAGGTAACGGACGCTGGTCCACAAAGGCGCGGATGGCGTCCGGGATCAATCGGTCCGGCGACCAGTCGCCACCGCCGATGGCATTGCCTGCGCGCGCCGTCGCCACGGCGGCACCGTGTCCGGCAGGGTCGGCCGGCTTGAAAAAGGAAGCGCGATACGCGGCGGTGACGAGTTCGACGCAGCCCTTGCTGCTGCTGTACGGATCGCATCCGCCGAGCGGGTCGCTTTCGCGATGGGCCTCGCCTTCACGGTTTTCGTAACACTTGTCGCTGCTGACGACGACGACCGCCTGTACTCCGGGCGTCTGGCGAACGGCTTCGAGCAGATGGACCGTGCCCATGACATTGCTGGAATAGGTTTCGGCCGGGTCAGCATAGGAGGGGAGGACCCAGGCTTGTGCTGCGAGATGGAAGACGACTTGCGGCGGGTGGTCGGTGAAGGCCCGGCGCAGCCGTTCAGAATCCCGGATGTCGGCGAAAATGGACACCATCTGCCTGGCGAAGCCAGCGATTTCGAACAGGTTGGGTTGCGTACCCGGTGGCAGCGCATAACCGACCACTCTGGCACCCATGGATTGCAGCCACATGGCAAGCCAGCTCCCCTTGAAACCGGTATGGCCGGTAAGCAGGACGCGCCGGTCTTTCCAGAAGGCAGGCTGGATCACCAGTTCTTCCATGGAGCAGTCCCCGAGGCCCAGAGTTCTTCGAGATGATTCCTGTCCCGCAGCGTATCCATTCCCTGCCAGAAGCCATCATGTCGCCACACGGCGAGCTGGCCGGTCTGCGACAGACGTTCGACCGGCCCGGCTTCCCACAGGCACGAATCTCCATCGATCAGTTCGAGAACGCTGGGGTGGAGAACGAAGAATCCTCCGTTGATCTCTCCGCCATCCCCCGCCGGTTTTTCCCGGAAGGCAAGAACGCGATCGCCAGCAATCTCGAGTGCGCCAAAACGACTGGGCGGGGTCACTGCAGTGACGGTCGCGCGGACTCCCTGCCGGCGATGGAAGTCGATCGCTCCGCTGATATTGATGTTGCCCACGCCATCGCCGTAGGTGAAGCAGAAGAGTTCTTCGTTTTCGACATGCGCGCGCACGCGTCGCAGGCGCCCACCCGTCTGCGTGGCATCGCCGGTGTCGATCAGCGTGACCCGCCAGGGCTCGGCGTGTCGCTGGTGGACTTCCATCCGGTTGGTCGCCATGTCGAAGGTGACATCCGACATGTGCAGAAAGTAATTCGCGAAATACTCCTTGATGACATAGCCGCGGTAGCCCAGGCAGATCACGAAGTCGTTGATCCCGTGACTGGCATAGATTTTCATGATGTGCCAGAGGATGGGCTTGCCGCCGATTTCAACCATCGGTTTGGGCCGGACGATGGTTTCTTCCGCCAGCCGGGTGCCCGCACCGCCGGCAAGGATCACTGCCTTCATCCGCGCCTGGACTGCGTCAGCAGAAACCCCGGACCGGTCAGGCCAGTGCGGACAGGATCGTGCGGGTAGGGTGTGTGTGGCATGCAACGAAGAATAACGCGATCTACCGCAGCGTGCCAGCGGGAACTCAACGAACGCTTCCCGTCACTCTGGCGGTAGCCGCACTACAATGTCGACTTCACCGAGAGCCTTGACAGGGAGGAGGCGCAGGCATGCAGCTGACACGTTCCCGCCTGGCCGGTTTGTTCCTGGCCCTGCTCGCCCTGTTTGCCGGCCTCTGGTGGCTATCCTGGCACGACGATACGCTGGCGCGCGCGCGCACCGACGCCGGCCTGCGCATCGGCTATGCGGTGGAACCACCTTACGCCTTTCTAACGGCCGACGGTGAGGTCACCGGCGAAGCTCCGGAAATCGTTCGCCATGTCGCCGCACAACTGGGAATCAAGCACATCGAATGGCGGCAAGTGGAGTTCGGCAAGCTGATCGACGCACTTGAAACCGGTCAGATCGACGTCATCGCGGCGGGCATGTTCATCACCCCCGAGCGCGAGGAACGGGTGCGCTTCTCGGTACCTACCCTGCAGGTTCATCCCGGTTTGCTGGTGGCCCGCGGCAATCCCAAGCGGATTTCGTCCTACCGCGAGGCGGCCGCGCGCGACGACGTCTTCATTGCCGTGCTGGCCGGCGCGGTGGAAGAGCGGATTCTTCGGCAACTGGGAGCACCGGACGAACGCCTGGTGGTGGTTCCGGATGCGCCAACCGGCCGCCAGGCGATCGAGACCGGACTGGCCGATGCCTTGCTGCTGTCCGAACCCACCGTGCGCTGGATGGCACACCAGGCGGAACTGGGACAGACCGAAAGCGTCGAGACCAGTTTCCAGGCCGGTGAAGCGGAAGCCTATGGGCGTCCCGCTTTCGCGTTCCGATCGGATGACCAAGGCCTGTGGGAAGTCTGGAATGTTGCCTTGCAGGCCTATTTGCACAGTCCCGAGCACACCGCCCTGCTGGCCCGTCTGGGCCTGGTTCCGGAGCCGAAGCGCGAGCGGGTGCCGCAGGGAGCGACGCCCAAATGAACGACGCCATGTGCCTGCCCATGCAAGATGGCCCTCGCCGCTCGGGTGGCCGGATCGTCGCCGCCATTCTGCTGGGGCTGTGCATCATCGCCTTGTTGAGCTGGCTGCACTATGAGCAACGCCGGGCCCTGCAGCAGGCGACCCGGCACGTTCAGGAACTCCGGCAAGCCCAGGTCGAGCTGGCGAAAGGTTTCCTGCAGATCAGTCTCGCCGGAACGTCCGGTTCTTCCTTCAGCCAGCACACCGGACTGGCTTTGTTGCAACAGTCCGTGCTCTCGTTCGAACGATCGCTGGATCAGCTTGGCGTCCTGGATGGCGTCGAAGCCGAGGCCTTCCGGCGTAGCGCCGAGGCCTTTCGCGCCCGCCTGGCGGCCTGGCGGCAGGCCCCTGCGACCGATCAGCGTGGCCTGGTGGCGCTGCGCATCGCCTTTGCCGATCTCGAGCGGCGGACAGATCGGGTCGATCATGCCGCACGGCGCTACATCGAAACCCTGAACGCCCACAACGAACAGACCTATACGTTCAGCCTGCTGGGATCGGTCCTGTCTCTGTGTCTGATCGTCGGGATCATCCTCAAGATCACCGGCAATGAACGCCGCTCTCTGAAAGAACGGCAAAAAGCCCTGGAGTTGCTGGCCGCCATCGCCGAATCCACCGAAGACGCCATCTTCGCCAAGGACAACGAGGGCCGTTATCTGCTGTTCAACCGGGCCGCCAGTCGTTTCGTCGGCAAGTCTGCCGAGACGATGCTGGGTCGCGACGACCGTGATCTATTCCCGGCCGAACAGGCGGAAATGCTCATGCAGGTCGGTCGGCAGGTGATGCGGCAGGAAAGGATTCTGACCCAGGAAGAGGCGCTCGACACCGCGGTTGGCGCCAGGGTTTTCCTCGCAACCAAGGGGCCTCTGCGGGATGGCGAAGGGCGGGTGATCGGCATTTTCGGCATCTCCCGCGACATCACCGAACAGAAGCTCGCGGAGCGGGAGATCGAGCGTCAGGTGCTCCGCCTCAAGGCGGCCGAAGAAGCCTTGCGCGAACTCAACGCGACGCTGGAAATGCGCGTCGCTGAACGTACTGCCGAACTCGCTGCGCTCAACCAGTCGCTGGAGAGTTTTGTCTATTCCACGTCGCACGACCTGAAGGCACCGCTGCGCGGTATCGAGGGTTACAGCCGGCTGCTCGCGGAAGATTACGGCGACCGCCTGAACGACGAGGGGCGCCTGTTCATCGCCAATATCTGCAACGGGATTGCGCGCATGCACGAGCTGATCGACGATCTGCTGACCTACTCGCGCATGGAGCGGTGCAAGCTGGAGAGAACGCACGTGGATCTGCCGAGCCTGGTGGCTGGCGTGCTGGCTGAACGCCGCGAGGAGATCGCCGCGCGTGCCGTCGCCGTCGTCCAGGCGGTTCCTCCCCTGGCCGTTTGCGCTGACGTTGAGGGGTTGCAACTGGTGTTGCGCAACCTGATCGAGAATGCACTCAAGTTCAGTCTCGAAGGGTCGGCGCCACGCATCGAGATCGGCGCGCGCCAGGATGAAAAGACGGTGACGCTGTGGATCAGCGACAGCGGTATCGGCTTCGATATGAAGTACCATGAGCGAATATTCGAGATCTTCCAGCGTCTGCACCGACTGGAAGACTACCCCGGTACGGGCATCGGCCTGGCCCTGGTCAAGAAAGCCATGCAACGCATGGGTGGCCGGGTCTGGGCGGAAAGCGTGCCGGGGCAGGGGGCGAGCTTCTACGTGCAATTGCCCAAGTGAAGGAGAATGACATGATCCTTGAGCGGCCACTGTGCAGTTCTGCGAAGCGCAAATGATGAGTTCATTCGCATGCCACCCACCGATCCTGCTCGTCGAAGACAGTCCGGTCGATGTAGACCTCACCATGCGTGCCTTTACCCGCCGCAAACTCGTCAATCCCGTGCTGGTGGCGCGTGACGGCGAGGAGGCGCTGGCCTGGATTCCGCGCTGGGAAGCCGGCGAGTTGAAGCCGGCGGTGATCCTGCTCGACCTCAAGCTGCCGCGTGTCGATGGCCTTACGGTATTGCGCGAGCTGAAAATCCGTCCTGGCCTGCAGCGCATCCCGGTGGTCATCCTGACCACTTCGAAAGAAGACCGCGACATCAATGGTGCGTATGACCTTGGTGCCAATTCCTACATCGTCAAACCGGTCGATTTCGAGAAGTTCATGCACGTGGCCCAGCAGATCGAGCTGTACTGGTGCGTGACCAACGAACTGCCGAGGTAAGTGCGATGCGGGTGCTCTACATCGAGGACTGCGCCAGCGACGTCGACCTGGTCCGGCGTGCGCTCGCCAGATCGGCGCCGGAATTCGAGATCGAGGTGGCGCCGACGCTCAGCGAGGGGGTTGCCAGGCTGACCAGTGGCGCGCCGTTCGACCTGCTGCTCGCCGATCTTTCGCTGCCCGATGGCTCTGGCCTGGAGGCGCTGTCCTGGGTTCGCGAACGCGAGCTGCCGCTGGCCGTGGTCATCCTCACCGGCTCGGGCGACTCGCAGGCGGCCGTGCGCGCACTCAAGGCCGGGGCCGACGATTATCTGGTCAAGCGCGACGACTACCGGAATCGTCTGCCGCGCACCCTGGCGACCGCACTGACCCGCTTCCGCGACGGCGTCAGGCGCCGCAGTCACCGGCTGCGCGTGCTCTACGTCGAACACGCCCGCTTCGACGTGGACCTGCTGCGCCGTCATCTCGTCCAGCACGCACCCCATATCCAGCTGAGCGCGCTGGGCAACGCCGAGGAAGCGCTGTCGCAACTGCCGTGCAGCGCCGCCGAGGCGGCCGAGTGGGACGTGCTGCTGATCGACTACCGCTTGCCCGGCATGGACGGTCTCGAACTGACCAATGTGCTGCGCGCAGAACGCGGCCTGACCATCCCGATTGTCCTGGTCACCGGTCAGGGCAGCGAGGATGTTGCCGCCAGCGCCCTGCATCTTGGGGCGGACGATTGCCTGGCCAAGCACGCGGGCTATCTGCACGAACTCGTCGCCACCATTGAAAGGGTCGAGCGCCAGGCGGCGCTGGCGCGCGAAAGCGCGCGCCTGCACGACACCAGTCAGCGTCTCTCGCACCTGCTCGAGACCAGCCCGACGATCCTCTACAGTCTGCGGGTCGAGGCCGGGACGCAGCGACTGGTATGGGTCAGCGACAACATCACTCGCCTGCTGGGGTACCCGCCTGAAGATGCCCTGGCTCCGCAGTGGTGGCACTCCCATCTTTATCCCGATGATCGCCTGGCGGCGTTGGCCGGGCACGCGCTGTTGTCTGCCCGAGACCACCATGTCCATGACTACCGGTTCTGCAACGGCGCCGGCGAGGTGATCTGGCTGCGCGACGAACTACGCCTGCTGCGCGACACCCAGGGCCGCCCGCAGGAAGTCGTCGGCGCCTGGCTCGATGTCAGCGAGCAGAAGCTGGCCGAAGCGGTGCAACTGGCGCGCAACGCGGTGCTCGACCAGATCCTGGCCAATCGGCCGTTGCCGGACATCCTGCACGACATTGCTCGCCGCCTGGAAGCGATTGCAGCAGCGATGCGCGTCTCGATCCTGTTGCTCGATGCGCGCGACGGCCGCCTGTATAACGCTGCGGCGCCAAGCCTGCCGGCCTTCTTCAACGCGGCGGTGGACGGACTGGAAGCTGCCGAGGGGAATGGCTCCTGCGGCACGGCGGCCTGCCTGGGCGAGCCAGTGACCGTCGCCGACATCGACCGCCACCCGTATTGGGCGGCATATCTGGAGTTGACCCGGCGTGCCGGCGTGCACGCCTGCTGGTCGCTGCCCTTCAAGGATGAAACCGGACGCGTGCTGGGAACCTTCGGCATCTATTATGCCGCACCGCGCGAACCGTCTTCCGCCGAACTCGGGCTGATCGAGGAGTTCGCCCGCATCACCAGCCTGGCAGTGCAAAAGGTGCGTGCCAGCAATTCCTTGCGGCAATCCGCAGCAGTTTTCGAAAACACCCGTGACGGCGTGTTGATCACCGACCTGGCCCCACGCATCGTTGCCGTCAATCGTGCCTTCAGTGAGATTACCGGTTACGCCGAGGCCGAGGTTCTGGACCGCAATCCCTCGCTAATGAAGTCCGGCCACCACGAGCGCGCCTTCTATCAAGCGCTGTGGGCGAGTCTGCGCCAGACCGGTCACTGGCAGGGTGAACTCTGGAACCGGCGCAAGAACGGCGAAATCTACCCGCAATGGCTGACCATCAGCAGCGTTTGCGATGCCCAGGGAGAAGCCGCCAACTATGTCGGCGTGTTCACCGACATCAGCCAGATCAAGAAATCGCAGGATCGCCTCGAGCATCTGGCCCATTACGATCCGCTCACTGATCTGCCCAACCGCCTGCTCGCGCAATCGCGCCTGCAGCATGCGATCGAACGCGCCGCGCGGCACGGCTACCGTGTCGCCGCCCTGTATATCGATCTCGACCGCTTCAAGACGGTCAACGACAGTCTGGGTCATCCAGTCGGTGACGAATTGCTTGCCGCCCTGGCGCAACGACTGTGTATGCGCCTGCGCGACGAAGACACGCTGGCGCGTCTGGGTGGCGACGAGTTTCTGCTGGTGCTGGAACAGGTGCTCCTCCCGGAACATGCCGCGGGCGTGGCACAATCGGTGATCGAACTGCTCGCCGAGCCTTTCAAACTGTCCGTGGGCCAGGAGGTGTTCGTCGGATCGAGCATCGGGATCAGCCTGTTCCCGGATGACGCCACCTCGGTGACGGAGCTGATCCAGCACGCCGACACGGCCTTGTATCAGGCCAAGGAATCCGGTCGCAATGCCTACAGCTCCTACACACCGGCGCTGACCCTGGTGGCCAATCAGCGACTCGCCATGGAGGTCCGCCTGCGCCGGGCGCTGAACCAGGGCCAATTCGAGTTGCATTTCCAGCCCCAGATCGATCTTGCCAGCAGCGCCCTGATCGGCTGCGAAGCGCTGGTACGCTGGCGGGACCCCGAACAGGGCCTGGTTTCACCGGCCAGCTTCATTCCGCTGGCGGAGGAGACCGGCCTCATCGTGCCGCTCGGTGAATGGGTGCTGCGGCAGGCCTGCCGCCAGGCCCGCGCCTGGTGCGACGCCGGCCTGCCCGCGCTGGTGATGGCGGTCAACCTGTCGGTTCGCCAGATGAAGCAGACGGAACTGCCAGCGCGTGTGGCGATGATCCTCCAGGAAAGCGGTTTGCCGGCCGCGCAACTGACGCTGGAGCTGACCGAAAGCATGATCATGGAACAGGGGGAGCAGGCGCTGGCGATGATGCATGCCCTGAAGTCGCTGGGACTGGGCCTGTCGATCGATGATTTCGGTACCGGCTACTCGTCGCTGGCCTACCTGAAACGTTTCCCGATCGACGAACTGAAAATCGACAGGAGCTTCGTCCGCGACATTCCCGACGACCCGGACGACATGCAGATTGCCAGCGCCATCATCGGCATGGCGCGCGGCCTCAACCTCCGGGTTCTCGCCGAAGGCGTGGAAACCGCGGCGCAGCGGGATTTTCTGCTGGCGCAGGGTTGCCACGCCTATCAAGGCTTTCTCTGCAGTCGACCGGTGCCGGCAGCGCAGTTCGCCGAGCTGGCAAGCAGGCAGCAAGCGGCTCATCGACAGGCTTTTTCAGCCGCACACCCGTGAGAGAAGACCTGCCTGATGAAGCCGTGCGCATCACCGGCGTCATTCTCGCGGGCGGGCGCGGTCGCCGCATGGGCGGCGTGGACAAGGGACTGCAGGAACTGCGCGGGCGGCCGCTGCTGGCCTGGGTCATCGAGCGCTTTGGTCCGCAGGTCGACGAACTGCTGATCAACACCAATCAGAACGGCGATCGCTATGCCGTTTTCGGCCACCGCGTCCTTGCCGACCAGATCCCCGGTTTCGCTGGTCCGCTGGCCGGTGTGCACGCCGCGCTGATGGCGGCGACGCACTCGCTGTTGGCCACTGCTCCCTGCGACGCACCGTTTCTGCCGGACGATCTGGTTCTTCGCCTGCTGCAGGCCCTGACCGCGAGCGGCGCCGATCTCGCCGTCGCCCGCACCCTCGACCAGCCGCAACCGGTATTCTGCCTGTGCCGGCGTGATGTCCTGCCGTCGTTGAGCGAATACCTGGAAAGCGGTGGGCGCCGCGTCGATCGCTGGCACGCGAAGCTGCAGGTGGTCGAGGTGGCTTTTGATGACCAGGCCGAGGCTTTCGAGAACATCAACAGCCGCGAGGAACTGGATCGCGTCGAGGGGTCTGGTGCCGGATAGTCCGCGTGTCGGCGTGCCGTGAACATCATTCCAGGCACCTGCGCCTCCGGCGATTTTGCCTGCGCGATGGGCGCCTGCCCCGGACTGGGTCGGGGCAGGGGTGCGGCGCTAGCGGAGTAGTGACAAAGGGTCTGTCGCCGCTCTTACTGCTGAGGACGCCGCCGGACCCAGGCCAGCCCGAGCAGCGACGGCGCCAGTAAGGCCAAGGTTCCGGGCAGCGGGATCACATTTTCGAGTCTGAGGTTGTCGAAAGCCGTACCACCGTTAAAGTCGCGTTGTCCGGTCACCACGATTTCGTCAATAATCACGCCGGCCAGATTGACCGCCGGACTGGTGGTATAGCCGCCGCTGGCGACCAGAATATCCGTGGCCTGGAGGATTCCGCCAAGGTATCCCCTCAGCGTCACGGTGGCGGGCGATGGATATTCCAGTTCGACGTCGATCGAGGTGAACTTGAATGTTCCACCGCCGGTCCGCTTGACATCGAGATTGCCTGTAGAGGGATTGCCGGCAAGGCCTTCGAGTTCGTTGGCGCTGCCGCCAGCACCGTTACCGCTAGCATCAAGGAAGAGGCCGTTCACTACCAGGTCGAAGCCGGCCTCGGCCGAACTGCTGAAATTGGGTGTAATTCCGCCAGTCCCGCCAGGAATGCCCTCGAAGGTCAGTACGGCAGACTGGGCCGTCGAGGCCAGTCCCATGCAAGTCACGAAAGCGGTGGCGATGATTGTTCTTGAATTGAGGGTTTTCATGAGTTGTCCTTCAAAAGGATGAATCTTGGATGGGTAGAGGTTGTGAATTGGGCCGCCGTGGCTTGGCACCATTAAAGCAATTGATGTGCCAGCAATAGAATATTTTTATTTAATGGCGTTTTCTTTCCCAGCCATGACCTGGGGAGTGGGGGGTGTAAAGAATTCCGACAAGATCATTCTTGCCTCGCCCAGCTCGGATGGACCTTCCCAGCACCCTCGATTGAGAAGGCGCTGCTCGTACTCGCCGAACGGCCGATCGCAACGGCCGGATCAGACTGGAAGCGGTCGTTCAGATTTCGTAGGCTACTGGCTGCCACCGACCCACAGCGGTCATCGAGCCTTGGGAGCGTCGGATGACCCGTCCTGCGCCCTCAGCGGACATTCGCTTCGCAAGTGAACAATCGTCCCCGTCTCCAAAAGATGGCATCACCACCACCCCGATGCCCGCCCGTGCGCCCTCGCTCTGGGAGATGCAGGGCGCCACCGTGGGCGAGGACGATCCCCAGGCTCAATCGGCGCCTGAGCACGAATTCGATCAGCGCGTCGCCTGGTAGGTGCTGGATGGAAGTAGCCATGCGCAAAGGTCCAGACTGAAGCAAGACGAGTTGACATCGCCCGTCGTGGGAGGACTCGTGCCACAGGCGCTGAGCCGGGCGGGATTCGGATGACTTTTCAGGGGTTCATGGGACCCAATTAGAGATTGACGCCCCTTGACGGAGGCTCATATACTTTTCATGGCGCCGTTGGATTTCCTATCCTTAATAGCCGACTACGGAGATAAGTCATGCTGCGGCAACCAGTCTTACGTTCAGCCGGGCGCGACCCTGCTATGCGGGGGAAATCCCTCGTGCCATCAGACGGGCGGCGCGCGGACTTCGCCGCGCCGTTGCTGCGCCGGACGGCCTGTGCCTGTGGCGGCAGCTGCCCCCGCTGTGCCGGTCGCATACCGCCAGGCCTGCCGCTGAGCCAGCCTGGGGATGCACTGGAGCGCGAAGCCGACCGAATGGCGGAGCGCGTCCTGCGCCGCGCCGTTCCGGACGTGACGAGTGCGACGAGTGCGACGAGTGCGACGAGTGCGACGACTACAACGAACGCGGCGACACCGGCGCTGCCTGGGCCGGCTGCTGCTGAGGCTGTCGGGGAAGTTCTACGCTCGCCCGGCACGCCGCTGGACGGTGAGCTGCGAGCCTGGATGGAGCCGCGCTTTGGCCACGACCTGGCCGCGGTGCGGGTGCACACGGATGCGGTCGCCGCGCGCTCGGCACGCGCCGTCAACGCGCTGGCGTACACTGCGGGAGAGCACCTGGTGTTCGCCGACGGTCAGTATCGCCCGGCCACTGACTCGGGGCGCGCCTTGCTCGCGCACGAGCTGGCGCACGTGGTTCAGGGCCGCGCGGCGGGTTTGCCGCGCCTGCTGCGCAGCGTCGCCAGTTGGTCGAATTGCCCGGATGGGGTCAACAGCGCTCCGGACGACGCACGCCTGGCGCTGGCCACGGTCGATTCCCGAGCCGCCGAGATCGCCGCCAACGCCGCCGCGCTGCTCGGCGCGCAGCCGCCGGCGGCAGAGACGCTGGCCGCCTTCGAAGCGCGCTTTGGGCTACCGCCCGAAGTGCGCGGCGGTTTCCTGAACCGGCTCACCGGCCGCGTGCGGCCCGACCACGACACCGCGCTCGGCGAAGAGCTACGAATTCTTGCTCGCCGTTATTCGCTGGTCGCGGGACTGCTGGCGCAGCCGATCCAGTACGTCTGCGCCGGTGACCCGGCTTCGATAGCCCGCGCCCGCGTGCCCAACTGCGAGGCGTTCGCCTGGTCGCGTCGTGGCAGCGGCAGTATGGTTCTTTGCCCCGGTTTCTGGGATGAAATCGCCGACGACGACAGTCGCTCGGCCGTCGTCCTGCACGAGTCGGTGCACATCCTTTGGGGCCGCAACAACCCCCCCGAGCGCGGCGAAATCCGCGACCGGACGGCGGCGGGTCCGGGCGGTGCCTACGTGAACGCCCACTGCTACGACGAACTCGCGGCTGCGTTGATGGGCACAGGCACTCCGCGGGTGCGTTGCACGCCGCCGGCTTGATTGGTGTCACCGCACTCGATTTCACCGGACCAAGCTCCGCTCCTGCCTTGAAATGGATGCCTCTCAGATCACCTTCTGCGCGCGCAAGCCGGCAATCTCGTCGGCGCTGAAACCGTTCTCGCGCAGAATCTCCTCGCTGTGCTCGCCGGCACCCGGTGGCGGCAGACGGGCTTCAAAAGGCAGTTCACTGATCTTGAAGGGCGGTGCGAACTGCTTGACGCCGGCGACCTCGACGATCATTCCGCGCGCCTGCAACTGTTCGTTCTGCAGGCTCTCCTCGAAACGCAGCACCGGCGTGACGCAGCAATCGACGCGCTCGAACAGCGCCGTCCATGCGGCGAAGCTGCGCTTTGCGAAAGCGGCTTCGAGTTCGTGGCGGATGCGCTGGCCTTCGGCGCCGGTCGCGAAAGCGAAAGGCTTGAGGTCCGGGCGGTCGATGGCCGTGCACAGCATCTCCCAGAACTTCGGTTCCATCGCGCTGACCGCCATGTGGCGGCCATCGCTGCTTGCATAGACCCCGTAGCTGGGCATGCCGCCGGAGAGCACGTCCTCGCCGCGGGGCAAGGCCTGGCCGAGCCCGAGTACCGCCAGCAAGGGAAAGATCGTGTGCGCGAAAACCGCGTCGGTCATCGCCACGTCGACGTAGCGGCCGCGGC
>RRZU012010081.1_pt1 | contig 13305 bp, 11 predicted proteins | sample 2165561 | NCBI WGS metagenome assembly RRZU01 (sample SAMN10456909, study PRJNA506462) | wastewater metagenome | isolation source: wastewater sludge | place: USA: Moscow, Idaho
CACAAGCAAACCATAGCGTGCTCCTGGAAACGGGCTATAACAAAAAAACCGCAGGCCGTACAACAACAGGCCAGCGAAACGATCCGACGCTCTTCCATATCGAAAACGGATGAACAAATTCCCGATGAGACTTCCCGCAAATTGTAGCGGCTTGATCTGCCCAGCGCTTTCGTAAGTGTAATGTTCCACGACCGCTCGCGGCACGTACTTGAGAATGTATCCGTATGAACGAAAACGATAGGAAAGCTCAACGTCCTCGGCGTACATGAAGATTCTTGGATCATATCCGCCAGCCACAACGTAAGCGCTGCGCCGTAGCAGAACGCAAGCATGAGAGGACCAGTTTGTCTCAAGAGTAACGGGGTCGTAGTACTTGGGATGCTCAAAAGGTGCCTGCCTTAATTCCCAACTGGCAACCAAGCACTCGTCATCACAGAGCGCTGTCCTTACAACCTCGGACAGAGAATCCTGTCGGAACTGTATGTCCACGTTTGCGACCAGGCAGTATTCGCAACTGCTCTCCCGAATCGCACGGTCATGCCCAGAACCAAATCCGAGATTTGGCTGCTTGATCAGGGAGACGCTTGCAAAACCCGTCCCGACCGTACGTAGGAAGCTCTCTATTCTTGAAACCGTCTCATCACTCGATCCATGATCAACAAATCTGAGATCGATTCTTGACAGAGGGTAACGCTGAACAACGAGAGAAGCAAAAAACGCGTCCAGCCACCGCGTACTGTTAAACGTCACAACCGAAATCGACAATAATGGCCACTCCAATATCTGCGCCGATTTACACGAGGCGAACCGCTTGACACTACTGTCGAGCCGACATTTGGCGAGGGCGTGTAAGGCCAAACGGTTGTCCCGAGAACAAGCAAAGCCGCTCTCTGGGGACAAAATACCCCGTTTCCAATGAACGTAGCTCCGGCGAATCGCGACGAGAAATGGCAAGCGAATATAGATCGCGCGCAGTGTTGCGCCCCAACGTGACGCTGGCTTTTGCATTTTAATGACGTTTGTGTTATTGAGCTACGAGCCTTGCCGGGCAGATTTCTTCGCGAACATAGTCGCCGTATGAATAGAAGGCAACACGGGGCTGGCCAACTAACAGCTCCCTTTTTCCTTGCCGCATCCAAAGCGCACGCGAGCTCTCCGCTTGCGAAGACTGAAAATCTCAGCGGTAGCGGAGTTCCTTCAAGCGACATTCCTGTGCGGCGGTCTCAGCCTCGGCGCCGCTCGTTGGATTCAACGTTATGACCGGGACGCAAGTACAAGCGCCGCACGCATCGTTCCGCTAGGAGAAAACACCAACGGCACTCTCCGCGAGAATTATACAGCAGTCTGCTGAACCGGGATCCCACAAACATAGATTCCGTAGGCGTACTCGTCGTCGGCCCACCGAATGAAGGATGGCCTGCCGGCCGGCTCAAATGCCGAAGCCGAAAACGGAAGCATCGTTTAGCCTGCCATAACGAATAACCCCGCCTATCGTGAATAACCTCCCCAAAATCACAAAATCCGGAGCGGTCGTGATGGAAAAACCTGCTTACTTTGTACGGATAGAGAGCCGCGCTCAACCAGAACAACGGCGCCCCATTTAACTAACCACCAATCGCAGATCACTAGTGAACCACCAACTCGACAAAGAGCCTCGCGTATGCGCACAATACGTCCGTCGAGCCGCTAATCCAAAGGCGCACCTGAGCGCGATCCGAAAATTCCCCTCAACCAACCCGATGACCAGGGGCAGCAAAAAGCTCGTTTTGCGCCAACGATCGGGCACGCTTCGGCTTCAACCTTAACGCAGGGTGTTCGATCCAATGCCATGATAGTGATGCGAGAACAAGCGTGGCAAGGGCGGAGCTTGCGAGAAGGTACCCGATGGGAAGCTGTGGCCAGAAGCTTACTATAGCCTGTTGTATAGGAAATGCGTAAATGTAGATTCCGTATGAATAATCAAAACGTGACATGCGTGCCAACCATGGGTCACAGGCCAGCCCGAAAGCCAGAGTTAGGAAGGGAAGTGCAAACCAACTGGCTATAACAAATACCTCGGGCCATCTCGATAAACTGAGCCACGCAGCCACACATCCTAGTATGTAGGTCGCATTGAAAAACCTCGCAATTCGGTACTTGAAGAAAATAACACCCACCCAGAAATAACTCCCACAAATCAGAACCCCACGGAGATCTGTGCGATACACAACCAGTTGCTCGGCCGCTTCCATCGCCCAGAATTTGGAGGCGAGCATGATGGCCAATCCCGTAAATACCCAACCCGACGTGCTTGCCAGTGAAACCCCCACTAGCGCGAGCAGAATGTACATCGCAAACTCCGCTGGCAGGCTCCAAAGTGACCCGTTGACCGCACCCGGGTACGTGTTCGTTCCGAAAACGCCTGGCAAGTGATACGTAATGTACAGGAAGATATTTGAAAAGTAGCTCCACGCGTTCTCGCTTCGAAAATACGCAGAGATAGGAAGGGTGGTGAGCAATGGACCCAGGATGAGTACGGTCAGGAACGTACACACGATCAGCCCTGGAAAGATACGTAAGGCACGTCGTTGCAGGAAACGCCAGACGTTTGGGTCACTTTCCCAACTTTGCGCCACCAAATACCCACTAATACCAAAGAACACGTACACACCGAGCGGCCCCAGCGAAACCCATCCGAGAAAGCGCGGCTCTGGCAACCCTAGAAAAATGAAGGCATGACCGTACATCACCAAGCTGGCGGCAATCCAACGAAGTGCAGTGAGATTATTAATGTGGCTCATTATTGATCCTCTGGATGTGCCTTGCTCGTCTCAGGTCTGGAGGTCGGGAGATGGGGAGCGGACCGCCAAACTCGGGGCAAGCGACCCCTGCCATTGCACGAAAAGGTTAGGCGAAACAAGACGGTCCCATTGGGGACAGGAACGCGCCCACGTGTAATGCGGAAACGCCCACACCGGCACATAGCCGCGGGGATCGTAAAAAATATGGGGGACCCTCTAGTGAGTAGGGAGTATCCGCAGCTCCTGAGAGAGTGCTCGGAAAGGTTCTAACCTTCAATAAACCAGATATACAATCAAGGTCCGTTACGGGTATGGAATGCAAGAGACCTCCGTATAGCCGCAGACTGAATAATCTTGCTTCACAAGTGCTGCGCCGGTTGCTGAAAAAAGCGGGTTCCGTTGGGCCGGATGTCGCGAGTGCGTCCGCAGCTTACGGTCTCAACGTGCGCGACGTGTTTCGCTCTGGTTGGCAGACCTCGCCAATAATGAGGCGAACACGCTGCTTGCGAAGGACATACCGGGACGGCCGTACGAGGGCAGTGTCGACGGAATGCGCTGGCAAGAACCCGCAGCTGAGTCTGCGTTGTGAGTTTCGCCTGAGGTTGAACGACAGGTCGGTCACAAATGAGAAGGAAACTATTGAAGCCTTCCCCCCAGCGTGCCGCGCGATATGATGCCGCTGTTTTCCTATGCTGAGGCTGCTTAAACCCTGTCCTCAACTTTTCTCAACCCAATATCCCCACCAGATTTTCTGAGGAATAGCGGCATATTTTCCCTGATCCGGATCCCCTTGGCTCTGGTGCATATATGTGAAAAAAACAGTATATCATCCGCTTGCAGTAGACCAAAAATCGCCGTGTCCACCTCTTGAATATTATTGGCAATATTAAACAAATCGCTTGATTGTACCATAGATTTCTTACTTCCTAAGAAAGCTCAGAAAGCAAACCTGCCCAAACCAGAACCAAACATTTCTGCTCCATTCCTTCGAACAAGAAGCACCCCTTCGTGCGCGCACGCCAATCAGAGCATCCGCCTCGCCAACCGCTGCAAACTAAGTGGCAGAGCATAATAACAACGGCGGAGAAATGAATGAAACCGTGGATAGCGGTTGTGGACATGTTGAATGCCACCGGTTGGCAGCGATAAACTCGCCGATCCCTTTAGCGAGAGAAGCTCCTCCTGAAGTCTCGTGATCAAGTTCTGTTGATCTACTATGTGCCGGACAGTTCCCGGCGGAAAAATTCTGTGCGCCTCATCCAGCCTGGAGAGAATTCGCTGATAGTCACGCGTCCATTGCTCCTGCGAATGAACGTCAAAGGACGACTCCCCTGACTGCCATTTTCTATAGATACCGGTAATCTCCGGACTAGATTCAACGCCGCAGACAAAAGCTGTGCGCATTTCGAAATCCCAGTCCTCGGCCGTATTTAAACTCTCATCAAACCGTATTCCCAGCTCGGAAAAAGCAAGTCGAGGGAACGCTAAACATAAAGGCGGAGAATAGTTTTGTCTGAGATGGGCAAAAAAATCGTGACGCGGTGGAAAAGTCGCTCGAATCGCACTGACAGGCATAAAGCCAAGCGCGCCATCCTCTCGCCTGCCCGTGGAAACGATATCTTGCTCCGCGGCAACGGTCCTGAGAACTTTCCCCAGACCCCGCTCCGAAAGATCTCGAAAAGTCGCGACCCAATGCGCAAAGACGAGTTCATCATCATCGAGAATCGCCAAGTATTTCCCTGTTGCCCTTTCAAAACCAAAGTTCAGCGGTGTCGTGCGAGTGCCATGGTCACAACGATACACTTTCGCCTTCGACCGCAAAGTCTCCGGAGTGTCGTCCACGACCCGCTGTATCGACTCTGTTGTATCGAAATCCGTCTTGTGAGCAATAAGCAGCAGTTCAAAATCCTGGCAAGTCTGGGCAGCCAGACAGAGAAGAACGTCTCGCAAGTTTGCCAGTCGCTTTCCCTGTGTGCGTGTAACGATCGAGAGGAAAGGTTGGCTACTCGTGCCGCGTTCATAGCGGTTCCGTTGCAGTACTGGCACATCAACTTGCGAGCCCCTGGGTAAATACGCCCTAACCAATTCGTTAACGGTACTATAGCCGCCGGCCTGGTTTCTCAGATCGCGTAGGTAAGCACCGACGGGTGTGTTTTCCATTAGCACAGGTAAGCCGATGGGAAAGCATTGGTCACTGATTTCCAATGACCAATCCGCCCGACCCACCTCCGCCCAGCCGGAGCGTCGGGTGATGGCGTCAAGAAGCTGCGGTGTATGATGGATTACGTGGGTGCAGTCGAGGAGCCCTTCCGATGTATAATCCCATCGTCCTACCAGCAGCTTGTACGCCAAGTCGCGGTGCGCTACGTTGGGAACAGCGACGACCAAGAGGGAGTTGTGCTCCTTGGCCAACTCCCAGAGTTTTTCAAGGACTTCTGGGCCATTGGTGATATGCTCCAAGCAGTCAATCATGGAGATTGACGAAACCGGTCGTCCAGCCAACATTCCGACGATGCCTTTAATGGCAAGATCGGCGTCCAACAAGTCAACCTGCCTTACCTCAAAACCGCGGGACGACAAAACGGCCAGCGAAGACTCCTCCAGATCAAGTCCGATATAGTCCAAACCCATCTCGTGAATGACTTCGGCTATGGGTCCATGTCCGCAGCCGATGTCCAAGTGGACACCGCTCTTCGGACCGTACTCTCTGACGAGGCCGCACACCCGCCCATAGACACTTTCATCTTGGTAGGCATGCTGGTATTTGTTAGACATGTTTGCCCCTAAAATCTATGCTTGGCATAGAAGCCGTCGATGAATTGAGCGACTCGGTGGCCAGCATCAATCATTTCGGGCAGGCGCCCCTCAGCCTTGCGCATCTGAAAGGCTGTGGCCGCCCTCTTCTGCGTATCACTACCAAGCTCTAGCAACTGCCGTTCGATCCTCTCGGCGAGATCGCTGCGTGAATACTTGTAGGCTAAAAGCATTGCCGCCTCGGCCGAATAATACTCCTCAGCGGTACCGACGATCCACTTTCCCGATTGCGAAAGGCGTTTATCGTGGAAAATAACTGCCGAGGGCTGGAAGATAATCCTGTAACCTGCCAAACGGATCCGCCATGAAAAATCAACGTCGTCGCAATACAGGAAAAAAGTCTCAGGATCAAAACCACCAATCGTTTCAATAACGGCGCGCGGCACTAACGCACAGGCCGTTGTCGCCCAACTGGTCTCTCCGGAAAGAGGATCGTAATGCTTCGGGTGCTCTATCGGGATCTGTCGGGCTTCGACCATCCCGATTCGCGCCCGCTGCATGGGCCGGAAGAGCTCAATCAGGAGATTTGGAGCGACGATGGTATCGGGATTAAGGATCAGCACAAAGTCCTGCTCCCCGCCACTAATCAGGCGGTTATGTCCAGCAGCAGAGCCTAGATTAGAATCAAAGAATTCATAAGATACATTCCGGATGCCTTCGTCGTAGCATGTTGCTGCCAAGCAAGTAATGTCCTTCCCGACGAACACCGCATCTGGCGAGCAATCTCCAAAAGCTACCTCTGCATAGGAAAGAAGCCCCGCAGCGGTAGCCAAATCGACAGCTCTCGCCAAGCTCGCCACCGACTGCCGAATATGATCGAAGGTGTTGCCATAAAGTACTGACTGTATTCGCAGGGAAACCGGTTCGCTGCTGGTTCGTTCGGTGTTCATTGCCGGCCTCATGTGTCAAGTGCGTGCATCAGTTTCGCTGGCAATCCATCTCTGCAGATCCGACAATCCATCTTCGAGCCCAACCATAGGTCCCCAGGAAAGGGCCTCTGTTGTCGGTGATAGGTCGCATGAAGCATGTCTTACGTCGCCATCGCGAAACTTGCCACAAACAACGGGGGCCGGAGCACCGTAGAAAGCTGCCAGCATACGCGCCATCTCGCCTATGGTCGTCGCTTGACCACAGCCGATGTCAAAGGCTTGGGAAACCTCTGGTGGCTGATCAAGGACAGCGGCGATGGCGCGCGCGACGTCCACAATGTGAACGAAGTCGCGCGTCACCATACCGTCCTCATAGAGCGGAATCACTTGCCCGCCTTTCGCCAGTTGCGAAAAGAGGGCGACTATCCCGGTGTAGGAGTTGGTCAACGATTGGCCGGGCCCGTAGACGTTCTGCAATCGCAGTACGGACAACCGGACCTTGGAGGCCAGAGCCCAGGCACTCAGTATGTTCTCTTGAGCCAGTTTGGTCGCACCATAGATACTGGTCGGTCGAGGCTGCGTCTTCGCGACGCTAGAAGGCAACGCACGAAGGTCAGAGAAGTCCCATTCCGCACGTTCCAGTTGCCACCGCGTGCGCTGACCTGGGTAGCGTACCGTGCCATCCACCGTAGACCACGCGCCTTCGCCGTAAATGGCTCGACTGCTGGACAAGAGCAGATGTTCTATGTCCGCCGTGTGTCTGCTCAAGGCATCTGTCATTTGCGTTGTTCCTACCACATTGACCAGCCCATGGCGCGTGGCTTCGGTTAGCGACTGCCCGGTTCCCGTCTCGGCAGCGAGGTGGATAACGATTTGCGGTCGAAACGACGACAAAACAGTATTCCAAGCACTCGTGTCAGTAACGTCGCCAACGAAGAGCTCTGCGTCAGCATGCAGTTCTGACGGTCGTGAGCGATTCTTATGTATTTGCGGATGAAGGTTGTCCATCACCACATAAGCCTCTGCGCGATCGGCCAGGAGATGTGAAATTGCGCATCCGATGAAGCCGGCTCCGCCGGTCACCAAAATGCGCTTACCATCAACACTTGTTGACATCTTAAGCCCCGAAATATAGGTGCGTTAAAAATACAGGAGTGGTCACTCCGAACTACACATTAATGAAATCTCCTGCATTGGAATTCCAACCAAGCCGGTGGATACACTACTGGCGTGCGACTTGAACATTATGGCATCATGCACCCAGTGATGAACGACGTGATCTTCTTGAGTGCCGTTCGCGACAGCAACCGTAATTGAATAATCGCCAGCCGGTAGTATTGGCATACGAAATCGGAAACTGGCAACAAGCCGTTCCCCCGCCTGTGTTTCTACGGGGCGTTGCATCGTGGTCAGGAACGTATTGTCACCGAAAAGATTCTGGCCCAATCTGTCGCGAACCAAAAACCCGACGATGGGATGTGCCATTGCTACCAGACACCTCACGGCAATGTTCAGGCAGACATTCTCGCCACCGACAACCCACACGAATTGAGCCCCATCGTCGTCACAGAAAAAAGCATTTTCGAAAGTCGCGCCACCCAGTCCGAAAGACTTCGCAGTTGGGTGGAATTGAAATATCTCCAAGTCGTTTCTGAGCGTGGACGTATTGACAAAATCAGCTCGCTGATCGCGAGGCACTTTTTGTTCCGAATTCAGGGCGGCCGCTATTCGACCAGATTGCTCGCGTGGCACCTTGTTTTCCGAGCCATGCCTTTCAGAATATATGGCTTCAAGATATTGTTCACATAGGGTCTTGGAATCGCCAAACGCCAGCAAGCGCCCTTTATCCAGCCACAACGCCCTCGTGCACAGGCTGACGACGGCGTTCGTGTCATGACTGACAAAAAGAACCGTCCCACTGGTCATAAACGATCGAAGGAAACGCATGCATTTTTGGGTGAAGAAGGCGTCACCAACCGCCAAAGCCTCGTCGATAATCAGAATCTCAGCGTCGACATGCGCAATAACAGCGAACGCCAGTCGAACGTACATGCCACTGGAATATGTCTTGACTGGCTGGTCGATGAATTCACCAATATCCGCAAACTGCAGAATCTTATCGAAGCGGGCCGCAAGCTGAGTGGACGTCAGTCCGTAAAGGGCGCCCGCCATAAAAACGTTCTCGCGGCCAGAAAACTCAGGATTGAATCCCGCGCCGAGTTCGAGGAGCGCGGCAACCCGGCCGTTGACTTGAATTTCGCCCTCGCTGGGGTTTAGCGTACCACAAATGAGTTGCAATAGTGTCGATTTTCCGCTCCCATTGCGACCGATAATTCCGACGGTTTCACCCCGCTGGATCCCGATAGAAATATCTTTCAGCGCCCAGAATTCCCTGAAGTACCTCTTCCGTCCTCTTGTGAGCATCTGGAACAGGCGGTCACGAGGCTTTTGGTAAATGTGATAGCACTTGCTCAAGCCTTCAGTCTTCAGCGCAAGGTCAGAGGACATCGGCGAAACCCCTTCGTGTTTTCTGAAACCACGCAAAACCAGACCATGCGATCAGGGCAGAGCACGTTGTGTAAAGGACGAAAATTTCGGGTGCCGGGCATTCTCCCCAAATCAGGACGCCACGAGTCTGCTCAATGACGAGTGTAAGGGGATTGAGCTGGAGCAGCAGCTGATAACGTTCCGGCAACGCCGAGATGGGATAAAAAATGGGCGAAAGAAACATCAAGACCGTCACCAGGAGGCCGATGACTTGGCCGACATCCCGCAAGTAAACCCCCAAGGAGGCAAGCAACCAGGATAGGCCCATCGTAAAGAAAACAAGGGGAAGGAGTACAAGTGGAAAGAGAAGCAAGGTTAACGGAGGTAGACCAAAAAAGACCAGATAGAACAAAAGCCAGACCGCAAAGCTAACCAGAGTGTGGAAAAGCGCTGAACCAAGTGACACCCAGGGCAGTATTTCCAACGGAAAGACCACTTTTTTAACGTAATTGACGTTCGAAAGGATCAGTGCCGGCGCACGGCTCACACATTCGGCAAACAGGTTGAAGATCAACAGGCCCGCGAAAAGCACAAGAGCGAACTCGGTTTTTGAGTCACTGCCTTCGCTCCAGCGTGCCTTGAAGACGACACTAAACACAAAGGTATACACTGCCAGCAGGAAGATCGGGTGGAGGAATGACCATACAATACCCAATACTGATCCACGATAGCGCCCAAGGACCTCACGTTTCACAAGCGTAGCGACGAGACTGCGATTACCCCACGCACTCGAGAACATCTCACGGGGGGACGAACTGAAATGTTGCATCAGGGGAACAAGTCTGCTTTCGCGAGGCTGTTGGCTGCCGTATCTTTAGCAGCCAGGTGCGGCGCGCCTTCAATGGGCCAGTGAATGTCCACTGCTGGATCATTCCAGAGCAGGCTGCGCTCGTATTCGGGTGCCCAATAGTCGGTCGTCTTGTAAAGGAACTCGGCAGATTCACTGAGCACAACGAAGCCGTGGGCAAAGCCCTCCGGAACCCACATCTGCCTCTTGTTTTCCGCACTAAGCACTTCGCCCACCCACTTACCAAACGTGGGCGAGCTCTCGCGGACGTCTACCGCCACATCAAACACCTTCCCGAGCACGACCCGCACTAGCTTTCCTTGCGGCTGTTTGATTTGATAGTGCAGACCGCGCAGCACGTTCTTGGCGGAACGGGAATGGTTGTCCTGCACAAAAGCTACTTTTCTGCCGATGGCGGCTTCGAATTGGTTTTGGTGGAAGCTCTCGAAGAAGAAACCTCTTTCGTCACCGAAGACTTTCGGTTCGAGGACGATCACTTCGGGGATGGTTGTGGGAATGGCGATCATCTAAGAATTCCTGCTCAAGCGTTCTTGTTCATCAGAAAATGTTTTCCTTGAGCAGCGAGACCAGATACTGGCCATAACCGCTCTTGACCAGCGGCTGGGCGAGATCTTCGAGTTGCTCCCGCGTAATCCAGCCCTGGCGATAGCCGATTTCCTCCGGGCAAGCGACCTTGAGGCCCTGGCGCTTTTCGATGGTGGCGATAAACTGGCCGGCTTCGAGCAGGCTATCGTGGGTGCCGGTATCGAGCCAGGCATAGCCGCGGCCCATGAGTTCGAGATTCAGTTTGTCTTGACCAAGGTATAGGCGGTTGAGGTCGGTGATTTCCAGCTCGCCGCGCGGCGATGGCTTGAGTTGGCCGGCTAGTTCGACGACATGATCGTCATAGAAGTACGTGCCGGTGATGGCGTAGCTGGACTTCGGGTGGTTCGGCTTTTCCTCGATACTGAGCACATTGCCCGTAGAGTCAAACTCGGCGACGCCGTAACGCTCCGGGTCATGCACGTGGTAGGCAAAAATGGTGGCGCCATCGCTACGCTTGTTGGCATTGCCGAGGATTTTGTGGAAGTCGTGGCCGTAGAAGATGTTGTCGCCGAGCACGAGGGCGGAAGGGTCGCGATCGATGAAGTCTGCGCCGATGATGAATGCCTGCGCCAACCCATCCGGGCTGGATTGCACCGCGTACTGCAGGTTGATTCCCCAGCGGGAGCCGTCGCCGAGAAGTTGCTCAAAGCGTGGTGTGTCCTGCGGTGTCGAGATGATCAGAATGTCGCGTATGCCGGCGAGCATCAGGGTGGTCAGCGGGTAGTAGATCATCGGTTTGTCGAAAACCGGTAGCAACTGCTTGCTGATCGCCAAGGTTGCTGGGTGCAGTCGGGTTCCTGAACCACCGGCGAGAATGATGCCCTTGCGTTTCATGTCGTGTCGTCCAATCGAGAGAGTCAATCGGCAGTGTGGAGTTGACCCGGCCCGTCATGCCGTCTGGACAGGCTCCCACGCTTGCCGGCCGTCATTGCAGTATTCAAATGGGCGTCACTGACACCGTTACCGCCGCTACCCGAAGTGCTCATCTTGTGCTTCCCCGATCGTTGCTGCAGCCGCTACTATAGCTACCGCTCCACCGAAAGCACCACCAGTTGCAGTGACCGATGGTAAGTCGTCGCAGCGCGAGTGATGGCAGCCGATATGAACGCAGACCCAAGCGCTGGCGCCACGACAAGCCACTAACAGACATGCAAGTTTACCTTGTTTTCCTTTTCCCGGGACGTTTCTTGATTCTTGTTCGGACTTAAATCACCTTGAAAGTGAGTGCAAACCAGTGACCTGGAACCCCGATCAGTATCTGAAATTCGCTGACGCCCGGAAAGCACCGGCACTCCACCTCCTGGCGTTGCTTGACGGCCAGTTGCCGAGCGCTATCGTCGATCTCGGTTGCGGGACCGGCAACATCACGAGGCTCCTCGCCGAGCGCTGGCCTGCTGCCGGGGTCATCGGCATCGATAGCGACGTGGCGATGCTCGCAAAAGCCGCCGCCACGCCGTCGACAATCCACTGGCAGCGCGCAGAAATTGGCAGCTGGCGGGCCGATTTACCGCCCGACCTGATCTTTTCAAACGCCGCCCTGCACTGGCTGGACGGTCACCCGCACCTGCTGCCGACCCTGCTTGGGCAACTTGCTGCGGGCGGTGTGCTGGCGGTTCAAATGCCGGCCAACTTCAGTGCGCCGGCACACTGGATCCTGCTCGATCTCGTTGCCGACGCACGCTGGCGGGATATGCTCAGCGGCGTGCGTATGGGTAGTGTCCTGCCGCCAGCGGACTATCATCAGCTCCTGATGCCGCATTGCCGTCACCTGGGCCTGTGGGAGACCACCTATTGGCAGATCTTGAGCGGTGACGATGCCGTCTTCGAGTGGATGAAGGGCACGACCCTGGTTCCCTATCTGGAACGGCTCGGTGTCGCAGCTGGCGAAGAGTTTCTGGGCGAGTATCGGCGACGACTGCGCATCGCCTATCCGCAGCAGACTGATGGGCGGACGCTGTTCCCGTTCAAGCGGATATTCTTCGTGGCGCAGCGCTGAGCCACGATGCCGGGCCTCGACTTCTCGGTGCTGCTCGCCCTGGCTGTGGCCGCCCTTTTTGCCGGCTTTATCGATGCGGTGGTCGGCGGCGGTGGTCTGATCCAGATCCCTGCGCTGTTCAATGCGCTGCCAAGCGAACTCCCGGCGACGATTTTCGGCACCAACAAGTTTTCGAGCGTTTTTGGCACCGGCAACGCGGCCTGGCGTTACGCGCGTCGCGTCGACATGCCTTGGCGAACGACGCTGCCGGCGGCTCTGGCGGCCTTTGTCTGCTCGTATCTGGGCGCAATGGCAGTCGCCTGGATGCCACCCGCGCTGCTGCGCCCGTTGATCCTGCTGCTGCTCATCGGCGCCGCCGCCTACACGTTCATGCGCAGCGACTTCGGGACGATTCATCAGCCCCTGCACAAGGGCAGGCGGGAGTTTGCATATGCGCTGTTGTTGGGAGACGCAATCGGCTTCTACGACGGCTTCTTCGGACCCGGAACGGGTAGCTTCCTGATCTTCCTGTTCATTCGTTTTTTTGGCTTTGACTTTCTGCATGCCTCGGCGGCATCAAAAGTTGTCAATGTGGCCACCAACCTGGCTGCGCTTGGCTTCTTTGTCCCCCATGGTCACCTTCTGCCGCTGCTTGCGGTGATGATGGCCGTCTGCAACGTCCTTGGTTCCTTCCTCGGCACATATCTGGCTCTGCGGCATGGCAGTGGTTTCGTCAGGACGGCTTTCTTGTTCGTGGTTGGCGCCTTTATTCTCAAGTTTGCCTACGATACCTTCGCTTAACGTTGTCCAGCAGCCTGTCGGACTTGATGGGTCGAAGCGAAAAAAGTGGGAGACGAGCGCAGTTTTTCACGGATTTCAAGCGAGTAGTTGTTCTATTCGCACAGAAGTACGGGGAAAAATGAGCCG
>RRZU012501921.1_pt1 | contig 13305 bp, 11 predicted proteins | sample 2165561 | NCBI WGS metagenome assembly RRZU01 (sample SAMN10456909, study PRJNA506462) | wastewater metagenome | isolation source: wastewater sludge | place: USA: Moscow, Idaho
ATCCCGTTTCTTGTCGAAGCCGCGGTTGCGCCAGCTGTGGAAGGACATCTTTAGCGCGATTTCGGTCGCCGAGGCGCCGTCGGAGGCGTAGAAGGCGTGCCCAAGCGCGCCGCCGGTCAAGGCCGCGAGGCGCTCGGAGAGTTCGACCACCGGGCGGCGGGTGAAGCCGGCGAGGATGACGTGCTCGAGTTCGTCGAGCTGCGCGCGCAGCGCGGCGTTGATGCGCGGGTTGGCGTGGCCGAAGAGGTTGACCCACCACGAGCTGATGCCGTCGAGGGAGCGGCGCCCGTCGAAGTCGTACAGCCAGGCGCCTTGGCCGCGCGCGATCGGGATGAGCGGCAGCGAACCGGCGTCGCCGTTGGCGTGCTGCTTCATCTGCGTGCACGGGTGCCAGACGGCGCGCTGGCTGCGCGCGAGCAGTTCGGCGTTGTCCATCAGGGCTCCGTCGGGGGGTCAGTGCAGCGACTGCGAGGCGCTGGCCGGCGCTTCGGGCATTTCGACATGCACCGTGTCGCCGTCGGCGTTGGGGTAGAGCGGGGCGCCGCAGTCGTCGCAGAATTCGAAGGGGAATTGCTGGTTGTGGACCACGATGTCCTTGATTCCGGCTTCGCGCAGCAGGCCTTCGATCTCGCCGGTCGAATCGGTGTTCTCGTCCTCGCTGCCGAGCAGCGGCCAGACGACGCCGTGGTAGATGGCTTCGCTGTCGCGGGCGCCGAAGCCGATGCGGTACTCCTCCAGGCGCTGGTCGTGGAAGCCGCCGATCACCGCGCGCAGGGCTTCGGCGGGCTTGCCGAGCGAAGTCTGCAGGAAGGCGACCGAGGCGCGCAGCGAATACGGGCGCGAGGCGAGGTCGGCGGTGCGGCAGGCGCCGTGGTAGGCGTCGGCCAGAAGCGGTTGGAAGGCGCAGCCGGTGAGCAGCGGTTCGAGGCTGGGCCCCCCCTGCTTCATCCATTCCTTGAGGGCGGTTTCGCGTGTCCCCCCGTCGGCCTCGTTCCAGCGGAAGAGGGCTTGCCCGCGCGGGACGACGACGGCGCCGAGCAGGTAGCGGGTGTCGGAGAGGAACTGGTTGGTTTCCGGCATCGTCTCGATGTCGACCTTGAGCGGCGTTCCGGCCAGGGCCGCGCCGCCAAGGTCGCGCATCAGTTGCCAGGTATCGACGAAGCTGCGCGGCAGCTGGTCGGGGCTGTACAGGAAGTCGGCGAGGGCGATCCGCGCCTTGGCCGAGAAGGCGTGCGCGCCAAGCTGCACGGACAGCGTCTGCAAGGTGCTTTTGGCGATCGTCCCGGCCGGGATCGAGAAGCGCGACCAGGCGAGGATCGGGGCGTTGAACAGCAGCACGTCGTACTCCTCGCCCTGATGCGTGACCACGCTGGACTCGGCGCAGGCCTCGATGGTGTCGGCCAGCGCGTCGTGCGCTGCGGCGTGCGCGTCGAACAAACGGTCGAGCGCCGCGTTGAGGTCGTCCTCGGCGCCGTTGAGCAGGAGTTTTTCGACGAGGTCGGCGAGCTGGCGCTCCCAGAAGCTGTCTTCGAGACGGCCGCCCGATTCGGCGAGGCACAAGGCCAGGCGCCCCAGTTCGGCGGCGTCGGCGGAGACACGTTTGCGCGAGGAAAGACGGTTGCGTTTCATGGCGACGAGGAGAAATGGTCAATCCAGCATTGTATCAAGGGTCGGAGCCGGCTTCCCCTTGCACTTCCAAATGCTGGCGATAGATGGTGCTTTCTTCCATCGCCAGTGCTTGTGTGACCCTGGCGGTGCGCGGTTTCACGGTGCTTCTGGGCGTCACGGAGGCGGCATCAACGAATTTCGGCGATGTTGTTCTTGGGTGGCATGAAAAAATCGCGCGGCCTTTGGCGCAAATGGCGCCACACTGCGCCGATGATCGTTTTCCAAGGCGTGCCGCTGACCTGACGGGAGCGCAGGGCGACGTTGAGCGCGAGGCTGAAGCTGACCGCGAGGTTGATCGTGCCGATGGCGGCGACGCCGAGCACGGACCAGAGGAGCAGCCAGGCGTTCGGATGACCGTCAAGGCCGACGAAGCCGAGGCCGACGAAGGCCGAGGAGAACGCGACGTGACGGATGTCGAGCGGCAGGCCGAAGAGAAAACCGAGCAGGGTGGTGCCGCCGAGCATGAATCCGAAAAGGAAATTGCCGGCCAGGGCGCCGAGGTTGTCGCCGACGTAATTCGCCACGCGTTGCAGCCGGTACTCGCCGAGCAGGCGGCGTGCCCAGGCAAGCTGCCGGATGCGTTGCGGAATCCGGTTGTAGGCGGCGTAATTGTCGAAGTAGCCGCTGATCAGGCCGGCGACGAAGAGGCAGATGCCGGCGATGGCGGCATAGACGACGACGCCACTGTGGATCAGGCTTTGTTCGGTGAGCAGGTGTTCGGCTTTGGCCGGGGGGACGAAATGCGTGCCGCTGAAAAAGTAGACGGCAAAGGCGATCAGTGCGGCGACCGGGACGGCGACCCCGACGTTGCCGAGGATGGCGACGATCTGGGTGCGCACGGTGCGTGCGACCAAGGCGGCAAGGGTTTCGGCGTCGCACAGCTTGCCGCCGGACTGGCAGATGGTGGCGGCAATGGCGTTGGCGGTCATGGCCGGTTGTTTGGTGGCGATGGTGCCGTGCAAAAAATGAATCAGGCAAAAACCGAGGCCGTAATTGAGGCAGAACGCCAGAGCGCCGGTAAGGGGCGCCATCTCGGTCTTGGCGAGTAGCAACTTGAGGCAGGCCATGAAGGCGACGATGAAGCCGCCGACGGCCGCCGAACGGGCGATGGCGAAGTATTCGGCGCGCGTTTCGGAGATGTAGTGTTCGCCGTGCTGGCCGGCATTCTCGGTGACGCGCAGGGCGATGAGCTCGGTGTTCTGTCGCCAGTGCGCGCGCAGGTCGTCGCGCCGGCATTCGGCGGCGACGAGGTGGGTGAACAGGCGCACGATGGGGGGGCGCGCCTGCTCGCCGTCCGGGTGGTGGAGCAGGGCGTCGAGCACATCGAGCAGCGCCTCGCAACGGTCGATCAGCTGTTGCAGGCGTTGCAAGTGGAAGGTCAGGCGGATGCTCGTGCCGTCGCGTGCGGCGCGTTTGCGGATGCGTTCGCTGCTTTGCCGGCATTGGTCGAGCAGGACGCGCAGGTGCTTGTCGTCGCTGATCAGGGCGGCCGGTTGGCGCCACGCGAGCGGATACGTGTCGATGTAGGCGATCAGCTCGGCGTTCTGCGTGGCGAAAGGCGATTCGTATTGCTCCAGCGCCGGGTCGAGGCGCAGCAGCTCCGGGTCCATGCCGCCGGCCGCGATCCAGAACGAAATGATGCGCAGGGCGCGCAGAACCTCCGCGGCGGCATGCGGCAAGGCGGCGCTGGCCGGGGTTTCTTCGAAATGAATGGCTGCGATCAGCTCGAGCCAGGCGGTTTCGCCGAGCCCCGTGACCCAGCGGGCGTCGGACGCGTGCGGGAAAATCCGCCGCAGGCGGGTGCGCAAGCGTTCGTCGTCGAGGGCTTCGGGCAGCAGTTTGTGGCCGATGCGGCGAAAAAGCTCGGTGAAGAAACCGGTGTTCGGCAGGATGCCGGTCGAGGCGTACAGGTCGGCGTGCCGGGTCTCAGTGCTCAGGCCGAGGATGGCTTCGCGCACGGCGCGGCGCAGGTCGGAGCGCGTCTCGAGCAAATGGCACAGCGCGCGCAGCCGGCGTTCTGCGTCCTCCAACTGGTCCGGATTCTCCGGGCGCAGTTCGGCAACGAGCAGGGCGAGCAAATCGGTGGGGTCGGGGTGGTGATCTTTAAAACGGTTGAGGAGTATTTCCATGCGAACGCGGTCGGGAACGACCGGCCTTTGTTTGAGTCGATTACAATCCTAACAAATTTTGTCGGGCGGCCTTTTCGACCGTCTGATCGTGCCTGGATTCAATTCAACCATGCTTATTCTGCTCTCGCCCGCAAAATCCCTCGATTTCGAAACCCCGCCGCATCTGCACGATCACAGCCAGCCGGATTTCCTCGCCGAGTCGGCGCGGCTGATCGGGCGACTGCGCGAGCTGGCGCCGAACGAGCTGGCGTCGTTGATGGGGATCAGCGATCCCTTGGCCGAACTCAACGTTGGGCGATATGCTGCCTGGTCGACGCCCTTCACGCCGGCCAACGCCAAGCCGGCGGTGCTGGCCTTCAATGGTGACGTCTACGAGGGCTTGGACGCAGGCACGCTGAGCGCTGCCGACCTCCTTTACGCTCAGGATCGCGTGCGCATCCTGTCCGGGCTTTATGGGGTGCTGCGCCCGCTCGACCTGATCCAGCCCTACCGGCTGGAAATGGGGACGCGCCTCGTCAATTCGCGCGGCAAGGACCTCTATGCCTTCTGGGGCTCACGCATCGCCGAGGCGGTGAATGCGGCCGCACGCGCCAGCGGTTCGCCGACGCTGGTTAATCTGGCCTCCGACGAGTACTTCAAGGCGGTCGGTGCGCGGCGTGTCGACGTCCCGTTCGTGCAGCCGGTGTTCGAGGACTGGAGCAAAGGCACGTACAAAGTGGTGAGCTTCTACGCCAAGCGTGCGCGCGGCTTGATGGCGCGCTATGCCGTGCAGGCGCGCCTCGACGACATCGGAGGGTTGAAGGATTTTTCCGCCGAAGGCTATGCCTACGACCCCGCAGCGTCGTCCGGCGAGCGCTGGGTCTTCCGTCGCCGCCTAGCCTAGGCCAAGGCGACGGCAGGCCTCGTCGGCCTTGACGATGGGGCAGGGCGGCGGCGTGCGTTTGTGCTGAGCCAGGCGCAGCAGCAGCTTGTCGCGTGTCACCAGCAGGCCGGCGCCGCTGCGTGCCGCCAGGATCAGGAATTTTTGGTCGTCGACATCGCGGCATCGGGGCAGGACGTAGGCTTCCCCGTCCTCGCCCGGCAGGCTGTCAGCCAGGTTCAGGTAGCGTTCGAGCAGCGCCCTCTGCGCGGGAGCGTCGAGGCGGAATTCGGGGTAGGCGAGGACGCGCTCAAGCTCGGCGAGGCAGTCGGGATCGGTCAGGGCCTGCACTCGGCCGGCGGTGAGCGCGGCCAGCAAGGGCGCGGTCGCCGGGTTGGCGAAGTGCAGCATGTCCATGATGATGTTGGTGTCGAGCACAAGGCGCGTGCTAAGCGGCGGAATCGTTTCGTTTTTTTGCATCGATCGGTTGTCGTGGCAAGGGGCGGTGCTTAAAATGTGCGGCGATTATCGCCGCGCTCGGGTGGCTTTGGTCAATCATTCTTGCAATCGTCTTGGAATCGACTTGAAGGGAATGGCGTGTTGCCCCTCCTCCAGCGCGTAGAAGCAATGTCCGCATGTCGCGACCGAAGTCGTCTGCCCGACGTCCTGTTCGGTGCTGTCGGCGGCATGTTCGGCGAAGGTGCCGACGTTGGCTTGTTCCTGCGCGAGAGCGCATTTGGGCCACCAGCGCTCAGGCGCTTTTCCGGAGGGGGTTGCGAACGTCGTGCCTGCGAGCTGTGGCTCGCCTGTCTGGACGAAGTGCCGGGTGACGGCAGCCTGCTGCGCCGCGCCATCGACGGGCGGGACTGCGGACTCGTCGCCTTGCAGGCGTCAGAGCTGTGCAACGAGCAAGTCATTCTGGCGTATGCCCGTCACGACGGCGCCACGCCGGAGGACGGTGAGCGCCAGGCGCACGATGTGCTCAGCCTGGCCCGCATTTATGGCCATCAGCTGCGTCTGCTTGATTACGGCGAACTCGACAGCTTGACCCGGCTGCTCAACCGCAAGACCTTCGAGGAGACTTTCGATCGTCTGCTGCAGGCTTCGACGCGTGGCTGCGAGTACCTGGGGGGCGAGCGGCGTCAGGCGGACGCCGCGATGCCGGCCTGGCTGTGCGTGATCGACATCGACCATTTCAAGCGGATCAACGACACCTTCGGTCACCTCTTCGGTGACGAAGTCCTGCTGCGCCTCGGCGAGTTGATGCGCCGCACTTTCCGCACCGGCGACCGGTTGTTTCGCTTCGGCGGTGAGGAATTCGTCGTGCTGCTCAACGCCGTGGATGCGGCGCGGGCGGCGCAGAGTTTCGAGCGCTTCCGCCGGCGTGTCGAACGCCACGATTTTCCTCAGGTGGGGCAAGTGACGTGCTCGATCGGGTTTACCCGCGTCGAGGCGCTCGATGTGCCGACTGACGTGCTCGGTCGTGCCGACCGAGCACTCTATTACGCCAAAGCCAGCGGTCGCAATCGGGTCTGCGACTATGAGGCGCTGCTGGGGGCTGGCGCCATAGCCCAGCCGCAGGTCGTCGACGCCACCCCGGCTGCCGACATCGACGCCCTGTTCGACTGAGCGCGAGGGTGTGAGTCGATGACGCGGCCCGGCTGTTCCGGCGGTCGACGTGCGCGTCTTGATGGTTGATATGGCATTTTTTGTCACCGTGCGCTGAGTGTTCGGAACACGCGTGGCGATTTCTTTAGCAATTCCGAAAGGTTTTTTTGTGCCGTACCGTTTGATCCGGCCCCTGTGCCGCATGCTATTTGGCGTTGAACCGTCTTCGTACATGGAGGCGAGCGGATGGGGCGTTTGATCCTGGCGCCGATGGAAGGCCTGGCCGATTGCGTGTTGCGCGACGCCCTGACCCGCATCGGCGGTTTTGACGAGGCGGTGAGCGAATTCATCCGCGTGTCCGGCTCCGTATTGCCTGAGCGGAGCTTTCGTCGCTTTTGCCCCGAACTGGCCAACGGCGCTCGAACGCCCGCCGGGACGCCGCTCGTCGTCCAGCTCCTGGGCAGCGATCCGCACTGGCTGGCGCTCAACGCCGAACGTTTGTCCAGCCTCGCTCCGGCCGGCATCGACCTCAACTTCGGGTGCCCGGCGCCGACGGTCAATCGTCACGGCGGCGGCGCCATGCTGCTCGATGATCCACCCTTGATCGCACGCATCGTCGGCGCGGTGCGCGCGGCCGTGCCGCCGGAGATTCCGGTTTCGGCGAAGATGCGACTGGGGGTTCGGGATGCCTCACGTGCCCTCGAGTGTGCCGCGGCGATCGCCGATGCCGGTGCCGCCCGTCTGGTCGTGCATGCCCGAACCAAACTCGACGGCTATGCGCCGCCAGCCCATTGGCACTGGATCGCACGCATCCGCGAGGCGGTCGGGGCGCGCCTGCCGGTGGTGGCCAACGGAGAAGTCTGGAATGTCGCCGATTACCTTCGCATCCGGACCGAGACGGGTTGCGAAGATGTCATGCTCGGCCGCGGTGCGGTGGCCGATCCCTGGCTGGCGCGCCGCATCGTGGCCTGCTCCGGCGGTCGCGCGCTGGGCGTTCCGGAGAACGGCGAATGGGCGGCGCTGCTGCCGTATCTCGTGCATTTCTGGGCGAGCGTTCAGGCTCGGGTCGAAGCGCGCTTCGTGCCCGGCCGACTCAAGCTCTGGCTCAACGCCTTGCGTCGGGCGTATCCGGAGGCCGAAGCCCTGTATCAGGCGGTGCGTCCTTTGCCGGGGGCCGTGGAGGTCGAAACCGTCCTGCGCCGTGCTGCCGAAGCTTCAGCATCGGCGGCGGCCGGGGCGCGGCGATGAGGCTGTGTCACTTCAAGTGACGGTCGGCGATGCGCCGCAATTCTCCGCTGCGTTCGAGCTGATCGACGGCCAGCCGCAGGCGTTGCTGGACGGCCGGAGGCAGGTGCTTGGACATGATGATGTAACGGGCTTCAGAGGCATGGACGTAAACCATGCGGATTTTGTCGAGGACGCCGAGGCTGCGGGCGATCGGGACGATCGCGACCTCGTTGGAGTAGAGGAACCGTCCGCGACCGCCGAGCAGCATGCGCAGCGAGGCCTCGGCGGTTTGTGCGCTCTTGTCGATGTTCAGGCCGAACGACGCGATTTCCTTGAGCTGGGCGCTGGCCTGCGAGGTGATGACGCGGTGTTCGGGAATGGCTTTGATGTCGGCAAGGCTGTTGAGCTTGATCGGGTCGTCGGCGAGCACGAAGATGCCGTCGCGGGTGTGGTATACCGCTTGGGGAAGGTAGGTGTATTTGTCCTGCCGCTCCTCGTCCAGCCCGATGCCGACGAAAAAATCGAGTTCGCCGGAAGCGACGAGCGCCTGGATGCGGGCGAAAGGAACGTAAGTCTGGTCGCCGCTAAACCGGAGCGTGGGGTCGGTTTTTTCAATGGCCCGCAGGACGTCGATACCGATGCCGCCGATCAATCCATTGGGCAGTGTGTAGTACTTTGGCGGCGAGAGCTGCGCGGCCGTGCGCAACTCGATCACTCCGTTGGCCCAAGCCTGGCACGCGAACACGAGCCCGGAGAGAGTGATCAGGGCGCGCAACAGAAATCGTATGAACATGGAAAACGTTGGGATGCGATGAAAAGCGATGGAAAGCGGTGCTGGAGCGGTGCGTTTGGCGGGGCAGGGGGGGGCGACGGGCGAGGTGGAACGATGGGCAGCGTGGCGTCAGGGTTCAACCTATCATAGTCACCTGCACCTTGCCATTGCAGCTCACGTCCCTAGCGTTTTTTGTCTCGACCTTTTTTGATTCATTCTAGTTCCTGATGCAAGTGAATTCTCGTGTTCCCAGCAGTGCGCAGGACGGCGTTCATGTGCAATTGACGACCTTGGTGGCCAAGCATCTGGCCGCGCCTTTCCTCAAGCCTTACGCCGATTACAACCGCCGCGCCGCCGACGAAAGCCTGGCGCGCTACGCCCGTCGTGGCGCGGGGGCGCCGTTGATCCTCGATGCCTGTTGCGGGGTTGGGGAAAGCAGCATCGCCCTGGCGCGGGCCTTTCCCGATCATTACGTGATCGGCGTCGATCAGTCCGCCGATCGCCTCGCCCGGCGCATCGCCGATAAGTCGGCCGAACGTCTGCCGGAGAACGTCGATCTGGTGCGCGCGGACCTCGTCGATTACTGGCGCCTCTTGCAGGCGGAGGGCGTCCGGTTGGCGCGGCAGTATCTGCTTTATCCGAACCCCTGGCCAAAAATCGGCCATCTGGCGCGGCGCTGGCATGGGCATCCGGTTTTTCCGAGCATGCTCGCGCTCGGCGGCGATTTCGAGTGCCGCAGCAACTGGCCGATCTACGTCGAGGAAATGGCCCGGGCGATCACCCTGGCCACCGGACGGGGCGTTGTGGTCGAGGCGTATGCGCCTGAACCGACGCAAGTGCTGACACCATTCGAACGCAAGTACCTGGCTTCGGGCCACGCGCTGTCGCGCCTGCGCGTGGCCTTGCCTTGATGGGCCAGAAATCCCGGTCGAGAATCAGCAGCGGAAGCGGCCGACCAGCGTATTGAGTTCGCTGGCGATCTGTTCGAGCCGGGCCGCCGTTTCGGCCGAGGCCTGCATGGCGGCCGAGGTTTCTTCGACCATCGAGGCGATCTCCTCGACCTTTTGCGCGATGTTGTCGCTGGCGAGGCTCTGTTCGCGCGTCGAATCGGCGACTTCGCGGATGTGTTCGAGCGTCGTCGTCGCGCCATCCTTGATTTGACGCAACGCAGTCGCGGCCTCCTCGGCGGCGGAGATGCCCTCGTCGACTTCCGGCAGGGTGGCGTCCATCGCCTGGACGACTTCGACGGTGTCGGTCTCGATGCCGGAGATCATCTGTTCGATTTCCACCGTTGCCGTCGATGTCCGTTCGGCGAGTTTCCTCACCTCGTCAGCGACGACGGCGAAGCCGCGGCCCTGTTCGCCGGCGCGTGCCGCCTCGATGGCGGCATTGAGCGCGAGCAAGTTGGTCTGGTTGGCGATGTCCTTGATCACGCTGGCGATCGTCGAAATCTGGCGGGCGCGTGCTTCGAGCTTGCGGATGCGGTCTGAGGCGGCGCTAACGCTGACGGCGATGTCGCGGATCTCGCGCGTCGCCCCTTCAATGCGCTCGACGCCGCTGTGCGAGAGTTCGAGCGAGGACGAGGAGTATTGCTGGGTGTCCTTGGCGTTGTCGGAGATGTGGTTGATGCTGACGGTCATCTCTTCGATCGCCGCGGCCATCGAAGACGTGGCGTCGGACTGCTTGTGGGCGGCCTGGGCAACTTCGCGCGAGGAGGTGCTGATCTGTTCCGCCCCGCGGGCCAGTTGGCCCGAAAGCGCGTTGATGTCGCGCATCATCAGGCGCAGCGCGGCAACCATCTGGCCCATCGAATCGAGCATGCTGCCGCTGGGCGCCGGAGGCATTTCGCCCGAGAGGTCACCGGTTGCCACGCGCGCCATGATGCCGTTCGCGACCTCGGGTTCGCCGCCGACCTGGCGCAGGACGTTGCGCGTGATGTAGATGGCGAGCGCGATCTCGACGATCAGGATGAACAGGATGACACCCAGTTCGGACCACAGCCGCGAGCGAAAAGCAGCGTCGATGTCGTCGGTGAAGACGCCGGTGCCGATCATCCAGTCCCAGGGCTCGAAATGCATGATGAACTGCAGTTTCGGAACGCTGACCTGGCTACCCGGACGAGGGAAGCTGGAGTCGACGAAAGCACTGCGCTTGCCCTGCAGGGCGGCGAGCAGATCCTTGATGACGTAGCGCCCTTGGCCATCCTTGATTTTTTCCAGGAGGTCCTGGCCCATGAATTCGGGGCGGATGTGGAAGGTATTCACCCCCTTCATGGTGTAGGCGTAGAAGTATTCGGTCTTGCCGTCGCTGCCGCCGTAGCGCGCGGTGCGTAGCGCGTCGATTCCCGCCTTTTTGGCTTGTTCGTTAGTCAGCTTGCCCGCCTTGGCCTGCGCGTCGATGTCGGTGAGTGTGTTGTAAACGGCCTCGGTGACCGAGCGGATCTGCAGTCGGCGCGCCTCGAACATGTCGTTGCGCATCGAGGTCGCCGAATAAATGACCGCGAACAGCAGACCGAGCAGGGAGGCGGCGACAAGTAAAGCGATCTTGGTGCTCAGCTTCAATTTCTGGAACATTTGACAGTCTCCCGGGGATTTTTTGTTTTGTGTTTCATTAAGCCTTCCGCCGCGAAGAACAACGATTGCGGTGGCTCTACAACTCTTTACGGTTAATATTAGTCTTTCTTGATTTTTCTTTCCTCTCCGTGTCAGCCTGTCTTGCTTGCGGCGCTTGTTGCGCCGCCTTTCGCGTCGATTTCCACTGTTCCGAACTGGCCGCGTCGGAGCGCCCGGGCGTGCCGCCGGAGTTGACGGTTCCGGTGACGGCGCGCCTGTACCGGATGCGCGGAACCGACGACGCGCCGCCGCGCTGCGCCGCGCTTGCCGGCGAGATCGGCCAGGCGGTGCGCTGCACGATCTACGTGCAGCGTCCCGGGCCGTGCCGGGATTTCGCCCCCTACGCCGGGGTCGGCATCGGCGACGATGCCTGCGACGCCGCCCGTCGCCGCTACGGGCTGCCACCGCTCGCGCTGTGAGCGGTGCTCTTTTTATTATTCCGGGAGCTGTTTCGTGACCATTTCACTCGCCGTTCGTGGCGATTACATTCAATTGGACCAGGTGCTCAAAGCCACCGGGTTGTGTCATTCGGGCGGTTTTGCTCACGCCCAGATCGAAGCCGGCGAGGTGCGCGTCGATGGCGTTACCGAGACGCGCAAACGGGCCAAGTTGCGCCCGGGTCAGCGCGTCGAATACGGAGGCGAAAGTGTGCTTCTGTTTCGTGAGGGAAACCATTGCGAAACGTAAGGTGACTAAGGCTTTGGAGGGCTTGCAGCGGCTTCACACCTGCCAATGCTTTGGATAAGATGGCCGAGCTACCTTGGCGGTAGTGTCGTTCTGCCTCGCAGGCCGGCGAAAGCGGGTTGCGGCCCGTTCGCGCAGTGAATTGTCCGCGTCGTCCGTTGCCAACGGGCGTCGGGGGTTTCGCCAAACGCCACTTTTAAGAAAGGCTGCTGCAATGCTGGAATCCTATCGTGCCCATGTCGCCGAGCGCGCCGCGCTCGGCATCCCGCCGCTGCCCTTGAGTGCCAAGCAGACCCGGGAACTGGTCGAGCTGCTGAAGAATCCGCCGCAGGGTGAGGAAGAGGCGCTGGTCGAACTGATTGCCTATCGCGTTCCGGCCGGCGTCGACGACGCCGCCAAGGTCAAGGCCGAATTCCTGGCCAAGGTGGCGGCCGGCAGCGAGTCCTGCAAACTGATTTCGCGCGCCAAGGCGACCGAACTGCTTGGCACCATGCTGGGCGGTTACAACGTCAAACCGTTGATCGACATGCTTGGCGATGCCGAGGTCGGCACCGTTGCTGCCGAAGGGCTGAAGAAAACGCTGCTCGTCTTCGATTATTTCCACGACGTCAAGGAACTTGCCGACAAGGGCAACGCCAACGCCAAGGCCGTGCTGCAGAGCTGGGCCGATGCCGAGTGGTTCACCTCGCGGCCTGAAGTGCCGGCCTCGCAGAAGCTGACCGTCTTCAAGGTGACCGGCGAGACCAACACCGACGACCTGTCGCCGGCGCCGGATGCGACGACGCGCCCGGACATCCCGATGCATGCCCTGGCCATGCTCAAGAACCCGCGTCCGGGCATCGAGCCGGACGAGCCGGGCGTGCGCGGCCCGATCCGCCTGCTCGGTGAGCTGACGAAGAAGGGCAACCTGATCGCTTACGTCGGCGACGTGGTCGGCACGGGCTCGTCGCGCAAGTCGGCGACCAACTCGGTCCTGTGGTGGACCGGCGAGGACATCCCCTTCATCCCCAACAAGCGCTTTGGTGGCGTCTGCCTGGGCAGCAAGATCGCGCCGATCTTCTTCAACACCATGGAAGACGCCGGGGCGCTGCCGGTCGAAATCGACGTGCAGCAGATGGAAATGGGCGACGAGATCGAGTTGCGCATCGACGCGGCGACGACCACCGTCACCGCGCTCAAGAACGGCGCCGTGATCGCCGAGGCGCAGCTCAAAACGCCGGTGATCCTCGACGAAGTGCGTGCCGGTGGCCGCATTCCGCTGATCATCGGCCGCGGCCTGACTGCCAAGGCGCGCGAAGCGCTCGGCCTGCCGCCCTCGACCCTGTTCCGGCTGATGGCCGACCCGGTCGAGACCGGCAAGGGCTATTCGCTGGCGCAGAAGATGGTCGGCCGCGCTTGTGGCCTGCCCGAAGGCAAAGGGGTGCGCCCGAACGCCTACTGCGAACCGAAGATGACCACCGTTGGTTCGCAGGACACCACCGGCCCGATGACCCGCGATGAACTGAAAGACCTCGCCTGCCTCGGCTTCTCGGCCGACATGGTGATGCAGTCCTTCTGCCACACCGCGCCGTACCCGAAGCTCGTCGACGTGCAGACACACCGCACGCTGCCGGGCTTCATCACCAACCGCGGTGGCGTCTCGCTGCGTCCGGGGGATGGCGTCATCCACAGCTGGCTCAATCGCCTTTGTCTGCCCGATACCGTTGGTACCGGCGGCGATTCGCACACCCGCTTCCCGATCGGCAT
>RRZU010305521.1_pt1 | contig 13303 bp, 12 predicted proteins | sample 2165561 | NCBI WGS metagenome assembly RRZU01 (sample SAMN10456909, study PRJNA506462) | wastewater metagenome | isolation source: wastewater sludge | place: USA: Moscow, Idaho
ACTTCAGCCAGCCGCGCTTGCGGAAATACAGCATCGGCCCGACGGCGCTGGCAATCATCAGCAGCAGCACGTAGACGTAGCCGTACTGCCATTCCAGCTCGGGCATGACGCGAAAGTTCATGCCGTACACGCTGGCAATCAGCGTGGGCGGCAGCAGCGCCACGCTGGCCACCGAGAAGATTTTGATGATCTTGTTCTGGTTGATGTTCAAAAAGCCGACCAGCGCGTCCATCAGGAAGTTGATCTTGTCGAACAAAAACTGCGTGTGGCTATCGAGCGATTCGATGTCGCGCAGGATTTGGCGCGCGTCCTCGAACTGCTCGGCGTCCAGCATCTTGCTGCGCATCATGAAGCTGACCGCGCGGCGCGTGTCCAGCATGTTGCGGCGCACGCGGCCATTGAGGTTTTCCTGCCAGGCGATGTCGGCCAGCACCTCTTGCGCGTAGGTGTCGGTCACGTTGCCTTCGAGCACCTGGGCGCTGAATTTTTTCAGATCGTCGTAGATGCCTTCCAGCGCATCGGCGGAGTATTCGACGTCGGCGTCGAACAGTGCCAGCAGCACGTCCTTGGCATCGTCGATCAGCCCCGGGGCGCGGCGTGCGCGCATGCGCAGCAGGCGAAACACGGGGATGTCTTCATCGCGGATGGAAAACAGCACGCCGCAGCTGCGCAGTGCGCTGTTGCGCAGGTTCAAGATGAAGGCCACGCGCACGCTGCGGCTTTCGTCGTCGTCGTCGATCAAGAAGTCGCTGCGGATGTGCTGCTCGCCGTTGTCTTCTTCGTAAAAGCGCGCCGATTCTTCAATGTCTTCGCCGGTGGCATCGTCGGGGATGGACAGGCCGTAGTGCTGCTTGACCCAGCGCTTTTCTTCGCGCGTGGGCGATTCCATGTCCACCCAGATCGGCTGCAGGTGTTCCAGGTCCTGCAGCTGGTGGATTTCAGCTTGTACCAGCCGTCCATTGGACAGCGTGAAGACGTTGAGCATGGCTCACTCCCAAAGATTGTGGCTTAGGCAAAGGGGCGCGGCACCCAGCGGGGGTCGCAACGCACAAAAAGGGGGGGTGCCGCATACGGGCACAGGGGATGGGGCGCTTCCCGCCGCCCGATCCCAGCCAACAAGCCTTGGGGCGTGGGAAGCTACCAACTAGGGTAGGGTTCCACGAAAAAATCTCCGACTACAGGAAAACCCTGCATTATGCCCGGCTGCCTTGGGGGGCGAGTGCCTGGGCAAAAAAGTCCAGCACCACGCGCTGGCGCTGGCTGATGAGGCGGTTGCTGGGCAGCACGGCGTAGATGCCCAGGGGCGGGGGCGCAAAGTCGGCCAGGATGGGCACCAGCGCGCCCCGGTCGATGTACTCCTGCGCGATGAAGTCGGGCTGCACCGCAATGCCCATGCCCTGCAGCGCCACCTGGGCCAGGGCATCGCCGTTGTTGGCCTGCAGCGGGTACGGGCTGGCAAAGGATTGCAGCTTGCCTTCCACCATGAACTGCAGGGGCCGGTTGTGCGCGCGCCCCGAATAGCCCAGGCAGGTGTGCTGCTGCAGCTCGCTGGGGTGCTGGGGTGTGCCGTGGCGCGCCAGGTACAAGGGCGCGGCCACGGTGTACAGCCGGGCGCTGCCCAGTCTGCGCGCCACGATGCCGGGGGCCAGCTCGGCGCTGACGCGGATGGCCAGGTCCATGGCCTCATCGATCAGGTCGCTGGTGCGGTCGCTGAAGTCCAGCGACAAGGTGATGTGCGGGTAGGTGGCCGCAAACTGCGCCAGCAGGGGCGCGATGCGGCGCACGCCAAAGCTCACCGGCACACCCATGTGGATGTGGCCGCGCGGCGTCTGGCCAGCGGCCATGACCTCGGTTTCAGCGTCTTCCAGCGCCTGCAAGATGCTGCGGCAGCGCTCCAGGTAAGCGGCGCCTGCGCTGGTCAGCGTCAGTTTGCGCGTGGTGCGCACCATGAGCTTGACGCCCAGGTGCTCCTCCAGCGCAGCAATGCGCCGCGTGACCACCGAGCGCGCCACGCCCAGCTGCTGGGCGGCGGCGGCAAAGCTGCCCAAATCGGCAACGCGCACAAATTGCTGCATGGCATCCAGGCGGGACATTGTTGCTGCTCCTGCAATAAAGTTTTGGCGATTGTCCCCTATTTCTTCTGCGCGCTCCTGTCTAAAGTGAGGGCTTATCGTTTGATCGTTGCTTGTTTATGACCACCGCCGCCCACAGTCCGACCCATTCTGCGCACTACAGCGCTCCCGCCAAGTGGCTGCACTGGGGCATGGCCGTGCTCATCTTGGGCCTGCTGGGCCTGGGCTTTTACATGCAGGGCCTGCCCCTGTCGCCCGCCAAGCTGCAGTACTACGCCTGGCACAAATGGGCGGGCGTGACGGTGTTCCTGCTGGCGCTGGTGCGCCTGGCCTGGCGCGCCAGCCACCGCCCCCCGGCATTACCGGCGCAGATGCCGCCGCTGGAGCGGCTGGCCGCGCACCTGGGCCACTGGGGCCTGTACGCGCTGATGCTGGCCATTCCGCTGTCGGGCTGGTTGATGAGTTCGGCCAAGGGCTTTCAGACGGTGTGGTTCGGCGTGCTGCCGTTGCCCGATCTGCTGGACAAGGACAAAGCGCTGGGCAACACCCTGCAGACCGTCCACGCGGTGCTGAACCTGGGCCTGATCGGCCTGCTGCTGGCCCATGTGGGCGCAGCGCTCAAGCACCACTTCCTGCAGCGCGACGATGTGCTCACACGCATGCTGCCGCGCCGCCGCTGAGCGCTGTTTTTTTGAAAGGATTTTTTCATGCACACACGCACCCACTACATCGCCGCTGCCGTCTGGATGAGTGGCGCACTCCTGGCAGGCACTGCCCACGCGGTGGAATACACCCAGGTGCAGCCCCAGGCCAGCAAGATCACCTTCGACTACCAGCAAATGGGCGTGGGCATGCAGGGCAAGTTCAACGCCTTCCAGGGTCGGCTGCGCTTTGACCCGGCCCAGCCCCAGCAGGCCCAGGCCACGCTGGTGGTGGACTTGGCCAGCGTGGATGTGGACAGCGACGAAGCCAACGACGAGCTGGCCACCCAGACTTGGTTCAACACCCCGGCCTTTCCCCAGGCCCAGTTTGTTTCTACCAGCGTGAAAGCGCTGGGCGCTGGCCAGTACGAAGTGACCGGCCAGCTCACCATCAAAGGCCAGAGCCAGAAGGTGGTGGTGCCCGCCCGCTTTACCGAAAAAGCGGGCCAGGGCATCTTTACCGGTAAGCTGACCATCCAGCGCGGCGCGTTCTCGATTGGCGAGGGCGCCTGGAAGGCCTTCGACATCGTGGCCAACGACGTGGTGGTGAACTTTCACCTGACCGTTGCACCCTGACCGATGGTTCTGATTTTTTCTACACCGACCCCTCCGCGCCCTTGGGCGCATCCCTGAAAGGATTTTTTCATGCGTACTTTGACCCACATCGCTGCTGCTTTGGCCTGTGTTGGCGCGCTGTCCACCGCCAGCGCCGCGCCGGTGACCTACGAGATCGACCCCTCGCACACCTTCGCCAACTTCTCGTACAACCACATGGGCCTGTCCACCCAGCTGGCCAAGTTCACCCACACCACCGGCACCGTGGTGCTGGACCAGCAGGCCAAGACCGCCTCGGTGGATGCGGTGATCGACATGACCTCGGTGGACACCGGCTTTGCCGTGTTCAACGAGCACATTCAGGGCGCCGATTTTCTGGACACGGGCAAATTTGCCAAAGCCACCTTCAAATCCACCAAGGTGCACTTTGAGGGCGACCAGCCCGCCTCCATCGACGGCCAGCTGACCATCAAAGGCGTGACCAAACCCGTGACGCTGAAGGTGAACCACTTTGCCGCCATGGCCCACCCCATGCTGAAAAAAGACGCCATTGGCGCCAACGCCAGCACCGTCATCAAGCGCTCGGAATTCAACGCCGGTAAATATGCCCCGGGTGTGGGCGATGAGGTGACGATCACCGTGTCGCTGGAAGCCGTGGCCAAGTAAGTCGGCCCAGGTTTGGGGCAGTAGTCCTGAAATAGGAGCTGCTCCCGCTTGAAAACAAAGGATTTCAGGATGTTTTATGCCTGAAATCCAATGGATTTGAGTGGGGGCAGCTCTTTTTTTATGCTGCCGCCCGGCCCAGATGCCAGGCGCGACACAGATCGGTCCAAGCGTTGGGCTTGGCGTGCGCGGCGCGCAGCAGGTAGGCCGGGTCGTAGCTGACGGCGGTGGGGATGCCGTCCAGCGCATGCGTCTGCAGGCGCAGCTGGCCCACGGGCTCGTGGCGCTGCAGCAGGGTGTGGGCCACTTTTTGCCCCAGGACGAGCACGCGCGCCGGTTGCACGCTGGCCAGCGCCTGCGGCCAGCGCGTGGCCAGGGGCTGCCAATCGACGGGGGCCAGGCTGCCCGCAATCGGCAGGGCTTTGCTGTCGGGGCGCTGCACGCCCGCCAGCCAGACCTGCGGGTGCTCGTGCAGGCGCAGGGCGCGCAGCATGTTGTGCAGCAGCTGGCCCACATCGCCCGCCAGCGGCGTGAGCGGGCTGGGGCTTTCCAGCACGATGAGCCAAGCTCCGCCCTCGGCCGGGCCACTGGCCTGCGGGAAGAGCTGTACCCAGGGGGCCATGTGCCACAGGTGGGGATCGGTGTCGGTGCCGGGGCTGGCAGCGCCGGGGGGGGCCACAGAGACCGCAGGCCGAGCGCGCGGCGCCGCCGGGGCGCGGGGTGGAGGCGCTGCCGGTGTAGGGGCAGCAGCAGCACGGGGGGCTGCGGCCTGCCGTGGCGCCGGGGCCTTGGCTGCCAGGCCGGGGGCCGTGGCCGCTGGCGCTGTGGGCGCCACTGGCATCAGGGGGGCGGCGGGGGCGCTGGGCATCTGGGGCCACCACAGGGTGATGCCCATTTCTTCCAGCATGGCGCGGCGGCGCGCATCGAGGTGCAGGCTCATAGCGTCTGGCACATGACGATGGCCGCCTCGCGCGCGCCTGCGCCGCAGGGGTAGTAGTTTTTGCGCTGGCCCACGGCCTCAAAACCGTGGCGCGTGTACAGCGCTTGCGCGCGCGCGTTGCTGGCGCGCACTTCCAGCCACAGCGCGGTGATGCTTTGGCGCTGCGCCCAGTCCTGCAGCGCGTGCAGCAGGCGCTGGCCATGCCCCTGGCCCTGGTGCGCGGGGGCCACGCTGATGCACAGCAAATGCCCGTCATCGAGTGCCTGCATGGCAATAAAAAAGCCCAGCAGCGTGCCATCGGCTTGCACCAGCACCTCTGCGTGGTAGCCCGCGGCCAGCGCATCGCTGAACTGGCGCAGCGTCCACGGGTGGGCTTGTGCCTGCGCATCCAGCGCGGCCACGGCGGGCAGCCAGTCGGCGCTCAGGGGCTGTAGGCGCGGCGGCGCGGCGGGTGCGTGGGTGGTCATGGCTGGGGCGCTGCCGCGCTGCGGGCTGCGGCCAGGGCAGCGCGTTCGGCGGTGGTTTGGGCCACTTTGTCGCGGATGTAGGTGGGCATGGCGGCCTCGGGGGCCACGGCCTGCCCGGCCACCAGCAGCGCCGGGGCCAGCTGCAGCAAGGCCAGCGCCGTGGGCAGGGCCGCCACCTGCGCCGCCTGGGGCAGCAGATCGGCGTACACCGCCTGGGCATTGCCCGCCAGGGTGTAGCCCGGGGGCAGCTGCACGGCGGCGGGGGCGCTCAGACCCAGCGCGGCCGTGCGTTGCCAGTGCACGCCATCCCAGTGGTAGGGGGCGTGGTAGACCTCGCCCATGCGCGCATCCAGCACGGCCAGCACGTGGGTGCAGCCGTGGGCCTGGTGCGCGCTGTGCGCCACGGCCAGCAGGCTGTCCACAGGCAGCACCGGCACATCGGCCCCCAGGGCCAGTCCCTGCGCGACCGAACAGGCCGTGCGCAGGCCGGTGAAAGAGCCGGGGCCTTGTCCAAAAACAATAGCGTCCAGCGCAGACATGGCAAGCCCAACCGCCGCCAAACCCTCTTGAATTTTTGGGATCAACAGGGTGGACGACTGGGGGCCGCCCGCGCCCTGCCACTGCCACAGCGCGGCATCGTGCTGCACGGCAATAAACATCTGGTCGGTGCTGGTGTCAAAGGCAAGCAATCGCATAGGGGGGGGATTATGGGCGCTGGGCTGTCGGCCTGGGGGCGTGGTGGCGTTCTACACTTGCGCGCCATGACGATGCAAAGATTTTTTCATGCGCTGGGCCTGAGCCTGGGTTTGGGCGGTGGCCTGGCACTGGGGGTGGCCCCAGGGGTGGGGGCCCAGACGCAGACGGTGGCGGCGGCCACTGCGCCTGCGGCCACGCAGAGCCTGCCTGCACCCGTGCAAGCGGCGCTGGCGCGGCTGCAGATCCCGTCTGAGGCGGTGTCGGTGTTCGTCGCGCCGGTGGATCAGCACCAGCCAGTGCGCCTGGCCTGGCGCAGCCGCGAGCCGCGCAACCCGGCCTCGGTGATGAAGCTGGTCACCACCTACGCGGCGCTGGATCAGTTGGGGCCGGCCTACACCTGGCGCACGCCGGTGTATCTGGACGGGGTGATCGAGGACGGTGCCTTTCGCGGCACGGTGTACATCCAGGGGGTGGGCGATCCCAAGCTGGTGTCCGAGCGCCTGTGGCTGCTGCTGGGGCGGCTGCAAGGCCTGGGCGTGCGCGTGATCGTGGGCGACATCGTGCTCGATCGCAGCGCGTTTGCTCTGGCGGCGCACGATCCGGCGGCCTTCGATGGCGAGCCGCACCGCCCCTACAACGTGGGGCCGGATGCGCTGCTCATCAACTACAACAGCCAGGTGCTGGGCTTTGTGCCCGATCCGGCCGCCGGGGTGGCACGCATCCACTACGAGCTGCCGCTGGCGGGGGTGCGCCTGCCCCAGAGCGTGCCCCTGGCCCCGGCGGGCACGGCCTGCGGCGATTGGCGCGCCAGCTTGCAGGCCGACTGGTCGCAGCCCGATGCGGTGCGCCTGAACGGTGCCTACCCCACCAGCTGTGGCGACAAAAATTGGCCCGTGGCGCTGGCCGAGCCACAGCGCTTTGCCCACCGCGCCATCGAAGGCATGTGGCGTGCCCTGGGCGGGCAGCTGACCGGGCAGGTGCGCGATGGCCGGGTGCCCACGCATTTGCAACCGGCCTGGGAAAGCGTTTCGCCCGCGCTGGCCGAAGTTGTGCGCGACATCAACAAATACAGCAACAACGTGATGACGCAGCAGCTGCTGCTCACACTGGGCAAAGAGCGTGCCGGCGAGGGCAGCTTTGCCGCCGGGCGCCAGGCCATCGCCCAATGGTGGCAGCAGCGCTGGCCACAGGAGCCGGTGCCACAGGTGGACAACGGCGCGGGCCTGAGCCGCGAGGCCAGCATCAGCGCCCAGGCCCTGGGGCAGATGCTGCAGACGGCCTGGGGCTCGGCGGTGATGTCGGAGTTCATGTCCTCGCTGCCCATTGCTGGGCTGGATGGCACGCTGCGGCGCAGCCGCGCCAGCGCCAACGCGCACTTGAAAACCGGCTCGCTGCGCAACGCCAATGCGCTGGCCGGGTATGTGGATGGGGCCAGCGGCCAGCGTTATGCGCTGGTGGCACTGATCAACCACGCCAACGCGGGCGGCGCGCGCCCGGCGCTGGATGCGCTGGTGGACTGGGTGGCCCAGGATGTGGGGGCACCCGCACGCTAGGGCTTTCCCCAAGGGGATGAATTGTCATTTTCTATTCAGATTGTGCACAATCGTCTGCCTACTGCAGGCATTTACCGGAGGGCCCTACACCATGCAACGTCGTCGATTTATTTCTCATATGACCCAGGCGGCAATTGGCATGGCTGTGCCAGCCTGGGCCACCACCGGCTACACCCAGGACATGGCCCCGGGCGTGACCGACCAGAGCCTGACAATTGCCAGCTCGCTGGCCCTGACCGGCACCCTGGCAGGCTTTGGTAAAGCGATTGAGCAGGGTGCAGGAGCGGCCTTTGCCCAGGTCAATGCCCAGGGTGGGGTGCATGGCCGCCAGCTCAAGCTGGCGCTGGTCGATGACGGCTACGAGCCCGAGCGCACCGTCGCCAATGTGAAAAAAATTTTGCAAGAGGGCAGTGCCCTGGCCTTTCTATCCTGCGTGGGCACCGCGAACAACACCGCCATCACCCCGCTGATTGAAACCGCCGGCATCCCGCATGTGGCGCCCATCAGCGGCGCTGCCTCGCTGCGCAAGGACGAGCGCTATGTGTTCCACGTGCGCGCGGGCTACACCGAGGAGATGCAGCGCCTGGTGCAGCGCCTGGTGGGCATGGGCCTCAAGGGCATTGCCGTGGTGTATCTGGACAACGGCTATGGCCGCGAAATGCACCAGGTGGCCATCGCCGAAATGCAAAAAAACAACGCCAGCATGTCCGCCGAAGTGGCACTGAATGTGCGCGGCGACAACCTGGACAAGGTGCTGCAAACCCTCAAGCAGGCACGTCCCTCGGCGGTGCTGTTGGCCACGGCGGGCACGCCTTCGCTGGACATGGTGCGCGGCATCAAACAACAGCTGCCCGGTGTGCTGATGGCCGGGTTGAGCGTGACCCTGCACGGGCTGAAGCTGGACCGTGCGGCCAGCGGTGTGGCCGTGACCACCATCGTGCCCGACCCAGACAAGGGCAAGAGCGCCGTGGTGCGCGACTACCAGGCGGCCATGCGCGCTATCGGCCACCAAGAGTTTTCGCCGGCCAGCCTGGAGGCCTACATCAATGCCCGCGTGCTCATCGACGGCCTGCGCCGCGTGGGCAAAGACCCGGCCCCCATCCGTTTGCGCGCGGCGCTGGCCAGCATCCGCAACTTTGATCTGGGCGGCTTTGTCGTGGACTACGGTGGCCAGCCGCCGTTTGTGGGCTCACGCTATATCGACCTGGGGGTGCTGGGCAGCAACGGACGCTTTGTCGGTTAAGGCCACCCTGCACGCCAGCGCATCAGCGCATTACAGACACAGAAAAGCGGCCACGGCCACCCCAGTGGGCAGCAACGCCCCCAACAGCAGGCCCGCAGCGCCTACCGTTTCATCGGCAAAGCCGCGCTTGAGCAAAGCCACCCCTGCAGGATTGGGCGCATTGGCAATCACGGTCAAACCGCCACCGGCGACCGCTCCGGCCACCAGCATGTATTTGGCCTCGTCGGAGATGCCCACGATCAAAGAGCCCAGATACGTCAGCGCCGCGTTGTCGGTGATGGCCGTCAGGCCCACCGCACCCGCAAACAGGGCCAGCGGCTCCAGGCCCGCCACCACCGGCTGCAACCACCACTGCTGCATGCCGCCCAGCACCACCAGACCGGCCAGGAAAAAGCCCACCAGCAGCGCTTCTTTCAGGATGAGCGGGCTTTGGTGCTGCTCATAGGCCTGGGTAAAGCCCAGAAACAGCAAAAACAGCCCCAGAAAAATCACCGGATGGTGGGCGCTCAGTACCACCCCGGCCAGCAGCGCCAGATGCACCACGACCACGGCCAGCGGCACGCGCGCCGGCGCGGGCAAATCTTCGTTGCCTGGCAAAGTGGGGCGCAGGTGCGTGCGCAGCAAAAAGCAGGCCACGCTGGCGTTGATGAGCACGGCCAGCGCCGCCTTCCAGCCGAAGGTGGTGAACATGAAGGCGCTGTCCCACTGCCAAGTGCTGGCCACCATCAGCACCGGGGGCGCGGCGTAGGAGGTCAGCGTGCCACCGATGGAGACGTTCACAAACAGCACACCCAGCGCCAGGTACTTCAGTCCTTCGGGGACATGGGGACGAAAGATCTGCGTGCCCAGCATCAGGGCCGCAATCGTCATGGCAGCAGGCTCGGTGATCAATGAACCCAGCAGCGGCACGCCTGCCAGCCCCAGCCAGGCGGTGGCCAACGGCGTGGGCAGGGGCATGAGCCGGGCGATGCCGTTCACCCACGACACCACCGTGGCCAGCACGGGTTTGGAGGCGGCAATCACCATCACCACAAACACAAACAGCGGCTCGGTGTAATTGCGCGTTTCGGCGTAGTGCAGGGCCGCATGGCTGCCCGAGGTCAGGGCCATCAGCACGATCAGCACCATCGCCCAAAAGCCAAACACCACCTCGACCTCACCCAGCAGGTGAAACAGTCCGGCATGGCGGGGGAAACGGTGGGACAGGCGCTCGAGCTGCTTGGCGGCAAAAGTGTGAACGAGGGCGATCGCAAAAATGGAGGCCGCCATCCATTCCATGGGAATAGGGAACATAGATACACAGGACGTAAAAAAGCAGCGAGGCGGCCCGACCTTCGCTGCTGTCCTGGCATGCCCCTATGGCGTGCCACCCAGCGGGCGATTATAGAGAGCGTCCAGCGCTGCAACGCCCCCACAGCGCGGGCTTTGCCATGCTGGTCGGTGACCTGGCCCTCTGCGTTTTTTACCAGTGCCCGGCAAAAGATGTCCCTAGAATCGCGGCCCTGCCGCCCTTGCGTGCAGGTTCTGCAACCCATTGATCTCTAAACTTTATGGCCTCTTCGGACCCCTCTCCCAAGTCACCCGCAGGCACGCCTGCTGCGTCGCCCATGCGCCCCCTGCCCAGTCTGATTTTTGCCAGCCGCTGGCTGCAGCTGCCGCTCTACTTGGGGCTGATTGCCGCGCAAGGCGTGTACGTCTGGCTTTTTCTGGTCGAGTTGTGGCACCTGATTGGTGCCGCCTTTGGCAACCAGGCCGACTTGCAAGCGTTGGTCAACAACATTGGCTACACGCCCGACAAGCCGCTGACGGGCCTGAATGAAACCATCATCATGCTGGTCGTGCTGGCGCTGATCGATGTGGTCATGATCTCCAACCTGCTGATCATGGTGATCGTGGGCGGCTACGAAACCTTTGTGAGCCGCCTGGGCCTGGACAGCCACCCCGATCAGCCCGAATGGCTGGACCACGTCAACGCCTCGGTGCTGAAAGTGAAGCTGGCGCTGTCGATCATTGGCATCAGCTCTATCCACTTGCTCAAGACCTTCATCAACGCTGGCAACTCCGACACCAAAGTGCTGATGTGGCAAACCATCATCCACGCGGTGTTCCTGCTCAGTGCCATCGCTATTGCTTACACCGATAAGCTCATCCACAGCAGCCACCAAGGGCACCACTGAGCACAGGGGGCCGCCCCCGCGCCACAGAGTTGCGGCAGCACCTACCCCGCTGCCGCTGCGCGCTGCAGGCGGTCGCGCACGCCTTCCCAGTCGGCACTGGCGGGCGGGGTTTCTACCCAGATCAGCGGCACGCCCAGGGCGTCCAGCGCACGCAGGTCGCCAAACAGCTGGCGTGCAGCGTCTGCGGCGTTGTCCGGCATGGCGCGCAGCTGCAGCTGGCGCGCTGTGCTGCGCAAGGGGCTGCGGTGGTAGATGGCCAGTGCCGGGGCATCTTTGCCCAAAATTTCTACGGCTGCCTTGAGCTGCTGGGCATCCATCAGGCGCACCTTGGCATTCGGTGCATAGTGGGCCAAAAGTGTGCCTGAGGCGCGTGGGGCCTGCGTGGACAGCTCTTCTTTCGAGAGCGGGCGCTGGCCGCAGGCACGTTCGATGTCGTCGCGCGTAATGGCCCCAGGGCGCAGCAGCACGGGCACGCCGCGCGTGCAGTCCACGATGGTCGATTCAATCCCGACTGCGCAGGCGCCGCCATCAAGCACGAGCAGATCGTCGCCGAACTCGGCGGCCACATGCTGCGCCGTGGTCGGGCTGACGCGCCCAAATTGGTTGGCGCTGGGGGCTGAGACACCCCACACCGGCGGGTGCAGCTGCTGGCAGGCCTTGAGCACGGCCTGCGCCACCGGATGCGAGGGGCAGCGCAGGCCCACGCTGTCTTGCCCGCCGGTGGAGGCATTGGCGGCTCCGGGCAGGCGCGGCAGGATTACGGTGAGCGGGCCGGGCCAGAACGCATCGATGAGCTGCTGCGCAAACAGCGGCACTTCTTTGGCATAGCGCGTGATGGCCTCGGCGTTGGCCACATGCACGATCAGCGGGTGGTTGGCCGGGCGCCCTTTGGCGGCAAAAATCTGCGCCACGGCGACATCGTCGTCGCTGTCGGCGGCCAGGCCATACACGGTTTCGGTGGGCAGGCCCAGCAGGCGCCCTTGCGCCAGCGCCTGGGCCGCAGCCTGGATGGAAGAAGCCTGCTGGCCGTCCAGAATCATGCTCAAAACGCCTCGATGCCCAAAATGGCCGCAGCCTGCAGCGCCGTGGCGCGCGCCTGCTCGGGCGTGGCGGCGGTGATGTTCAGGTGCCCCATCTTGCGCGCGCGCTTGGCCTCGACCTTGCCGTACAGGTGCAGGTGGCAGCCGGGCAGCGCCAGCACCTGATCCCATGCGGGCGTCTGGGCGGTGTCGCTGTCTTTGAACCACAAATCGCCCAGCAGGTTGAGCATGATGCTCGCGCTGTGCAGGCGCGGCTGCACCAGCGGCAGGCCGGTCATGCAGCGCACTTGCAGCTCAAACTGCGACACATCGCAGCCGTTTTGGCTGTAATGGCCGCTGTTGTGCGGGCGCGGGGCGATTTCATTGACCACCAGTGCGCCGTCTTGCAGCACAAAGAACTCGACGCACAGCACACCCACATACTGCAAGCCTTCTGCTACCGATTTAGCAGCTGTCAGCGCTTGCTGGACTTGGGCTAAAGGCAGATTTCCTTCATAAACCTCGGTCACGGCCAAAATGCCATCGCGGTGCAGGTTGCGCTGCACCGGCAGGTTCACGATCTGGCCATCGCGGCCACGGGCGACGATGACGGAGCACTCGTGCGCCAGCGGCAGCATTTTTTCCAGTACGCAGGCCACGCGGCCGAGATCGTCCCAGGCCTGGGCCAGCTCTTCCAAAGTCTTGACGCGCACCTGGCCCTTGCCGTCGTAGCCCATGCGGGCTGTTTTCAAAATGCCGGGCAGCAGGTCGGCGGGCACCGCCGCCAGTTGCTCGGGCGTTTCGATCACGGCGTGCGGCGCTACGGGCACGCCGCAGCGCACAAAGTGGGCCTTCTCGGCAGCGCGGTCTTGGGCAATGGCCACCGCCGACCCGGCGGGCGCGACCGGCAGGGTCTGCGCCAGCTGGTTCAGGCTGGCAGCGGGCACGTTTTCAAACTCGGTGGTGACGGCGGCGCAGACGCGGGCCAGCTCGGCCAAGCCGTGTGCATCGCTGTAGCCGCTGCGAATGTGCTGGTGGCTGATGCGCCCGGCGGGGCTGGTCGCATCGGGGTCGAGCACGGCGGTGAAGTAGCCCATGGCCTGCGCCGCGTGGGCAAACATGCGGCCCAGCTGGCCGCCCCCCAGTACGCCCAGCGTCGCGCCGGGCAGGATCACGGGCGTGGCATGGGCGCTCATGCGTTCACCGGCAAAGTCATG
>RRZU012947433.1_pt1 | contig 13301 bp, 12 predicted proteins | sample 2165561 | NCBI WGS metagenome assembly RRZU01 (sample SAMN10456909, study PRJNA506462) | wastewater metagenome | isolation source: wastewater sludge | place: USA: Moscow, Idaho
GGCTACTACACGCTCGGCAAGTACTTCGTGAAGCTCATCGAGCACCCGCAGGTCATGCGCCTGTGCACCCGGTACGGGCTGCCGCGGCCGCTGCTCATGAAGTTCACCGTGAAGCTCCTCTCCGACTGCTACGAGCCGCGCGGAGGAGACCTCGTCGACCGGGTCATCTCCGGCCTCACGAAGATCGTCCCGGCAGCATGACCGCCACCCCGACAACGACGTCCGCTCCCTACGGAGGCACGCGATGACCAACCCGTACGTTCCCCTGCTCTTCCTCATGGGGATCGCTCTCGTGCTGACCATCGGCGGTGTCGCCGCGTCGGCGCTCATCGGCCCCAAGCGCTACAACCGCGCGAAGCTCGACGCGTACGAGTGCGGCATCGAGCCGACCCCGCACGCGGTCGGCGGCGGCCGGTTCCCGATCAAGTACTACCTCGTCGCGATGACGTTCATCATCTTCGACATCGAGGTCGTCTTCCTCTACCCGTGGGCCGTCGACTTCTCGACGCTCGCGGTGTTCGGGCTCGTGGCGATCCTCGCGTTCCTCGTGATGATCACCGTGCCCTTCGTCTACGAGTGGCGCCGGGGCGGGTTCGAGTGGGACTGACGGACGTGGCAGGACGACGCAGGACAGGCCGCCTGGACGGCGCACGTGGACGTGTGAGGAGAGAACGATGAGCAAGGAGACAGCGCCCTCAGGGTTCCTGCTGACGACCGTCGAAGAGTTCGCCGGCTGGTCGCGCAAGGCGTCGCTGTGGCCGGTGACGTTCGGCCTCGCCTGCTGCGCAGTCGAGATGATGGCTGCCGGCACCTCGCGCTTCGACCTGTCGCGCTTCGGCATGGAGGTGTTCCGCGCCTCGCCCCGCCAGGCCGACCTCATGATCGTCGCCGGCCGCGTCTCCCAGAAGATGGCCCCGGTCGTGCGTCAGGTCTACGACCAGATGCCCGAGCCCAAGTGGGTCCTGTCGATGGGCGTGTGCGCGTCGTCGGGCGGCATGTTCAACAACTACGCGATCGTCCAGGGCGTCGACCACGTCGTCCCGGTCGACATCTACCTCCCCGGCTGCCCGCCGCGGCCGGAGATGCTGATCAACGCGATCCTCGAGCTGCACAAGCAGATCCAGGGCGAGCCCCTGCTGAAGCACCGCCGCGACATCGTCAAGGCCGTCGAGGCGGCCGCGCTCGAGGCGACCCCCACGCACCAGATGAAGGGCCTGCTGCGATGAGCGACGAGACGCGCTCCGACAAGGGCATGAGCGACGACGTGACGCGCTCCGACCTGACGCCCGGGGACGTGACCCCGGGCGGCGACGTGAAGGTCCCGCTCCAGCCGGGCACCCTGCGCGGCGCCGACGTGGTCGAGGAGCGTCGCGGCCTGTTCGGGATCCACGGCTCCGGCGACACGTCGGGCTTCGGCGGCCTCGTCCGCACGGTCGCGATGCCGGGGTCGAGCGCCCGCCCCTACGGCGGCTGGTTCGACGAGGTCGTCGACGTGCTCGTCGAGGTCCTCGAGGAGAAGGAGCCGGGGCTCGCGGCGAAGGCGCTCGCCGCTGTCGTCGTCGACCGCGACGAGCTCACGCTCGAGATCAACCGCGAACAGCTCGTGACCGTGTTCCAGGCGCTCCGTGACGACCAGGACCTGCGCTTCGAGCTCAGCCTCGGCGTCTCGGGCGTGCACTACCCGGAGGCGACGGGCCGCGAGCTGCGCGCCGTCTACCACCTGACGTCGGTGACGCACTCGCGCTCCCTGCGCGTCGAGGTCGCGGCGCCCGACGCCGACCCGCACATCCCCTCGACCGTCTCGGTCTACCCGACGAACGACTGGCACGAGCGCGAGACCTGGGACTTCTTCGGGATCATCTTCGACGGCCACCCGTCGCTCGCCCGCATCGAGATGCCCGACGACTGGCCCGGTCACCCGCAGCGCAAGGACTACCCGCTCGGCGGCATCGAGGTCGAGTACAAGGGCGCCACCATCCCGTCGCCGGACACGAGGAGGTCCTACTCATGAGCACCGCACCCTCTGCGGCACCGCACGCGACCCGCGACGCAGGTGCGCCCGGGACCGACGGCGACATCCCTACCTTCGAGGCGTACGGCGACGGCGACTGGTCCGACATCGCCGAGGAGGCGCTCCGGCTCGGCGAGGAGCGCATCGTCGTCAACATGGGGCCTCAGCACCCGTCGACGCACGGCGTGCTGCGCCTCATGCTCGAGATCGACGGTGAGACGGTCACCGAGGCCCGCGCGGGAATCGGCTACCTGCACACGGGCATCGAGAAGAACATGGAGTTCCGCACCTGGACCCAGGGCGTGACCTACTGCACGCGCATGGACTACCTCGCGCCGTTCTTCCAGGAGGTCGCGTTCTGCCTCGGCGTCGAGAAGCTCCTCGGCATCACCGACGACATCCCCGAACGCGCGACCGTCATCCGTGTGCTCCTCATGGAGCTCAACCGCATCTCGTCCCACCTCATCTGCCTCGGCACCGGTGGCAACGAGATGGGCGCGACGACGATCATGACGACCGCCTTCACGGCGCGCGAGGAGATCCTGCGGATCTTCGAGGCGATCACGGGCCTGCGCATGAACCACGGGTTCGTGCGTCCCGGTGGTGTCCCGCTCGACCTCCCTCCGGGCGTCATCCCCGAGATCCGCGCGGCGAACAAGACCGTCGCGAAGTACCTCGGCCAGCTGAGCGACCTGATGATGGCGAACCCCATCTTCAAGGGCCGCCTCGTCGGCGTCGGGCACCTCAACCTTGCGGCGTGCATGGGTCTCGGCATGACCGGCCCCGTGCTCCGCTCGACCGGCCTGCCGTACGACGTGCGCAAGGCGAAGCCGTACTGCGGCTACGAGACGTACGACTTCGACGTGCCGACGAGCACCGGCGCCGACGCGTACGACCGCGTCGCGCTGCGCTTCCAGGAGTGCTACGAGTCGCTCAAGATCGTCGAGCAGGCGCTCGTGCGCCTCGAGAACCTCGGGCCCGGCCCGGTCATGGTCGCCGACAAGAAGATCGCCTGGCCCGGCCAGCTCGCGGTCCTCGGGGACGGCCAGGGCAACTCGCTCGACTACATCAAGGAGATCATGGGCACCTCGATGGAGGCCCTGATCCACCACTTCAAGATCGTCACGGAGGGCTTCCGGGTCCCGGTCGGCCAGGTGTGGCAGTCCGTCGAGGCGCCGCGCGGCGAGCTCGGCGTTCACCTCGTGTCTGACGGCGGTACGCGGCCGTACCGCGCGCACTTCCGCGACCCGTCCTTCAACAACCTGCAGGCCGTCTCGATGATGTGCGAGGGCGGCCAGCTCGCCGACGTCGTCGTCGCCGTCGCCTCGATCGACCCGGTGCTCGGAGGAGTGGACCGATGACCCAGACCGGATACGCACCCGACGTGCGCACGCGCCTCGACGAGGACGCGGCGCAGATCGTCGCCCGCTACCCGCAGGCGCGCTCGGCGCTCCTGCCGCTGCTGCACCTCGTGCAGTCCCAGGACGGCTACGTGTCGCGGCACGGCATCGAGTTCTGCGCCGAGACGCTCGGTCTGACGACGGCGTCTGTGTCGGCGGTCGCGACGTTCTACACGCAGTACAAGCGCCGGCCCAACGGCGAGTTCACGGTCGGGGTCTGCACCAACACCCTGTGCGCGATCATGGGCGGCGACGAGATCTTCGAGCGCCTGAGCGAGCGCCTCGGCGTCGGGCACGACGAGACGACGGCGGACGGCAAGATCACGCTCGAGCGCGTCGAGTGCAACGCGGCGTGCGACTACGCGCCCGTGATGATGATCAACTGGGAGTTCTTCGACAACCAGACGCCCGAGTCGGCCGCCGCGGTCGTCGACGCGATCCTCGCGGGCGAGGACGTGAAGCCGACGCGCGGCCCTGACGTCGTCCAGCCGTTCAAGGACGTGTCCCGCACCCTCGCGGGCTTCCTCGACGAGCACGCCGACGAGGGCGTCGCCGCGGGCCCCGCGAGCCTCGCCGGCCTCGAGGTCGCGCGCGAGCAGGGCTGGTCCGCGCCGTCCTTCGACGCGGCCGAGCGCGCCGCCGCCGAGGACGCCACGACGACGCCGGACGCCGCAGCAGCGGAGTCCGCGCCGCAGACCGGGGGCGAGCAGTCGTCCGCCGAGCGCAAGCCCACCACGGAGGCGGACGTCACCCCTGGTGGTCCCGAGTCCGAGCCCGAGGAGAAGCGATGACCACGCTCACCCCCGTCCTCACGGCGACCTGGGGCGACGACAAGCCCTGGCAGATCGACTCGTACACCCGCTCCGGCGGGTACGAGGCGCTCCGCAAGGCCCTGGCGACCGACCCCGCCGAGCTCGTGCAGCTCGTCAAGGACTCCGGCCTGCGCGGCCGTGGCGGCGCAGGCTTCCCGACCGGCATGAAGTGGGGCTTCCTGCCCGCTCCTGACGGCGGTCCGCGCTACCTCGTCGTCAACGCCGACGAGTCCGAGCCGGGCACCTGCAAGGACATCCCGCTGATGCTCGCGAACCCGCACGTCCTCGTCGAGGGCGTCGCGATCACGAGCTACGCGATCGGCTGCCACCACGCCTTCATCTACGTGCGCGGCGAGGTCGTGCACGTCTACCGCCGCCTCCTCAAGGCGGTCGCGGACGCGTACGCCGCAGGCCACCTCGGCAAGAACATCCACGGCTCCGGCTATGACCTCGACGTCACCGTGCACGCGGGCGCGGGCGCCTACATCTGCGGCGAGGAGACCGCGCTCCTCGACTCGCTCGAGGGGCGTCGCGGCCAGCCGCGCCTTAAGCCGCCGTTCCCCGCCGTGGCGGGCCTGTACGCCCGCCCGACGGTCGTCAATAACGTCGAGTCCGTGGCGTCCGTCCCCGCGATCGTCCAGGGCGGCTCCGACTGGTTCCGGGCGATGGGCACGGAGCGGTCGACCGGCCACGGCATCTTCTCGCTCTCGGGCCACGTCGAGCGCCCCGGCCAGTACGAGGCGCCGCTCGGCATCACGCTGCGCGAGCTCCTCGAGATGGCGGGCGGCGTCCGCAAGGGCCACGAGCTGAAGTTCTGGACCCCGGGCGGCTCGTCCACGCCGATCTTCACGGCCGAGCACCTCGACGTGCCGCTCGACTACGAGTCGGTCGGCGCGGCCGGCTCGATGCTCGGCACGCGCGCCCTGCAGATCTTCGACGAGACGACGTCGGTCGTGCGGGCCGTGTCCCGCTGGACCGACTTCTACGCGCACGAGTCCTGCGGCAAGTGCACGCCGTGCCGCGAGGGCACGTACTGGCTCAAGCAGATCCTGCAGCGTCTCGTCGACGGCAAGGGCCAGCAGGGCGACATCGAGACGCTGCTCGACCTGTGCGACAACATCCTCGGCCGCGCGTTCTGCGCGCTCGGTGACGGCGCGACGTCGTGCGTCACCTCCGCCATCCAGTACTTCCGTGAGGAGTTCGAGGCAGGCATGACGTCGCCCGCGAGCGAGCTGTTCCCGCCGCAGCGCTCCGCGCTGTTCGACTACACCCCGCGCCGTTCCGGCGCCGCAGCAGGGGCGGTGCACGCATGACCACCACGACGGACAAGACCGCAGGCGCCGACGCCGTGCCGGTCGACCCGAACCTCGTCACCCTGACGATCGACGGCGTCGAGACGTCCGTGCCGAAGGGCACGCTCATCATCCGCGCGGCGGAGGAGATCGGGATCGCGATCCCGCGCTTCTGCGACCACCCGCTGCTCAAGCCGGTCGGCGCGTGCCGCCAGTGCCTCGTCGACGTGGCGATGCCGGACCGCGAGGGCAACGTCCGCCCGATGCCGAAGCCGCAGCCGTCGTGCGCGATGGAGGTCGCCCCCGGCATGGTCGTCGGGACGCAGCACTCCTCGCCCGTCGCGGACAAGGCGCAGCACGGCGTGATGGAGCTCCTGCTCATCAACCACCCGCTCGACTGCCCGACGTGCGACAAGGGCGGCGAGTGCCCGCTGCAGAACCAGGCGATGAGCAACGGCCGCCCGACGAGCCGTTTCATCGACATCAAGCGCACCTTCCCGAAGCCGATCAAGATCTCGACGCAGATCCTCCTCGACCGGGAGCGCTGCATCCTGTGCCAGCGCTGCACGCGCTTCACCCGGGAGATCGCGGGCGACGCGTTCATCGACCTGCAGAAGCGCGGCGCGCGCCAGCAGATCGGCACGTTCGACGAGCACATCCTCGGATTCGAGCCGACCGAGACGGCCGACGGCGGCCCGACGGTGGGCGCGGCCCACGAGGACGAGTCCGGTCGCCCGTTCGCGTCGTACTGGTCGGGCAACACGGTGCAGATCTGCCCGGTCGGCGCGCTCACGAGCGCGGCCTACCGCTTCCGTTCGCGCCCGTTCGACCTGGTCTCGACCGAGTCCGTCGCCGAGCACGACGCGAACGGCTCGGCCATCCGCATCGACCACCGCCGCGGCGCCGTCATGCGTCGCCTCGCGGCGGACGACCCGGTCGTCAACGAGGAGTGGATCAGCGACAAGGACCGCTTCGCGTTCCGCTGGCAGACCGCTGCGGACCGCCTGACCACCCCGCTCGTGCGCGACCGCGCCGCGGACGGCTCGCGCGGCGAGCTGCGCCCCGCGTCGTGGGTCGAGGCGTTCGAGGTCGCGGGCAAGGCGCTGGCCGCCGCACGCGACGCGGGTGGTGTCGGTGTGCTGCCCGGTGGCCGTCTGACGATCGAGGACGCGTACGCGTACGGCAAGCTCGCGCGCGTCGCCCTCGGCACGAACGACGTCGACCACCGCGCCCGTCCCGCGTCCGACGAGGAGGAAGGCTTCCTCGCCCACGCCGTCGCCGGCCGTGGCATCGACGTGACGCTCGGCGACCTCGAGAAGGCGCCCGCGGTCCTGCTCGTCGGGCTCGAGCCCGAGGAGGAGGGCGGCATCGTCTTCCTGCGGCTTCGCAAGGGCACGCAGGCGGGCCGCACGACGGTGCACGCTGTCGCACCGTTCGCGACGCGCGGCATCGAGCGTCTCGACGGCAGCCTCGTCAAGGCTGCGCCGGGCACCGAGGGCGAGATCCTCGCAGCGCTCGCCGACGGTGTCCCGTCCGACGCGGACGCGGCGATCGTCGCGGCGTCGCAGGCCGTGCGCACCGAGGGAGCGATCGTCCTCGTGGGCGAGCGCCTCGCCGGTGTCCCCGGTGCGCTGTCCGCGGCACTGCGGCTGAGCACGGCGACGGGAGCGCGTCTCGCGTGGGTCCCGCGCCGTATCGGCGAGCGCGCGGGCGTCGAGCTCGGCACCCTGCCGAGCCTCCTGCCGGGCGGCCGCCCGGTGGCCGACGCCGCGGCACGCGTCGACATGGCCGCCCACTGGGGCGTCGCACAGCTCCCGGAGACGGCAGGCCGCAACGCCGAGCAGATCCTCTCGGCGCTCGCCGACGGCACCCTGCGGGGTGCGATCGTCGGTGGCGTCGAGGTCGCTGACCTGCCCGACCCGCAGGCGGCGCGCGACGCGCTCGCCGCGGCAGACGTCGTCGTGTCCCTCGAGGTCCGTCGCAGCGAGGTCACCGAGCTCGCGGACGTCGTCCTGCCGGTGGCTCCGCCGCAGGAGAAGGCGGGCGCCTTCTGGAACTGGGAGGGCCGCGTCCGCGTCTTCCGCCAGGCGCTCGACTCCCACTTCATGCCCGACCACCGCGTCCTCGACTCGCTCGCCCGTGAGATGGGCGTCGACCTCGGGCTCGCGACAGGCGAGCAGGTCCGCAAGGAGATCGACACGCTCGGCCTCTGGGACGGCACCCGCGTCGAGGCCCCGGCCGTCGAGACGGCCGAGCCGCCCGCGGTCGCGCCCGGCACCGCGGTCCTCTCGACGTGGCGCCTGCAGCTCGACTCGGGGCGCGGCCAGGACGGCGAGCCCTACCTCGCCGGCACGGCGCGCCGCGCCGTCGCACGCCTCTCCGCGGCGACCGCGGAGGCCGCAGGCATCGCCGAGGGCGCGCTCGTGCGCGTCTCGACGGACCGCGGCGCGATCGAGCTGCCGGTCGTGCGCACGGACATGCCGGACCACGTGGTCTGGTTGCCCACCCGGTCCGGCACGAGCGCCGTGCGCGACGCGCTCGGCGCCGACTCCGGCAGCCTCGTCGCGATCGCCGCGGTCCCCGCGGCGACCGGCGTGGACGAACCTCAGCACGACGACGTGGAGGCACGATGAGCGCGCTCCTGCTGCCGACGGCCACCCCCAACGTCCCGGGGATCGCCGCGGACTTCAGCAACGACAACCCCTGGGTGTACCTCGTCAAGGCGGTGCTGATCATCGTCTTCCTGCTGCTCAGCGTCCTCATGGCGCTGTGGTTCGAGCGGCGCCTCGTGGGCCGCATGCAGGTGCGCCCGGGACCGAACGTGCACGGCCCGTTCGGTCTGTTCCAGGCGCTCGCCGACGCGATGAAGCTCCTCATGAAGGAAGACATCACGGTCCGCGCCGCGGACAAGATCGTCTACCTCATCGCGCCGATGATCTCGGTGTTCTGCTCGCTCATGGTCTACGCGGTCATTCCGTTCGGGCCTGAGGTGCGCATCCCGTTCACGGACTTCTGGACGCCCGCCCAGCTCACCGACTTCCCGGTCGCCGTGCTGTACATCCTCGCGGTCGCCGCGATCGGCGTGTACGGGATCGTCCTCGGTGGCTGGTCGTCCGGCTCGACGTACCCGCTGCTCGGTGGTGTCCGTTCGACGGCGCAGGTGATCTCCTACGAGCTCGCGATGGGTCTCTCGCTCGCGTCGGTGTTCCTGCTCGCCGGCTCGATGTCGACGTCGCAGATCGTCACCAACCAGGAACGCATCTGGTACGCGCTGCCGCTGCTGCCGTCGTTCGTCCTCTACATCATCTCGATGATCGGTGAGACGAACCGGCTGCCGTTCGACCTCCCCGAGGCCGAGGGCGAGCTCGTGTCGGGTTACATGACCGAGTACTCGTCGATGAAGTTCGCGTGGTTCTTCCTCGCGGAGTACATCAACATGCTCAACGTGTCCGCGGTCGCCACGACGCTGTTCTTCGGCGGTTGGCAGGCGCCGTGGCCGCTCACCGAGATCAACGACGGCATGTTCAACACCGGCTGGTGGCCCGTCCTGTGGTTCATCATCAAGGTCTGGATCTTCATGTTCGTGTTCGTGTGGGTGCGCGGCACGTTGCTGCGCTTCCGCTACGACCAGTTCATGAAGCTCGGCTGGAAGGTGCTCATCCCGGTCGCGCTCGGCTGGACGACCCTCGTCGCGATCTACCAGGGCTTCTCGCAGTTCTCGACGATCTCGAACCGCACGTTCATCTACTTCTTCCTCGGCATCGCGGTCGTCGCGCTCCTGCTCGGGTTCGTCATCCCGGAGAAGAAGCCTGCGCCTGAAGCAGCCGAGGAGACGGAGCCGTTCGACGCGTTCGCCGCCGGCTACCCGGTCCCGCCGCTACCCGGCCAGAAGCTGCCGCCGTCGCCACGCGCCGCTCGTCGCGCTGCGGCCGCCACGGCGGCCGCGACGACGGTGATCGAGGCGGCGCCCGCTGCCGATACCAGCACGACGACGGAGGGAGACCCCGGTGAGTGACCTCAGCCCCAAGCCCAAGGGTCCGCTGGGCGAGCTGCTCGCTCCGGTCGCGGGCTTCGGCGTGACGTTCTCGAACCTGTTCCGGCCCACCGTGACCGAGCAGTACCCGTTCGAGAAGGTCCCCACGAAGCCGCGCTTCCACGGCCGCCACCAGCTCAACCGGTATGCGGACGGCCTCGAGAAGTGCATCGGCTGCGAGCTGTGCGCGTGGGCGTGCCCCGCGGACGCGATCTACGTCGAGGGCGCCGACAACGCCGACCTGCCCGACGGCGCGCACGTGTCGCCCGGCGAGCGGTACGGCCGCGTGTACCAGATCAACTATCTGCGCTGCATCTTCTGCGGTCTGTGCATCGAGGCGTGCCCGACGCGTGCGCTCACGATGACGAACGAGTACGAGCTCGCAGGCCCGACCCGCGCCGGGATGATCTTCGAGAAGGAAGACCTGCTCGCCCCGCTGCGCGAGGGCATGCTGAACGGTCCGCACCCGATGGTCGAGGGCACCGAGGACACGAACTACTACCGGGGCGAGGTCACGGCGCCCACCGCGGCGCAGGTCGCGTGGGTCCGCGAGCACCGTCCCGACGAGCCGACGCTCGAGACGGCGAAGCCGGCCGACGTCGCCACGGACGGAGGCGCACGATGACCACGTCGACCGGGGAGGCAGTGCTCTTCTGGGTGCTCGGCCCCCTCATGGTGATCGCGGCCCTCGGCCTCGTGTTCGCCCGCAAGGCGGTGTACGCGGCCCTGTCGATGATCTTCGTGATGATCGGGCTCGCGGTGCTCTACCTCGCGAACGAGGCGGAGTTCCTGGGCATCGTGCAGATCGTCGTCTACACGGGCGCGGTCATGATGCTCTTCGTCTTCGTGCTCATGCTCGTCGGTGTCGACGCGTCGACGTCGGCTGTCGAGACGATCCGCGGCCAGCGCTGGATCGGCGGCCTCCTCGGCATCGGGCTCGGCGCGCTGCTGATCTCCGTGATCTCCCGCGCGACGTTCGCTCCTGCAGCGGGCCTCCAAGGGGCCAACAGCGAGACGAACCCGGTCGGGATCGCCCGCGTCCTCATGAGCGACTTCGTGTTCGCGATCGAGGTCGTCGCCGCGCTGCTCGTCACGGCCGCGCTCGCCGCGCTCGTGCTCACGCACCGCCGTCGCTTGACCCGCAAGGTCGGTCAGGCCGAGCGCGCCGACGCGCGCGTCGCGGCGGGCCAGCACCTGGTCAACCTGCCGGCTCCCGGCGTGTACGCACGGCACAACGCGATGGACGTCCCTGCGCTCGACCCGTACGGCAACCCGATCGAGGCGTCGGTCTCGCGTGTTCTGCGCATCCGCCGCCAGGAGCAGGGGCTCTCGAGCCAGGTCACGACGCTCATCGGGTCGGGCGACCTGCCCGCGGCGATCGCGGCGGGTGCCGAGGGCGAGAACGAGAGCGCCACGCCTGGCGCAGAGCAGGACGGGGACGCCTGATGGAGCTCACCAACTACCTGTACCTCGCGGCGGTGCTCTTCGCGATCGGCGCGATCACCGTGCTCACGCGGCGCAGCGCGATCATCGCGTTCATGGGTGTCGAGCTCATGCTCAACGCCGCCAACCTGACGTTCGTGACGTTCGCGCGCATGCACGGGGACCTCACCGGCCAGGTCGTCGCCTTCTTCGTGATGGTCGTCGCGGCCGCAGAGGTCGTCGTCGGCCTCGCGATCATCGTGGCCATCTTCCGCACCCGTAAGTCGTCCTCGGTCGACGACGTGAACCTGCTGAAGGGCTGAGGCGACGATGCTGACCATGCTCCCGTTCCCGGCGCAGTCCACCGCGTTCGTCGAGGGTTCCGCCCAGGCGGCCAGCGGCGCGGTGCAGACCAGCGCCTGGTTGCTCGTGGCGATCCCGCTGCTGAGCGCCGGCATCCTGCTCGTGCTCGGCCGTCGCTCCGACCGTTGGGGTCACTGGCTCGGGCTGCTCGCCTCGGTCGCGACGTTCGTGCTGGGGGCCTCGCTCCTCGTGAGCCTCCTCGGGTACCCGGCTGCGGACCGTGTCCGCGACCTCGAGCTCTTCGACTGGATCTCGACGTCCGACCTGTCGCTCGCGGCAGGCCTGCGGATCGACCCGCTGTCGCTCACGTTCGTCCTGCTCGTGACGTTCGTCGGTTCCCTGATCCACCTGTACTCGGTGGCGTACATGGAGCACGACGAGAACCGGCGGCGGTTCTTCGCCTACCTGAACCTGTTCGTTGCGGCGATGCTCCTGCTCGTCCTCGCGGACTCGTACCTCCTGCTGTTCGTCGGCTGGGAGGGCGTGGGCCTCGCGTCGTACCTGCTCATCGGCTTCTGGAACCACGTCCCGAGCTACGCGACGGCCGCCAAGAAGGCGTTCATCATGAACCGTGTGGCGGACGTCGGCATGATCGTCGCGCTCATGCTCATGTTCGCGACGTTCGGTGGCGTCGACTTCGTGACGGTGTTCGACGGCGCGCCGAGCGCGTCCGAGGGACAGCTCACCGCGATCGGGCTCATGCTCCTCCTCGCCGCGTGCGGCAAGTCGGCGCAGTTCCCGCTGCAGGCCTGGCTCGGCGACGCGATGGCCGGCCCGACGCCGGTGTCCGCGCTCATCCACGCCGCGACCATGGTCACCGCCGGCGTCTACCTGATCGTGCGCTCCGCGCCCGTGTTCAACCTCGCGCCGACTGCCCTGCTCGTCGTCGCAATCGTGGGTGCCGTGACGCTCCTGTTCGGGGCGATCGTCGGTTGCGCGAAGGACGACATCAAGAAGACGCTCGCCGCGTCGACCATGTCGCAGATCGGCTACATGATGCTCGCCGCGGGCCTCGGCCCGATCGGCTACGCGTTCGCGATCTTCCACCTGCTGACGCACGGCTTCTTCAAGGCCAACATGTTCCTCGGCGCCGGCTCGGTCATGCACGGCATGAACGTCCAGGTCGGCATGCGTCGCTTCGGCGGGCTGTCCGCGTACATGAAGATCACGTGGATCACGTTCGGTCTCGGCTGGCTCGCGATCCTCGGCGTCCCGCCGTTCTCGGGCTTCTGGTCCAAGGACAAGATCATCGAGTCGGCGTTCGTCGGTGACGGCTGGCAGCCGTGGGTCTTCGGTACGGTCGCGCTGCTCGGCGCGGGCATCACGGCGTTCTACATGTCGCGCCTGTTCTTCATGACGTTCCACGGCAAGAAGCGGTGGACGAGCGAGAAGGAAGGCACGGGCCCGGACCAGCACCCGCACGAGTCACCGGTGCTCATGACCGCGCCGATGATCCTGCTCGCGGTCGGTTCCGTGGCCCTCGGTGGCCTGCTCACGATCGGCAACGCCTTCGTCGGCTGGCTCGAGCCGGTCACCGGGCACGTCGAGCACCACGAGCCGGTGCTCCCGGTTCCCGTGATCATGGTCGCCACCCTCGTCCTCGTGCTCGCCGGCGCGTTCCTCGCGTGGCGGCAGTACGCGGCGGCGACCGTCCCGGTCGAGGCTCCGCGCGGATCCCTGCTCACGCGGGCGGCCCGCAAGGACCTCTACCAGGACACGGTCAACGAGTCGCTCGTGATGCGCCCCGGCCAGTACCTGACAAGGTCGCTCGTCTACGGTGACCGCACGCTCGTCGACTCGACCTTCACAGGGCTGGGCCGCGGCTCTTCGGGGCTGGGTCGGGCGCTGCGCGCCCTGCAGAACGGATATGTCCGCTCCTACGCTGCCGAGATGCTCGCCGGGATCCTCGTGATCGCCGTCGTCGTCCTGGCCGTGCAGGGCTGAGAAGGACGACGAGAGAAATGGACA
>RRZU010571562.1_pt1 | contig 13300 bp, 9 predicted proteins | sample 2165561 | NCBI WGS metagenome assembly RRZU01 (sample SAMN10456909, study PRJNA506462) | wastewater metagenome | isolation source: wastewater sludge | place: USA: Moscow, Idaho
GACGATTCTCTTTGGACGTGGGACGTCCTAGAAGGTTGGAAATGAGAACCAGCGGTAGCTGGTTTTCTTTGTATCCAACTGTCCGGGGTACAGTTGTTTTTTCAAGAAGGTCGGAGATAAGAACTGCCAGAAGGCGGTTTTCTTTATGTGGCATGTGGGGAAGTCGTGGTGGGTTGTTACGTTCTAAATGGTTATAAACTCACAATTTGAGGATAGTTGTCAATAAAACACAGAAAATACTTGATAAACTTTTTTAAAAATGATATCATACTATATGTACATAACACTTAAAGGAGAACTCATTATGTCACAAATTAAAGTATCACCAGAAACCCTCCAATCTCGTGCAAGAGAGTATGGAAAAGCGTCGAATGATATCACAACAATCTTGAATAATTTACAAAGATTACAAGATACTCTTCGTGGTGAGTGGGAAGGTGCAGCATTCCAAGGTTTTGATAATCAATTTAATGAATTGAAACCAAAAGTTCAAAACTTTGCAGAATTGATGCAACAAATCAACACTCAACTTGATAAAACTGCTCAAGCTATGCAACAAAACGACCAAGCGCTTTCTCGCAACTTTGGTTTGAATTAATGATTTGATGAAGTTGGGGAGTTTCCCTAACTTCTTTTTTAGTTTGAAGGAGAGATAAAATACGGATGAATAACAAAAAAATGGGGCTTATAGCACTGCTCCTAATTTTGGTTGGTGGAATAGTCACATATTTTGGGATTGTAAAACCCTCAACATCTAGCACCAAGTCTACTCAACAAGAGACAATTGAGAATAGGGATGTGAAGATTGCTCTTGTTAATGAGGATATTGGCACGACATATAATGACCAAAATATAAATATTGGTAAAACCCTCATTACATCATTTGATTCAAAGACGGATTATCCGATTGAGGTGGTATCACGTGCTATTGCAGAACGAGGCTTAAATGACGGAAGTTATCAAGTCATGGTCGTTCTTCCGAGTCAGTTTTCTACTTCTTCGCTTGCTTTGGAAAGCTCACAACCAACTCAATCTACTTTCCAATATAAAATCCAATCCGAAAAGCCATTGGTAACTAGAAAGGCCGAGCAGGCAATATCAGAGTTGAAGAGTCAATTCAACAAAGATTTAATAAATATTTACTTTTCTAGTATTATTGGCAATCTTCAGTCAGCACAGGGTTATGTTGGAGATGTGATTGCCAATGAAGGGGAGTCACTGAATGCCTATCAGGAAAATTTGATTAATCCACTTAGTAATTATTCTAAGCTGTTTTCTGGCTTATCTAGTTCTCCTGAATCGATCCGAACAATGTTTTCTTCTTTAAATCAGTCCTTGCTGAACAGCAATTCGGATTTTACTTCCATAATAAATGTGAATAAAACCTATGATGAAGAATTAAAAACAGTTCAAGGACAGCAAGCAGCCTGGCAAAAGTCTATCGAACAGAGAGAAACGAATCTTGCCACCTACGATGAAGAGCTTTCCAAATTAACAGTAGCAGAACAGCTAAAACAACTTCAGGCTATCAAAACTATTTTTGACGAAGGCCTCAACAATCCGCCTTCTTGGGATGAGACGATTCAGCAGACCAAAGAGCTGAATTCCGATATTGATGATACGGTTACTACATTGAGAAAATTAAATACAGATATTTCTCAAACGTTGGAGAACTACGACCAAAAAATTTCAGATGCAGTTGAAGCATCACTTAAGAATACAAAGGGGATTTTAGGAGGTAATTCAGAAATAGAGCCAACATTAGGATTGTTTGTGCAGACGTTAAATAGCAACATGCTTTCTCATGTTAACGCTCAACTCTCCAATTTAAAATTGTTAGACAATTCGACCATTGAGGGCTTATCACTTTCTGATGCTGATAAACAGTATTTAAAAAATATCAACAACTTTGTTTCCTGGTATGCAAATGAAAATGGAGTGCCAAGACCAGGTGCTTCAACAAGTGCACAACAGTTAAGAACGCAAGATGTAAATAATCATGTCATAAATACTTTGGCAGCCGGTGGTACACTTTCAATTTCCTCAATTGAAGGGGAAATCGTAGATCTAATAATCACTGTCCCTGCAAATTACGCTTTAACGATTGATGGTTATGGGGTATCGCAGATTTCAGATACTCAGTATCAGGTACAAGGATTAAACGGAGTCGTACCAGCTATAAATCTAACCTATCATCTCCAAGTAAGAGATGCGAGTCAACTAGATATTTTATCTCCGGCTGTCGTTTCTGCTAGTCTGCGGACAAGTGAGAAAACCAATATTGCTGTCGCAAAAGAAAAAACCGAGACAGTAACAAATGAAGTTCCAGTAGAGACACCAAGTACCCCTGTAGTAACAACAGAAGCTCCAAATACTTCTGAAACTCCTGGTTCGGGCGTTTCAACGACGGAACCATCAGCAACTACTCCAGCTACTCCAACTTCACCAACGACTAAAACTGTCAAAACAACTAAGGTTGTGACAGTTTATGAGCCAGAAGCAAAAGAATTCAAACGGACGTACTCAGCAGCATCAACCATATTCCCATATCAATCCTATAAGGGCATTTCAGAAGGAACGGCAACGTTTAGTGATGTGAAATCCTATTTAGAATTTGCAGGTCTAATCAAAACCATCTATGATATTGACTTGTCTGTGACAGGTAGTGGTTTTGCTCCTGGGACGGATTCTCTACTAAACTCTACTGATGTTAATAAACTAAAACAAATTATTGTTAATCTTTTAAAGCAAACGACTATCAATAGTTTGAAAGAAGGATTATCTATCCCTGATAGTGAAATCGAAAAGATTGCAAGTAAAAAAGCCAATGCAACACTGTTAGAAGAAACGATTAACGATTTAAAAATTAACACATCGTCTTTAGTTGATCAGTTAGGGCAAACAATATCTGAAGCAGACAAGATCAATAAGCTCTTAGCTACCAAACCTGAACTAGTTTCAAGTGAGAAAGTTGATAATACTGATATGGTAACAGTCACAACTCAGTTGAATGCCGATTTGGTTGAATTGATGGGTGCTAGCCGATCGCTAATGGAGAATACTAAATCAAACCAAACTTTTGCAGAGACTATCAACCAGTCTGTTGAACAATTTAAGAATGAAGTGACCAGTCTTGAGTCAGAAGGAACAGCATTAGCTAAACGAGTTGATGAGTTAAACACTATTATGACGACGGATTATAAGGATAATGAAAGCTTCCTCCAAGCATTTGCTAATGTTCTTGGAAATACAAAAATTGGAAATGAAAAAAATCAGGCAGTCTATGACTACCTATCAAATCCAGTGGATGCAACAAATGTCTCATCTGTCTTAGGTGGAAGTTCGAATTCCCCAGTAGTAGTGACTCGTGATGAACGTTCGTCATTCCTTCTAATCTTAATCTCCTTTGTGATTAGCTTGGCTTTGGCCTATACAATTGAACATTTGGGTTGGTTGCCTTCAACCAGAGGTACTGAACGTGTAAGCTGGAAAAATAGTGTCAAACCACTAGGAATTATCTCCGGAATTGCAGCTGCTTCTGCCCTAATCATTTTTACTATCTCAGGTATGAAGTTAGATTTAAGTTCGGGTCGTGGAATCATGTTGATTCTGCTAGGATTAATTCTGACATTAGTCTTTGCTTATGCAAATAACTTCTTATTGAAACGTCTTAAACATACGGGATTCCTGATTAGTACAGGTCTATTGCTACTATATGTTATCAGTGCTTCTCAGTTGTTTGATGTGCAATATGCAACGACAAATCAAGGTTTAGCCCTTATTTCGCCACTTTCTTATACTGAAGACATGCTTCAACTCTTCTTGAATCAGCAAAAGGGTTGGGGAATCGTCTTTGGAGTCCTTCTGGTTCTCGCACCAATTCTGGGAGTATTAAATGCTTCTCAATATCGCGAGCTTGAAGAATAATTGAATGACAATTGGACAAAATCCTAATCTGACCAAGTCTCGGATTAGGATTATTGTCTATTTTGAGAAAAGTTTTTATCAAAAAGTCCGGGAGCGGGAAAGAACTCGACAAATTGAAAAAGAGTTTGTCAACAAGTCTTCATTTCTAGTTGTTGAGCTAAAACGGTCTCTCATCAGACCGTTTTAGTCCCGCCCTCACATAGCTCCAAAGGCTTGGGGAACCTTTGAAGATTGGAGATAAGGCGAACTCAGTTCGCATCATTCCTATAGGTAGATTTGGAGTGTGAACATGAACAAATCTGCCAATCAACCTCTGCGTCAAGATGTTATCACGAATTCTAAATAAAGAGGATGGACTTTTTGCCCAGCCTCTTCGAGTTCGGATAAACTTTTCTGTGTTTGAGTAGTCTGATATTGTCCATCCATTAAGGTTTTTATGGAGAAAGTCATGAACATATAATTTGTCTCAAAAACTTTGCCTAATAACAATAAGCAACTTTATTTTAGTGGTTTGGGAAACAGAAAAGGGAGAAGTGACTTGGTTTAAGGAACAATAGGATTATGTAGTGAGGCGGATAATGCGCATTATGAAATATATTGGATTATTTTAACCAAATGGTGGAGGAGTGTTCTGGAAATCAGGGTGACTGGATAAGTACCTAGTCTATTGGAACACCAAGTACCCTCAATCAGGTAGTTTTGCTTTTAACAAATCATATCAGGAGAAATCTATGAAGAAAATATATTCCCTGCTTTTGCTCTTTCTACTCTTTTTTTCACTACCTGTTCAGGCAGAAGACACTGGAGATCTGAAGATTGATACTGACCTTCAGACACCAAAGGAAGACCGGGATATCAGTTATCTTGAACAGGAATCAGCCTTCTCAAAGCTTTTTAATTCCCAAACGACTGAAAAGATTAACAAGTTAAAGACTGAGAATTTTAAAAAAGGGAATGAAGAGCGACATCAAATTTTTACCAGTGATATTGAGGAAGTAGACACAGTTAAAGCCTACCAAGACTTGTTATTCAGGCCTAACCAATCTTTACCCACAAACCGAGAGCACCGAGTTACATTGCGAGAGGAGAAGCAAACAGTCACCTGGCAAATGATTGTGATGGTCTGTTGTGCAATTCTTGTTATGGGATGGTCCATATTTAATTTTGTTAGGAGGAATAAGAAAAACAATGGATGATTATGTAAACATCAGTCTTGACTTGAAAAAATTTGTGGATGTCCAAGTGGATGTAAGAGTTCCCAAATATATGACTTTAAAAAACTGTTTGCAGGTGATTGTTGAATCTTATAATTTGGGTTTGGACATCATTAATCCTAGTGTGCGCGTGATGCAGTCTGGACAGGTATTGTTAGCGACTATGAATCTGGAAATGGTCAAAAACGGAGCATGTCTCTATCTAGAAGCCGTTTAGGTGAGAAGGGAAAACGAAATGCAGAAATTTAATTATCAATTAGCAAAAGAAGATATAAAAGGAAATTTGGTACTGGCTCAAACCTTATTACGAGCACACTATCCCTATTTTTTGGACTTTAATGTGACCGAGGGAGAAGAATCACTGATTCTTGAGAGCCATTCAGAACATTTATATGACTGGCAAGAGATGATGAAATTGGATACTGAGGAAAAACTACGCCATCTGATTAATATTGGTCAGATCTTTCCAACCCTCAATAATTCAAAATATAGCTATCATTTCACACCAGACAATCTTGTTTTTGATCTGAATGCTAGTCCTTTATTGATTAGAAGAGGTATTGTGGGGCAAGTCTTTCCGTTTGAACCAGTGACTGAAGAACAGTTTGTTCAATCTTTAAAGGCTATGGTTTTGTCGCTCTTAGACAAAAAGACAGATTATGAAAGTTTGATGTCTGGAAAGTTAGATTTTTACAAGGGGAATCTTTTTTGTGAGAAAGTTTTAGCAGCAACTTCGTTAGAGGAGATAATCGCCCTTCTTCAAGAGTTTTACGAGGAAGAAAAGAAGAAAAATCAAACGCAATTTTCTAAAATAAACAATAAAAAGGCCTCGTTTTTAAAAATTTCATCTATTGTATCCATTGTTATTGCAGTGATTTCTCTCTTGGCGACCCTTTACTTACTGATGTTTGCTCTGCCACATCAAGAAATGATTGCAGATCTGCGTCTGGCCTATATCAATAAAGACTATTCAGCTGTGGTCAGCGAAGTAAAAGACACAGATAGTAAGTCCTTTAGTCAGGAGGATAAATACATTTTAGCTTATTCTGTAATTATGACAGAACCATTGACTGATGAACAGCGTACAGAGTTGAGTTCTATTTCAACCCAATCAAATGCAGACTATCTACGTTACTGGATTTTAATCGGTCAGGCAAAGATTGATGATGCGATTGATATTGCCAGTTATTTAGATGACCCCCAGTTGTTAATGTATGGCATGACAAAGAAAATTGACGAGATTCAACGAAATCCAGAATTGAGTTCTGAGGAAAGAACCACTCAGTTGGAAAGTTATAAGACTAAATTAGAAGAACTGAAAAAGCAATATCTCTCAACAGAAGAACAGACATCAGCAGATGCTGCAACATCTGGTACCGAATCTAAGTAGGAGGGTGAAATGTCTATCTATCTTATATACAAATCAAGCGCCTATCAGTTAGAGCCAGGGCAGCAGTACAATCTGGGGCAGTTTAAAACAGATGATATCTTGATGCCACTCAATGAAAGTGTTTTAGTCCAAGTTGACTCTAATCAAGTAATTATTGATGGAGAGGTTTACTCTGAAGGAAAACAAGAAATCCAACTATCAGAAGGGGTCACTTTTCAGCTGCTGGTTCTACCAAGGTCGTCCTTTGTGATGCTACCTTCTAATTTGATCTATATTTCTGGGGAATCTCCTGCCACCATTTCTTATCAAGGATTAAAGGCTGAACTCACTCTCGAGTCCAATTCGCCTACTAGCTATACTTTGACAAGTAGCCATCCTTACTACCTAAATGGATACGTATCTCAATTAAAGACTACTATTCAAGAAAACGATCAAATCTTATTGGAGGAAGGTTTATTTTTGAGCATTCGAGGTCAGTTAATTGAACTGACATGTATCTACCCTCTCATGACCGACCTCTTGCAGTTTACTGAGATAGAGGTTGAAGAAGATCGTGCAGGGGAATTTCACCGTTCGCCTCGGATTATTCTCAGAGAACCAGAAGAAAAAATCAGAATTGCTTCTCCCCCGACCAATGAGGAGCCCTCTAAACAATCACTCTTAAAGTTACTGGTGACCCCTGTGGCCATGATTGTTTTTACAACTATTATGTATTTCATGTCTGCAGGTGGTGGAATGATGTTCATGATGATGGGGATGTCTGTTATTACGATTTTCACGTCGCTTCATTCCTATTTTTCTGATAAAAAGGATCATAAGGTCAAACAGGTAAAAAAACTCCAAGAGTATATGAAGTATCTGGATGGTAAATATGTGGAATTGGCACGTTATCATGACGAGCAAAGAGATGCTCTGCTCTACCATTATCCATCCACCGAGAAAATTTTAGATATGGCGAGGAATGTAGATCGTCGGATTTATGAGAAGACCCCGCATCATTTTGACTTTTTGTCCTACCGATTAGGTTTAGGTCAGGTGAAACCTAGTTTTGAAATTGATTATAATGATACAGAATTAACACAGTACAACGAGAAGGCTGGCAAGAAAGTTCAGGAACTGTTGAACCATTACCGCTTTCTTCACCAAGTTCCTTTGCATAATGAAATTAACTCGCCAATCGGTTATATTGGAAATCGCCGTGTTGTGATTGAGCAAGTACAACAACTAATGATGCAGATTGCCACATTCCATTCCTATCATGATGTTCAATTTCTTCCTGTTTTTAGGGAAGAGGAATATTCTCTGTGGTCCTGGAGTCGGTGGCTACCACACGTTAAAATTCAAGCCTTCAATAGTCGTGGATTCATTTATAACCAGCGCACACGGGATCAACTGTTAACCTCCCTCTACCAATTAATCAAGGAACGAAAATTAGATAGTGAGCAGGATAGGGATAAAGAAAAACAATATGTGCCTCAATATGTATTGTTCATTACAGATTTGAGTTTATTACTAGACCACAATATTATGGAGTACATCAATGAAGATCTGTCATACTTAGGAATTCACTATATCTTTGTTGAAGAAGTTCTGGAGAGTCTGCCTGAGCATGTAAAAACAGTTATTGATATCCGTGGGGATAAGAAAGCCCATTTGATTTTGCAAGATGGTGTTTTTGTAGATAAAAATTTTGCCCCTTTGCCAGCTATCTCTATTCACGAAAAAGAAGATTTTGCTCGAAATATGGCCAGTATCAACCATGTTCAGACGATGCGCAACTCGATACCAAACTCAATCACTTTCCTGGAAATGTATGGTGTTAATAAGGTAGAAGAACTCCAACTCTTACAACGATGGCAAGAAAATGAAACCTATCAGACCATGGCCGTACCCCTAGGTGTTCGTGGACGTGATGATTTGCTCTACCTGAATCTTCACGAAAAAGCACATGGACCTCATGGATTGATTGCAGGTACAACGGGTTCTGGTAAGTCTGAATTGGTTCAATCTTATATCTTATCCTTAGCAGTCAATTATCATCCTTATGAAGTGGCTTTTCTCTTGATTGACTACAAGGGTGGAGGGATGGCCCACCTTTTCTCTAACTTGCCACATCTAGTTGGAACAATTACCAACTTGGATGCCAATCAGGCCAATCGGGCCCTGGTATCGATTAAGGCAGAACTGAAAAAGCGTCAGAGAGTTTTCTTGGAAAATGATGTCAACCATATCAACCAATATACAAAACTCTTTAAGCAAGGGAAGGTAACAGAACCTCTACCGCATTTATTTATCATTAGTGATGAATTTGCTGAATTAAAGGCAGAACAGCCTGACTTCATGGATGAACTAGTATCTACTGCCCGCATTGGACGGTCATTAGGGATTCACTTGATTTTGGCAACTCAAAAGCCAAGTGGTGTGGTCAATGACCAAATCTGGTCAAACTCAAAGTTCAAAATTGCCCTAAAAGTCCAAGATGTGGCTGACTCACGAGAAGTCATCAAGACACCAGATGCGGCTGAGATTACCCAAACAGGTCGTGCCTATCTTCAAGTAGGCAATAATGAAATTTATGAATTGTTCCAAAGTGCCTGGTCAGGAGCTGATTACAATCCTGATGGGAAAAATCAAGTTCAAAGAGATACGACCATTTACGAAATCAAGGAGAATGGTCAATATGAGGCGATTAATAAGGATTTAAGTGGGTTAGATAAAGTCAAAGAAATCAAAGCACTACCAACGGAATTAGATGCGGTTGTTCAAGAGGCTGAGAATGCATTTCAGTCAACTGGTCTTGAGAAAGTTGCTAGTCCTTGGTTACCTCCGCTGGAAGAGAAAGTTTATGCTCGTGACTTACAATCTACAGATTTCAACGATTATTGGGAGAAAGGCTTTGATGAACCATCAATTTTGATTGGTTATCAAGATATTCCAGAACAACAATCACAGTCTCCCCTCTATTTCACCATGTCACAGATAGGCCACATTTTGATGGTATCTAGTCCAGGATTTGGTAAATCAACTTTCCTACAAAGTTTTGCTGTGGATATCATGAGGAAGCAGACGCCTAAACAAGCTCACTTCTATCTGTATGATTTTGGAACCAGTGGATTGATTTCTCTCTCAGATTTTCCGCATACTGCTGATTATTTTGCATTGGATGAGACAGAGAAGATTATGAAATCACTCCGTATGTTGAACAAAGAAATCAAGCGACGCAAGAAGGCTCTTAGCCGTGTTAAAGCTACCAACCTTAACCAATATAATCAAATGTCGGATGAAGCCTTCCCAACCATTTACATACTGATTGATGGTTTTGATAGTGTCGCAGACGCCTCGTTTGGAGAACACTTCTACGATGTCCTCAATGTCATCGCGCGTGATGGAGCGTCACTAGGTGTATATTTAGCTGTTACACTTTCTAGATTGAATGCGATGAGGTTGCAGTTGCAATCTAATTTCAAGACAAAACTTTCCCTCTTCTTGTTTGACACAGGCGATTTGTCAGGTGTTGTTGGTCGTTCCAATATCCCAATGGATGAAATTAAGGGGCGGGCAATGGCCAAATTTGACGATATCGTCCAGTTCCAAATAACTCTACCATATAGTAGCGAATATTATACAGATTACATACAAGAAGTTAAGGCGGAAGTGGAGCAGATGAGAGCTGCCTATACGGGACCATTACCAGCTAATATTCCAATGTTGCCTGAAAAAGTGACAGTTGATTACTTTAAAGATATTGCAGCAGGACGGACCTTTGATTCAGAGTTTATACTCGGTCTGGACGGCGAAGACGTAGAACCAACTGCCTTTAAGCTTAATTGCCCAATTTTGATGGTTTCAGACAATCCGACATTTGTTGGCAACTACTACAAGCTATTGGAATGGAATTTGGAACGACTAGGGAGGGAATGCAATGCCGTTCTTTTAGACCCAAGTCAGAAAGTTTCTAAAAATTATCTTCCTAACGTTCAACGTTTTACTAATAGTTTGGAAGTAGAGAATGTCTTGAAAACGATTTTGAAAGACCTGAAGGAGCGCATGGCCTCACCAGAAGAGTCTTATCAGAAGTGGCTGGTGATTATTCCAGACATGGCAGCTACCGGTATGGCTGCAAATATGGTAGAATCAGATGTGGAACTTTTAGTTTCAGAGGCTGGCCAATATGGAGTAACAGCTGTTTTAGTGGGCAGTTATCAAGATTTGGTCAATAATACCTACGATAACTACGTGAAACAAAGTCGTCATCTGATTGAGCAAGTCTTCCTAGGTATGCGTATTTCAGATCAAGACCATACACGTTATCCATATATCAACAATGAGCCAAGTGTCAAAGCCTTTGAGGGCTATGTTTTACACCCAGAAGGCTATACGTTTGTACAACTAGTTAATGTATAAGGAGATTTATGACAGTTTTACAAAATAGTACAGAAACAGCTAGACAGTGTGCGACAGCACTATCGTCAGCCGTTTCTACTTTAGGAAGTAGTGGGGCCGTGACCAAAGACACGCGAACCACAATTGCTGGAAATACGCAGTCGGCTTATCAAGCGATTGATATGTCTCAAAGTATTTCAACTCAAATCGCAGGTATCATTTCATCGATGTCTCAAAATATCCAGAGCGTCTCCAGTCAGTTTCAAGTCATGGATACCAGTATGGGTCAGCAATTGTCCAACTTAGATGCAAGTCGGGGGTTCACTATCAATGGGTCAAAATGATCTTGCTTCTAAGCATCGAGGTTTGCTTGAACAACTCACAGATGGAAGGAAATCTCTCCAAATGTTGGTCAAAAGCATACAGGAACACGATGAGGTTTCTCGAGAAGCGAATCGCTTTCTACTAGAAACCTCTGATGTGCTCAGGGGCTCGACGGATCAGCATGTCTTCATAGGCGCCTTAGAAGAACATAATCGCTTGTCTCGAAAGATTTCATCGGATTTTGAGGAGCAACAAGAAGAGTTCCGGCGTCAGCAAAGACAGCTAGAAGAAGAACAGACAGCCATCGAGGTGGAGATAAAGAAAGTAGAGAAGGAGAAAAACCAGTGAGTATCGATATGTACCTGGGGTCCTCGGACCAACAGGCGAGCAGCGCTCAACACGTACTACAAAATCATATAAACGCCTACCAACAACTACAAACAGCTCTCAGTCAGTTTACAGTCAATAGTCCCAGCCTGAGCGGTGTGACCTATCAATCTGCCAAGGCTTACAGCAGCCAGGTCCTTACCCCACTTTTACGGGCTAGTATCCTGTTGGACGAAGCCATCATCGCTGCTTGCCGTAAGCTCCCAAGTGAATACCGGAGCAGTGTTGACAGCGTTGACTTAAGAGAAAGTGATCTGGTGGATCGTATTGCTCGTGCAGACCGCATAGTGGGTCGTTATCAGGAACTGATTAATATAGAGTATCAGCGGACGAAGCCCAACTGGTCCCGGATTCAGAACCTCCAAACAGCTCGTAGCAACCAATTGACAGTCAAACGTAAGTTGGAGGAGAAGCTCCATAAGCTCAGAGCTTTCCACCAATCATCTCCCCAGATCTTCTCCCAGATTGCAGGACTCCACAGCGCAGTCCAACAGGGGATCCGCCAGAGCCAACAATCTTGGAATGCCAGCACCAAGACCTTCGTCCTCCCACCCAAATCTGAAATGAAGTGGGCAGAGGAAGTGAATGGGAAGTGGGAAAAGTCTCCTACCTATATGCAAGAGCTGATCCATAAATCTCAAAAAGGTTTTGAGTTATCAGATAAAGAATGTGAAGCCCTAGGGCAATACCTATTGGATAATCCTAATTCCAAGCTTTATAAGAATGGGATCCGAGCACTTCAGAAAGAAATTGATGGGAAGTTAGAGAAGAACGACTTTTTAGCAGGAATTATTGATGCACTGTTTGGTAGTGTTTATTCCACTGATATAGAAGGTTCTGTAGATCGCAACACATCATTTTGGAGCTCAAAATATATAAAATATAGTTCTAAAATAGAAGTGGATGAAGATGGTATACTCAAAGGTAAGTTTCATAATGGTACTGTTAACGGATTTGCAATTGATTTGAAAATTCTGTCGTTAGATGTTGATGTGACTGATTGGCATTTAAATGCAAGCATTGGAGCAATGAGTAATGCATTTGGGTTAAATTCAGATTTTGGTTTAAACACATCAACACAAGCAATGGAATTCAATATTAGTGGGTATCGATCCGATGGTAAATCCAGTGATGATCTTGGAGTAAAAATCACTACAGATTTCATAAATGGTATTGGTGGAATATATCATAAGCATAGCAGCATAAAACCTATTTCAAAATTAACTACGCAAATAAATACTGTAGAGGTAGGGGGGCAATCCATTAATGGAGGGCATCTCGTTATCGCAGGCGCAGCATACGTAGCACTACCAATTGTCGCCCCAATCGTAATAGGCTGGCTTTCAATGGGTGCACCACTTCCAAAATAAATAAATAAAAAAGACAAGAGAGAATGATACTATGAATAGACTAGTACATACTATGAGTAAAAAAGATTTTCAATCCATAAAACTATTATTTGCGATCGTTAGAGTATTGCTATTGGCCTTGTTTGGTGTGACCTATTTTATTGTAGTGTCATTTTTTCCAAATATTGCTAATCTTATTTTGCAAGCTGTATTTATCTTAGTCCTTATCGGCTTCTTTGTCACTCAGAAAATCTATCAAAACCTTGGTTTATTTTGGTTAGAAGAATCCGTCGATTTGAAAAAATACCAGACTTACATTTATGAAA
>RRZU010239381.1_pt1 | contig 13299 bp, 9 predicted proteins | sample 2165561 | NCBI WGS metagenome assembly RRZU01 (sample SAMN10456909, study PRJNA506462) | wastewater metagenome | isolation source: wastewater sludge | place: USA: Moscow, Idaho
CGATAAGCCCATGTCGACCCAGCTGCTGGGCGATGCCGAAGCGCTGATCGAAGACGCCTTCTGGGCCGCCGAATTCCTGCGCCTGAGCCCCGAGGGCTGGTTGAGCGTGCAGGTGCTGGACGACTTGCTGCTGGCCGCGCAGGAGCGCGTGCGGATGGACGAATCCGCCGCCGATCTGCAAGCCGCCTGGCGCCTGGCCGAGCACACGCTGCGCCTGCTGCAGGCGCTGTGGCACACCGTGCCCGATGCCGCCAGCGCGCGGCAGGCGCGCCTGGGTGCCGACTGGGCGCACGCGGGCACCCAGCCGCTGCTGCGTCTGCTGGCGCAAGTCATCGACCTCGGCCATGCCTGCCAGCGCGACGTGCTGGCGCTGGCTGAATGGGGCCTGGCACTGAACCCCGTGGACAACCACGGCTGGCGCGCGCAAGTGACCGATGCCTACATCGCGCAAGGCCGCGCCGCCGATGCGCTGGCCCTGCTCGACCAATATCCCAACGACTGGCCACCCGCGCAGCACCGCCGCGCGCTGGCCTTGTACGTGCTGGGCCGCCCCGACGAAGCCGCCACCGTGCTGGCGCAGGCCCACGCCGAATATCCCGCGGTCATGCAGGCGCTGTGGCCCGACATGCTGGACGTGCCTGAAGCCGAACAAGGCCCTGGCATGCGCGTGGGCGGCTCCCTCGCGGCCTACGATTACCGCGTCGAAGCCCGCGCCGACTGGGTGCGCACCGGGGCGCTGGCCTGGGCGCGCAGCCTGGCCCTGCCCGTCAAGCCCGCGCGCAAGACCCGCGCCGCCACCAGGAAGCGCGCCGCACCGAAGGGCGCTGCGGGCATGTCGAACCTGCTGGCGGGCGGCACCGGCGCCCACGACCTGGCTCTGCCCGAGAGCGCGCGCCAGCACCTGCGCCGCCACAGCGACTGGCCGCGCCTGCACGGTTTTCTGGCCGCCTTGGCCTGGGCGCCCGATCTCGTCATGCCCGGGCGCTGGCTGCCGGGCGTGCTGGACTGGCGCACCAACGCACTGCCCAAGACCCAGGCCGCGCAGCTCAAGGCGATCAACGCCGACGTCGACGCCATCATGCGGCTGTACAACAGCCTGAACGCGCCCCTGGCCAACGCGCAGGCGGGCATGGCCATGCCGCTGCCGGCGCCGGCCTTGGCACAGGCGCTGGGCACGGAAGAGGGCGGTGCGGTGCCGGACGAAGCGTGGCACACCTGGGCCGCCGGCTTTGTGCAGGGGGCCGAGTTGAGCGCCGCCGGCTGGCGCCGCCTGGGCCACCCGCTGCAGGCCAAGCCTTTGCGCCGCGCGGGCGCTGCGTCCACCAGCGCCAGCGCGTTCATGGTGCTGCATGCACTGGCTGCCCGTGCGCCGCGCGCCGTGGCGGGGGATGAGCCGGCCTGGCAACCCGTGCAGGACGATGGCCAGCCCTTGCTGCTGGGGCTGGACGATACGCCGCAGACCGTGCCCCCGGCGGATCAGATCCAGGGGGCGCTGAACCTGCTGTGGCCGTCGGTGCTGGCGGCCCGGCTGGCGCGTCAAAGCGCGTTTGGCGGGGCGGCGATTCAGTTCGACAGCTTTTCGCTGGATTGAGCGCGGCGGTCTGGGTACTGCCCGCCTGAGCCGCGCTCGATGCCCGCCAGGTCGCGCCGCGACTGCACCTGCGCGAACCCCGCGGCACTGAGCAGCGCGCGCACCGCGCCAGCCTGGTCCCAGCCGTGCTCCAGCAGCAGCCAGCCGCCGGGCGCCAGGTGCGCGGGCGCCTGCGCCACGATGCGGCGGATGTCGTCCAGCCCATCGGCGCCGCTGACCAAGGCCTGGCGCGGCTCGTGTGCCAGCGCGGGCAGGTGCGGGTCGGTGTCGGCAATGTAGGGCGGGTTGCTGACGATCAGGTCAAGGCGTTCGCCCGCCACTGGCGTCAGCCAGTCGCCCAGGCGCATGTCGACGCGCAGGCCCAGCCGCTCGGCATTGGCGCGCGCCACGGCGAGCGCGTCGGCGCTGGCGTCCACCGCCACCACCTGCGCCAGCGGCCGCTGCTGCGCGATGGCCAGCGCGATGGCGCCGCTGCCCGTGCCCAGGTCGAGCACGCGGCGCGGGGCATCGGCCGGCAGCAGCGCCAGCGCCCAGTCGACCAGCGTCTCGGTGTCGTCGCGCGGGTCGAGCACGCGGGCATCGACGCGCAGCGTGAGGCCGTGGAAGGCCTTCTCACCCGTCAGATAGGCCATCGGCTCGCCCGCCAGCCGGCGCGTGGCCAGCGCCTGCAGGCGGTCGGCCGCGGCTTCAGGCAGCGGATCGGTGTCGTGCGCCAGCAGCCAGGCGCGGGCGTGCGTGGGCTGGCCCAGCACGTGCAGCAGCAGCATCTGCGCCTCCAGCCGGGGCAGGCCGCGGGCTTGCCAGTGGCGCAGGGCATCAGACAGGGTGGTCACTGGTTGCTATTGAAAAGGAAGCTGCTTGCGCTGTAGGGACGGGCGCTAGAGGCTTATTTGTCTTGAAGGAAGCGGAGGAGGGATCAGCTTGACAAGCAAGCTCCATGGGGCACTTGTGGGAGCGGGCTTGCCCGCGATAGGGCGTCTCATTCTTCGACGCGCCGCCATCGCGGCCAAGGCCGCTCCTACAGTGTCAGCATGGCGCAACGCCCACGAACATTACGGCGCGCTCATCCGATCCACCACGTCGCGCACGCCGGCCACGCTGCGCGCGGTCTGCACGGCCAGGGCGCGGTCGGCCGGGTTGGCCAGTTGCCCGCTCAAAATCACCACGCCGCCTTCGTAGGTGTCGACGCCCAGGTTGCTGCCGGCCAGCGCGGGCTGTGCCGCCAGCGCGGCGCGCACCCGGTCGGCCACGCGTTGCGCGCCGGCGGTGGAGCCGGAGGCGCCATCCCACACCTCGGGCGCCTTGCGCAAATCCGGCACCGGAATCTCGATGCGCGTGGGCGTGGCGCCCCAGGGCGTGCCGCCGGTGCCGCAGCCGGCCAGCAGCGACAAAGCCGCCGCGCCTGCCAGCAGCAGGGCAGGGCGGCGCGAGGAGGTGGCGTACAGGGGCATGGTGTCGGTCCTTTGCTGTGTGAAGGGGGTTGTGGCGTCCTGATTCCAGTTCCAGTTCAATGCGTGAATCGCCGTCATCCGGGCGAAGGCCAGGGTCCATGTTTCTCAGCACACGCGGTCTGGATCGCGGCTTGCGCCGGAATGACGAGATATTGCAGCGTCGATCTGGAATGGGAATGAGGCATGTCTTCGGCTCGCGGGGTAAAGGATAGGGATGGCGGAGCCGCAATCAAATCAATGGGAGTATCGGTTGTTTGCGCTTTATTCATGGGCGTTATCGGGCATCATCCAGGGGAGTATGTGATTCATGAAGGGTTGCGTGGCAGCGCCTTGGCGCCAAGCAGCGCGTTCACCCAAGGTGCCGTGCCAGCGCGATGGCCCATGGTATGCGGCCTGGCGCGGCGGCGCAGCCACCCACGGCTTTGCAACGCCGGAACGGCTCAGGCGTTGACCTCCAGCTCGGCCACCTGCTCGGCCTCGCGCGCCGCCTGCAGGGCATCCAGCACGTCGGCCAGGTCGCCATCCATCACCAGCGCCAGCTTGTACAGCGTCAGGTTGATGCGGTGGTCGGTCAGCCGCCCCTGCGGGAAGTTGTAGGTGCGGATGCGGTCCGAACGGTCGCCGCTGCCGATCAGGCCCTTGCGGGTGGCGGCTTCCTTGGCGGCGCGTTCGCTGCGCTCCTTCTCCTGCAGGCGCGCCTGCAGCACCTGCAGCGCCTTGGCCTTGTTGGCGTGCTGGCTGCGGCCGTCCTGGCATTCGGCCACCATGCCCGTGGGCAGGTGCACCACGCGCACGGCTGAATCGGTCTTGTTGATGTGCTGCCCACCCGCGCCGCTGGCACGAAAGGTGTCAATGCGCAAATCAGCCGGGTTGAGCGTGATGGCTTCGGCCTCGTCAGGCTCAGGCATGACCGCTACTGTGGCGGCACTGGTGTGGATGCGGCCCTGTGTTTCTGTTGCTGGCACGCGCTGCACGCGGTGACCGCCAGACTCAAAGCGCAATTGGCCGTATGCCCCGTCACCCTCCATGCGCAGCACGACTTCCTTGTAACCACCCAGCTCGGCGGGGGACTCGCTCATCACCTCCACCCGCCAGCCTTGCGCCTGGGCGTAGCGTGTGTACATGCGCGCCAAGTCGCCCGCAAACAGGGCAGATTCGTCCCCACCCGTACCCGCACGAATCTCCACAAAGGCGGGGCGGGCATCGTCTGGATCCTTGGGCAGCAACATGCGCTGCAACTCAGCTTCCAGCGCAGCCATCTCGGCCTGACACGCGGCCACCTCCTCGCGCGCCATGTCGGCCATGTCAGGATCGGCCAGCATTTCTTGCGCGGCAGCCAGATCTGCTTCGCACCGCTGATAGCGCGCCCACCGCCCCGCCACGGCAGCCACCTCCGTATGTTCACGCGAGAGCTTCATGAACTGCGTCATGTCGGCCATCACGTCTGGCTGTGCCAGCAGAAAGTCAAGCTCGGCCAAGCGCTCGGTGTAGCGGGAGAGTTGGTGGCGAATAAAGGCGTGCATATCGTAGATATTATCTCAGAATTCCCTCTTGGATTTATTTGCAAAAAAATAGCACCTTGCTAAAAGCAAGGTGCTATTGATCTAAGTAATTTATAGATTATGTGATGATTTATTTTCCCCAGCACTCGTCTATGGATGCTGTTGCATTAACAATATTTCGAACTCCAGTGTTGGTTAACGTGTAGTCGCCACAACGATCACTGGTTTGACTGCCTGTTCGCTGGGCAGTGAGGGTATAAGTGGCTCCATCTGATGAGTTTAAACTAATATCATAGCGTCCATTAGGGACCGATTTAAGGTTGGCTGGAAAATCACCAGATTTTGGATAAGTTCCTTGGGCAGTGGCTGCGCGTTCAAGCCACTGGGCGGCTTGTAGCAAGCCAGCCCGTGCCTCTGCTCGGTGACCACGGCGCATATACTCTTGATAGCTTGGATATGCAATCGCAGAAAGAATGGCAATAATTGCAATCACAATCATTACCTCAATCAGCGTAAAACCGTGATGCAGCTTCCAAGAATAATTTTCATTGGATGGTTTCATATTATTCTCTCTGGGGTGATTTTGCTCACTGCAGCTGACGCCAGCTTGGGCGAATAGCTTGGGTGGGCATTAATGCAAGATTGTTGATTTTGGAAATTTTTTGGCCAGAAGCATTTAGAGCAGAGCTGCTGACTCGGGTATTGTTCGATGTTTTTGCAGACGTAACACCATCTCCCAGCAGAGATAAACGGGATGCATAGCCATCAGCTGCTGAGTAATAGCCATCACCATTCTTATCCATCAATTGAACACTGGGAGGCCAGCCATTCATGATATTAAGAAGTGTTAAATACTGTGCGCTTGCAACAGGCGTGGCACTACATGTCTCATCTTGAGTGTATCCAGATCCTGTGGAAGGGGTTTTCGTAATGACGGTTAATATATTGCTGCCATCGTAAAAACTCATGTTGGACAGTAAACGCTCACCAGATGCTGGAAGGTTGAAATACCAGCCCTTAACTGTAGCATCTGTCCAGTCAATGTTATTTTTGGTAGCCCTCCAGAACTTGGTGCCACTGCTGGCATTTTCCCCATCCATTTCTGCTCCAGTCGTGGATTGCTGAATCAGCCTATCGGTAGATCCAATGGGGCTGGGGACAGGTACCTTGGTGCAACCAGTGGTAGCACCTACGCAGCTTTCACCTGGGTGTACTTCTACCAAAGGCAGTGCAGAGGAACCAGCGGCAGTAGTTGCGCTGCGCTGCCGATAATGCGTATTGTCAAGCACGCTATAAATAGCCTGGGTGTCAGTGCTTGAGTGATCTGCTGTAGTCAGGTTTTGACCTGTACCAAACGCAACCATCATACCGCCACCCCCCTCACTGGTATAACGCACGGTTGGGGCAGCAGTGATGGGTTGACGCTTGGCAGGTGAAACTGCTGCATAACCCGTGCCACGTTCATAGGCTGTATAAAGAGGTGTTCCATTGAATGCCACATCCCAATCACTGGGATTGCTGCTGGAAACATCAAACTTCCACAAATTACCTTTTAAATCCCCTGCATAAATAACATCAGGCTGATCATCTCCATTGATATCAACCAGGCGTGGGGCTGAAAGTCCATTTTGATTAGAGTTCTCAGTATCACGTGTTGCGGCAGTACCAGACTTTAGCGCTTGAATTTTTACTATGCTTTGGGTGCCAGAAAGGAACTGGATATAGAGCACGGGCTTTTCATTGGTGCTGTTATAACCATTTCCCATGACAACAGCCCATTGGCCATTATTCATGCGCACAATTTGCGATGCCCGCATGGGGATAGACTCATGCGTTACCGGTAAACTAAAAATGTGACCAAGATCAGGATCAGTGGTAGGAGAATCTACGACCCCGGCGGCACGAGGAGGCAAGGTCTTATCCATCACTACTAAGTCTTCTGCTTTGCTCTTCACAAAATTGCTGGGCTTAGTGACATCTAGTACAAAGTAACCACGGCCGCCAGCACCCAATGTACCTACCAGCATGGTTTTCCAGTCGGCGGCTGTAGAGCCGTTACCGGTTTTCACATCACCTGTAAAGGGTGAGCCGTCGACAAAATACTCATGACTGTAAGATGGCTTCGTTAGTTTGGGAAGGTTGCTCATGATACCTTTGGGCACATAAGCAATTTTTTCTTCGCCATTGGCTGCAGAAAAACCATGCAACATTCCATCATTACCGCCTACGTAAATCATGTCATCACGTGCAGTATTGGCGAAGGCCCGATATCCAGGGAAGCTCAGGTTACTTGTGGGATTTTTAGGTGTATACCAGATGCTTGAGTTCACAATATCGCCCTGGAGTGACTGCCGCTTGCGATATGTCGTGCCATCCTCATGAGTACGCTCTCCGCGAATAAAGTTCACGCGGTTCTTCCCAAGCGTAATACCAGTAGAGGTCGCATCACCTTCAGTAAAATAGTCTTTCTGCTCGTTGCTCAGCAATGAGTCATCCGGAGCCCAGGCAAACTCCACTCCCTTGTTTGTCGCGCTGTTGGTTGTAAGCACCAAGCGGCTGACGATTTGAGGTTCAAAAGCATCAAGTTTGTCAGCCGTTGTTTTTGGAACAGGGCCGGTTGCAGATGAGACGGTGCCCCAGCCTGCATTGGGAGTTGTGTTGCCATCCACATCAGTGGTTTCTGCCTGCACATAACCTTTCCAGGATTTGGCTGCATCAAATCCAGCTATGAATGTACCTACATCAGTAAATACATTGGTGGAACCACTGGCCGATGCGCTGGATGACGCGGGGGGCGTATCACTGGTAATTTTATTAAAAATTTCAGTAAATGCCGCAGTGAGGCGTTGGCCTGTATCAACGGGATAAAATCTCCCTCTTCCATTGAGAGCGGTATGCCATAAATCTGAGGGTCTATCAGGTCTTAGGCTTTGAGCTATATTTGGATCAAGCACTGGCCATGAAACTGATTTATTATAGATATTGGCGAAATCTCCGCCGAAATTGTTGGCCAGAGTTGTTGCAGATGCTGTTTCCCAGCTGCTATCAAATGTGGGGCGAGAGGGCCACTTATAGGCGACAGGCGTATACCCAATGGTGTAGGTGACAAGGTGTTGCCAATCTGCAGGGTTATATGCAGGGTTCCATTTATTGGGAACAGTTACACCGCCAATGACAGATGAGCCAGCGGGATCGTAACTAGAATCAAGAATGAGCTTGTTATCAATGCTAGGTTGGAGGTCAGTTGCCCAACTCTTAAAAGCCCAGTCGGCCAAAGTTGAGGTGCCGCCACCATTGTAGATACGCGCCCAATTTGCACTGGGGTTGTAGCCAATGCTGGGCCAACTTATTCCATCCTGTTCCCCGGACAGATAAGAACTACTATCAGGGTTTGACCAAGCACCATCAGTTAAAAAAATGTGATAAGAACGGCGGCACTCCAAATAGGGTAATTCTTGGGTTCCAGGTGACTTGGCCCAAGGGCTTCGTACACTCTTTGGCATACTCATGTAATTGAATGCCTGGGACATCATTTTGTGTGAAGGGGTTCCACCATAAGGGTTCAGGGAATCCAGATAGGAGAGAAAGCGAGTCTTGCGCGACGCATCAAAAACTTTCATTGAGTTTTCTGCGCTAGGGGAAAGGGTTGTGGCGTTAAGAATCTCACCGTTGTTGTGCATGCTTTGCCATGCAAGTCGAATGCCTTTGTCAGCAGAAGTTAACTCAGACGAAGCATCAATAGCATCCCTCAGAGAATTCTTGAGAGTGGTAATGGGCGCCACTTGGTTAGGGTCGGGCTTGACGTACTCAACTCCATTCACTGTGCGGACTACCACCTGAGACCTGAAAATTGTTTCGCTGACTTTCCCTAGTGCCGTATAAGTGCCATTTCTTCTCAATACTGCGCAAGGCCCCCCAGCAAATCCGCCAGCGAGACTAAAATTTCCACGCAAAAATCTGAAGTTATACCAAAGCTCCCCGTTGGCATCAAAAAAGTAGTCTATGCCAGGTTTAACATAGGGATGCCCAGATCGGGTGTTCGGGGATTCAAGATACTCTCTGGTGACGCAGCGTTCCCCTTCAAACATTAAACCCATGCTACCTGAGTTGTCTAAGGTTAAAATAACATTGGGGCGCGGGGGCTTAAAGCCCGAACCAGGAGGGGTGTTAGCAAAATCAATTGGCGCAGCCGTTGCAATTGTTGGGGCTAGAAAAAGAGTATTAATGGCAACAGCCAGTGAACTTTTTTTGAGCATAAAAAAACTCCTGGGTATTAATTCTTTAGTTTTTGAGGGGCGAATGTTTGCTGTAAAACAACCCGTGTACCTGATTTTCTACCATATGCAATGGCTGTGATACGGTAAACAACCAAGGGGTCGATAGTTAAGGGCAAAATGTCAGTTGAATTTCCTGCAATCAGGTTGCCAGAAGTGGCACTGGCAGAATAGGGCAGAACTTCAATCCAATACCAAGCTCCCTTTTTTCCATTGCCACTTTCGTTGAGAATTGAATTGCCAGATGCGCCAATTTCATTGGTGCCAGTAGCAGCCTTGGCCCCTGTATATTGACCATAACGAGCACCAACTGTGTCTTTCAACATGTTGGTCAAAAGAGCATCATTATTCCAAAAATCTTGTGGATCAGGCCGCTTGCTGCAAAGTCCATCTTTGCACGGAGGGGTGTCAGGGCTAATATTTAGCGCACTTAATTTGGATAGTAAAGGGCCAATCTCTTCCGCGCCTGTTGGGGGATATAGAACACCTGATGTGCGGCATACTTGAGGTTTGCTTGAATTTTTTACGCAGTTGTTTCCGTTGGGCTGCATTCTAAGAATATCGAGTTCGGCATCTTGCAACATGGCTTGTGCAGCTGAAAATGCACGTTGATAGTCGGCATCGTTACTCACGATGATCTGGTTAAAAAGGGCTGAGCGTGCAGCCCACAGTGCTAGCAGCATGGCTAGCATGACTACAACCAGTATAACTATCAACGAAATGCCTTGTTGATGTTTTTTACTGGAAAAAACAAATGATTGACGTTGATTGGGCATGTTATTCTATTCAGATGCTGTCTTCTTTAGGTAGTCCCAAAGACTCCTTGGCTGCGAATTTCGAATATGTTCCGAAAAACTTGATGAGCGCGATTGCCATAAGATGCGTCATTATTTGAGCAGTCCTTGTATTTGGAGCTGCTGGGAAGATCTATTGCTTGGTTGCCAACCATGTCGAGACAAACTTCAATGGCAAATACATCGCTCCAGTCGGAGACGCCAGCGGCATTAACTTTTTTAATGCTGGGGGCGCCGGTGGAAGCATTTTGCTGAATATAATAAGAGACTTTGAATTCATGCACATTCTGTATAATCTCTTGAGCTGTTCCTGGATCGCCTGCTTCGTTATTGGCGCCTGCGCAAACAAGGCTATTGTTACGCATCGCAAAGTGGCTGACAATTGGGCGATAGATGCCGCTATGAGGGGTGCCTCCTGCTCCTAGGCAATCGCGAAACATGCTGTTTGTTCCACCGGCAACCTGATTTTCGAAATAATTTTGATAACCAACTTTCAAGGCATATTCAGTAGAAGATGGATTGTCCTTGCCTTTAAGAATTTGACTAATATTTTTGTATTTGACCCTAAAGCCAACTGGAGCGATTGGGTCAACTGTTGCAGTGCTGGTTGAAGCGGTATTGGTTGAGAGGGCAAGTTCCATTGAGCCTGCTTGTCGAATTTGCTGCCCGATAACGCGGAAGGCGTAAGAGGCTTGTTGCTGTAGTTGCGCCGCTTCGCTGGTGCTTCCTGCCAACCCGCGTGAAACCATTAATGCTCCCAGCCCAACAGCTACAACGAGCAAGCCCAAGGTTATTCCAACCAGTAACTCAATCAGCGTAACTCCTCGCTGACGATGGCGAGCTTCTAATTGCTGTAGAAGATAAGGTTGCATCAAATTTTTTGCTTTTGGCTGAAGGGTTGGGTGCGAAGATGGCATTTTTAATTGGATAAAAGTGTAATACATCAAATTCGCATGAAGATTATGGAGATAGCTTTGCTATATCACCATCTGCGCAGTAGAGACGTATGCTGGTTGGTCCCCCGCTTCTATTTGTCAAACAGCGTGAGGTCAGTTGAATAAATTGCATATGACAAGACTTATTGGATGGGCAGGTGACGTCATTGCCATCTACATCCTTACTTTTGAGGTGAAAATATTTTAGATAATTTTCTTTCTCGGTGCTGCTGCTGGAGCTCAAATCTTTCTCACTTTCGCGCCACGAAATCATGACCCCTAATTGACGACGTGCGCCAGAGGTGGTGCCTGTTTCATCATTTACATAGAATACTTTGGCATCCCCTAAAGGAAGAGTATTTTTAACAGCTTCCTGCCACTGGGTGATATCAAATTTTGCTAAATTTTCAGCGGTGCAACCCGAAGAACAGGTGATTGATGTTGCTGTTCCGCCGCTCGCTGTAGCGCTACTCCAATCAATAATATAGTTGTCCGCGACGGAACTGATAATGGAGTTGGGATTCAGTCGAATACGTTCACTCAGACCTTCAATGAGACGAATGGCTTGAGATTGCCGCACGCCAAACTGAGTATCAGTTAGTGTACGCATTTGTAGCCCTAAAATTCCAAATAAGGCTAGTGCAACAACGAGCAGAGAAACCAAGGCTTCAAGCAAAGTGAAACCTTTTTGGGATTCGATATTGAAATTTTTCATGGTTTTAAGCCTAGCTGCTGCATGGTGTATTCGCTGGATCGGTTGTCCGAATACGCCCGCCAGAGCTCATACAGACACCAAGTGTGGAGGGGCTGGAAGTGTTGCCGCCCGTCGGTGTGATACTGAAGCCAGCATAGGTGCCTGAAACGGCTCCCCAGCGATCAAGCTGAATTGTTTCCCCTCCTCTGGCCCTGGCAATTTCGACTTTTCTGGGGGCAGGGGAGTCATATCGCTGCAGTATTTCGCCGCTTGGATTGCAGGTACTATTAACTGTAGTGTCGCAAATAATCCATCCGCAGTCCCAGCGATTGGTTGTGGTGGCCGTGGTACACCCGTTGGTGTTGTTAGGAAGTTTTTTTACGACCACATTCCCCCCTCGTTTAATGGCTTCAGAGCGAGCCAAATACAAAGAAGACTGAAGTGCTTCGTTGATTTGACGTATACGCCATTTTTCTAAAATCTGTGCGAAGCTAGGCGCCGCTAGCGCAGCCAGAACAGCCAAAATGGCAATAGTGACCAATAGCTCGACAGCAGTAAAACCAGATGATGAGAGACGTAGCCGACCACATATGGGACGGCCAACAGCTTGCGGGGATTTTATTTTGGAGTACATAGCCTCCACCTTCCCAAAAAGCGTCTCCCATGTCGAGCAGCAGCTGATCAGCGGTGCTAAAGCTGCGCTAGACGGTTAGCCAGTGCTGTTGCGGGAGGGGCGAAGGGGTCTCCGGAAGTGCGCCAAGAACTGGCAGTAGCTCACGGTAGCTCAGAGGCCCAGGGGTAAGTAAGCTAACTTCGCAAGAACATTCGTTGAATGGCTTGCTGGATCCTCTCCTGGTGCATAGGCTGGGCACTGTTCAACTCAACCATTGCTCCATGCAGCATTTTTTGCGTTAGGCTGCGGGAAAGGGCTTGGAGCACTGTGTCAATGTCCTCGCCTTTGGCCAATCTTTTGTGGGCGCGCGTAACTTCAATAGCGCGCCAGCTTTCGGCTTGGGCGTTGAGTTGTTGAATCAGCTGTACAACTCCATGCTGCGGATCGCGCTGATCCATCCAGTGCAAAAAGCTTTGCACGCCTGCATCGATGATGGCTTCAGCTTGCGCGACGGCTGCTTGGCGGCTGGCTTGGGCGGTTTGCACCACGCTGGCAAGGTCGTCTACGGTGTACAGATATACGTCGTCCAGCGCTTTGACTTCAGGTTCGATGTCACGCGGCACAGCCAAGTCCACCATGAAGATGGGGCGGTGGCGGCGCTTTTTCAGGGCACGCTCCACTGCGCCCAAGCCGATGATGGGCAGCTGGCTGGCTGTGCAGCTGATGATGGCGTCAAACTCGTGAAGGCGTTCAGCCAGATCGGCCAAGCGCATGACTTCACCGCCGAAGCGGCTGGCCAGCTTTTCGCCGCGTTCCAGCGTGCGGTTGGCTATGGCAATGGACTGCGGGTGGCGAGCAGCGAAGTGAGTGGCTGCTAGCTCAATCATTTCGCCAGCGCCAACAAACAGGACTTTGATGTGCCCCAAGTCTTCAAACAGGTTGCCGGCCAGTCGCACGGCGGCCGCGGCCATGCTAATGGAGTGAGCGCCTATTTCGGTGGATGAGCGCACTTCCTTGGCCACGGCAAAGCTGCGCTGAAAGAGTTGGTTGAGTGTGGTGCCCAGGGCGCCAGCGCTTTCGGCTGCACGCACGGCGTTTTTCATTTGGCCCAGGATTTGCGGTTCACCCAGTACCATGCTGTCTAACCCGCTGGCGACGCGAAAGGCATGGCGCGCGGCTTGGCCATCCCGGAGCACGTAGGTGTGCTGGCGCAGAGCGTCGGTGGACACATTGCCTGCGCTGGCCAGCCAGCCTAGGGTGTGGTCGATTTGCGCGCTGTCTGAGGCGCAATACACCTCGGTGCGGACGGATAGGAAATTCAACCGCATGAGGCCAAGAATGGCACGAGTTTTGGGCCTCGAAACACGTTCGGCCAAGGAAGGTTGAGCGCTCGCTTGCCGCTCAATGGCAAGAGCTTGGGAGGCAGTATGCATTTGGGCCTGGCG
>RRZU010101985.1_pt1 | contig 13298 bp, 9 predicted proteins | sample 2165561 | NCBI WGS metagenome assembly RRZU01 (sample SAMN10456909, study PRJNA506462) | wastewater metagenome | isolation source: wastewater sludge | place: USA: Moscow, Idaho
GACGACGAAGGCGACGACGACGCGGTGGCCGCGCCGAGCGGTGGCCGGCGGGGCGCGCGGGTGGCACAGCTGGAGCGCGAAGGGGAGGTGGCCGCGGACTTCCTCGAGCGGCTGCTGGACATCGCCGACCTCGACGGTGACATCGACGTCGACATCGACGGAGACCGTGCCGCGGTGGCCATCGTCGACTCCGACGAAGGCCGGGTGCCCCGACGGTTGGTCGGCCCGGACGGCCGGGTGCTGGAGTCCCTCCAGGAGCTCACCCGTCTGGCGGTGCAGACCGCGACCGGCGAGCGCAGTCGGTTGATGCTGGACGTTGCCGGCTACCGGGCCGACCGCCGCGCGACTTTAGTGAAGCTTGCGCGTGCAGCGATCGACGAGGTCCGCGACTCCGGTCAGGCCAAGGCGCTGGCGAACATGACCGCCTTCGAGCGCAAGGTCGTGCATGACGAGGTGACCGCGGCAGGTTTGCGCTCGGAGTCCGAGGGCGTCGAGCCGCATCGGCACATCGTCATCTCACCGGCCTGAGCGAGGGTGCGCCGGGCGGGTGCCGCGGCGCCCAACCCTGGTCCCCTTGGACGGTGCCTGACTCCATGGGTCGGGCAGACGTATCCCAACGCTGCGCGGGAGGCCGGTGTTTCACGTGAAACGTGGCGGGCGGACTGGTGGCGGGCGGCATGGTGAGTGACCCGCCCGCGATGGCTCGGCGCGTCTTCGGAGCCCGTCTGGAGCTGGCCGCGGCATACGTCGAACTGCTCGTGACAACCGGCATCGACCACGGGCTCGTGGGGCCACGCGAGGCGCCCCGGATGTGGGAGCGGCACGTCGTGAACTGCGCGCTCGCCGCCCCCGCGTTCCAGCCCGACGCCGAGGTGGCCGACCTCGGCACCGGCGCCGGGCTGCCCGGGCTGGTGCTGGCGATCGCGCGACCGGACCTGCGGCTGCATCTCATCGAGCCACTGCACCGGCGCATCGTCTGGTTGGAGCGGACCGTGGAGCTGCTCGGCCTGGAGAACGTCGCCGTCCTCGAGGGGCGGGCCGAGGTGTATGCCGGGCGCCTCGCCGTCCGGCACACGACTGCGCGGGCGGTCGCACGGCTCGATGCCCTGTCGCGCTGGTCGGCTCCGCTGCTCGCACCGGGCGGATCGCTCGTCGCCCTCAAGGGCTCCGGCGCCGCTGCGGAATTGGCCGCGGATTGGCCCGCGATGCGTCGGGCCGGCGCCCGCGCTGCTCGGGTGTGCGGCTATGGGGAGAGCGGGTTGCTGTGGAGCAGCTCGGTGGCGCAGGACGATCCGCCGAAGTCGAATGCCCCGTTCGACGGGGCCGGGGTCGGGGCTGGGGCCGAGGCGGGCGCCCCGGCCGGGAGTGACAAGCCCGTCACGGATGAGGGGAGTGGGGACGACGTGACTCGGGTCGTCATCGTCGACTTCGTGCACGGGCCGGCACCCTCGGCACGACAGGAGCGAACCCGCGGGCAGTCACGGCCGACGTCGAAACGCGGTCGATCCCGATCCGGTGGTGATCGTCCGCGTCGGGCGCGCGGGCGTTGAGCAGATCGCCGGACGACGACGGCCGGGGGTCGGGGGTCGGAGGTCGGAGGAAGTTGGGGTCGGCCGTGGCTGGCAACCGGCCGGGATTGCGGTCGGCCCCGGGATGCCGGTGAGTTGAAAGGCGGCCTGTCTGCATGGCGGCGGGGCTGCATGGCGGCGGGGCTGCATGACCGCGGGGCTGCATGGCGGCGGGGCTGCATGACCGCGGGGCTGGATGACGGCGGGCCTGCCTGACGGCCGGGCTGGATGACGGCCCGGCTGTGGATGACGGTCAGGCGGAGGGCCGGGGGTGTGATTGGATTTCGGCATGAGTGAGCGCATCACGACCGCACCTGGGTTGGGGTGGCCCACCACCTGGTCGGACCGGCCGCCAAGTCGATTGGGCTGGGGTGAGCAGGCGGCTTCGCTCGCACAGCTCACGCCGCGGGCTGAGGATCGCCAGGGCGCAAACCCGCGTCCCGCAGCGGACCTCGGCTCGTTCCCCACGGATGTGCCTGCCCCTCCACCGGCAGAGCTGTCGCCTCACGAACACGGCGATGTTTCACGTGAAACAGTGGGCCACACGCCGGTCACTCAGCTTGTCACCGAGTCCGTCACTGAACCGGTCACCGAGCCCCTCCCTGAGTCTCTTTCCGAGCCGATTGCCGGCGCGAGTGAACCGGGTGCCTCGTCGGACCCAGCCGGATCGGGCGGCGACCTTCCGGGGGTTCAGGGCGAGCCCGCCGATGATGGCTCGCGGCGTGACGTTTCACGTGAAACATCCGACGCAGCGGTCGGAGGGGATGGCGCCGCGAGCGTCTCAGCGGCTGCGCAGACGCTCACCGAACACGAACGGGCGGATCTGCTCTCGGCGATTCCCGAACCTGGTGATGACGAGGACACTCCGTTGGCGGCGGCGCTTGTCGTCGATACCCGACGCCGACTGGCCCTGGCTGGGCAACCGTTGCCGAAGCCGGAACACCCCCGCATCATCACCGTGGCAAACCAGAAGGGCGGCGTCGGCAAGACGACGACGACGGTGAATCTCGCCGCCGCCCTGGCGCAGGCCGGGCTCACCGTGCTGGTCATCGACCTGGACCCGCAGGGCAATGCCGGCACCGCGCTCGGCGTGGAGCACCACTCCGGCGTGCGATCCGTCTACGACGTGCTCGTGGACGGCATACCGCTGCGCGACGTCGTGCAGGAATGCCCGACCGTGCCCGGCCTGTGGTGCGCCCCATCGACGATCGACCTGGCCGGCGCCGAGATCGAACTCGTCGCCATGGTGGCCCGGGAGAACCGCCTGGACCGGGCCTTGCGGGCTCATCTCACCGCGGTGGCGCACGATCCGACGATCGCCGCAGGAAGCGCAGTCGGGGGCAGCGTGGCCCCCGCGGCATACGACTACGTCCTCATCGACTGCCCGCCCAGCCTTGGCCTGCTGACCGTCAACGCGCTGGTCGCAGCGCAGGAAGTGCTCATCCCGATCCAGTGCGAGTACTACGCCCTGGAAGGCTTGAGCCAGCTGCTCAAGAACGTCGACCTGATCCGCACCCACCTCAACCCGGCGCTGCGGGTGTCGACGATCCTGCTCACGATGTTCGACGGCCGCACCCGTCTGTCGGCCCAGGTGGCCGACGACGTGCGAGCGCACTTCCCGGAGCAGACGCTGCGCACGACGATCCCCCGGTCGGTGCGAGTGTCGGAGGCGCCCAGCTTCGGCGAGACGGTGATGACGTACGACCCGCTCAACAGCGGGGCCCTCGCCTACCTCGAAGCGGCCACCCAGCTCGCTCAGCAGGGCGCGACGCCTGGGCACGGACGGTCGCGACCCGGTGAAGGAGACCCGACGTGAACGAGAAGCGACGCGCCCTCGGTCGCGGCCTGGGGGCCCTCATCCCGACGAGTTCGGCGGATCGGCCGGTCGACGTCTTCTTCCCTCGTGGGCCGGCCGCGGACGCCCCGGACTCGGGTGAGCCCGAGCGCGGCAGTGCGCCGGGGGATCCGCCGCAGCACGGTGAGACCCCACCCGCAGGAGCGTCCGCCGCCCCCGCCGAGGTCCCCGACGCTGCCGAGGCTGCCGCCGCCGGTGCCGCCGGCGCCGCCGGACACGACCCGGACGGACTGCTGCCGGTGCCCGGTGCTCGGTTCGCGGAACTGCCGGTGGCCGCCATCCGACCCAACCCCCGACAGCCGCGCACGGTCTTCGACGCCGACGAGTTGGCCGAGTTGGTGCACTCCGTGCGCGAGATCGGCATTCTTCAGCCCGTCGTCGTGCGGCCCTTGGCCCCGACCGACCGGGGTGACGACACCGGCACCGACGTCGGGGCCGGCGGCGCAGCCGGCGGCGACGCCACCGACGGGGGACCCACTCACGATGAGGCGTCGGCGAGCGATGACCCGGTGCGCTTCGAGCTGGTCATGGGCGAACGGCGGTGGCGCGCGGCGCGGGAGGCGGGTCTGGCCACGGTGCCGGCCATCATCCGCACGACCGCCGACGAGGACCTGCTCCGTGACGCGCTGCTGGAGAACCTGCACCGCAGCCAGCTCAACCCCCTGGAGGAGGCCGCGGCATACCGGCAGTTGTTGGACGACTTCGGCTGCTCGCAGGAGGAGCTGGCCACCCGCATCGGGCGATCCCGGCCCCAGGTGACCAACACGCTGCGGCTGCTGCGACTGCCACCGCTGGTGCAACGGCGGGTCGCCGCGGGAGTGTTGAGCGCGGGGCATGCCCGGGCGCTGCTCGGCCTGGAGGACGCGGGGGCGATGGAGCGGCTCGCCCAGCGGATCGTCGCGGAAGGTCTGTCGGTGCGCAGCGCCGAGGAGATCGTTTCGCTCGGGGTCACCGGGCAGGCGAAGCCCCGCAAACCCCGTCCGGGCGCGCGCCGGCCACAGTTGGAGGAGCTCGCCGCGCGGCTCTCCGACCGTTTCGAGACCCGAGTGGCGCTGAGCCTGGGGCAACGGCGCGGCAAGCTCGTCCTCGAGTTCGCCTCGGTCGAGGACCTCAACCGGATCCTTGCCGTGATGGGCGTCGAGGACTGGCAACGCGACCAGGCCGGGTCGGCCTCCGGATAGCGCTGCCGCCGATGTCGGAGAGCCAGCCACGCCGTTCCCGCCGGGGCGGGCGCGAGGTGTGTCCGCTGACCGTCGATCGGCTCGACGATCTGCCCGAGCCGTGCTCGGCCTGCACCTTCTGGGAGCTGACCCCGGCGGCGGCCGGTGTGGCGGGTCGCGACGCCGCGCAGGACAAGAGCGGGTGGCTGACCAACGTGTTGCTCGAGTGGGGCAGCCCTGGGCGGGTCGCCTACGTCGACGGCAGCCCGGCCGGCTACCTCACCTACGCCCCGGCCGGCTTCGTGCCCCGCTCCCTGGCCTTCCCCACCGCCCCGGCAGCGGAGGACGCCGTGCTGCTGGTCACCGCTCGGGTCGATCCACGGTATGCCGGTCAAGGCCTCGGCCGGGTGCTCGTGCAGTCGGCGGCCAAGCACGCGCTACGTCGCGGCTACCGGGCGATGGAGGCCTTCGGGGCCAGCGCACCGAACGAGCCCTGCCTGCTGCCGGTGGATTTCCTCACCGCGGTGGGTTTTCACACCGTGCGGGAGCACGCGGCATACCCACGGCTGCGACTGGACCTGCGCACCGCCCTGGCCTGGCGCGAGGACGTCGAGCAGGCCGTCGAGCGACTCTTCGCCCCGGTGCGCGGGCTGGGCCGCCAACCGGTCGGCACGGCGCCACGCACCCGCGGGTGACCGGTTGTCCTCGATCTGAGGATAAGCGCGATCGGCATCGCCGATGAGCGTCACCCCGCCGAGTCTCCCCGGCCGGGTCGGCCAACCGGGTCAACCAACCGGGTCAGCCGCCGAGGTACTCCTCGAGCTCGCGCAGCAGCAGCCGCTTGGGCTTGGCGCCCACGATCGTCTTGACGACCTCACCGCCGACGTAGACGTTGAGCGTCGGGATGCCGGTGACGCCGTAGCGTGCGGTCACCCCGGGGTTGGCGTCGGTGTCGAGCTTGCGGATCTCGAGCCGGTCGCTGTGCTCGGCGTAGATCTCTTCGAGGATCGGCGCGATCTGCTTGCACGGGCCACACCATGCGGCCCAGAAGTCCACGAGCACCGGCTTGGTGTTGGCGAGGACGTCACTGTCGAAGGTTTCGTCGGTGGCGACCGGGATGGTGCCCATGCGTGGTGGTCCTTTCGAAGGAGGTCGATCAGTGGTGGTCAGGGGTGCGTCGGGGGTGCGCGTCAGGCGCGGGACTCGAGGTGGTGCTGGGCGTCCAGCGCTGCGGCACAACCGGATCCGGCGGCAGTGATGGCCTGTCGGTAGGTGTGGTCGACGAGGTCGCCACAGGCGAAGACCCCCGGCACGTTGGTGCGTGTGGAGCGGCCCTCGCACACGACATAGCCCGCCTCATCGAGGTCGACGACCCCCTGGATCAACTCATTGCGCGGATCGTGCCCGATCGCGACGAAGACACCAGTGACCGGCAGCTCGGATTGCGTGTCGGTGATCGTGTCGGTCAGGGTGACGCCGGTGACCTTGTCCTGGCCGTGGATGGCGGTGACGGTGGAGTTCCACGCGAACCGGATCTTGTCGTTGGCGTGGGCTCGGGCGGCCATGATCTTGCTGGCCCGCAAGGAATCGCGACGGTGCACGATGGTGACCGACCTGGCGAACTTCGTGAGGAAGGTCGCCTCCTCGACGGCCGAGTCGCCACCCCCGACGACGATGATGTCCTGATCGCGGAAGAAGAAGCCGTCACACGTCGCGCACCAGGACACCCCGCGCCCGGAGAGTCGCTTCTCGTCGGGCAGACCGAGCTCACGGTATGCCGACCCCATCGCGAGGATGACCGCCTTGGCCCGGTGTGTGTCGCCGGCACCATCGGTCACCGTCTTGACGTCGCCGGTGAGCTCGACGGAGACCACGTCATCGGTGATGAACTCCGTGCCGAAGCGCTCGGCCTGGCCCCGCATCGCGAACATGAGGTCCGGGCCCATGATGCCGTTCTCGAAACCGGGGAAGTTCTCCACCTCGGTGGTGTTCATCAGCGCCCCGCCGGCGGTGACCGACCCCTCGAAGAGCAACGGGCGCAGGTCGGCACGCGCGGCATACACCGCAGCGGTGTAGCCGGCCGGGCCGGAACCGATGATGATCACCTCGCGGACGTCGGACGTCGGGGTGGGCTCGGGTGCGTCGGGCATGTCGGGTCTCTCCAGCGTCGTATGCGGCGTTCCTGCGGCATCGGGGCGGTGCGGCGACCGCGTGCCGGGCGTCCACGGGCGCACCGTGGCGCCGACGGCTCCAACATACCTGGCGGGACCGACCGGCCGATGACGCTCAGGCAACCACCCGAGGGCGCCCCGGCATTCCCGACCGGGTCTGTGCCGCGCCGGGGTCAGTTGAGCGGGGTGCCCTCCTGGAGGATGCCCGGGTCGCCCTTGCCGCAATCGCGCGCGACGACGTACACCTGCTTGAGGCCGTCCTTGACCGCGACGATGATCACCGCGGGCTGGCCGTCGAAGAGGGCGAGATCGGCGGTGATGCTGTCGGCGTCGTCCTCACCGAGGGTCGCCACACAGGCCGCGAGCCCTTCCGGCGTGCCGATCGGGCCGAGCCCGGAGCCGACCGGGGTCGCGGCCGGCACGGTCGGGTCGAGCAGGCTCTGCGCCTGCGCGGTGAGGTCGGCCGAGGTGTAGGTGCGCGTGCTGGTCTGGATCTGCACCTTCTGGGTCGGGTTGGCCGACGGCATCGGGCTCGGCGACGTCACCTTCACCGACCCCGGAGCCACGCTCGCGCTGAGCCCGCCACCACGGTTGTTGCCGGCGAGAAGGGCCCCACCGATGGCCAGAGCGGCGACCGTCGCCGCGGCCGCACCGAGCACCGGCCAGCGCCGGGCCCGGCTGCGCAGTTCGCTGACCGACGCCAGGTGCCCCGTGCCCGCCGCCCCGAACGGATCAGGGCCGGTCTCGATGGGGTCGTCGTCGTAGAGGAGCACCGGCGGCATCCCGAGGGCGACCTCGAGTTCTTCGGCACCGTCGTCGAGGCCGTCCGGGCGTAGACCCTGCTCGCGCAAAGCGGCGTGGATCCGGGCCGCGACGTGCTCGGGTATCGGCCCGGGGTCGGGCAGTGCCGCCAGCAACTCGCGGACGCCGGTCGGGTCGAGGTCGTCGCCGGGACCGTTGACCACCCTCATCTCCTCACCTGTCGGGGCGAACACACACACGCCCGTGCCGATCTGCCGGGCCACCCTCCCCGTGTGGGTGACGACGGTGTCGCTGTCCGCACAGGACACCTATGGGTCTGTGACGCGGCGCCCGAGGGATCGGTTCCGCGCAGCTGGTCAGGGTGGCGTGAGCCCGAGCAACTCCGCCATCGCGGCCCGGCCGCGGGAGCACCGTGACTTGATCGTGCCCTCGGCCACCCCGAGCACCTCGGCGGCCTCCGCGACCGGCATACCGTGCATGTCCACGAGCACGAGGGCCAGCCGCTGACCCTCGGGCAGCCGGCCCAGCGCCTCGCGCACGTCGAGGCGGGTGACCGTGGAGGCATGCTCGTCACGCCCGTCGGTCAGGTCGTACTCGGGCAGCGGCGCAGTCGGGCGGGATCGGCGCAGCCGATCGAGGCAGGCGTTGACGACGATCCGGTGCAGCCAGGTCGTCACCGCGGCCTCGCCCCGGAACGACGACGCCCGACGGTATGCCGCGATGAACGCCTCCTGGAGGCAGTCGGAGGCCATCTCCCGGTCGCCACAGGTGCGCACCGCGACGGCCCACATGCGGTCCTTGTGCCGACGGAAGAGCTCGCCGAACGCGTTCTGGTCACCAGTGCAATGGGCGGCCAGGAGCTCGGCGTCGGTGCGGTCGGCCAGGCCGGGCAACGAGCCGGTCACTTGGCCACCTGCAGCTCGCTCACCATGGCGCGGAACTTGCCGGGACCGTCCGGCCCCAATTTCGTCACCATGACGATGACGAGCTGGCCGTTGGCCGGGGTGGTCGGTGGGACGGTGAAGACCAACTCGCCGGACTTGCCGGCGCTCTCACCGATCTTGATGGCTTGATCGAGCCCGGCCTGGTTGGCGACGTAGACGACGATGTCCTGGACCGCCGGCAGGGTCACCGTCACGCGCCGGACCGGGGTGATCTGGCCGAGGTCGGCGATCAGGCCGTACCCCTGCCGGTTGAGCCCGCCGAAGTCCTCCGAGCCGTACCACTTGTTGGAGCGCCAGGCCGTCGCGGGGTTGCCGTCCCACGCCGATGCGGCGGATCGGGAGGTCACCTGCCCGTCGCCGTCGGGCTCGAAACTGGCGCCCTGCAGGATCGCCACCGGGGTGAGGGTGCCCGCGCCCGCCGTGCTGGGCGGCGTGCCGGTGCCCGTGCCGGTGGCGCTGACCGTGGCGGTCTTCTTGCCGCCGCTGGCCGTGAGGTCGATGCCGGACAGGCGCGGCAGCCCCCAGACGCCCAGCACGGCGAAGGCGATCACGAGCAGGGCGACCAGCCCCAACGCCACCCGGGGATCCGGTCGCCCCGGGTCGCGCACCTGCCCCGGCATGAGCGGGGCCGGGGGCTCGAGAGGGGCGTCGGTCGCGACGAGCACCTCGGAGAGCCGGGCGTCGGTCTGCGTCCGCTCGGGCTGCGGCGTCGGCGTGGCACTCGGTGCGGGTGTGGCTGCCGCCGCATGAACAGGGCTGGCGGCCGACACCGCGCCGGGCATCGCGGTCGGGGCTGGGGCCGCGGGTGCGGCAGGCGCCTGCGTCACCGGCCGGTATGCCGCGGGGTCGCTCAGTGGTGCCGCTGAGGCGACGTCGGTGAGCTGGGGCGCCAGCGAGGGGTCGATGAGTGGGGCTGCGGGCGGTGCGTCCGGGAGGGGTGCCTCGGCCACCGCGGGCTCGCCCCGCTCGGCCGGCTCGACGGCGTGCCCGACCACCCCGCCGGCGTGCTCGATCGACCCACCGGACCCGGCCGTCTCGGTGACCTGGACGTGCATCGCTTCGGTTGGCACCAGCAGGTCCCCGGACACTGACGGTTCGGATGCGGGGCCGGGCAGCTCGACCGGGTCACCGATCGGCGCTGCGGTCGGCGCTGCGGTCGGTGTCGAAGGGCGGTAGTCGACAAGCGGCATCGGGGTCCAGGGGCGCAGGCGGGCCGCGATGGCTGCGGGAGAGTCCGCCGGGTGCAGCGCGGCGGGGGCGGCGGACTCGACGGGCCGGGTGACCGGGGCGACGAGGTCGTCGAACTCCTGGGACACACCGGGGACCAGCGCCGACGGGGGCACCGGGTGGCCGTCCTCGGTCGGGGCCGCAGGCAGCGTCGCCGGCGGCCCGTCAGGGTGAGTGGGCGCGGGATCGACACCCGCCGCGGACTCGTGCTCCGGGCCACTCACATCGTGCTGCGGCCCGCTCACCTCGTGCTCCGGTCCGCTCACCTCGGGGCGAGGGTCGGTGTCGGAGGCAGGCCAATGGCCGGTGAGCGCGGCATACGCGAGCCGGAGCACCGCGGACGCATCGGCGCGGGCGGGCTGTTCGGTGGTCTCGTCGCGGCCGAGCAGGGCGGCCTCGGTGGCCAGCCCGCGCACTTTCACGGCCCCCTCCTCGGTCAGCCAGATGCTGTCGGGCGTGAGGGCGAGGTGGTGCAGCCCGCGGCCACCGGCGACCGCCAGGGTGCTCGCGATCTCGCCGATCACCCGCCGGGTCTCCTCGGCGGGCAGCGGGCGCTCGGTCAGCACCTCGGTGAGGGAACGGGCCTGGTCGAGGGGTTCTTCGACGACGAACGCCAGGTCGTGGCTCTGCCCGGCGTCGAGCACCCGCACCAGTCGCGGCTCGTCGACGCCCGCGGCCCGCCGGGCGGCGTCGAGGGCGGCGAGCCCGGCCGGGCCCTCGGCGGTGACGCACATGACGACGACCCGGCGCCCCAGGACGGCGTCATCGGCGAGCCATCGGGACCAGGCCGGCCCGGAACCGGCCGATTCCAGGAGGGTGTAGCGTCCGTCGAGCGAGTCTCCGGGGGCTAGCCGACGAGGGTCGGTCACGGCTCCCCTCCTCCTTGTGACGTGCGCCGGTCGGCGGTCCTGCTGCTGACTGCCCGCCATCCTATGCGGCAGGCCTCGCGACTCCCGTGTGGCGGACCGGTGTCGTGATCCTGGCGTGTGGACCTGGCATGGTGCATCCGGTGCGGTGGATCACCTGAGGTCGAGCGGGTGTGGCCAGGGTGGTTCCGGGGTCGGCTCGACCGGGTCGAGGGCGATGTCGGTCTGCACCTTCGAGGGTCGGCGCAGGCTCCGCACCACGCCGACGATGAGGATCACCCCGAGCGCGCCGCCGAAAGCGACGTAGAGCCAGGCCCCTGGGGGCGCGGCGCGCACCTCGATCGTGCCGGCCACGCCGACCGGGGCGCCCGTTCGGGTCGTCAGCAACGCCGAGAAGGGCACCACCCCCTGGGCGACGGCGGCCAGGCGCACCGGCACGGTGGCCTTGCTGCGGGCCTCGATGTCCACCGAGGCAGGGGTCTCGACGACCCGCATCCGGGCATTGCCGGGTGTGAGCACGAGTCGCAGCCCGCTCACCGGTTCGTCGAGATCGTTGACGACGGTGACGAGCAGCACCCCCTCGTCGGCGAGGAAGTTGGTCGTCTGCGGGCTGACCGTGAGCCCCTGTCCGAGCCGGGCGACGCCCGTGGTGAGCAGCTGCAGGGTGGCGGCATGTCGATCGCCGGCGCCCCGCCACCGGGTGGAGACCAGTTGCGTCGACAGATCCGTCCACGGCGCGGGGAGCCGGGTGCGGGCCGGCAACACCTGGGCAAGATCGGCCAGCGCAACACGTTGGGCCACGAGGGTGTCGACGACCGCGGCGGACACCGGGCTGGGGGGGATCGAATCCGACGGGTCGGCGGCCGGGTCGGGGGTGGGCACGCTGCTGGGCAGCACCGCCCGCGGCCCCGAACCGATCGTCGCGGCCTGGGTCACGGGGGTCGCCCGCAGCCAGGGCAGGGCGGTGACGACGTCGAGGAACGAGCCCCACGAGCCGGGGTCGACGCTCAGCCCACGGGGGGCGACGACGAGCACTGAGCGGGCGGTCGACGGCCGTTCCATGAGCAACGTGACGCTCTCGGCGACGAACTCCTGGGCGGCCAGCGCCGCGTCCGCCGGGCCGAGGGCTGCCGCCGTGAAGAGCTCGCTGAGCCGGTCGTCCCAGCGCAGCACGGCCGTGCCGGCCGCCCCGGTCGCCGGGGCGGTCGGGGTCGCGTCGGTGCTGCCGGTGGCTCGCTGACCGGCCAGGATGGTCTGCAGACCCGGCCCGTATGCCGCGCGCAACGCCAGCTCGCGCCCCGCCGGCAGGGCGCCGTCGGTGGGCCAGGCGAAACCGGTCACCACGGAGCGCTGCAACCGATCGGCGAGCTGATCGGGGGCGCGCAGCAGGTCGGTGACGAGCTCGAGCGCGGTGCGTGCCGCGTCGGGGTTCGACGGGCCACCGCCGGTGCCGGCCGCCGGGGTGCTCGGGCTCGGGGCGGGTGTCCCGACGGTCGGCACGCCGGCGGTCGGGATGGTCACGCTGGGTGGCGGTGCGGGAAGCGGTGCCCGGCTCAACACGGTGGCGAGGGCTGCGAGGTCGGGATCGGCATACGGGAGGGCGAGCACCTGTCGGCCGGCCGAGGCGGTGGTGACGGCGCGGGCGAAGGACTCCCGGGCCACGGCGACCGGGTCCGACGGGTCGCCGGAGACCGGGGGCGTCGGGCCGGGGCTGGGGGTCGGGGCCGTGGTGCCCGGGCTGGCGGGAGTGGTCGGTGGCGTGGGGCCCTGGCTGCCGGGGGTCGCCGTGGTGGCGGGGTTGGGTGCAGGGGTGGCCACCGTCGCGGAGCCGCCCGGGCGGCCGGCGGGTTGGCTGCCCCCGCCGAAGAGGGCCGGGTCGATCGCGAGGTCGACCGGCCGCCCCTGCACCCCACGCAACGACCGAGCCGGACGGCCGGCGTCGCCGAGCAGGCCGGTCCACGCCGCGGTCCGGGTGGCGGGGTCCGCGGCATACAGGGCCGGGTCGGGGTCGACGGTGAGCGGCACGAGCCAGGAGACGGCCAAGGGGGTGTATTCCACGGTGCGCTGCCAGCCGACGAAGGTGTGCAGCGCCTCGATCCCGCCGCCGGTGGACCCCGACGCGTCGTTGAGTTGCAGGGCGATGGGCACCGCGGCGACCGCGGCCCGTTGGCGGAATGCGTCGGCGGGCACGGTGATCCGGAAGGGCACTCGACCACCGGTGGCGACCGTGCCCGGCACGACGACCCGAGCCACCTCGGTACCGTTGACCGGGCCGGTCGGACCGCTCTGCCCGGACCAGGCCTGCACCTCGTCGCGGTTGCTCAGCGCCCGGGCGCGGATCACCCGCACGGTCGGATCGACATAGTGGCGGCCGGGCAGCGGCGCGATGCTCCCGGTGATGACGACGACCTGACCGGGGGTCGCGACGGCAGGGGTGACCGCCGTGAGGACGATGCTCGTCGCCGTCGCGGGCGTCTGGTCGGCGGTGGGGCGCCTCGCGGCAGGGAGTCCGGCGGCAGGGTGCTCAGCGGCAGGGAGTCCAACGGCAGGGAGCTCAGCGGCAGGGTGCTCAGTGGCCCAGGCGCGCGGCATACCGGAGCTCATCGAGCCGATCGAGCCGACCGGGAGCAGCGCCGGGCCGAGGATCGACCACACCGCGACCGCCAGACCCACGAACGCGCCCCGGCGGGCCCAGGGACGCCGCGGGCGCGCGGCCCGGATCACGCCGTGCCCGCCAGGCGCTCC
>RRZU011989589.1_pt1 | contig 13298 bp, 6 predicted proteins | sample 2165561 | NCBI WGS metagenome assembly RRZU01 (sample SAMN10456909, study PRJNA506462) | wastewater metagenome | isolation source: wastewater sludge | place: USA: Moscow, Idaho
CGTTTTGCTGCTGATGGCGGACTCTACGAACGCAGAGCGCCCCGGCTACACACAGACGGAGCAGAAGGTGAACGCGACGTTTGACGCACTCTTTGCCCGCGCGGAAGCGAATAAAAAGCGACTTATCATCGCGACGTTTGCGTCGAACATCAGCCGCGTGCAGCAGATTATCAACTGCGCGGAAAAGTACGGAAGAAAAGTGGCGCTTTCCGGCAGAAGCATGGTGAACGTCATGTCCATTGCGAGCGAGCTCGGTTATCTCAAAGTGCCGGACGGTCTGCTCATCGACCTCAACATGATCTCCCGTTACACGAAGGAGCAGATTGTGCTCATCACGACGGGCAGTCAGGGAGAGCCGATGTCTGCGCTTACCCGCATGGCGTTTGCCGACCACCGTCAGGTCGCGGTCGGTGAGGACGACATGATCATCATTTCCGCGCGCCCCATTCCGGGCAACGAAAAGATGGTCGGCACCGTTGTAGACGAGCTTTTGAAGCGCGGCTGCGATGTGGTGTACGAATCCATGTACGAGGTGCACGTTTCCGGCCACGCGTGTCAGGAAGAGCTGAAGCTTATTCAGGCGCTGACGAAGCCGAAGTACTTCATCCCGGTGCACGGCGAGCAGAAGCACCTGCGCAAGCATGCGGGCGTGGCCGTCAGCATGGGTATGCCGCCGGAGAACATTTTCATCGGCGATGTCGGCAGCGTGGTGGAGATCAATGAAGACTACATGAAACAGCTGCCCGATGTACAGGCGGGCGCGGTTATGGTGGACGGCCTCGGCGTGGGCGACGTCGGCAGCATTGTGCTGCGCGACAGAAAGCACCTTGCAGAGGACGGTCTCATCATTGCGGTGTGCACGATTGAGGCAGGCTCCGGCAGAGTTGTTTCCGGTCCGGATATCGTATCCCGTGGATTTGTGTATGTGCGCGAGAGCGAGGCGCTGATGGACGAGGCGAGACGGCTTGTCAACAGCACGATTGAGCAGTGCGCGGACGAAAACGTGCGCGAGTGGAGCGCCATTAAGCTGCGCGTGCGCGACAACCTTTCCAGACTGTTATATAACCGCACAAAGCGCAGCCCGATGATCCTGCCGATCATCATGGAAGTTTAAATTCAGTTTAAGTTAGATTAGTTTCTTGGGGGTTCCCCTCAGAAGGAGAGACGGGAAATGAACAAGCGACGCATCTGGGCGACCTCGCCGGTCTATTATGTTATGGCAGCGGTCATGTTCATTATGGCGTGCTTCAGCTATACGCAGAATAAGATTCTGTTTGCGGTGGAGATCACGGTTTCCGGCCTGTGTTTGGCAGCGGTTATCATGACCGACCTGCATTACCGCGTGCATGTGTACACGGCGCTCAGAGCTGCGAGAAAGGTGCTTTCCGCCGATGAACAGCGCAACCTCGGGCAGTTTGCGCTGCCCCTTGCGGTGCTGGGCTCGGCGGGCGACATCGTCTGGACGAACGAGCGCTTTCAGGATTTATTCACCGAAAACGGCGAAGGCTGCGGCGATAACATTGCGGCGTACATTTACCCGAAGACTTTGCGTCAGATTTTATCCGAAAACGGAACCTCCGTTTCCTACGGCGACCGCGAGTTTACGGCCTACGGCCTGCGCACCGAAAGCGGCAGTGTGCTTTACTTTGTGGACGACACGTATTATAAGCAGATTCAGCGCGACTACCGCGAAAAGCGCACGGTCATTGCGGTTATCTCGTTTGATAACCGCGAGGAGCTGACGCGCGATGCCTCCGGCAGTGAGGATTCCCGCATCACGTCCGAGGTGGAATCCGTCCTGCGCAGCTGGGCGATCGACACCATGGAGGGCTTTCTGCGCCGCATGACGAACGGGCGTTATATGCTCATCACGGACGACCAGCACATTGAAGAAGCCAAAACGAAGCGCTTTGCCGTTTTGGACAGCGTGCGCGCCGTGAAGGGTGAAAATAACATATCTGCCACGATCTCCATCGGCATCGGCCGCGCGGGCGTAACGGCGACGGAAAGCGAACTGCATGCCCGTCAGGCACTGGAAATGGCGCTCGGCCGCGGCGGCGACCAGGTGGCCATCTACCAGCAGGACGGTACATACGAGTTCTTCGGCGGCCTCTCCAAGGGTGTTGAAAAGCGCGACAAGGTGCGCACGCGCGTTATTGCCGCGACGCTTTCCGACCACATTAAATCGAGCGACCATATTTTCATCATGGGGCACACGAACTCCGACCTTGACGCCGTGGGCGCGGCGGTCGGCATGTGGGCGGCTGTGACGAAAGGCCTTGACCGCCGTGCAAGCATTGTGATCGACAAGGGACGCTCTATGGCGACGACGCTTATCAACGCGTTTGAGCATCAGCCGGAGTATGAAAATATGTTCATCACCCCGCAGGAGGCGCTTGACCGCTGCACGCAGCGCTCGCTTCTCATTGTGGTGGATACACATTCCACCTCGTTTGTGGAGAGCCAAGAAGTTTTAAAGGCCATTCCGCGCGTGGTCGTCATCGACCACCACCGCATGATGGTGACGCACATTGAAAACGCGATCATCTTTTACCATGAGCCGTACGCCAGCTCGGCTTCCGAAATGGTGGCGGAGCTCGTGCAGTATATCAACAGCTCCGCGCTCAATAAAAAAGAAGCGACGGCGCTGCTTTCCGGCATTATGCTGGACACAAAAAACTTCGTTTTGAAGACGGGCGTGCGCACATTTGAAGCTTCCGCCTACTTAAAGCGCCGCGGCGCCGACACGGTGGAAGTGAAGAAGATGTTTGCAAATTCGCTCGATACCTATAAAGAGCGCTCTCAGCTTGTGGCAGGTGCGGAGGTTTACAAGGGCTGCGCCATTGCGTGCTCCAACTGGGAATTCCCGAATGTGCGCATTGCGGCGGCGCAGGCGGCGGACGAGCTGCTGTCCATTCAGGGCGTGCGCGCGTCGTTCGTCATTTTCCGCGTGGGCAATGAGATTGCCATTTCGGCACGAAGCCTCGGCGACGTGAACGTGCAGATTTTGCTGGAGGAATTCGGCGGCGGCGGTCACCTCAACATGGCGGGCGCGCAGATTAAAAACAGCACCACGAACGATGTGCGCAAGGCACTCATCCGCGTGCTGGACGAAAAGCTTTCCGAAGCGACGAAAAAGAATAACTAATGCGGCAAAGCGGCGCGAAGCCGTTTGACTGCTTTAGCGATAGATTTAAACGATAGGAGATACGACCATGAAAGTTGTACTTTTAGCAGATGTAAAAGGTGTAGGCAAAAAAGGCGAGCTCATCAATGCAGCAGAAGGCTACGCACGCAATTTCCTGCTGCCGCGCAAGCTTGCAAAGGAAGCGAACGCACAGGTGATGAACGAGCTGAAAAACGCCGAGGCCTCCAAGGCATATAAAGTGAAAACCGAGACCGAAGAAGCACAGCGTATTGCGGAAGCTTTGAAGGACAAGACCGTCCGCATCACCGCAAAGGCGGGCCAGGGCGGCAGACTGTTCGGCTCCGTCACCGCAAAGGAGATTGCGCAGGAGATTAAAAAGCAGTACGGCTTCGACATCGACAAGCGCAAGATCCACCTCGACACCGACATCAAGGCGTTCGGCGGTTATCACATTGAGGTGAAGCTCTATAACGGCATCACCGCGAAGCTGGCGGTATCGGTGACCGAAGCACAGTAAAAGTCCGATGCACTTGATGCGCAGCATTAAATTTTGCAATGACTAAAAGTCGTTTACGATTAGAAAATCGTTTTCACTTTGAAGTAATTTCACTCAAAAAAGGGTGGTAAAAATGCCGGAAGATAATTTTCAACTGAATACGCCGGCACTGCCCGGAACGGTGATGCCGTTCAGCGCAGAGGCCGAGCAGGCGGTGCTGGGCGCGGTGTTGCTGGAGCCCGACTGTCTCTCGACCGTGGCGGAAATGCTGCCGCGCGCGGACTATTTTTATCAGGTCAATAACCGCACGATTTACAGCGCGATGCTCGATATGTTCACGGCAGGCCAGCCGGTGGACCTCGTCACGCTGCTGGAGCACCTGCGCGAAGAGGAAAACTTCGATGAGGGCAGCGGAAAGGTATATCTGATGCAGCTTGCGCAGCTTGTGCCGAGCGTCTCGAATGTGGAGCGTTACTGCACCATTGTGCGTGACCGTTACGATTTGCGTATGCTCATTCAGGCGGCGCGCGGCATTTTGGATGACGCCATGGAGGACACCGGCGAAACCTCGCTCCTCTTGGATTCCGCCGAGCAGCGCATTTTTGACATCCGCCAGGGCAAGGCGTTAAAGGGTCTTGAGCGCCTGAACGAAGTGCTGTTTGAGACGTTTGAACGCCTTGACCGCTTGAACTCGCCGGACAAAGACCTGTACCGCGGCATTCCTACGGGTATCCGCGAGCTGGATAACACGATCACGGGCCTGAACCGCTCCGACCTTGTCATCATCGGCGCGCGACCCGGCATGGGTAAAACGAGCTTTGCGCTGAACATTGCGCGCCATGCCGCCATCACAGCGGGCAAGCGCGTGGCGTTTTTCTCGCTGGAAATGAGCAAGGAGCAGCTCGCTTCCCGTATCATTTCCACGGAGGCACTCGTCGGCGGCACAAAGCTGCGCACGGGCGACTTGACGGAGGGAGAATGGACGCGCCTTGTGGAGGCGGGCGACATTCTCTCTAAGGCTGATTTGTATCTCGATGATTCCCCGGGCATTACGGTGCCGGAGATGAAAGCAAAAGTGCGTCGTTTAAAAAATGTTGATCTTGTCATCATCGACTACTTACAGCTGATGAACAGTGCAAAGCGCATTGATAACCGCGTGCAGGAAATTTCCGAGATCACGCGAAGCCTCAAGATCATGGCGAAAGAGCTGAATATCCCGGTTGTGACATTGGCGCAGCTTGCCCGTGCGGGTGAAAAGCGACAGGAGCACCGCCCGGTACTTTCTGACCTTCGAGATTCCGGCTCCATCGAGCAGGACGCCGACATCGTGCTGTTCCTGTACCGAGACGCGTACTACGCGAACGAAAAGGCTTCGCCCGAAGACGTGGACAAAAACAAGGCCGAGGTCATCGTGGCGAAAAACCGTCACGGCGATCTGCGCAGCGTGCCGCTGCACTGGCAGGGTGAGTTCATGCGCTTTACATCGCAGGAAGTTGTGCGTCATGAAAACTGAGGACATTCTCGCCCGCGTGCGGTATGATCTGCCGGAGACGGGAAAAATTGTCGTGGGGCTTTCCGGCGGGGCGGATTCCGTGCTGCTGACGTATTTGCTTGTACAGAAGTACGGCGCGGAGCGTTTGCTTGCGGTGCATGTGCACCATGGCATTCGTGGGGCGGAAGCCGACCGCGACGCGGAATTTGTGCAGGACTACTGTAAAGCACTTGAACTTCACTGCAAGGTGATCTATAAGGATATTCCCGCGCTTGCGGCCGTAAGCGGCGAGGGCGTGGAGGAATGCGCGCGGCGCGTGCGCTACGCGTGCTTTGCGGAGGAAGCAGGGGAAAACGGGTGCATCGCCACGGCGCACAACGCCGACGATAATGCCGAAACGCTGCTTTTGAACCTGACGCGCGGCATGGGACCGCACGGCGCAGGGGGCATTCCGCCGCGGCGCGGCAGAATTTATCGCCCGATTTTGAACATTTCCCGCGCAGAGGTGGAACATCTCTGTAAAGTATATCGACTTGACTACGTGACGGACTCCACGAATTTGACGGTGGACTACACGCGCAATAAGCTGCGCCACAGCGTGCTGCCGGTACTGAAGGACGTAAATCCGCAGATGACGCAGGCGACGTCCCGCTTTGCGGAGAGCATGCGGTTGCAGAATGAATTTGTGTTTGCGTGCGCGAATGAATTGCTCTGTAAAGCGAAAACGCCTTACGGGTATGACTTGAAAGCTTTGCGGAGCGCACACGAGGCGGTGCTGCGCGCGGCGCTGGAACTGCTGTTATCGTCTTACGGGCGGCTCTCTTATGAGCACATTTGCAGGGCGGCGGGCTGCGTTTTCATGGGCGGCAGCCTCTCTTTGCCGGGGGACATCGTGCTGGAGGCGAAGCAGGACACGCTCACGGTGCGAAAAAACCGGGAGATAAAAGACCGGAATGTGTTTTCTGTTCCGCTGAGAGCGGGCGAAAACGTGCTTCCGAACGGAAAAACGCTGTTTGTGGAGAAAAAAATTCCCGAAAAAGAAGAAATCGACCGGAAAGTTCATAATTTGTTATTCCAAAACTTTTCGGATTGTGATAGAATTACGAATGTTCCGAGAGTACGGACGCGGCGCGCGGGCGATGTTTTCAGACCCGCAGGGCGCGGCGTGACGAAATCGGTCAAAAAAATCCTGAATGAACTGCGCATTCCGGCGGCGGCGCGCGACCGTTTGCTGCTGCTTGAAAAAGACGGTGAGATCATCTGGATCGAAGCGGTCGGCGCGGCGGAGGGCTATGCGGCAAAGCCGAATTTCCCGGCACTGGAGCTTACGGTGACGGACACGGCAGGCATAACCCGCATATAAAGCGGAAAGAATTTTGAGGAAAGGGTCATCCGAATGGAAAACACAATGTTAAACGATATCAAGGAAGTTTTGTACAGCGAAGCGTACATCGACAGCATGGTCAAGCGCGTGGGCGCGGAAATTTCCCGCGATTACGCCGATAAAAACCTGCTGCTTGTCAGCGTTTTGAAGGGTTCTGTCGTCTTTATGGCAGACCTTATGCGTGCCATTACGATTCCGGCCCGCATCGATTTCATGTGCGTTTCGAGCTACGGCTCCGGCACGAAGACCTCCGGCGTTGTCAAGATCATCAAGGACCTCGACATCAACCTGAAGGGCTATGATATCGTGATTGTTGAGGATATTCTCGACAGTGGTAAGACGCTGCACTACCTTGTAAACCTTTTGAAAAGCCGCGAGCCGAACAGCATTGAGATCTGCACGCTGTTCGATAAGCCGGAGCGCCGCGAGGTGGAGGTCTACGCAAAATACAAGGGCTGCGATATTCCCGATGCGTTCATCGTGGGCTACGGTCTCGATTTTGATGAGAAGTACAGAAACCTGCCGTTTGTCGGCGTTTTGAAACCTGAAGTCTACGGTGAAGTCTAAGCTTCCGTTTTGATAAAAAAGTTTCTGTTTCTATTTAAGGATACACTTTGTATCCAATTTGATTTCCGGGAGGTCGGAACTTGAACAGCAACAACAAAAAAATCATTCGCAATCTTTTGATCTACCTCGGCATTCCGATTTTGCTCGTCGTGCTGCTTTTGCTTCTGTTTGACCGCGGGGCAGACCAGACGGGGCTGAAATACTCCGATGTACTGTCTTACTTTGAAGACGGCAAGGTGAGCGCATACTCGCTGAACCTGGGCACGGGCGAGATGAAGCTGACCGTGACAGAGGACAGCAGCAAAAAGGAATCCGTTGTGCGCTACACGGTGCCGAACGTGAACCTGTTCTACAACGACGTTTCGGACTACATCAAGTCGTATAACGAGGAACATCCGAATAACCGCATGACGCAGGATGTCATCCGCCCGGCGGAGACGAGCTGGCTTGTCAGCCTCATTCCGACGTTACTGATGATCGCGCTGCTTGTGGCGTTCTGGGTATTCATGATGAAGCGCATGGGCGGCGGCGGAGCCGGAAACCAGATGAATTTCGGCAAAGCGAAAGTCAAGCAAATAAACGACGAAAAGCGCCGCACGACGTTTGCGGACGTGGCGGGCGCGGACGAAGAAAAGGAAGAGCTGCGCGAAATTGTGGAGTTCTTAAAACGTCCGAATAAGTATAACGAGCTCGGTGCGCGCATCCCGAAGGGCGTGCTGCTCGTTGGCCCTCCGGGCACCGGTAAAACGCTTTTGGCGCGCGCCGTTGCAGGCGAGGCCGGCGTGCCGTTCTTCTCCATTTCGGGTTCCGACTTCGTGGAGATGTTCGTCGGCGTCGGTGCATCGCGTGTGCGTGACCTGTTCGACAAAGCCAAGAAAAACCACCCGTGCATCATCTTCATCGATGAAATCGATGCCGTGGGCCGCCAGCGCGGCGCGGGTCTCGGCGGCGGCCACGACGAACGTGAGCAGACGCTGAACCAGCTGCTCGTTGAGATGGACGGCTTCGGCGCGAACGAGGGTGTCATCATGATTGCGGCAACGAACCGCCCGGATATTCTGGACCCGGCTTTGATGCGTCCCGGCCGTTTCGACCGCCAGGTGATGGTGGGCTACCCGGATGTGCGCGGCAGAGAGGATATTCTGCGCGTACACGCAAAGGGCAAGCCGCTTGCACCGGATGTTGACCTTTCCACCATTGCAAAATCCACCGCCGGCTTTACCGGTGCAGACCTTGAGAACCTCTTAAACGAAGCGGCGCTGCTTGCGGCCCGCAAGGACCACAAGTCCATCACGATGGAGGAAATCGAGGAAGCGACGATTAAGGTCGTTGTCGGCACCGAAAAGAAGAGCCGCGTGATGACGAACAAAGAGAAGAAGCTGACCGCGTACCACGAGGCAGGACACGCCATTGCGACGTACTTCTGCGATTCGCAGGACCCGGTGCACCAGATTTCCATCATCCCGCGCGGCATGGCAGGCGGCTACACGATGCACCTGCCGACGGAGGATAAGTCCTACCAGAGCCGCAACGAGATGCGCGAGGAACTCATCGTGCTGCTGGGCGGCCGTGTGGCGGAAGCCTTGGTGCTTGACGATATTTCCACGGGCGCATCGAACGACATTGAGCGCGCCACGAAGATCGTCCGCGCGATGGTCACAAAGTACGGCATGAGCGACCGTCTTGGTCCGATTACGTACGGTGCGGACAGCAGCAATCCGTTCCTCGGCAAGGAGATGGGTCATGTCTCGAACTATTCCGAGGAGACCGCCGCGGAGATTGACGAGGAGATTAAGTCCATCATCTGCGACGCGTATGATAAGACGAAGAAGGTGCTCTCCGAACACATTGACCTGCTGCACCGTTTGGCGGGTGTGCTGTTTGAGCGCGAAAAGCTGGACGCCGACGAGTTCCTTGACGTGATGAACGGCAAGCTGCTGCCGAGCGCACAGACTGCCGCTGCGGGCATCATCCCGGCAGAAGCGGCAGCGCCGGAAACGACAGAGCTGCCGACCGAAGCGCAGACGGAACCGGAAGCGAACACGAACGAATAAATTTTTGACGAAAGGGAATGTGCTCATTTGCATTCCCTTTACGTTTGTTTATGGGCAATCCCGTGCGGGTATTATTTTGCCCGCTTGAGGAAAGGAACATGGTGAATGGCTAAAAAGCAAACCTACGGCAACGACAGCATCAAAAGTCTGAAGGGCGCGGACCGTGTACGTCTGCGTCCGGCGGTCATATTCGGCTCAGACGGTCTCGACGGCTGCGAGCACGCGATTTTCGAGATCCTCTCGAACTCCATTGATGAGGCGCGCCAGGGCTACGGCAAGGAGATCACCGTCACGCGCTATGCCGACCATTCCGTTGAGGTGGAAGACCACGGCCGCGGCATCCCGGTGGATTACAACAAGCGCGAGGAGCGCTACAACTGGGAGCTTGTGTTCTGCGAGATGTATGCGGGCGGCAAGTATAACAACAATGACGGCGGCAACTACGATTACGCGCTGGGCCTGAATGGTCTCGGTCTGTGCGCTACGCAGTATGCCTCCGAATACATGGACGCGGATATTCGCTACGACGGCTTCCGCTACACGCTGCACTTTGAGCACGGTGAGAACATAGGCGGACTCAATAAGGAGCCTTACGGCAAGAAGGTCACGGGCTCGCGCATTCGCTGGAAGCCGGATATCAAGGTGTTTACGGACATTGACGTGCCGGCGGACTATTACACGGACATCATCAAGCGGCAGGCCATCGTCAACGCGGGCGTGAAGTTTATTTTCAAAAATGAAGTTTCGCCGCGCAAATTCGAGACGACGGAATTCTGCTACGAAAACGGCATTTTAGATCATGTGCGTGAGCTGGTGGGCGAAGATGCGCTGACCTCCGTGCAGTTCTGGCAGTCCGAAAAGCGCGTGCGCGACCGCGAAGACCTGCCGCTTTACAATGTGAAGATCAACGCCGCGGTAGCATTTTCCAACCGCGTGCATTTGACGGAATACTACCACAACTCGAGCTGGCTGGAATACGGCGGCGCGCCGGACAAGGCCGTGCAGAACGCGTTCGTGTACCAGATTGACGCGTATTTGAAGCAGAACGGCAAGTATAATAAATCCGAAAGCAAAATTAAATTTCAGGACGTGGAGGATTGCCTTGTTATCGTCATGTCCTCGTTTTCCACGATGACCTCCTATGAGAACCAGACAAAGAAGGCCATCAACAACAAGGGTATTCAGGAAGCGATGGTGGAGATGCTCCGCCATAATCTCGAAATTTATTTCATCGAAAACCCCATTGAGGCGGAGAAAATCGGCGCACAGGTGCTTATCAACAAGCGCTCCCGCGAGGACGCCGAAAAAACGCGCCTCAACTTAAAGGGCAAGCTGACGGCCAAAATGGATATCACGGGGCGCGTGGCGAAGTTTGTGGACTGCCGCAGCAAGGATGTTTCCGAGCGTGAGATTTTTATCGTGGAGGGCGATTCCGCTCTCGGTGCGGTCAAGCAGGCGCGCGACCCGAACTATCAGGCCGTGATGCCGATCCGCGGCAAAATTCTGAACTGCCTGAAAGCGGATTACGACAAGATTTTCAAAAGTGAGATCATCACCGATCTCATTAAGGTGCTCGGCTGCGGCGTGCAGGTAAAGTCGAAGGCGAACAAGTCCATTGCGTCGTTCGACATCAACGCGCTGCGCTGGAGCAAGATCATCCTGTGCACCGATGCCGACGTGGACGGCTTCCAGATCCGCACGCTGCTGCTGACGATGCTGTACCGTTTGACGCCGCAGCTCATCGAAGAGCACAAGGTGTTCATTGCGGAATCGCCGCTTTATGAAATTACGGCGAAGGACAAGACGTATTTTGCGTATAACGAGCGCGAAAAGGACGAGTTTTTGACGCAGCTTGAGGGCCAGAAGTTTACGATTCAGCGCTCGAAAGGTCTGGGTGAAAACGACCCGGACATGATGAACCTGACGACGATGAACCCGAAAACGCGCAGGCTGATTCAGGTGAAGCCCGGCGATGCCGAAATGACGGCGCAGATGTTTGATATCCTGCTGGGCGATAATCTTACGGGCCGTAAGGACTACATTGCGACCCACGGCAGCGAGTACCTCGATGACCTCGATATTTCTTAAAGCTCTGACGAAAGGAAGCGTAAAGCATGGCAAGAAAAAAACAGCCGAAAAGAGAAAATACGCCGAAGATGCAGGGCTTTATTGCGGGCGCGGGTGAAATTCAGGCGCAGGACATCAACGACACGCTGCGGCAGAACTACATGCCGTATGCGATGAGCGTTATTATGTCCCGTGCCATCCCGGAGATTGACGGCTTTAAGCCCTCGCACAGAAAGCTTCTCTATACGATGTACAAAATGAACCTGCTCGGCTCGGCGCGCACGAAAAGCGCGAACATCGTCGGTCAGACGATGAAGCTGAACCCGCATGGCGACAGTGCGATTTACGACACGATGGTGCGTCTTTCCCGCGGCTACGAGGCGCTTTTGCACCCCTATGTAGACTCTAAGGGCAACTTCGGTAAGTTTTATTCCCGTGACATGGCGTGGGCGGCTTCCCGTTACACGGAAGCGCGCCTTGACCCCATCTGCCGCGAGCTGTTCCGCGATATCGACAAGGACACCGTGGATTTTGTCGACAATTACGACAGTACGATGAAAGAGCCAACGCTGCTGCCGGCGGCGTTCCCCTCGGTGCTCGTCAACGCAAACACGGGCATTGCGGTCGGCATGGCGTCGTCCATTTGCCCGTTTAATCTCGCCGAAGTGTGCACCACGGCGGCGGAGCTCATCCGTGACCCGAAGCATGACATTTTTACGACGATGCAGGCGCCGGACTTCCCGGGCGGCGGGCAGATTATTTTCGACCGCGCGGCGATGGAGCAAATCTACAAAACAGGCCGCGGCAGCATCAAGGTGCGCTCGCGCTACACGTATGATAAATCCGCAAACTGCATCGATATTACCCAGATTCCGCCGACAACGACCATTGAAGCCATTGTGGAAAAGGTCATCGACCTTGTGAAGCAGGGCAAGGTGAAGGAAATCACCGACATTCGAGACGAGACGGGTCTGGACGGACTCAAGATCACGATCGACTTGAAGCGCGGCGCAGACCCCGATAAGCTGATGCAGCGGTTGTTCCGCATGACGACGCTGGAGGACAGCTTCTCCTGCAATTTTAACGTGCTCATCGCGGGCGTTCCGCGTGTGCTGGGTGTGCGTGAGCTCTTTGAGGAGTGGACGGCGTTCAGAATGGAATGCGTCCGCCGCAGAACGCACTACGACCTCACGAAGAAGAAAGAGAAGCTGCATCTGCTCTACGGCCTCAAGGCAATCTTACTCGACATCGATAAAGCCGTGCGCATTGTGCGTGAGACCGAGGAAGAAAGCGAAGTTGTGCCGAACCTCATGATCGGCTTTGGCATCGACGAAATTCAGGCCGAATATGTAGCGGAAATCCGTTTGCGCCATTTAAACCGCGAGTTCATCTTAAAGCGCACCGAAGAGGTGAACAGCTTAGAGGAAGAAATTCGTGACCTTGAGGCAATTTTGGCCTCAAAAACGCGCATTAAGACGATTATTGTGCGCGAGCTGAATGAAATCGCGCAGAAGTACGGCCAGCCGCGCCGCAGCCATATTTTGTACGCGGAGGAAATTGCCGAGGAAGAGCCCGTGGAGACTGTGCCGGATTACCCGGTGAACCTGTTTTTCACGAAAGAAGGCTACTTTAAGAAGATCACCCCGCTTTCCCTGCGCATGGGCGGCGACCAGAAATTAAAAGATGGAGACGAGATCGCCCAACAGATGGAATCGACAAACGCGGCGGAGCTTTTGTTCTTCTCCGACAAAGCGCAGGTCTATAAACTGAAAGCGGCGGATTTTGCCGACACCAAAGCGAGCGTGATGGGCGAATACGTGCCTGCGCGCGTGCAGATGGACGAGGGCGAAAGCGCTGCGTACATGGCTGTAACGACCGACTTTAAGGGCTATATGCTGTTTGTTTTCGATAACGGCAAGGTCGCCAAGGTGGAGCTTTCCGCGTACTACACGAAGACGAACCGCAGAAAGCTCATTAACGCGTATTCCGACAAGGCCCCGCTTGCGGCGGCGCTGCAAATGTCGGAAGACTGCGATGTGCTGCTGACGTCCTCAAGCGGCAGACGACTGCTCATGAACACGGCGCTCATC
>RRZU010036714.1_pt1 | contig 13297 bp, 15 predicted proteins | sample 2165561 | NCBI WGS metagenome assembly RRZU01 (sample SAMN10456909, study PRJNA506462) | wastewater metagenome | isolation source: wastewater sludge | place: USA: Moscow, Idaho
GAACCAGGCGGCGTTCTGACGTGCCGGTTCGACTTTGAGTTCGAGGTTGACGTCGATGTACGCCTGGGCGAATGCGTTGGCGACGGCGGCAACGAAAGCGGGCTCGGTGCCGCTGTAGGCGATGTTGATGACGTTGCTTTCACGTGACGGTTTGACGTCGAGGTTCTTCTGCAGGAGGTTGGCGAGCCAGACGGTGACGTCGCCCTTGCCTTCGGTGGCTTCCTGCCATTGCTCGCGGATGACCGGGCTTTCGTCCATGCGCAAGAGCTTGACGACGCGTTGGGCGACGCGCTCGCTGTTGATGATGTCGACCTGCGTGGCCATGTAGCCCGGCGAGATCATGCCGGGCAGGACCATGCCAGCGATCGGATCGGGCGACTTGACGTCGATGACAACCGCGGTTTCGGCGCTGTATTGCTTGGGCAGGATCAGGCTGACGATCAGCGTCGTGGCGACGGTGACGAACAGGATGAGCAGCGATACGCGCAAGCGGGCGCGCAGGATAAGCAGGAATTGTTGGAGGGTCATGGCGACGTGGGACTTTCTAGAAAATGCTCTCGCGCACGTAAATGACATCGTCTGCCTGTACGACGTCGGTCATTGCGGGTTCGATCTGCTGGACGGCACCGGTGTCGTCCTTGCGGTGCAGGCGGAGGCGCATCTCGCTGCCGCGCGCGGTCGGACCGCCACCTTGCGCAAGCGCTTGCATGACGGTCATGCCACGTTCGATGCGGTAGGCTCCGGGTCGTTGCGCTTCGCCATAGATGTAGAACACCGGAGCACGGTGAACGTACAGTGTGTCGCCGCCCATGACGGTGATGTCTGCGTCGGCGTTGTCACTAAGGAATAACGCGGGGATGTCGATTTTCTTACGGAAGGGTTTGCCGTTGCGTACCCCGGTCAGGATGGCGATATCGTCACCACCGGGCGTGGTACCACCGGCGGCAGCGAGGATGTCGCTGACGCGGGTATTGAGCGTTTCGAGCGGGAAGCGGCCGGGGCGCACCACTTGCCCAAGCACCGAGACCTGATTGCCGCGTACTTGCATCAGGGCGATGTTGACCTGCGGTTGCTGCACGAAGCCGCCTTCCTTGAGTGCCTTGGCGATACGGTTCTCGGCCGCGGCGACGGAGAGGCCGCCGAGTTCGACGGCTCCGATCAGCGGGTAGGTGATCGAGCCGTTCTCGGAAACACGTGTTTCCAGGGTGAGGTCCGGGTTTTGAAACACTTGGATGCGAATGGCGTCGCCGGCACCGAGCGGGTAGTCGGGCTTGTTTTGTGCGATGGCAGGAGTGAGGCCCAGCGCGGCGATAACGGCGAGGGCTTGGGTCAAGCGGCGGATCATGCGTGTTCCATTCTTGCTGAGCAAACGGGTGGTCGGTTCTGATTGGTGCGCGAGCGTGTCGTGCTTCCTTGGCTCACTTGAGGCTTGCGGCGCCCTTCTCGATGACGGCGTCGGTGCCGCCGGTCGATGCGGCCTCCGGCGTTGGGGCGGCCGGTGTACTGGCGCCTTCGACAAATTCGCCCTGATAGGTGATTTTGGCCTTGGCCTTGAGATCCTTGAGTGCGCGCTCTGCTTCGGCCGTGGCTTTCTTGTTGGCGAGGTACATCTGTATACGCGGGAGCGCATCGCTTTCGCTCACGGGCGACGATTGCGAGCTGATCACGCGTGTGACAGTGACGTTGGCGCCGTTTTGCAGGATGGCGCTTTGACCGTCCTTGAGCGCATGTATCTTGGCCAGGACTTCGAGCGGGATCTGTTCGGCTGTGCGTGTGGCGCCGGCACCGCCGAATTTGACGTTCTGGTCTTTAAGCCAGGCCGCGATTTCTTCCATGGACTTGCCGCCATCGACCATCGTGCGCAGTTGTGGGACGACCGCCTCGCTTGCAGCAAGCACGATCTCCTGAAGGTTGAAAATGCGGCGTTCGGAGAAGAGGGCAGGGTTTTCTACGTAGTACTTCTTTGCTTCTTCTTCGGTGGGCTTGGGCAGCTTTGCAGCCAGTTGTTCGATATAGGCACGTGCGAGGATGTCTCGGCGGGCGGCTTCAATGGCCATCAGGACGTCCGGCGAGCGGTCGAGCTTGCTTTCGATGGCTTGTTCGACGGCAAGTTGCTGATCAATGAGTTTGTTGAGCACTTCGCGCCGGACGGCCGGTGCTTTGTCTGCAGGTACGTTGGCGAGTGCCGGGGTGCGCGAGAGGACGTAGTTGATCTGATGGACTGAAATTTCTTCGGCGTTGACCTTGGCGGCAACCTGACTCGCGGGCTTCTTGCTCTCCTTGTCGCCGCAGGCGGTGAGACCGAGCGTCAGTGTGAGTGCGATCATCGAGATCGTCAGGGGTCTTACGGAGGTTTGCGCGCGCATGCTTGTTCGCTTTGTGTTGTTGAGTCAGAACGGAAATTCGGTGCGCCGGTTCAGGTGCAAGGTATTGCCACCGCCGGACCATGAAGTAAAAAAGAGCGAGGGCCAGCCTCACTCTTTTGCGGACCGATCATAGCCTGAGGCTCGCTTGTGCAAAATAGTCCGTTGCGGCTATGCGGTAAGTCATAGATTTTGCGATGGTTTTTGCGATTTTCGGCCATCAGAAATCGAGTTGTGCGGAGACGTTAATCATGTTGGAGTCGTAGTCCTGCGCGTACTGGTTCGAGGTGCGCCTATCCTTCTGTAAGGCTGTGCTGACGAGAAACGACCGGTACGGTTGCCATTCAAGCGCGATCTGCCCGTTTTGCAGGTGGTCGATCCGGCCGTTGGCTGGGGTCTCGGTCAGTGCGCCGAGGTATTCGCGGCGGGCGTATTCGTAGCGGAAACGCAGACTCGTCTTGGCATCGATCTGCCAGTAGGGGGCGATCGACAGGCGGTCGGTTTGTGTGTAGCTGCTGCTGATCGATTGATAACTGGAGAGCTCGCGGGCGAGCGTTGTGATCAGCCGCGTTTTGCCGGCGATGTCCCAATCGACCTTCACGTGCCCGACGCCGCCGCTATAGTCGCGATCGCTGTAGTGATCGTGTTCGCGCTGGATGAAGGCGGCGCGCACGTCAAGGTTGGTCTTGCCGGTGATTGGCCAGACGAGACGGACTTCGTTTTCCAGCGTCTTAAACCCGTTGTCGAACTGGCCCGCGGCGATTGGCTGCGGCCTATTGATGTAGTCACCCAGGCCCGTCTTCAGGAGGTAGGTGATCGAACTGCCCGAGGGGAAGGCGTAACGGACTCCTCCGTCGAACGTGGTCGAGCGGGTGTCGCCTTCCTGGACGAAAACCTTGCTGTTGGTTCGCTTGGCGCGACTTACGCCACCGAGCACGCGCCAGACGCCGTCAATCTCGTACTGCGCGTCGAAGCGCAGGTCGTTGTCGGTGCGGATGTTGAGGTTGCGGTAGTTGGTGTAGTCGGCGAAGCTGTTCAGCGATTCGCTCTGGCGTGCGGTAAGGTTGCCGTAGAAGGACGGTGTCAGCTTCCAGCGCCACGCGGCGGCGTAGTTGGCGGCGGTGAAGTCGAGATAGTCGAAGTTCTGGTAGCGAGAATTGATTGCAGTGGCTTCGAGTTCAAAGCGCTGCAGCGAGTAAGGCTTGCTCAGCTTGATGCCGGCTGACAGCAGGGAAATGCGATCGGATGTGGTCGAAGTGCCGAGCGCGGTTTCCGGGTCGAGATCCGAGGACAGTCGGAAGAGGTTGCTGTCGTACATGACCGTGGCGTCGGCATTGAGCTGCAACGTGTCTTCGGCGTCGGCCAACGCGCTTGTGGCGGCGAGCAGCAGCAGCGCAAACAGGCTCGCAGTGCTGCAAGATAGGCTTGATTGGCGGAAGTTCGGCGGGGTCGTCAAATCGCGGTTCCGATGATCGCCGGCAGCATGCGCTGGGTTGCGTCGCGCAGGCGCTCGGTCATCGACTGCAGCAGGATAAGCAGCAGCTTGTTGCCGAGGCGCGGGTGGTCTATGAGGATTTCGTTTAGTTGGTCACGCGTCAGTACGGCGAAATCGGTCGGTTCGCTGGTGATGCAACTGGCAAAGCGGTGGCGTCCGTCAAACAGCGACATTTCACCGAGGAAGCCACCGGGGCCGACTTCACCGACGATGGTTTCCGCGCCGTTGTCGGCACGTTTCGTGATGTGCACCTTGCCGGTGAGGATGATGATCAAGAAGTCACCAAGATCGGCTTCTTTCAGCACGACAGAGCGGCTAGGCGCGCCATAGCATTCCATGTAATCACAGAGCAGCGTGCTTTCCTGACGGTTGAACCCTTCGAAGATCGAGAGACTCTTCTTGACGATCTCCTGGATGTCGTCGATGAACGTCGAGGCGCTTCCGAGATACTCGAAGCGGCTCAGTAGTTCTTCCGACGGTACGTGAGGAGGCAAAGGCACGTTGTTCATTTTGGTTGCGAGGATGGGCGGCGTAGGGAGCCAGATTATTGTCTGCACACCAAGTCGCGGCAATAGCACATAGAGACTACGTGCAATTTACATGTCATTCTTTGATCAATACGCAGCCTGGTCCTTGAAAACGACCAAGACTGTCTTCAGGATGATGTGCAGGTCGAGTTTGAGCGTCCAGTTACGCAAGTAGTCCAGGTCGTAATCGATCCGCGCCTGCATTTTGTCCAGCGTGTCAGTTTCGCCGCGGTATCCGTTTACCTGAGCCCAGCCGGTAATGCCGGGTTTGACCTTGTGGCGAACCATGTAGCCTTTGATCAGTGTTCGGTAAAGCTCGTTGTGCGCAACGGCATGAGGCCTCGGGCCGACAATACTCATGCGCCCCTGCAGAACATTGATGAACTGCGGTAGTTCATCAAGCGATGTCTTGCGCAAAATGGCGCCCAATCGAGTGATCCGATTGTCGTCACGCTGAGCCTGTTTGATTGTTCCTCCGTCCTCACACACGGTCATCGAGCGGAACTTGTAAACGTATATCTCCTTACCATCCAGGCCGTACCGTCGCTGCTTGAAAATTATCGGTCCTGGCGAGGTCGTCTTTACTCCGATCGCGATGATTAAAAGAATCGGGGAGATCAGGGTGAGGATGATCAACGAAAGCACGACGTCGCTGATCCGCTTGATGACGCCGCGTGTGCCGGTGAATGGTGTATCGCAGACGGAAATGACTGGCATGCCGCAGACGGTTCCTGTTCGGCCTTGAATCAGGTCGGTGATGAACATGTCGGGCACAAAGTAGATCGATGCCGTTGTGTCCTTGAGTTCATCCAGGATTTGCAGGATACGCGGCTGAGATGCCATCGGCATCGATAGGTAGATTAGTTGGATGCCTCTCTCCTTTACGTACTCGGAGAGGTTCGATAGTGCACCAAGTATGGGGAAATCATCAGGGCTGGTGAGTCTTTCTCGATCGCGGTCGTCAAAAAAGCCGCAGAAACTGATGCGAGAATACGGCGTTTCATTTATCCGGGCCGCGAGGGCGACACCCTGGTCGTTCATTCCGACGATGACAGCGCGTTGGGCGGGGCCTTGCAGGCTGATCAGATGCGGAGCAAATCGACGGAGTGCGAGATGCGCGCCAATCTGGCTAAGGGGCGCTGCAACCAGCCAGATGCTCAACGCGCGCAGCGAAAACTCCTCATCATAGTGAGTGGCAAACGCGAGAAGTGCCAAGAGGGCTGCGATCCATAGCCAGTTGAATATCACATCGGTGATGAGCCGCCACACCGAGGAGTGAAGACGCGGACTACCGGGAAAACTGACGGCGAAGACAATGATCGAGAGCAGCAGGTAGGCGGGAAGCAGCGCCCCCTCGACACAGATCGAGATGATCCAGAGAGAGAGGGCGAGCACGCCCGGTTCGAGAAGGGCTTCAACGAGACTCAGCAGGTTGTCGCGACCAAGCGGCTCTGGCGATGCACTCGATGTTGAGAGAGCTGATGATGTTTCAGGCATTTGCTGTACTTTGTTCGAATTTTGATACGGCTTGCATCCGGTTGAAGACATCCAGTTTCTTATAGATTCGTTGCAAGTGGTTTTTGACGGTGAAAGCACTGATGTCGAGAATGATGCCGATTTCGGCGTTCGTTTTGCCTCTACGAACCCAGTCCATGATTTCAAGCTCGCGCTCGCTCAGTCCAAGATCCTCGCCGGTTTTTGGTAATTCGGGCTGCAGTTCCGGGTGCTTTTGCTGGCGAGGTAGGTGCGAAACCTGCCGCAGCGCGGTGTCGAGATAGGGCAGCAGGAACTCCATCGCGTGGCGTGAATTTGGGCTTGCTTTCGTGTTTCTGCTAAATGTGACGTACAAACAATCGTGACGACCACGCTCATCACTGATGCCGTGTACCATTGAGGTTCGCATTCCTTGCACCGCGTCGCCCACAGCACAGCGAAGATTGCGATCGGCCATCAAGAAGCCGGATTCTCCGGCATCCAACTCGTACGGGCGTTTCCCGAGTTCGACCCAACGATTGAACAAGCCGCCGAGCAAGGGCGCGAACGTGTCGGAATCGGCATGTTCAGTTCTGACGCCAGGCAGGGCAGATACGACGTCATAGTGGATCAGGCCAAGACCAAAGTCTCCCCAGGCTGCGATCATGATTTCGTGCGGAAGAAAGTACTGCACATCGCCCTGCAGCCATCGAAGTAGGTCAAAGTGCCTGCGGATGCTGAGTGCTTCCCTTACGAGCCCTGAGTAACAGTTGAGATCCTCTATGGAGAGAGATGAGAGGAAAGTCATTTTCGATTTCGTGCCAAATGGAATAAGGGGCAAATGTAGGGGATTCAAATGTAAAACTATGTGAAATATTCACGAAGCGCGTGGATTATAGATTCCATCGCTGTGGCGAGCTAACTAAATATACAAGTGCTGCTTTTTCTATTACTTTGGTTATATGCGGGACAATTGACGCAAAGATATTGTGTGTGTGACGTGGCTTACTTGTTCATCAACTCGCTCAAGCAATACTATTTTACGTTTGTTTACATCCTGAAACCTGGCCACTCCCCATCGGATTATCTTGGTCAGAGCTCTTCTGACGGCATCTAGGCCATCCATTACACACAACTCATATAGCATTTATTGATCGTATATGCTCGACGCCGTCGACAAAATCCCGGATGCGAGCAAAGCCAAGCAAAAACGTCTTGACGCCTGGCTCACCGTCGCCTTTTCGAGCGAGGAAGCCACTGAGCATAGCGATTCGCAGGATGACCTCGCGCAGCGTGGGCGTTGTTTTCGGGGCGGGTTTCTTGGTCAGGATGTACGCGTCCTTCCACTCCTCGTCAGTGAACAGAGCCGTCGCAGCGAGGTCCGGATGCGTTCATCCCATGCGAATCAATCGCGCCAGTCGCCACGACACGACCATATATACGGCCAGCGCCAGTTCAATCTTGCCAATGCTCCGGAGTTGCAGGGCTTCGACCCGACAACTGTTTTTGAGCACGTTGAAGAAAGTCTCGATTTCCCATCCGCAGCGATACCATTCGATCAGCTCGACGAGGTCTTCAAGGGTCCGCGCGGCGCGGTTGGTCAGCAATCGCCACTCGACCGGCTTGACGCTGTCGGGCGCGCCAGCCTCCTTGGAAATCAAGCAAGTCAGCGACAGACGGCCGCCCTGGCCATCCGCCAGGCTGACGGGCCGAGCAAAGAGTTGCTGACGCACCAGGCGCGCCGCTTGCCCATGACGCGAGGGCATAGTGAATTCAATCTCGCCCAGCGGTGCACCGGCGAGAACGGCCGCCCACAGCTTTGCGCCATCGGGAAGGGCGCGATTGTGTTGTGATCGGATCAACCAGTCGGCCGGGTTCCCCTGCGCGTGAGCATGCTGCATCAGCTCTGCTGTGTCGGCCTCGCGGTCGGCCACATAATCGAGCCGAGTGCCCGGCATGGTCACCGCCATTTCAGCAATGTGCTCATAGCCTTCCCTCCAGCGCAGGCTTTCCGGATTCCCGGACGCGTGCTGTCAGCCACTTTAAGTTCGCGTGGCAGAGCCAGCAAACCAGAATGCCGCCAGCGTTGTCTGCCTCAGCCCCTGTTTCCATTCCGGCGCACCGGAGAAGGCTACCTGGGAGATCATGCCAATACAGAGCGCGCTAAAGATGCTCAGTTGAATCCAGCCGGCAATCGGCATCAGGCGGCTGGCATCGACGCTCATACCGGCTCGGGAAATACGCAGATGGCCAGCGTGCTTGAGCCAGCGGATTTCGTTGTGCCCTGTTGTCGGTACTGGCGGGCTTGTCATGTTCCGCTTTGACCCGGCACTGAAAGTCAGTCTTCACCGTGAGCCGGTGGATGGGTGCAACGCCACGGGTAGACGGCGCCTTGCCGTTGATTGCTTCGACTGGATCCAATGGGAATCACGATGTTGCGATGGCGAAATCCCTCGGCGTTGTGACGGGGCGTTCCGGTGTCCTTGATAAGGTGCTCTTGGTAATGGAAGACTACTGTTCTTGGCTTATGACGATATGCATAGCCCGCTCGGACTATTGTGTCGGCATATTCACGATGCAAGAATCGCCGCGTCATTTTACTGTCATTTCGGCACGGAGGGTTCGTGAAAAGCAAAGAACTAGGCATGTTGCTCGCTGGATTTCTGGTCAGCGGTTCTACGATGGCTTTGACTGGAGACATCTCGATCGAGCGGTCCGATAGCCTTGGCGGCGATAGCTCCTATACGTACATTTCTGATTTTTATACGGCGACGGATTACGAGTACCTTAGAACGGACTACTCATCCAAGTCCGTGTCGAAAAGTATTGGGGCAGCGTTCCAGGACAGTGGAAGCGGCAAGTGGTATCAGCCGACGGAAATTACGACGACGGCCCTGATTGATTACGTTTACCAAACCTACCAGCAAGACCAGCGCGATGTTGGGCTGTATCGCACAGGTGACGCAGTATCGAGCTCGACCGATGAGTGGATCGACGTGACCGTGAGCAACGCCGATACGGAGTTCGAGTTCCGCTTTTACGCCAGCGGGATTGCAGGAAGCAAGACCAATGCTCGCACGGGATTTAGCCAGCTGATATTGCCTGCGATCGGGGTCGTGAATGATGGTGAGCGGAGTTCTTCATTGATCGGAGGTGCACAGGGCGACAATACTTGGTATCTCTCACAGAGCGGAAGTTTTAGCGATGGGCTGACGGTCAGCATAGATGCTACTGATGGCGGTAGTATTAAGAACGCTCAGTTGTCCATCTATGCGAACAGAGTCGCCGGTGACCTTTATCACAACTACTGGGAACAATCGGTCTCCACCAGCGTTACCAACCTGGAAGTTTCCGCTCCCGTACCCGAGCCGGAGTCTTGGGCGATGATGATGGCGGGCCTCGGATTGTTCGGATTTGTCGCCAATCGGCGTAGAAGTCTGGCCAGCTAGCCGGGTTTTCTTGAGGAGGTGTCGGCGGAGCGGTCAAAAGGCGCTCTAATACAGGTGTCGAAGCCGTATATAGAGGAGTTCCGCCGATGTCAGGTTGCACCGGGCAACGAGCGCTATTTGGACGAGTTGGCAGGCGATAGATTAAAGAGGGATTTGATGGTGGCGATGTCACGTCGGATGCCGGACTGCTGCAGAGTTTGGCCGAACCGATCAGGCTGTAGATGGCGGCCGCCCGTTCGCCGCCGGCATCGGAACCGGCAAACAACAAGTTCTTTCGGTCCAGCGCAACCGTGTGCAGGGCGCGCTCCGCGGCAGTGTCGTCGATTTCGATCTGCCCATTGCTCGTATATCGATTGAGCACCGCCCACAGTTTCAAGGCATAGCGAATGGCCTCGGCCATCGCCGATTTCTGCGACAGACTGCGCAGGGTTTCCTGCAACCAATCGTGCAGGCTGCCCAACAAGGGACTCACGCGTGCCGTGAGTGCTGCCAGACGGACTTCGGGCGGCTTGCCGTGAAGATCCTTCTCAATCGCGTAGTGCGCCCAATAGGCTGGAGCGCTTCGGCAGAAATCGGCGAGGCATGGGCCGCATGCGCATCGAAGAACTTGCGCCGCACAAGCGCCCAGCACGCGGCTTCCTGGATCGTGCCGTCGGCGTACAGCGCATTAAACCCGCCATAGGCATCGGCCTGCAAGACACCCTTGAAGAACTTCAGATGCGCCTGCGGATGTTCGCCGCGTCGGTTCGGCGAATAGGCAAACCAGACGGCCGGCGGTGCTTTATCGCCTGCGGGGCGATCGTCCCGGACATAGGTCCACAAACGACCGGTCTTCGTCTTCCCTTCACCGGGTGCCAGGACCGGTACCGGCGTGTCGTCGGCATGTACCTTGTCACCGGCGAGTACATGGTTCTTGAGCGCCGCGACCAGAGGACGAAGCAGCGCGTTGCATTGCCCAACCCAGCCGGCCAGTGTCGAGCGTTCCAGTTCGACGCCCTCGCGGGCATACATGCCGCTTTGGCGATACAGCGGCAGATGGTCGCAATACTTCGCCACCAAGACATGTGCCAGCAGCCCCGGTCCAGCCAGTCCTCGGGCGATCGGCCGGTTCGGCGCCGCGGCTTGAACGATGCGGTCACAGGTCGCACACGCGAGCTTGGGGCGAACATGCCGGATCACCCGGAAACTTGCGGGGACGTACTCGAGAACTTCAGCAACGTCCTCGCCCAGTGTCTTCAAGGCGCCGCCACACTCCGGACAGGAGTCATCCGCCGGCCGGTGTTCGACCGATTCGCGCGGTAGGTGATCGGGCAAGGGCTTACGCTTGGGAATCGCCGGTACGTCGGCGTCGGGTTCTGTCGCCGGCTCCGTGGCTTTGTCGCTTGGTCCCGGCTCGGCGCACATGCATTCGAGCTCTTCAAGCGCGAGTTCGAGTTGCGCGACCGTCTCGTCCATCTGTTCGGAGCGACGGCCGAACTGCATGCGCCGGAATTTGGCGAAGAGGAACTTGAGGTGTTCGATTTCGGCTTGCTGCGCGCTCACCAGGGCCTTGAGCAAAGCGGGGTTGTCGGGCAAGGCATCGGTCGCAAACATGGCCAAAGTTTACGCGATTACCGGGAGGGTGAACCGCCCCCAGCCCCAGAATCTACGCCGATTTCTGCGGTTGCTAGGTGCGCTCCGGACGACGCCAGTCGATCCCTTCGAGCAGCATGGAAAGCTGCGCCGCGGTTAGATGGATCGAGCCTTCGGTGGCCTGCGGCCAGATGAAGCGACCGCGCTCCAGACGCTTGGCGAAGAGGCAGCAGCCATCGCCGTCCCACCACAGCAGCTTGACCAAATCACCGCGTCGGCCGCGGCGGATGAAGACGTGACCCGAGAACGGGTCGGCAGCGAGCCAGATGCGCGTGCCGGACGGGATCATGCGCGGCGCAGTTCGGCTAGAACGACCCGCAGCGTCTCGGCGTCGGGGCGTCCTTCGATGTGCAATCGGAGCCGCCCCGATTCGATCACCAGACACCCCGACGCCGTTACGCTGCCGGGGTGATCGATGGTCACGTCCGGCTCAATGGAGACTGGCAACATCACCGGCGCCGTGTCACCCAGTCGACCTTCACGATGAAGCTTGCGCCAGTGAAATATCTGATTCGCGTTGATCCCGTGCTCGCGCGCCACCAGCGCCACCGAGGCGCCCGGCCGCAGCGTTTCCTCAACCACCGCGCGCTTGAATTCCAGCCGGTGATGTCGATACCGCCCGCGCCGTGCCGGCGTTCTGACCGCTTCCGAATTCGTGTCCATAATCTCCTTTGTGGGCACAAATTTGAGAGGCCCATCCGGGCATGATCTTCTGCTAACGACGATTGATTTGACAGACGGTACTGAGCGGACGCTTACCTTCGGAGTAGCCGGCCTGGCGTAGATGCTCAAGAAACGTAAGCGTCTAACGGCGCCACATTGCCGGCAGTGAGCCGGGCGGCGAGGATTGTGTCCACGATCTTTTAGGTGGACACATGGACACAAACGTAAGCGTAGCTCTTCCTTCCCGCCGGCGTCGGCGGCATACCCCGGAGTTCAAAGCGAGAGTAATTGCCGCCTGCCTACAGCCCGGCGTTTCGCTTGCCGCCGTGGCGCTCGCCAACGGACTCAACGCCAATTTCCTGCGTACTTGGGTCAAGGCGTATCGCAACCAGCAGCAAGCAGCTGCCGTGGTGCCCGCGATCAAGAATGGTCGTGGCGGCGTATCGGCGACGCGCTCAGCGGCGACACTGGTCCCGGTGGCCGTGCAGCGATCAAACGCAGATTCCTCCGGCAACATCGAACTTGAAATCCATCGCCAGCAGACCGTCGTCCAGATTCGTTGGCCGGTGTCAGAGGCGACAACCTACGCACAGTGGCAGCGCGATCTGTTGCGATGATCCGGGCCGAGCAGTTGTGGCTCGCCGTCGAAGCGGTCGATATGCGTCTCGGTATCGATCGGCTCTCGCTGAAGATTCAGGAGTCACTGGGGGCGCTCGCCGTGCGACGGCAGCGCCTATGCTTTCCGCAACCGCGCCGGCAATCGGATCAAGCTCTTGATCTGGGACGGCACCGGCGTCTGGTTGTGTGTGCGGCGGTTGCACCGCGGCCGCTTCACCTGGCCGCAGAGCGGCGAGTCGATTTGCGCCTTGAGCGAGGCCGAATGGCGCTGGCTGACCGCCGGCGTCGACTGGCGGCGATTGCAGGCCAAGGCGCCTGAAGGATGGCAGTCATTCTCCAGCGTCAGTTCGCCTATCTTGGCTTGCATCGTCTGGATGTCCGAAATGGCCTGTCCATCACGGACACGGACTTGAAAAATCGAGCATCTGCAACGGTTTCAAGCCGAGGTCCCCGGTCTCTTGCGAGGTGTCTTCAATGTCATAAAAACAATCCAGAAACGGTGAGGTCAGGTCCGTAATGTGTCTCCTGTGAAGCGCGATTGTTTCACGGCAGGTTAATCAACCAAAGGAGAAACACATGAACATCACCTATCTCACCACCGAAGAACTCGCAGAACGCATCAAATACAACCCGCGCACGATTCGCGAATGCCTGAAGGATAGCGTTCTCCTCGAAGGCATCCATTACATCCGGCCTTTCGGCGGCCGCAAGATTCTCTTCGTTTGGGAAAAGATCGAGTCTGATATGGCGCTCCCGACCAACCCGGACGATCGCGCTATCCCGATGGCGAACGGAGGTGTCTGCCGTGGGTAGCATTCGCGTTCGAAAGGAATCGGGTTGTCTGCTGATCGATTTTCGCTATGGTGGTCAACGCTGTCGCGAACAGACGGCCCTCCAAGATACGCCGGCAAATCGCAAGCGTCTCGAGAAGTTGTTGCAGAAGATAGAGGCCGAGATTGCCGCCGGAACCTTTGACTACGGCAGTTTCTTTCCGACCAGTCGCACCGCCGCCAAGTTCGCACAGGCGCCGATGCAACAAGCGATCCATAGCCTTACCGTAGCGCTTGCTGGCGGTGA
>RRZU010623003.1_pt1 | contig 13296 bp, 8 predicted proteins | sample 2165561 | NCBI WGS metagenome assembly RRZU01 (sample SAMN10456909, study PRJNA506462) | wastewater metagenome | isolation source: wastewater sludge | place: USA: Moscow, Idaho
CCCGACCCCAGCAGGCACCGCCACGCCAAGCGCAATCGCATCCAGCCATAGCAACCAGCGATAGCGGCTTTCGAGGAAGGGGGCCGTCCAATAGACGATGAAGGCGGCGGCGGCGGCAGTCAGGATCAGGCCCGGCCGTTCGACCCAGGACACCGGATCGCGCCCCAGCACCAGATCGCGGACGGTCCCGCCGCCGACAGCGGTCAGCGCCGCCATGAAGATGAAGCCGGTGATGTCCAATTGCTGGCGGCTGGCCACAAGCGCGCCCGTCAGCGCGAAAACCAGAACCGAGCCGTAGTCGAGCGCCCAGATATACCCGGCAAGTGTGGTCACGATATCGGGGTTCATCGGCGGGCTCTCCTGATCGTAAAGATGCGGCGGGATTGCCAGATTTTGCTGCCTCGGGAAAGGGGCTGCGGTTTTCAGGGATGGCGGTGGCGCATGTGGGGCGGGCAGCTTGTGCGGGTGGCGCTTTCTCAGGCGCGTGGCGGCAGGGCATGCTGGGGATGGGGGCCTCATGCGGCGATACGGCGGTGATGATCCGCGCTTCGACGCGAAGGCCGGTGTGGTCGTCGGTCCCAGCATGCGGGTGCCTGCGGTCGGCCACTGACAGACAAATCCCGGGGCGGATCCAGCGGTGCCTGAACGGGAACCCCATCTCGCGGCGTCAGGTCCGCTTTCCGCTTCAGGGCGTGAGTGCGGGCTGCAGCATGGCCGTAAGCAGGGCGCGCAACTCGGGTTTGCAGGAGCCGCAGCTGGTGCCCGCACCCAGCTCTCGCCCGATGCTATCCAGGTCACCGCAGCGGCGGTCGCGGATGGCGTCGCAGATGGTGTTGCGCCCAACGCTGAGGCAGGCGCAGACCGTGGGGCCGGGATCGGCGCGGCCAACGGGCGGTTGGCCGGTCAGAATTGCGGGCGCGGGCTGGCCGATCATGTCGCAAACGGCCTTGCGCGACAGTGCCACCGGCTGGGCCGCGCAGAACAGTGCCGCCCTGAGGATGCCGTCTTGGGACAGGGACAGCCGGACCAGTCCGCGCGCGTGGTCGGTCAGAATGGCAGCCTCGGCGTCCGGCAGTCCGAACAGATCGCGGGCATAGGCCTCCCAGTCGTCGGGCGGGGTTATATCGGCCAGTTCGGCGCGCAGGCCACCCGCGAAGGGGGCGGTGGCCCAATAGGCGCAAGCGGGCGTGAAGGGCCGGGTGCTGGCGGCAAACCCGAACCATGCCGCGTGAAAGGGGGTCAGCGTCACCTCGGCATCCTTCAGCGCCGGTTGGCCCGAAACCGGATCAGCGATGGACGGCACCAGCGCCCCGATCCGGCCCGAGGGGGCATTTTCCTCGGTCCAGTGGATCGGCGCGAAGACCTGCCCCGGCGGGGTCCGATCGGTGATCAGGACGCGCAGAATGGCGCGGCCATGGCGATTTTCGACTGCCGTGAGGCCGGCGGGTTCCAGCCCCAGCCGTGCGGCGTCTTTGGGGTGAACCTCGACAAAGGGCTCGGCGATATGGGCATTCAGGCGCGGCGACCGGCCAGTCCGGGTCATCGTGTGCCACTGGTCCCGGATGCGCCCGGTGTTCAGGCGCATCACCGGCGTGGCCCGGCGCGGCGTCACCGCGATCATGCGCCCGCGCCCGTCCGGGGTGTGAAACACCCCGTCGCCGAAAAACCGGCCATCGGGGCGGTTGCCCCACAGCGCGGGCGCCTCGCCCGCCATCCCCGAGATGTCGAAATCCGACCCGAGCGCCCCCGCCACGCCCGACAGAGCCTTGAACTCGGCAAAAACCGCGTCCGCGTCGGGCCAGTCGAAGCCCGAAAACCCCATCCGTTGGGCAACGCCCGCAATGGCCTGCCAATCGGCGCGGGCCAGACCCATCGGAGGCAGGAAGGCCTGTTGCCGGCTGATCCGGCGTTCGGAGTTGGTGACATGGCCGGTGCGCTCGCCCCAAGGGGCGGCGGGCAGGACCACTTGCGCGCGGGCGGTGGTGCCGGTGGCCACCATATCCGAGGCCACAACGAAATCGCACCGCTCCAGCGCGCGGGCGGCGCGGTCGGCATCGGGCATGGAGATGGTCGGGTTGGTGCACATGACCCACAGCGCCTTGATGCGGCCGTTGAGGGCGGCGTCGAAGATCTCGACCGCTTTCAGTCCGGGACGGCTGGCGAGGCGCGGGCTGTCCCAGAAATGCTGGACGGCAGCGCGATGGGCGGCGTCATCCAGCGACAGGTGGCAGGTCAACATATTGGCCAGCCCGCCGACCTCGCGCCCGCCCATGGCGTTGGGTTGGCCGGTGACCGAAAACGGCCCCATGCCGGGGCGTCCGATACGGCCCGTGGCAAGGTGGCAGTTCAGGATCGCGTTGACCTTGTCGGTGCCACTGTCCGACTGGTTGATGCCCTGCGAATAGACGGTGACCACGCGCTCGGTGCTGCACCACATCTCGATGAAGGTGGTCAGGTCGCTGCCGCAATCCAGGCTGCCCGCGCGGGCCGCCGCCAGCGCCTCGGCATAGCCAGCGACGCGGTCCTGCCAATGTGCAAGGCCGCGCGCGTCGATCTGGACCAGCAGGGCGTTCCACAAGGCGGCGTCGCTGCCGGGGGTGATGGGCAGGTGCAGGTCGGCCATATCGCAGGTGGCGGTGCGGCGCGGGTCGATGACCACGACGCGCATCTCGGGCCGGGCCTCTTTCGCGGCCAGCAGGCGTTGATACAAGACCGGATGACACCAGGCGAGGTTGGAGCCGACCAGCACCACCAGATCGGCCAGCTCAAAATCCTCATACAGGCCCGGCACGGTGTCCGATCCGAAGGCGCGCGCATGGCCCGCGACCGATGAGGCCATGCAAAGCCTTGAATTCGTGTCGATATTGGCGCTGCCGATGAAGCCCTTCATCAGCTTGTTGGCAGCGTAATAATCTTCGGTCAGCATCTGGCCGGACCCGTAGATCGCCACTGAATCGGGGCCATGTTCGGCAATTGCGCGACTGAACCGGGCCGCGATCAGATCCAGCGCGCGGTCCCAGCTGGCCGTCCTGCCGCCGATCTGCGGGGTCAGCAAGCGGCCTTGCGCCCCCAGCGTTTCGGCAAGCGCGCTGCCCTTGGAACAGAGGCGTCCGAAATTCGCCGGGTGATCGGGGTCGCCGGTGACGGTCACACCCTCGGGGCCGGGCGTGACCAGCACCCCGCAGCCGACGCCGCAATAAGGGCAGGTGGTGCGGATCGGCTGGGGGGCGGTGTCTTTCATCGCGGGCTACGCGGCCGGGACGACGGCGGGGCGTCGCGCGATGATCTCGGAGCCGACCAGAACACGGCCGTTCTCGACGCGGGCGGGGTAGGTGGCGACGGTGCCTTCGTCGGCGCCCAATGCCTGCCCGGTGTTCAGATCGAACACCCAGGAATGCAGCGGGCAGGTGACGGTATGACCCGCGACGATGCCTTCCGACAGTGGACCGCCCTTGTGCGGGCAGCGGTCATCCAGCGCGAAGACGCGGTCGTCATGGGTGCGAAACAGCGCCACGCAACCGGTCCGCGTGCGGATCAGGCGTGCGCCCTGGGCGGGAATGTCGGCGAGTGCGGCGATGTCGATCCAGTTGGTCATTCTGCGGCCTCCAGTCGCATATCGGCCAGCGGCGAAAATTCGTCGCGCGAGCCGGGTTTGGCATGTTCGGCCCAAGGGTCCTTGCGATAGACGGATTGGCTGATCTCGAACCGCTCAGCCAGCGCCCGGCGGTTTTCCAGATCATCCACCACTTGCGCCTTGACCCAATCAAGCCCGACCTTCGCCACCCATTTCCATGCCCGATCCAGGTAACGGGCCTGTTCGCGATACAGCTGGGTGAAGGCCAGAATGACCTCGACCGCCTCGTCTTCGGTGGGCAGGGTGGCCAGCTGCTCGGTCTCTTTGACCTCCATCCCCGCGGCGCCGGCGACGCTGACCTGAAAGCCCGAGTCGACGCAGATCACGCCGATATCCTTGCAGGTCGCCTCGGCGCAGTTGCGCGGGCAGCCGGAGACGCCCAGCTTGACCTTGTGCGGCGTCCAGGACCCCCACATCAGCTTTTCCAGCCGGATGCCGAGGCCGGTCGAATCCTGCGTGCCGAATCGGCAGAACTCCTTGCCGACGCAGGTTTTGACCGTGCGCAGCCCCTTGGAATAGGCATGGCCCGAGACCATGCCGGCGGCGTTCAGATCGGCCCAGATCTCGGGCAGGTCTTCCTTCTTCACGCCCAACAGGTCGATGCGCTGACCGCCGGTCACCTTGACCATGGGGACGTCATATTTCTCGGCCGCGTCGGCGATGGCGCGCAGCTCGGCAGGCGTGGTGACGCCGCCCCACATGCGCGGGACCACCGAATAGGTGCCGTCTTTCTGGATATTGGCGTGGTTGCGTTCGTTCACGAAGCGCGCTTGGCGATCGTCGCGGTAATCCAGCGGCCAGTCGGCCAGCAGGTAATAGTTCAGCGCCGGGCGGCATTTCGCGCAGCCATCGGGCGTGGTCCAGCCGCATTCCTGCATGACGGCGGCCATGGATTTCAGCCCACGCGCCTTGATCAGCCGGCGCAAGTCTTCGTGGCTGAGATCGGTGCAGCCGCAGATGCAATCGGCGGCCTGCACCTCGGCCCCGAGGGTCAGGGCCATGACCTGCTGCACGAGTCCCGTGCAGGTGCCGCAGGACGCCGAGGCCTTGGTGGTGGCACGCAGCTTGTCCAGCGTATCGGCCCCGGCCAGCACCGCTTCCACGATCTTGCCTTTGCAGACGCCGTTGCAGCCGCAGATTTCTGCGTCAGGCGGCAATGCTGCAACGGCCGCCATAGGGTCCACGGGGGTCCCGCCCTGAAAGGCCGGGCCGAAGATCAGCGTCTCGCGCAGGGCGCTGATGTCGGTCCGATCCTTGATCAACCCGAAGAACCAGCTGCCATCATTGGTGTCGCCATACATGACTGCGCCGACCAGCCGGTCCCCTTCCAGCACCAGCCGCTTGTAGATGCCGCGTCCGGGATCGCGGAAAACGATATCCTCGCGCCCCGGCCCATCGGCGAAGTCGCCGGCGCTGAACAGGTCGCAGCCGGTCACTTTCAGCTTGGTCGCGGTCTGGACCGGCTGGAAGGCCGCGTCCTCGGCCATCAGGGTCGCGGCCAGCACCTTGGCCTGATCGTACAGCGGGGCGACCAGCCCGAACAGCTGCTGGTGATGCTCGACGCATTCGCCAAGCGCGAAGATCGAAGGGTCGCTGGTCCGCATCTGGTCATCGACGGTGATGCCGCGCTCGACCTCGATCCCGGCATCCACGGCCAGGCGTGTTTCGGGGCGGATGCCCACCGCCATCACCACCAGATCGGCGCCGTAGACGGTGCCGTCTTCCAGCAGCACGGCCTCGACCCGATCCTTGCCCATGATCGCCTTGGTGGCGCCCTTGCAATGGACGGTGATGCCGCGCGCCTCCAGCGCGCGTTGCAGCAAGTAGCCGGCGGAGGCGTCCAGCTGGCGTTCCATCAGATGGCCCATCAGATGAATCACGGTCACTTTCATGCCGCGCATCTGAAGGCCGGCGGCGGCCTCCAGGCCCAGAAGGCCGCCGCCGATCACCACGGCCTCGGCGCCCGGCCGGGCCGCCGCGATCATGGTGTTGGTGTCGTCCAGATCGCGGTAAGCGATGACGCCGGGCAGATCGCGACCCGCAACCGGGATCATGAAGGGGGCCGATCCGGTGGCGATGACCAGCTTGTCGTAAGGCACCTCGCCCTGCTGGCCGATCACCACCTTGCGGGCGCGGTCGATGCCCACGACATGCTCGCCGAAGCGCGTGGTGATACCGCGCGCCGAATACCAGTCCTCGTCATGGGTGACGATCTCGGCATAGGTTTTTTCGCCCGACAGCACCGGCGACAGCATGATGCGGTTGTAATTCCCGCGCGGTTCGGCGTTGAAAAGGGTGATGTCGAAGGGCGCGCCTGCATCCGACAGCGCCTCCAGCATCCGGCCCGAGGCCATGCCCGCGCCAATGACGACCAGCTTTTCCATCATGCGGCCTCCTTCTTGTGACCGTGTTCGTAGTCTTCAAGGAAACCGATGATCTCCTCGCGGTAGGCGTAGTAATCGGGGTGCGACAGCAGCGCCTTGCGGGTGCGCGGGCGGGGCAGATCGACCTGCGTGATCTTGCCGATGGTGGCCTGTGGGCCGTTGGTCATCATCACCACGCGGTCGGCCAGCAGGATCGCCTCGTCCACGTCATGGGTGACGCAGACGGCGGTGACCTTGGTCCGGTCCCAGACCTCCATCAGGACTTCCTGCAGTTCCCACCGGGTCAGGCTGTCCAGCATGCCGAAGGGTTCATCCAGCAGCAGCAGTTTCGGTGACAGTGCGAAGGCGCGGGCGATGCCGACGCGCTGGCGCATGCCGTTCGACATCGCGGATGCGGGCTTGTGCATCGCGTCGCCCAGACCCACGCGTTCAAGGTAATATTCCACGACGTCCTGCCGTTCGGCCCGGCTGGCGGTGGGGTAAACGCGGTCCACGCCGATGGCCACGTTTTCGCGCGCGGTCAGCCACGGAAACAGGCTGGGCGACTGGAAGACCACGGCGCGTTCGGGATCGGCGCCCTGCACATGGCTGCCATCAAGGATGATCGCGCCCTTGCTGATCGGGTTCAGACCTGCCGCCATCGTCAGCACGGTGGATTTCCCGCAACCGGAATGGCCGATCAGCGACACGAATTCGCCCTTTTTCAGGGTCAGGTTCACGTCTTGCACCACCGTCAGCGGGCCTTTGGGCGTGGGATAGATCTTGTGCAGCTGGGAAAACTGCAAGTAACGCTCATCCGCGCGGGCTGCCGCCGCCTTGGCATAGGCGCGGGGCAGCGCGTGCAGCGGCGTCACGTTGGGCAGGCTGCGGCGCTGTTCCACGCTGGCCTGCGCGCCCGCGGCGATCAGATGGCCGGTGACCGCCGCCCGCAGCGCCTTGAAGGCGGGATCGTGGTTCATCGCCGCGCGGTCGCGCGGGCGGGGCAGGGCGACGGTGAATTCGGCGCCGATGGTGCCATCGGGGTCCAGGCACAGGATCCGGTCGGCCAGCACAATGGCTTCATCCACGTCATTGGTGATCAGCACCACGGTCTTGCGGTCGGCCTGCCAGATCGCTTCGATCTCATCGGCCAGATTGGCGCGGGTCAGGGCGTCAAGCGCCGACAGCGGTTCGTCCAGCAGCAGAAGATCGGGGTCCATGGCAAGCGCGCGGGCGATGCCGACGCGCTGGCGCATGCCGCCGGACAGTTCCGCCGGGCGGCGGCTGGCGGCGTGGCCAAGGCCGACCATTGCGGTGTATTTGGCGACACGGGCGCTGACCTCGGCACGGGTCAGCTTGGGGCAGGCGGCGCGGATGGCAAGCGCGATATTGTCGGCCACAGTCAGCCACGGCATCAGCGAATAGCTTTGGAAGACCACGCCGCGTTCCGGTCCGGGCCCGGTGACGGGCTTGCCGCGGAAGGTGATGGTGCCAGCGGTGGGCGCGTCCAATCCGGCCATCAGGTTGATCAGCGTGGTCTTGCCGCTGCCGGAAAAGCCCAGAATGGCCACGAATTCGCCGTCTTTCACTGACAGGTCGATCCCGCGCAGGACCGTATGGTCGCCGTAAGACTTGTGCAGATTGGTCAATTGCAGGGCGGGCATGGCTTACCTCTTGTCCGAAAAGGTGATCATTTGCTGGATCGCGAACATCATCCGGTCCAGCAGGAAGCCGATGATGCCGATGGTCAGCACGGCGACCATGATCCGGGCGAGGCTGTCGGAAGACCCGTTCTGGAACTCATCCCAGACGAATTTGCCAAGGCCGGGGTTCTGGGCCAGCATTTCCGCCGCGATCAGCACCATCCAGCCCACACCCAGCGACAGCCGCAACCCGGTGAAGATCAACGGCAGCGCCGAGGGCAGCACCAGGCGCCGCACCTTGGTCAGCGGCGACAGCTTCAGGACGCGGCCCACATTGACCAGATCGCGGTCGATAGAGGCCACCCCAAGCGAGGTGTTGATCAGCGTCGGCCACAGCGAACACAGCGTCACCGTGATGGCCGAGATGATGAAGCTGCGCGGCAGCCCGCCCTGTTCGCTGGCCAAGGCGGACACGACCATGGTGACAATGGGCAGCCATGCCAGCGGGCTGACCGGCTTGAAGATCTGCACCAGCGGATTGATCGCGGCGTTCAGCGTCGGCGACAACCCCGCCGCGATCCCCAAGGGCACCGCGATCAGCGTGCCGATCAGAAACCCCGCGAAGACGGTTTTGATCGAGGTCCAGATCTGGCTGTAAAAGGTCGGCCGCCCGGTATAGGCGCGATGGGCGACCTGATCGGGCTTGCCCTCGGCCAGCAATTTGGCGTTGCGGGCGTCCTGACGGGCATAAAAGGCGTCGCGCTTTTCCCCTTCGCGCAACGCATCGGCATGCAGCGCCTGCGCTTGCTGCCAGACCTGCGCGGGGCCGGGCACCTTCCCCAACGAGGTCTGCACCTTCGGCGCCAGCACCGCCCACAGCGCCAGAAAACACAGCACCGACAGGATCGGCACGATCAGGGTGCGCCACAGGATCTTCAGCTGTCCGCGCGGGTTGTCGCCTACGATGGCGCGCAGAAGCGGGGCCATGAAGGGCAGGCCAAGGATGCGGAACCAGCCCTCGGCGCGGGTGATCCGGGTCAGGCGGCGCGTGCGGCGGTCGTCGCGGGCAAGCTGGATGGGGTCGATTGCGGTCATGGCGGCCCCCTTATCCCTGCACGCCGGCGGTGGTGGCGGTCTCATCCGCTTTCAGCCCGATGGGCAGGCTTTGCAGGTAGTCGTTGGGGGTATGCGCATCAAAGCTGATGCCGTCGATGAAGGCATCGGTGGCGGGTTTGAACCCGTCGCTGGCCCAAGGGAAATCGGCCTGCGCCGCATGCCCGTCTTCAACCAGCAGCTTGGCGGCTTGCAGGTAAATGTCTGGCTTATAGACGCTTTTGGCGGTGTCCAGATACCAGGCGTCGGGCTTGGCATCCGCGATCTGGCCCCAACGGCGCATCTGGGTCAGCGTCCAGATGGCGTCGGAATAGAAGGGGTAAGTGGCGTTTTCACGGAAGAAGATGTTGAAATCGGGGGCGGGGCGGATGTCGCCCGCCTCGAATTCAAAATGCCCGGTCATGGAATTGGCGATGACCTTGGCATCGGCGCCGACATATTCGGGGCGCGACAGGATTTCCGCCGCCTCGGCGCGGTTGGCACCATTATCGGCATCCAGCCAGACGGCGGCGCGGATCAGCGCCTTGGTCAACGCCAGCACGGTTTGCGGGTTTTCATCGGCAAATTCGGCGGTCAGGCCGAAGACCTTTTCGGGGTTCTGCGCGAAAATCTGATCATCGGTGATGATCGGCACGCCGATGCCTTTGACAACGGCTTGCTGGTTCCACGGCTCGCCCACGGAATAGCCGTCAATGGTGCCCAGTTCCATCGTGGACGGCATTTGCGGGGGCGGAGTCACGGAAATCAGCACATCCGCGCCTGCCTGCCCGGTCGCATCGCCGGGCGTGTAGAAGCCGGGATGGATGCCGCCCGCCGCCAGCCAGTACCGCAATTCGTAATTATGGGTCGAGACGGGAAAGACCATGCCCAGATTAAAGCTGCGGCCCGCCGCCGCCTGCGCCTCGATCGCGGGTTTCAGGGCGCGGGCGCTGATCGGATGGGCAGGTTTGCCATCCGCGCCGGTGGGCAGGCCCGGTTTCATCACGGCCCAGACCGCATTGCTGACGGTGATCGCGTTGCCGTTCAGATCCATCGACAGCGGCGTCACGATATGGGCCTGCGTGCCATAGCCGATGGTCGCGGCCAAGGGCTGGCCCGCCAGCATATGCGCCCCGTCCAGCTCGCCCGAGATCACCCGGTCCAGCAGCACCTTCCAATTCGCCTGCGGTTCCAGCGTGACGAACAGGCCCTCGTCTTCAAAGAACTGCTTTTCATAGGCGATGGCCAGCGGGGCCATATCGGTCAGCTTGATGAAGCCAAGCGTCAGGTCCGGCTTTTCGACATCCAGCGTCTCGGCCCATGCCGGGCTGGTCAGGGCCGTGCTGGCCAGAAGGATCAGGGCGAAACGGGTCATGATCGGTCCTTGAGATATGAAAAAGCCGCCGAAACACCTGCCGCGAATTGGGGGGAGGAGCGCGGCGGGGGTTCGGCGGCTTTGCCGTGATGCCCGGTCGTTCGGGCGGGGGGGAGGAAGTGCGGAACACCGTTGTTCCTGAGGTTCAGACTGCGCCCAGTTAGGGCCTCTGTCATGTGTGGCGGGGCGATTTCATGCTGCGATGCAGCGTCGTGCCCGGAATTTCATCACGCAGGTGCAGAAAGATCAAAAATGCGGCCATCGAAGAACGAACTGGCCCCCAAAACCACCGTTCCGCGATTCGCACCGGCGGTGACGGGGGCGGGATTTGCACCCTCGACCTTGGCCGAGGCTGCAGGCAGCACCGCATCCGCGCCCAGATGCTGGCGGAACAGGTCGGGGCGCCAGCAGCTGGCCGCCTGCATCGCGGCGCGCTGACCGTCCAGCCCATGGCGCTGCCCGATATGCCAACCCAACCAGGCCGCTTGCGACCGCCAGGGGAAATTCGCCGCGCCGTCATGGAAATTGACGAAACCGGGACTGTCGACGCTGGCCCCCCTCTGCGACAGCAACAGATGGCCAGACAAGGCGCGCTCGATCATCTCGGGGTCGACGTTCAGCGCGTCGCTGCTGGCCAGCAGATCCGAGGCCGCCGCCCGGCTGTCCGGCTGCGCCAACCAACGGCAGGCCCGCCAGACCGCACGCAGCAGGCGCCCAGCCAGATCGGGATGGGTCTCGGCCCAGCCCCGGCGCATGGCCAGCACTTTTTCAGGCGCGGCGGTCCAGATCGCGGTGCCGGGCAGGATCAGTTCGGCCGCGCCGCATTCGACGGCGAAGGACCCCCAGGGCTCGCCCACACAGAAGGCCTCGATCTCGCCCGAGATCAGCGCCTCGGCCATACGGGCCGGGGGGACGGTGACGGTGTGCAGGCCCGACCGGCCACCCAGCCACAGATGCAGCAATTCCGTGTGCATCGAGAAGGGGAACGGCACCCCGAAGCGGATCCCGGAAGGCCGCGCCCGGCGCAGCGCGGTGCGGGTGGCAATGGCGTCGTGAAAGTCGCGGCCATGGCCTGCGTCGCGCATGGCAGCGGCCAGGTCGTTCGACACACCGATGATCTGGCCGCCAAGGGACAGCACCAGCGGGGCCTCGAAATCGGCCGCTGCCCCGCCCAGACCCAACCGCCCGGCGATGGGGACCGCAGACAGCATCTGGGCGGCGGCGATATGGCCGCTGGACAGCATATCTCGCAGCAGCGACCAGCTGCGGGCGGGGTGCAGATGCAGATGCAGGCGTTCCTCGGCCGCGAAGCCCATGCGCGCGGCGATGATCAAGGGCGCCGAGTCCAGCAGCGGCACGAAGCCCAGGTCGATCTCATCGGTCATTTCAGCACCTCGGCGGCGGTGACGATGGCGCGGGCGATCTCGGCGATCTTGCGGCCCTTTTCCATCGCGTTGCGGCGCATCAGGGCATAGGCCTGTTCCTCGGGGATGCCGCGTGCGCGCATGACGATGCCCTTGGCGCGGTCGATGATCTTGCGGTCTTCCAATGCGGTGCGGGTGGCGTCCAGCTCGGTGCGCATCCGGTGCAGCATGTTGAAGCGCGCGATGGCGGCATCGACGACCGGCCCCACGCGGGCAGGGGTCAACCCATCGACGACATAGGCGGCCACGCCCGCTTCGACCATGGCGCGGGTCAGGGCGCTGTCGGACTGGTTCACGAAAACCGCCACCGGCCGGTCCATCGGGCCAGAGGCGAGGGTCAGCTCCTCCATCTCATCGCGCGAGGCGTTGTCGGCGTCGATCAGCACCAGATCGGGATGGAGCGCTGCGATCCGGCGGGCAAGGCCGGGGCCGGGCGGCACAATGGCGTGTTTCGCGTCCGGGGTCGCGGCCAGCCCGTCACAAATGGTGCGTGCGCGTTCGGGGTCGCTGTCAACGATGACGATGGTCAGGGGATAGGAGGACATATCGCCGCCCGATTGCTGCCTGTTCCCTTTGGGGGTGCGGCGCGGCGGCGGCGGGGTCAAGGCGGGGACGGGGATCGGGTGCCGCGCGATCCGAAATGATCGCGCAGGCAGCAGTTGCGGTTCGTCTTGCCTGAATTTCAGGCAGCGGGCGCGCGGGTTTCAGGACCGCACGCCGCCTGTTTCAGGTGGTCACGTCGGGCTTGTCGCGGCCGGTATATTCGCGGATATGGGCGATGTCTTCGGCGGCCTGCACGACCGGGGCGAGGGCTTCCTCGACCGGCAGGTTCAGCGACCCATCCGCGGGCTGATAACGTTCCAGATAGACCCGCAGCGTCGCCCCTTCGGTCCCCGTCCCCGACAGCCGCATCACGATACGCGAGCCATCGGTGAAGGCGATGCGGATCCCCTGATTGGCCGAGGTCGAGCCGTCGACCGGATCCAGATAGGCGAAATCATCGGCGCTTTCGACGGTCAGTCCGGCGAAGCTTTGGCCCGCAAGGCTGGGCAGCAGCCCGCGCAGGCGGTCCACCAGCGCATTGGCCCGGTCGGTCGGCACGGCTTCGTAATCGTGGCGCGAGTAGTAGTTGCGCCCGTATTCGGCCCAATGCGCCTGCATGATCTCGGCCACGGATTGCTTGCGGGCGGCCAGAATGTTCAGCCACAGCAGCACGGCCCACAGCCCGTCCTTCTCGCGGACATGGTCCGATCCGGTGCCGGCGGATTCCTCGCCGCACAGGGTCGCCTTGCCGGCATCCAGCAGGTTGCCGAAGAACTTCCAGCCGGTCGGGGTTTCATAGCTGCCAATGCCGGCCTTTTGCGCCACCAGATCGGCGGCGCGCGACGTGGGCATCGACCGCGCCACACCCGCCAGCCCGCGCGCATAGCCGGGCGCCAGCTGCGCATTCGCCGCCAGCACGGCCAGGCTGTCCGAGGGGGTGATGTAAGCCCCGCGCCCGACGATCATGTTGCGATCCCCGTCGCCATCCGAGGCCGCGCCGAAATCGGGCGAGGTCGGGCCCATCATCAGCTCCATCAGATCAGCGGCCCAGACCGGGTTCGGATCGGGATGGCCGCCGCCGAAATCAGGCAGGGGCGCCGCATTGACGACGCTGCCGGGGGCGGCGCCCAGACGGCGCTCCAGGATCTCGGTCGCGTAGGGGCCGGTGACGGCGTGCATGGCGTCAAAGCGCAGGGTGAAGCCTGCGGCCAGCATCGCGCGG
>RRZU010118021.1_pt1 | contig 13292 bp, 12 predicted proteins | sample 2165561 | NCBI WGS metagenome assembly RRZU01 (sample SAMN10456909, study PRJNA506462) | wastewater metagenome | isolation source: wastewater sludge | place: USA: Moscow, Idaho
AATTTATCCAAAGACGAACAAACAATCTACGACATGGTTGCCGGCAGGATGTTAGAAGCCTTTGGCGAACATTGCATCAAAGAGAACACCGCCGTATCGCTTGACGCGGGCGGCGTACACTTTTCCTGCAAAGGAAGCGTTACACTCGTCCCCGGCTGGAGGGCGGTATTTGATGGGAAGGACGAGCCAAACGATGAGGACGATTCTGTTACTTTACCCGTCCTGTTGGAAGGCGACAGCCTGCCTGTTCGTGATTGTGAGATTCAGGAGAAGCAAACCAAACCCCGCCCGCTGCACACGGAAAGTTCATTGCTTGGAGCGATGGAAAGTTGTGCTAAAGAGCTGGAGAACGAGGCAGAACGTGAAGCGATGAAGGAGTGTGGCATTGGAACACCCGCCACCCGCGCATCTATTATCGAAACATTATTTTCCCGTGAGTATATCGTCCGAGAGAAAAAATCTCTTGTTCCGACAAACAAAGGATTGGTGGTCTATCTGGCGGTAAAGGACAAAAAGATAGCCGACGTAGCGATGACAGGGCAATGGGAAGAAGCCCTCAATAAAATTGCTGCGGGCACAATGGATGCTCCTACCTTTCACAAGGGGATAGAGGTTTACGCTTCGCAGATAACAACTGAATTGTTATCTACAGTCATTGAACGCACGGACAACCGCAATACCTGCTCCTGTCCCAAGTGTAAAAACGGGCAGGTGGTATTTTACCCAAAGGTGGTAAAATGCAAGGATGAAAATTGCGGGCTGACTGTATTCCGTTCCATTGCCAAAAAGGAATTGACGGATGGACAACTCAATGATCTTTTGATGAACGGAAAGACTGCACTGATAAAAGGGTTTGTAAGTTCTAAGACCGGAAACACTTTCGATGCAGCGGTTAAATTCGATGCGGACTATAAAACGATATTCCAATTTGATAATTCTAAAAAACGAAAAAAATAATGAAAGTAAATTTAGTATTAAATTTAGGAGAAGCATTGTGTCGAAATGCAAATCTCAATAATACAACTAAAATGTTGTATTCGTTTGTTGAGTATTGCTTTAAATACAAATTTCCATATCCTATTATACCCAGAATAGGGGAATTTATTTCACTGGAAGAGTTCATTATCGAATGGAGTAAAACTCTGGATAATTGCCAAATTGATATGATGGACAATATTAATTTATTAACCACTTGTATTGGTAAAGAAATTAAAGTAGTCAATGTTGTCCATAATAGCGATCACTCAGTTCTATATTGTTCTGATTTATTCAAGTTAGAATAAATCACTATCTTTGCCACTGAAAGGTCTTTGTTCTACGATTCGGAATAGTCGTTTAGCATTGATTTTTTAGTGGTGGCATCCGGGGCAAGGCTCCGGGTGCCTTTTTTCTTTTTCCGATTACAGTCTGAAAGGAAGTGCTTTATATACTCACAAAAGCAATAACAAAAGGGTCTGCGACCCCCACTAAAAAATCAACGATATGTCAACAAAACCAAATACGTCAGCCGTAAAATTCTCTTATTTTAGGCTATCCCTATTATCCTACCTGCGAGATACGCACCCTGCTAAAGCTACCGACCTCGATTTTATTGCTGTACGTGGCGATGCCGCAGCAGAGGCGTATAGCCAAGCCATAAAAGCAGGCCATACCCACGACGAAGCAGAAGTAATCTCTTCGCAAGTCCTGTATGAAGGCTTGCATTTCTCCACCTACCGAACCCTTGTTACTATTCTCTGGGAAGAATTTTCGGAGGAAATAGACCCGGCACAAGCCGAAGGCGTAGCAATGGAGCTATTGCCCCGACTTGCTGATACAATTCAAAAATATACTTTGTCTGACGATTTCGCCGATACCCCAGAGTACAATCAGTTTTACACGGAACTGACAGGCGAAATACAAATCCTGCTCGAAAATGGCTTATAATAAGAAAGCCCATCTTCGGGATAACATTGAGGCGATCCGCATTGCATTCGCTCTCGAACATGAGAAAAGACAGACTACCGATGCTGAAAAAATAAAATTGGCAGCCTATTCTGGTTTCGGAGGGATAAAAGCCGTGTTGAATCCCGCCGCCAAACCGGAAGATATAGCCCATTGGAAAACCTCGGAGCATGACTTGTTCCCTTTGGTAGCCGAATTGCAGCAAGTATTACGCGATGGAGCGAAAGACGATAGCGAATACAAACGTTATGTAAGTTCCCTTAAAAATTCGGTGCTGACCGCTTTTTATACACCCAAACCCATTATTGATGCTTTGGCACTTGCTTTGAATAACAGCGGTATCAAACCTCAGCGATTTCTTGAACCCAGTGCCGGGGCAGGAGCTTTTATTTCCTCGTTCAGAGAAATTGCTCCTGATGCAGAAATAACTGCATTTGAAAAAGACCTGCTGACGGGTAAGATTCTCTCGCACCTTCACCCACAGGATAAAATACGGATTGAGGGTTACGAAAAAATGGAAGGGCGGTACTCTCAGCATTATGATGTGATAGCTTCCAATATCCCTTTTGGAGATGTGGCTGTATTCGACCCCTTGCTTTCCAAGCACGATATACCCGCAGTCAGCCAATCCACAAAAGCAATCCACAATTACTTTTTCACCAAAAGTGTGATGGCTGCCCGCGAGGGCGGATTGATAGCTTTTATCACTTCGCAGGGCGTGCTTAATTCAGAGCAGAACAAACCCATCCGCGAACACCTGATGAATAGCTGCAATGTCGTATCGGCTATCCGTCTGCCCAATAACCTGTTTACAGAAGAAGCGGGGACAGAAGTGGGCAGCGATTTGATTATCCTGCAACGGTCGCTACGGCGACACCGAAATGAGCTTGCACCAGCCCAATTCCCCAGTGCGGGGACGACCCAAAGGCAGCAGGATTTTATCGAATCCCGCAAGTTGTCCAACGGCATATCCATAAACAACCTGTTTAAAGACTTCGACAGGGTGATACAGACCGATGTAAAAGTCGGTACAGATCCCTACGGAAAGCCTGCAATGGAATTTACCCACTCCGGTGGAACGGAAGCCATTGCCGCCACACTGTACCGGATGCTGAATGAAGATTTTTCCAAACACGTCGATCTGGAGCACTACTTGTCTCATGCTCCGGAGAAACAAGAACAACAGCCAATTGTAGCTCCGACAATCAACCTCCATCCAAAAAGCAAACAGGAAATATCTGTTTCGGATATGGTGGAACTAAGCCCCAAATCGGTCGATGAACCTATTGCCGAAGATTTAGTCCATTTCTATCCCTTTGGAGAAGCCAGAAACCGCAAAGCATGGGCAGAACTGTCCGAGCAGGGGAGAAAAGTAACTGTGGAGCCACGCATTGACCAACCAAAAGAAGAGCCTCGAAAAGAAGAAACGAAGGCTGCACCCGCAACGGCAAAAGAAAAAGATACAATCATCAAGGATAAAGCCAGCGGGTTGTTTGTCAATACAGATACGGGAGAAGTAGTAAAACAGAAAGAAATGCCTTTGCCGGATATTCAACAACAGCCGGTTGTAACCCTATACGACTTGTTTGGATTCTCTGCCGAAGAACGCTCACAGGTTAAACAGCCCAAGCGTTCCGGCCGTCGTATGCCGATACCACAGCCCAAAGTTAGTCAGCCAAGAGAGGTGCAAACTAAAAGCTCGACAGTAAGCAAACCGACCGAAACCCCCGAACAACGTACCGAACGGTTGAAGCCCATACCGATGCCAATACCGGAAACCGGATTGCCTAAACATTATCGTGATGGCTCATTGGTAACCGATGCCGATAACCGTATCGGCTACCTGCGGGATGTAGACGGACACCAACCCATGTTCCACCCGTTGGAATTGTCGTCCAACGAACAAAAACGGGCATCGCTCTATATCGAGATACGCGATACCTACAACCATTTGTATAATAACGAAGCCGATACACTTAAAGAGAATCCTGCATTACGGCAGATGCTCAACCGCCTGTACGATGATTTTACACAAAGATTCGGAAACCTGAACGATGCGAAAAACCTTGAACTTATCAAGATGGATGCCGCAGGGCGGGAAATACTCTCGTTGGAGCGTTACAGGGAGGGCAAATCCGTCAAAGCAGATATTTTCGAACGCCCCGTAGCCTTTAACCCCGATGAGATTTCCAAAGTAGATAATGCGTATGAAGCCCTTGTCTCCAGTTTGAATAAATATGGAGCGGTAAATCCCGATTACATGGCTTCTCTTACCGGAAGCACGGAAAATGGAATATTGGAGGAATTGAAAGGTAAAATATATTTCAATCCGCTTGTCGGTAATTACGAAGTAGCGGACAAGTTTATATCGGGCAACGTTATTTCAAAAGCGGACGAGGTACAAAATTTCATCGACCGAAATCCCGACCACGAAGCCGCCAAAGAATCGCTGACCGCTTTACAGGAAGCCATACCCAAACCGATAGCTTTCGACGATCTGGACTTTAATTTTGGCGAACGCTGGATACCTTCGGGCATATATACTGCTTTTGCTTCACACCTATTTGAAACAGATGTAAATATCCATTATGCACCGAGCAGGGATGAGTTTAGCATAAATGCCAATTCAAAAAATGCCAAAATCAGAGATCAGTACGCCGTCAAAGGAGAAAGCCGTACTTTTGATGGTATTGCCCTGATGCGTCATGCTCTGCATGACACGACTCCCGATATTACAAAAACGGTTAGGGTGGATGGCAAGGAAACAAAGGTACGCGACGGAGAAGCCATTCAGCTTGCCAATACGAAGATAGATGAGATGCGTAACGGCTTTTCGGAGTGGCTCAGAGAACAGACACCCGAATTTAAAGACCGACTTGCCGACCTCTACAACCGCACGTTCAACTGTTTTGTACGCCCCGAATACGATGGCACACACCAGACTTTTCCCGGACTCGATCTGAAAGGCTTGGGTATTCCCGATTTGTACAAGAGTCAGAAAGATGCCGTATGGATGCTTAAACTGAATGGTGGCGGGATCTGCGACCATGAGGTGGGCGCTGGTAAAACGCTCATTATGTGCTGCGGAGCAATGGAGATGAAGCGGCTCGGATTAGCAAATAAACCGCTTATTACAGGACTGAAAGCCAATGTTCACGAGATTGCACAGACTTTTTGCACAGCATACCCCGATGCTAAGGTACTCTATCCGGGCAAGGAGGATTTTACACCGCAGAATCGAGCCCGCATTTTCAACGAGATGAAAAACAACAATTGGGATGCTGTTATTTTAACACATGAACAGTTCGGCATGATACCACAGTCTCCGGAGGTACAGCGAAGCATCTTACAGGCCGAACTTGACAGCGTGGAAGAAAATCTTGAAGTGCTTCGTGGGCAGGGGAAAGAGGTTTCGAGAGGGATGCTCAAAGGGTGTGAGAAACGCAAAGCTAACCTCGAAACAAAATTGGAAGGGGTAGCCCACCAGATCGAAAACCGCAAAGACAATATGGTGGATTTTCGCATGATTGGTATCGACCACCTGCTGGTAGACGAGAGTCATCGCTTCAAAAATTTAACATTTACCACCCGCCACGACCGTGTAGCAGGCTTAGGCAATACGGATGGTTCGCAACGGGCACTCAATATGCTTTTTGCCCTGCGTACCATTCAGGAACGCACAGGCAGGGATTTAGGGGCTACTTACCTGTCGGGTACGACTATCTCTAATTCGCTGACTGAACTGTATTTGTTATTCAAATACCTGCGTCCCAAAGAACTGGAAAGACAGGGTATCAACACCTTCGACGCATGGGCAGCCATCTTTGCCAAGAAAACCAAAGATTACGAGTTTTCGGTTACTAACCAGATTGTACAGAAAGAACGTTTCCGTTACTTTATCAAAGTGCCGGAACTGGCTTCTTTCTATTCCGAAATAACCGACTATCGCACTGCACAGGATATTGGCATAGATCGTCCCGAAAAAAACGAGATTTTACACAATATACCACCCACACCCGACCAGCAGGAGTTTATCGGTAAGCTGATGGAGTTTGCCAAAACGGGTGATGCCACTCTTTTGGGACGTGCACCGCTTTCCGAACGGGAAGAAAAAGCAAAGATGCTGATAGCGACCGACTATGCCCGCAAGATGTCGCTCGATATGCGGATGATCGACCCCGATAAATATGGCGACCATATTGATAACAAAGCCAGCCATTGTGCTGCCTCGATAGCGGACTATTACCAAAAATACGATGCCCAAAAAGGGACACAGTTCGTATTCTCAGACTTGGGGACGTATAAGCCGGGGCAGTGGAGTCCTTACACCGAGATCAAACGCAAGCTGGTGGAGGATTACGGTATCCCTGCATCCGAGGTACGTTTTATTCAGGAAGCGACCAGCGAAAAGGCACGCAAAAATATGATAAAGGATATGAACGCGGGTAAAATCCGTGTCATGTTCGGCTCTACCGAAATGTTGGGAACAGGCGTGAACGCCCAGAAACGGGCGGTAGCGATCCATCATTTGGACGCACCGTGGAGGCCAAGTGATCTGGAGCAGCGCGATGGACGAGCAATACGTAAAGGCAATGATATTGCCAAACTGTACGCTGATAATAAGGTAGATGTAAAAATCTATGCCGTCGAAAAATCGCTGGATGCTTATAAATTCGGCTTGCTCCACAACAAACAGTTATTTATCAAACAGCTTAAAAACAACAACCTCGGTAGCCGTACCATTGACGAGGGCAGTATGGACGAAAAAAGCGGTATGAATTTTTCCGAATATGTAGCTATCCTGTCGGGGAACACCGAATTGTTGGAGAAAGCAAGGCTCGATAAGAAGATAGCCGCTTTGGATAGCGAGAAGCAGGCTTTTGTTCGTGGTAAATCATCGAGCCGCCATAAATTAGAGAACATCATGCAGACGGTAGAATCCAACAAGGGATATATTGATCGTATATCTAAAGATGTAACGGCGTTTAACAGCAAAGTACAAACGGCTCCCGATGGTACACGGCTCAATCCTGTAAAATTAGATGGGTTTCAGCCCACCGACCCGGTTGCCATTGGCAAGAAGCTGAACGAAATTGCGGATAAGGCACGTACCTATGGAATGCACGAGAAAATCGGTTCGCTGTATGGGTTCGATTTATTAGTTAAATCCGAAACTACGAATAAAGACGGTTTCGATCTGGTCCAAAATCGCTTTTTTGTGCGAGGCGAGGGGCAGATACTCTACAACTACAATTATGGGAGCTTGGCGGCAGACCCAAAAACTGCCTCGCAAAACTTTCTGAATGCACTCGAAAGTATGCCCAAACTTTTGGAGAAATACCAAAGCGACAGCGATAAGCGGATGCAGGACGTACCTGTTCTCAGGCAAATCGTGGAAAGCGTATGGCCAAAAGAAAATGACCTGAAGGATTTGAAGACGGAACTTACAACCTTAGAACGTAAGATAGAGTTATCGTTGAAGCCCATCGAGCAAAGCGAAGGGCAAGAAAATGATTCTGAAAAGAATCAGGTTCAATCTCAGAATAACCCAAAATCAACAGGGATTCAAGACGCCCCTATGCCGAATACTTTGCAAGGAGTGAAAGAGGTTATGGGAGACCGGTTCGTTATTGCATCGGTGGGTAGTTCTCCACCCAAGGAAGAGAAAAGAGGCATGAAGCTCTAAAATGAAAACGACCGTAGAATAATTCTGCGGTCTTTTTATTTTAAGGCAGAGAGATCTGCATTTTTAAATTGTTTGTATCTTTGTGTAGTAGAATTATAACATAGCAATAAAATGAAAAATATTTGCATCTTTCTTTTTGATGGTTATTCAGATTGGGAAATAGGGTATTTGGCTCCTGAAATAGCAAAAAACAATCAATTTGCAATTAGAACTTTCAGCCTTGATGGTAAGTCAGTTCGCTCGGCTGGTAATTTACAAGTTTTACCGGACTGTTCTCTAAAGGATATAAAAATAGACGAAATAACCATGCTGATCCTGCCGGGAGGTTATACTTGGGAAGATGGTAAACTTGATTATATTTTACCCTTAGTTAAACTTTCGCAAGAAAAAAAGATAACAATTGCTGCAATTTGTGGTGCTACAATTTTCTTGGCTAGAAACGGGTTTCTCGACAAGATTAAACACACCAGTAATGACCTCGGATTTTTGAAAATGGTTGCTCCCAACTATACAGGAGAACATTTTTATCAACAAGAAAAAGCTCATTCAGATAATCATTTCATAACCGCAAACGGAACTGCTCCCATTGAATTTGCTAAAGAAATATTTGGATCTATTTCATTGTATGATTCTGCTGGCATTGAAAAATGGTATCAGTTATTCAAAAACGGTATTTGGAGCGAATAGTATAAATTTGAAAATCTCAATTGTTTGTTATTTTCATCATACAACAGTATAGTAAAATTAATCAGATAATTTGAAATAGTAGATAGCTGATCGGCTATCTACTAAAATAAATAAAAATAATCTTCTCAAGATTTTTCACTTAGACCACAATCCAACTCTATTGCCTTCACTATCAATAAATAAAGCAAAGTAGCCTGCATCGTCTGCTTCAATTTTAGTTTTGGGAGTGATAATCTGTCCTCCTTGTGCTTCTATACGTGTCAGTGTTTTGGAAATATCATCGCAAGACAGGTGAACTAAAACTCCATCTTTAGATGGTTTGAAGCCCTCTGCCCAAGAAATAGCTCCTGCATTATCGGCAAAGAATGCCATTTTTTCTGCTCCCCAATCGTGGGCAGTAATTGTTGTTCCTAAAATAGTTTCGTAAAACTTTATGGCTCTGTTGAAGTCAACAGCAGGAATTTCGAAGAATGCAACTAAATTTTTCATAATCTCTCACTTTTTTATTTGTTGATATTTGTCTGAATTGACATTGCAAAAGTAGAGAGAAGAACTTGTCAGAAATTGTATAAAAAGGACATTGTACCAATCGCAGATTATTATCCTTGAGTGAAATAATCAGAGTAAGGTGCACAAATTGTCAGATACTCGGTTGGTGTATAACCCGAAAAGCTTTTAAATTCACGTACCAGATGTGGCTGGTCATAATATCCACATTCGAATGCTAATTGCGTGAGACTTATTTCAGGTCGTAACTGAAGTGTGTATATTGCTCTCTGAAAACGAATAATACGCGTAAATTCTTTGGGAGTAGTTCCTATATGTTTCGTGAAAATTCTATTGAACTGTTTGTAGCTAAGGCATGAAATATCAGCTAAGGTGTTAATATCAATCTGTGGATTACTGTTCACGACCTTTATTGTTGCCAATATTCGTTTGTAGTTATAATCTTTGAATGAATACAAACGTTTTATCAGAAACTGCTCTATAAGACGGATGCAAATTTGGTCATCCGCTTCGTTGAGCACTTGTTTTTCTAATACAGCAAGTTCCTTATCTTCAATATTGTTTATTGATATGTTTTCGTTTTTAAACTCATCTAAAGGTATTTTGAAAAAAGCACTTGCTCCAAAAGACTGAAAATCGACACAGAGTAAGTTCATCGATCCTGTTAATTCAAGATTGGAGTAATCAGCGGTTTGACCAGAGATATATGACTGGGCCAATATTTCTTTTCTCTCAATAGAAAGCAATGGACTAGCCCGATGAAAATACATACTGATATATCCGGTAGGTACAATACCTTGGGTATGACCACCACTATCAGACTTCATCAACCAATATTGTTTAACATATGGCATCAGAAGTGCAGATGGCTGTATCGTTTGAAATATTTCCATAAATTATTAAACATCTATGTTTGAGAAATGGCTTCAAAGATAGATGTTTTATAGTTTGCTGAATTGTATAAAAAGGACATTCTACATTTATACCCTAATTAATATTTCTTACTTTCTTCTATCAACTCTGTACTGCATTGTTCCGGAGCCAATGGCGAAAAAAGTTCTATTAAATTATCTTCAGGGTCACGCAGATATACTGTACGCATCCCCCAATCAGCCATATCCGTAGGTTCATTCACGAATATCACACCTTTTGCTTTCAAGACAGCGTAAGTGTCGTCAACATTATCCACACTGAATGACACAAGTGATTTCTCGCGGAACCCCACAGGCAATTCTTTATCCGCATTACCTACAGATGGAGCCATCCAATCAGATACAAAAAGGGCAAAACCTTCTATACCGTCTGCTACTTTGAAATTGGCATATCCACTATTCTCATCTCCCCAAACGGCTTCCAGACCGAGTTGCTCAGTGTAAAACTTAAAACATTTGGCAAAATCTTTAACTAATAATCGTACATTACTAAACTTCATTGTTCTATAATTTTTAGAGTTGTTCTTTTCCTATAATCTCCGTCTTTCTTCTTCTTAAAGCCATTGCTCAATAATGCTTTTACGGAGAAGATATTTTCTTCGGAAGGGTCTGCTGATATTTCACGTCCACCCAATTCAATAATTTTTTCCTCTAACTTCCGAATAATGATTTTGCTAATACCCTTATCCAAATATTCTTCTTCACCAATAAGGTAGCCAATTTCATACGTGTGATTTGCTTCAGCTACATCACCATATAAACTCATAAAATCGTGTCCGTCTTCATTCAAATCTTTCAAAAAGAAGCAATCAGCATAAAGGCAATATCCAATTTTACGCTTATTGTGGTAAACAATGAAATGCGTTAGAAAATTATATTCACCAGATCTATTGCTTACTTCATCCAACCAAGATTTTCTATTTTCTTCTCCGTCTGGACATAGCCATTTATAGATATATTCTTTATTCAGCCATTGCTCAAATAATGGTATATCTCTTATAAGTAGTGGTTTTAATACGATGTCTTCTTTTAATATTAGCATATCTGACTACTTATTAGGCAGAACAAAAGACCAGTGAGTATGTATGATCTTCCATTGACCGGATATGTTCAGTTTATATACTTCGGTGCACTGCATCCTATATGTTTGCCCATCTCGTCTCGCTTCATAATCGTATGCTAAAACTGCACTGTCGGACATTACCTGCACCACAGGGTTTATCATTTCAAACGAATCTATTTTATTCTTTCCTCGGAAGCCCTCATAGTAATCTGTTAGTGCTTTTTTGCCAACAAATTTATCCTCGAAAGTTGGGTCGAAATAAATTACATCGTCGGAAGATAATTCCAGAAACTCGTCGGGATTTCCATTGTTCCACAGTTCTAATGCCTGTTTTTCCAAGGCTATAATAGAAGCCTTTATATTGCTTTCATCCATAAAAAAGAAATATGTATTTCGCAAAAATACAAATAAATATCTTACTCTTTCATTTTTTTTAGATCGAATAAAACCCTGTACTATCTCACGACAATGCAGGATTCTAAGAATGAAAAAAGCAAGTGAAAAATGTCATCCAAACGATTATTCTTCTTCCGTACCCTCATCTATATTATCTCTAAAATGATCACGAATAAATTTTTCTACGTTTTTCTCTGTGTAAAATATCTTGTGATGGATGGTTATATAGCTCAGTTCGCCTGCCGAACGGTAACGCTGTAATGTCCGTTTGCTTACGTTCAGCATTTGGCACAAGTCTTGATTATCCAAAAGCCGTTCACCGTTCAGTACGTTATGGCGTCCACTCATTATATCCATAAATTTATCCAATCGGTCAAAACGTCCCATGAATTGCTCAAACCACTTTTGTATGAAATCTTTTATTCCTTCGTCCTCGCTCATGGTTTGCCTCCTTTCTTATTCTTGTTTACCACAAGTCCCGGTAATAGACGTTTGACCTCTGCCAACAGATACCATACTCTTCCTCCTCTAATTGAATAGGTTATTTCTCCGTTACTGCGTAACCGCTGCATAGTGCGTCTGCTTACCCGCAATATTGTGGCAGCATCTTGATCACTTAGCCAAACATCCGATGGATCGGATTGTTGTATGATAGCATTTTCTTTCTCTTGTTTTTCTACAAAAGAATGAATCCGGTCAATTTTTTGTAGTAGACTTTTATAGGCTTCCGATTCTATACTTATTACTTTCATGCTCGTAACTTATTGGTTTGATGCAAAGTTCGAGCGTTTTTTGATATTTGATAACGAGGTCGGTGTTACTTTTTTTGAATATTTTTGTAAATGGCTTATTTGTAATGGAATATAAACGTATTTTCTCCGAAAAACGGGAATAAAAAATACGGAAAAGGTCGGTATAATGCGTGTTTTAAACCAAAATACCCGATTTTGAGCTGAATTAGCATCAAAATCGGGTATTTAAGCATATATACCGACCTCGGTATTATTATTTTCTGCCCATACGCCGCAATAAAGCATCTTTTAATTTGTCAAGAAATGGCGTAGGGGTATTCCGTATTTTCAGGTCATCGAAACTTCGTGATAGATTACGATCTAACTGAATATTGAATACGTTTTGGATATAGTCGAATAATTGAGTAAGTGGCATTTTCCCAAATGTTCCGGCACTATCCCATGAGAAAATTTGTTCCTGCAATTCGGCTTTACCTCCCATCCAAGTCATTTTAGTGGCAGGAAAACCGTTGGTGAAATTTTTTATTCCATATTCTGTCAGTAATTCTATTTCGTCTATCAAATAAGCAGAAAGCATATCATTCGCTAAAATCTTTGCTACTTTGAAATCGCAATTAGTAGAAAATACTAGATCAAACTCATGGCGAAATGTTTCCATATATTGTTCTGCATCTGTCTGCCCACGGAGGAAATAGGAAGCATCCAAATGGGAAGAATCAGAACGGTAATAACGGATAAAATCGAGTCGCTTACTGTTATATTTATTTATATCATTCACTAAATCAAATAGATATTCACGTTGTTTCTCTATGCCTATGGGGCGATTCATCTCAATGTTATAGACTTTGCGATAGTAGATTAATCGAGAACATAATCTAGGTTTGGTCTCTTTGAAAAAATAGATTTCTTCTTCTTCATCCTTAAAATTGTATGATAGAATAAATATCTTTAATTGATTGAATGCCTTGGCGAGTATGCGGGAAGCCTCTAAAGACTTCGTAATCATACTGATTTCAGAGCATTCTATTTGCTCAATCTTTATATCTATCTCTTTTTTTAGACAGGAAGCAAATTGAATCATAAGCACACATCTTTTTATACCAAACGATAAAACAGGATTATATTACTAATTAGACGACCTTGAACGTAGATGAATAACCAAACTTTACGCTAGCCTTTACATAATGTAACCTATTAATATACTTGGTATTATTGTTTTTCGTTATAAAATAAATTGTTAGATCGTTTTAAGGTTTTGTTAGATCATATATTTCGGTATGACAGTTTACGATTATAAGATTCGCTTGGCTAGACTGAAAGATTAT